>Ga0208315_1000214_pt1 | contig 55020 bp, 44 predicted proteins | sample MalvireepMed_215_FD_184239 | JGI IMG/M metagenome (GOLD analysis project Ga0208315, IMG submission 184239) | Marine viral communities from the Global Malaspina Expedition - Malaspina viral metaG DeepMed_215 (SPAdes) (version 2) | ecosystem: Environmental > Aquatic > Marine > Oceanic | place...
AAGACAAACCACCGATAAAGCCGTTACCTTTCCAGCTGTTAAACTTATCGCCTTTATAGATGATAAAACCGGCAGGGCTAATAGCAGGTACCCACGCTAATTCAGGTGATTTAAAAATAGGGATATCTTCGTGATTTGGGATTTTTACGCCTGAATAATGGTCTCCCTGCGACACGGTGGGATAACCGTAGTTGCGACCTTTTTCGATAAGGTTAAGTTCGTCGCCATGGCGCGGCCCCATTTCGTGAACCCATAAATTACCTTGCTCATCGAAGTCGATGCCTAAAGGGTTGCGGTGACCTAATGTCCAAATTTGTTCGGTTACACTGCCTTGGCCATAAAACGGATTATCTTCTGGCACACTTCCATCTTCGTTCAAGCGCACAACTTTACCCAAATTCATTGCCATGTTTTGGGCTGGCGTAAATTTCTGGCGCTCGCCAGAGGTAATAAACAAATAGCCGTCAGGCGAAAACGCCATGCGATGTGAATAGTGACCGTTCCCGGTCATTTTTGGCGACTGGCGCCAGATAAGCGTTCTATCAGATAATGTCGCGCCACTATCGGTAACACTAAGCGTAGCGCGCTCTATTACTGCGCCGCTAAACGCATCGTCATTTTCATCCCGTTCAATATACGAAATATAAATGGTGTTGTTCGACGCAAAGTCTGGGTGAATAATAACGTCACCTAAACCGCCCTGCCCGCGTGCAGTAACACTTGGCACATTGCTTACAGCAAAACGCTTTTGCTGATTTTTATCAAGCAACCAAAGTGTACCGGCTTTTTCCGTTACCAAACTGTGCCCATCAGGCAAAAAAGCCATCGCCCACGGATTGTCGAAGGTCGACTGCACACTCCCCATCACAGACGAACCATTACTGCCTGTCATTTCAATTTGCTCAGAAGAGCCTGACTGAGCAAAGGTGAAAAATGAAGTAGCAAGAAGCGTAACCAATAATGCGACTTTTCGGCTCATGCTGGTTTTGTGCGTATTTAATGTTTGCATCTACGTTCTAACCTTTTAGAGAATTTGCGTACTACTGGTTACACGTTGAGGCTTTAATGTCACGTCAACAGGCGGCGCAAAGGGTTTCAGTTAGCATTGGTTACGTAGATTTAATAAGTAAGGTTTATATTGGCGCCTTGGTTTTGCTATTCCTTTTTTTGAATAGTGTGTACTTCCCTAAACTTTCTTTAATGACGTCATACTTTACTTAAGCCCCGCCTATGTTATGTTCGAATTAGTTTTAGCAACGAAGATAAGGAGGTGATCATATGTCTAGAGTTAAGGTATTTGAACAGGCAGCTATGAGTGAGGGTCGTTCTAGCTAACCCCTTTTACGTAATTGCTCTAGAAGGCTGTTTGATTCAGCCCGGCTCGGAAAGCCGCATCACGTTGCTGAATGCGGCTTTTTTCTTTTTAACTGGCCATTTATTTGGCTATTTTTTGACAAGCAAGAGCGACTATGACAGCGTAGGATAAACAAACAAGACTTTGACTCTGCCATTGCGATTTTTAAGAAAAATATAGCTCGCTTCCCTAACAAATCTGATGCCTACGACAGCCTAGCAGACGGCTATGAAGCTAACGGCGAATTAGGCATGGCGCTTGAAATGAGAGAAAAAGCGCTAGCAATGAGCTATAAAGAAAATGTTGAAAATGGTGCTTTTAAAACGCGGTTGGCTAACTTGCGAAAGAAGATTGCGGAAGGCACAGGCGACTAGCTATTGAGTGCCTAAATTGGAAAATTGTCAACATTGACCGAATAATAGTAGGGACGTACTCTGGTTCGTTCATACGTAATGGAATACACATAATGACATCAATCAAGCTCTTCTCCTTTTTAACACTTTCGCTTTGTTTAGCTTCGTTATTGGGCTGTGCAGAGCCTGAAACCCTACCCGCCTCGCCCTCTTCGCCTTCCTCCCCTGCCGAAGAATCAAAAGAAGCTGACCTTTTAAAATCGGGGCTGGCTGAACGCATTCGAATTGAAGGGCAAGAGGTTGATTACCAATCTTTAGAGCAAAGACAAGCGCATTATGATGTGCCCGGTGTGTCTGTCGCGTTTATGAGAAATGGGCAACTAGCTTGGACCATGCAAAGCGGCGTTAAAGATTTAACCACTGAATTGGCTGTTGATGAAAACACGGTGTTCCAAGCAGGAAGTATTTCTAAATCCGCATTTGCAACCGTTTTGATGAATTATCGCGAAGATAACCCGCTAGATTTAGACGCAGATGTTAATACCTTACTCACAAGCTGGCAGTTACCTGAACATGAATGGACTGGGCAAGACGTTGTCTCTTTACGCAGATTATTAAGCCACACGGCGGGTACCACAGTACATGGTTTTCCTGGTTACGCGGCGGGCGAACCAGTACCTAACTTGCAGCAAGTGCTAGAAGGTGTAGCCCCTTCCAATACAGGCGCGGTTGTTGTTGATCTTCAACCGGGTACACAAATGCGTTATTCCGGTGGTGGCACAACGCTCGTTAAAAGGTAAAACAAAATTACAAATTGAGGTTAGAGCAGGCACGGCGTTAGAGAATAAACTGAAGCTGTTGAATAACTTCTATCGTAGCGAACTTCAGCAACAATTAGATAAATACCTGCCGTATTGGGAAGCAAGATTAGGCGTAAAAGCTAACGCCATTAGCGTAAGAAAAATGAAAACCAAATGGGGAAACTGCAATACAGACACGAAACGCATACTAATAAATCTAGAGCTGGCTAAAAAACCTGTTGAATGTTTAGAGTTTATTCTTGTTCACGAACTAGTGCATTTGCTCGAACGACATCATAACAAGAGGTTTGTTGCATTGATGGACAAACACCTCCCCGACTGGCGTGAACGACGAAATCTTCTGAACAGTTTGCCATTGGCTTATGAGGATTGGAGTTATTGATATGTATGGCAAGAAAGATAGGTGATAGAGAAAGATAAGGAAACAAGAACAAATGCAAGAAGCTCAAATTTATGTTGGCATCAATGGTTCCGGAAAAAGCTACAAACTAGGTACTATCGCAAAACAAGCACTAAAATTGAACATACCAGTTGTAGCAATAAGTATGTCTTTTAATGATAAATTCCCTCCAAATTTAAAAAAAAAACCATATAAGATAATGGGGGTAAAGCAAGGAAGAGGAGTATATAGGCAAGCGATCGAAGACGCCCTAATAGCGTGCAACAGAGAAAAGTCCCCAGTGCAGATAAATACCTTATTAAACATTTTAAATTATACTGGGTATGATGAAAAAATTGGATTTCTAGTTTACGGTTTTGATTGGGATTTTGAATCTAAACTCAATTCAAAAGCTATGGAGGAGAGCCTATCAAAAGATACAATTGAAACATTATTTTCACTGTGCTTGGCTTATAGAAGAATACATAGTGACAATCACAATGAAAACCTGCACTGGATCACTCGTTTTAGTAAATTCGGAAGCCAATCAGCAATAGATATTGAATCACGCTACGGCGACGTTCCAAGCGGTGAAATTTTATCTGAGTTGCTCAAGTATAAAAAACTCCTCAAGAATCTCAAAATTATTAGTAATTTAAAGGTCTTTTTTGAGAAAAAAGAAAAAAATGGAAAGCTTTTTTCCACCAATGAGATGAGTTCGGGCGAGCTTACTCTTGTAGCTACCGCATTTTTCCTAAGCCATACCCTTAAAGACTGATGTGTTCTTTTGATCGATGAACCTGAAAACAGTTTGCATCCAAAATGGCAACTCGAATACGTCTCAAGAATCAAAGATTTATTTCCTTATACTGACTTTCACTGCCACATAGCAACCCATTCTCCGCTTATAATTTCTGGAGCACTCAAAGAGAAAAACACTCATATCCACCGGTTTGATGGGAAGCGATTCGAAAACATTGACTCGACTTCAAAAAACATAGAAGACGCTTTAATCGACCAATTTGGGATTATTACACCAAAAAACAATGCTCTATCTGAGCGATGCATTGAGATAATTAATTCCGTAATTGATCAAAAGATGTCGAAAAACGAGGCTATAGAGAAAGTATTACAGTTCAAGAATTCATCCTATGAAGAAACACAAAAGGGCTTCTTAAAAAGTGTTCAAGAGCTTATAAGGAATGAAGTATGAGTAAATTAAAATTTTCCCCAGAGGAAGTCGATATTTTAAAAGAAGCATATACTCTAGGGCATCAAGGATGGAATTTGGATAAGCTGACACCGATTAAACAAAAGATTAAAGCTAAAAAAAGGCTAATACAAGGTGAAACATGTTGCTACTGCCTCAGAGATACAACCGGTGAGGCAAAGATGGTTTTAGATATAGAGCATATACTACCTAAAAGCTTGCGCCCAAGAAATATGTTCACAATGAAGAATTTGGCAATATCTTGTAAACGATGCAACTTGCAAATAAAGAAAACAAAGACGAATTTCCTGACTGTCCCGATAACTCAGCTTCCCAAGCGGGCTTTCAAGAGCCGCTTTTATCGTTTTGTACACCCAAATCTTGATTATGTTGAATCACATATTGAAAGAGTTTTTTCGGGAAGAACAAAATCACGAATTGTTAAATACGTTTTTCCAGAAACCTCTGCAAAAGGACGGTACACGTACGAATATTTCAAGCTAAAAGAATTAGAGGTAGATACAGCAAACAACGCACAAGGCAGAAGAAAAAGAAAAACAATAAAAGATGAACGCATCAGAGCTGCATTCGATGCTCTTACTCAAGAGTGATTGAGTTTTTACGAGCCCTCTGTTGAGAGGGCCTGCGGTTAAATCAGCCTTAGTTTCCAACGGGTAACTTCATTAATAACGGGAAACCCATTATTCCTAACGGGTAACCTCATTATTTGTCACACAAATCACCCTACTCCTCAACATAGCTCTCAATGCTAGGGCAAGAACAAATCAGGTTTCGGTCGCCGTAAACGTCATCAATACGGTTAACCGTTGGCCAGAATTTGTTTCTGTGTACTTCTGGGGCTGGGTACGCCGCTAGCATGCGGTCGTAGCTGCGGTTCCAGTCGCTGTCACAGATGTCAGCTAGCGTGTGTGGTGCGTTGTGTAGCGGGTTATCAGTCGCATCCCACTCGCCGCTTTCTACTTTCGCAATTTCTTGGCGAATGCTAACCATCGCGTCAATGAAACGGTCTAGTTCATACTTCGCTTCCGACTCGGTGGGCTCAATCATAAGCGTACCCGCTACTGGGAAGCTCATGGTTGGCGCGTGGAAACCGTAGTCGTTTAAGCGCTTCGCAATGTCTAGCTCGGTTACACCGCTTGCTTCTTTAAGCGGGCGAAGGTCAATAATACATTCGTGCGCTACGCGGCCATTGTTGCCTTTGTAAAGCACTGGGAAGTGCCCTTCTAGCTTCTTCGCCACATAGTTAGCGTTAAGAATAGCTACTTCGGTTGCACGGCGAAGGCCAGCGCTGCCCATCATCTTGATGTACATGTAGCTAATAGGCAGAATAGATGCACTGCCCCATGGCGCTGCCGATACCGCACCACAGTCTTTACCTGCCGTTTCTACGTTAACAACCGTGTGGTTTGGTAGGAATGGAGCAAGGTGCGATTTAACACCAATTGGTCCCATACCTGGGCCACCGCCACCGTGTGGAATACAGAAGGTTTTGTGCAGGTTAAGGTGCGACACGTCTGAACCAATGAAGCCAGGTGACGTAATGCCCACCTGCGCGTTCATGTTCGCGCCGTCCATGTAAACCTGACCGCCGTGCTCGTGAACGATGTCACAAATCTCGCGTACGGTTTCTTCATATACACCGTGGGTAGACGGGTACGTGATCATGGCGCACGATAGGTTTTCACCTACTTCTTCTGCTTTTTTGCGAAGGTCGTCAAGGTCTACGTTACCGTTAGCGTCACAAGCTACTACTACCACTTTAAGGCTAACCATTTGCGCAGACGCTGGGTTAGTACCGTGGGCCGAGCTTGGAATTAGGCACACGTTTCTGTGACCTTCGCCACGGCTTTCGTGGTAACGCTGAATAGCCAATAGGCCAGCGTATTCACCTTGTGCACCTGAGTTAGGCTGCATAGAAAGCGCGTCGTAGCCCGTTACGTTAATGAGCCACTCGGCTAGCTCGGCAATCATTTCTTGATAGCCTACTGCTTGGTCTAGTGGAGCAAACGGGTGAAGCTGACCGAATTCAGCCCATGTGACTGGGATCATTTCAGCCGTTGCGTTTAGCTTCATGGTGCACGAACCCAATGAAATCATTGAGTGGTTAAGCGCCAAGTCTTTGTTTTCAAGGCTCTTGATGTAACGAAGCATCTCTGTTTCAGAGTGATACTTATTAAACACTTCGTGCGTTAGGAAGTCACTTGTACGTACTAAACCTTCAGGAATAGATTTTACGTCTTGCGTGGTTACTTCTGCGTCTAAACCTTCTACCGTTAGGCCATGCTCTTCACCAAGCAGTACATCGAATAGCGCAACAATGTCTTCACGTGTGGTAGTTTCGTCTAGCGACACACCTACCGCACCGTCAAGGTCTGCACGCAGGTTCATGCCTTTTGTGTATGCGCTTGCTAGTACGTCTTCTTTGTTGCTTACCATTACGGTTAGCGTGTCGAAGTACGTGCTATGTTTAAGAGCTACACCTTTTTCTGCACCTTTCTGGTTTAAACCAGTAGCAAGAATGTCGGCGAAGCGGTGAATGCGCTCAGCAATGGTTTTAAGGCCTTGTGGGCCGTGGTACACCGCGTAGAAGCTTGACATGTTGGCTAGCAGCACCTGCGCTGTACAAATGTTCGAGTTCGCTTTTTCGCGGCGAATGTGTTGTTCACGGGTTTGTAGCGCCATGCGAAGTGCTGGGCGTCCGCGGGTGTCTTTACTTACACCAATAATACGGCCAGGTAGTGAACGCTTGTAGTTGTCGCGTGTAGCAAAGAATGCCGCGTGCGGGCCACCGTAGCCCATAGGTACACCAAAGCGCTGTGCACTACCAAGTGCAACGTCTGCACCTAGCTCGCCTGGCGACTTAAGCATTACCAAGCTCATAAGGTCAGCGGCTACTGCCACAATCCCTTTTTTCGCTTGTACCGCAGCAATGATGTCGCTGATGTCCTTTACTTCGCCTGTAGAAGTTGGGTATTGAAGTAGCGCACCAAAAATATCGTGCTCAGCAGCTTCTTCTGCTTCACCTTTAATGATTTCAAAACCAAACATTTCAGCGCGAGTTTCTACCACGTCAACCGTTTGCGGGTGAACGTCGTTAGCAATAAAGAACGCATTCGCTTTCTTGTTCTTAGACACACGCTTAGCAAGGCCCATGGCTTCTGCTGCCGCTGTACCTTCATCAAGCAACGATGCCGATGCTAGCTCTAAGCCAGTTAGGTCAATGGTTACTTGCTGGAAGTTAAGAATGGCTTCCAAACGGCCTTGGGCAATTTCTGGCTGGTAAGGCGTGTACGCAGTGTACCAACCTGGGTTTTCTAGCACGTTGCGAAGAATAACGTTGGGTACGTGCGTATCGTAGTAACCCATACCAATGAAAGAACGGTTAATTTTGTTCTTTTGTGCAACGGCTTTAAGTTCACTTAATGCTTCAACTTCTGTCGCCCCTTCACCACATTTTAGTGGCTCTGGTAGCGCAATACCTGCCGGTACAGTTTGCTCAATTAAATCGTCTAGTGAGCTTGCACCAATGGCAGACAGCATTTCTTCAATTTCGCCTTTACCCGGGCCAATGTGACGGCGGATAAAGGTATCTTTTTGCTCTAGTTGAGCCAATGTAGGGGAAGTATTCGACATAACGTTGTTAAGCACTCGTAATGGTTGCCGCAAGGGCGCGTTAAATCTTTAAGTTAAAAAGGGGCTGAATTATCTTCATGCCCCTTTTTAAAATATGGTTCTTTTAAAACTGCGTAACGAATTACTCTTCGTCTATGCTGTTTTCGTAGCCTTCAGCGTCTAGTAGACCTTCTACTTCAGCCGCGTCGTCAGCTTTAATTTTGAATAGCCAACCGTCGCCGTATGGGTCTGAGTTAACTAGTTCTGGTGAATCTTCTAGGTCTTCGTTTACTTCAACCACTTCACCTGAAATTGGCGCGTATACGTCAGACGCCGCTTTTACCGATTCAGCAACACAAATATCGTCGCCAGTGCTTACCGCATCGCCAACATCTGGCAATTCAACGAAAACCATGTCGCCAAGTAAGCCTTGTGCGTGCTCGGAAATACCTACAGTGAAAACACCGTCACCTTCAGGGCGAACCCATTCGTGCGTAGCGGCATAGCGTAAATCAGTTGGGATGTTGCTCATAATCGTTCCTGTTAATCTTTGTAAACTTAAGAAGTAATTTTATAAAACACTTTTTCCATTGCGAACAAAGGAGGGCTTAACCACTTTTACTGTAACCCACTTTTTGCGCATTTCCACTTCTACTGTTTCACCAACATCACGTGGTACTCGTGCCATCGCAATTGAGTGACCTAAAGTTGGAGAGAACGTACCTGAAGTGATAACGCCTTCGCCGCTTTCTGCTTTCACTTTAAGACCGTGACGCAGCACGCCTTTTTCGGTCATCACCAAGCCTACTAGCTTGTCGGTACCTGCTTCGCGCTGCGCTTCTAGTGCTTTACGCCCTACGAAGTCACGTTCGGCCGGTTCCCATGTAATTGTCCAGCCCATGTTGGCGGCTAATGGCGATACGGTTTCATCCATATCTTGGCCGTACAGGTTCATACCTGCTTCTAGGCGAAGGGTGTCGCGTGCTCCTAGGCCGCATGGCTTAACGCCCGCGTCTAGTAGTGCTTGCCAGAAGCTTTCCGCTTGTTCAGCTGGCACCATAATTTCGTAGCCTGCTTCACCGGTGTAACCTGTGGTGGCGATGAACAAGTCTTCTGCTTGTACGCCAAAGAATGGCTTCATGCCCGCTACCGCTTCTTTTTGCGCTGCGCTAAACAAGGTCGCTGCTTTTTCTTTTGCGTTAGGGCCTTGTACGGCAATCATGGCAAACTCAGGGCGCTCGGTGATGGTTACGTCAAAGCCTTCTGCTTTGCTCATCAACCAGTTCATGTCTTTTTCGCGTGTCGCTGAGTTAACCACTAGGCGATAGTTAGTTTCGTCGAAGTGATAAACGATAAGGTCGTCTACAACACCGCCTTCTTCGTTAAGCATGCCGCTGTATAGCGCTTTGCCTTTGTCTTTTAATTTCGCCACGTCGTTGGCTAAAAGGTACTGAAGATACGCTTTCGCTTGTGCGCCTTTTACGTCAACAATGGTCATATGAGACACATCAAACATACCGGCGTCTTGACGCACAGCGTGATGTTCTTCAATTTGTGAACCATAGTTAATTGGCATATCCCAGCCGAAGAAATCGACCATTTTCGCACCGGCTTCTAGGTGCTTTGTGTGTAGGGCGGTGGTACTAGACATTCCACTTACTCTTTTTAATTTGAAAGGTAGAAAACGAGATTGAGTATAGTGAGCTAACGTTTATGCAACAAATTGGAAATTTTTATCAATACATTTAAAAAGCAAATGTATTCTTGGGAAAACATGAGGAAAGCAAATATGTAAGCGATTACCACGCATTGAGATAGCTTAACGAAGATCGCAGCCGCGACTATCGAACCTGAAAAAACTTAATATCAGATGGTGTTTAGAACAGGGAGTTACAATCTAACACCCAGCTTTTTTGAAACCTTGCCGAATGCTTGCTGCGCAATTGTTGAGGGCGTTGTAAGGAATGTTTAAATACTTACTAGTAGCCTGTTGTAAGTTGTTCGACAGCAAGTGTGCTAAACGCACACCTCGCCATTTTGCCAAACGTGCGCAAGCGCGTTGTTTTCGCTCAGTTCTACAAAGTTTGCCCGTTGGCCTACAGCAATGCTGCCTACCTTTTCGTTAATGTCCATAAACGCAGAAGGCGTTGCACTTGCCATGAGGCTCGCTTCTTCTAGCGAAATCCCTATGTCGTTAACACAGTTAATAACCGCGCCGTGCATGTCTAAGCAGCTTCCTGCCAGCGTGCCATCAGGTGTAGTAAGTTTGTTACCCACACGGGTAATATGCGTATCGAAAAAGTCTATAACGTCTTTATCAGCCCCTACATGGGCCATGGCATCGGTAACCAGCATTAATTGGGATGGCCCTTTGGTTTTAAAGGCAAGCTCAACCGCTTTAGGGTGTAAGTGCTGATGATCGACAATGATGCCGCAGGTGTTATTGCTTAGAAGCGCTGCGCCAACCATCCCCGGTTCGCGAGAGGTGAACGGCGACATCGCGTTGTATAAATGAGTAAACCCAGTCGCGCCTGCCTCAATCGCCCTTTCCACCACTTCAAACGGTGCATTAGAGTGACCTAGCGCTACAATAACGCCTTGGTTTACTAAGTCGCGAATAACATCACACGAGGTATTCTCTGGCGCTAAGGTAATCATTACCTTGCCGAGGTCTTTGCGGGTATAAGTGGCAAGCTCTTTGTCGGTAAGCGGGCGAATATATTTTGAAAGATGTACACCTTTTTTCTCAACGCTTAAGTGCGGCCCTTCGAAGTGAATACCTTCAACACTAGGATGACCGCTTTCTATTGCTTCACTTACCGCATAGGCCGCGCTTTCAATGGTTGTAATATCATCGGTAATAAGTGTGGGGAAGAACGTTGTGGTGCCAAACTTGCGATGCGCTTGGGCCATTGTTTTTATGCTTTGATATGTGGGCGCGTGATTAAACATTACGCCACCGCCACCGTTTACCTGGGTGTCTACAAACCCGGGTATAATTTTGTTGTGCACTCGCGTAGAAAACGCTTCGCGGTGCGTTTGTGACCCTGAAAGCGTTTCAATGTTAGCGATTACGCCATTTTCGATGGTAAGTACCTGGTCTTTTTCCCATGTACCTTTTATCAAAATATTTTCGGCCAAAATAGTCTTCATCATTGCGCTTTCACTTTCCTAATTGGGTGCGGTTGTAGCATTATGTTTAACGCGCGGGTTAACGCTAGCTTGCGTACATTCTCTGTCTGTAACTCTTATGCGTTGTGCTTAATTTATTTCAAGACTAGCGTTCGTTATAAACGGCTTTAGCATACTTAATAGCACCTTGCTGAGGCAATAATTCACACGCTTGCACGCGAGCGCGAATTTTTTCAGATAAGTACGGTACATACACTTTGCTTAGCCCACCGATTAGGGCAAGATTATAGGTATTCTCCCCTAAAAGCTGCTGGGCCATTGCTTCTAAATATTCAGCGCCCTCTTTAAAGATACGAACCACCCCGTCATTTGCTTCTTGTAAAAGTGGCAGCATGCAGGGTACTAAACTGGCGTAATGGTGTGTGCTAAAGCCTGCGCACTTTGCCACAATGTCATCTGCGTTTGTTGTACCAAGCGCTTCACACACCTGCTTTGCTAGAACATCAGGGCTTCGAATATTATCTACACATAATAAGGTGTGCTGAATGGCTTTTAAACCCAGCCAAGCGCCACTGGCAACATCGCCGATAGGGAAGCCATGCCCCCCAACATCGGTGAATTTACCCTCGGCAAATACCACTCCTGCCGACCCCGTACCCACAATAATTACTGCACCGGGCTTGCCGTTGTGCGCGCCTACGCAGGCAGCGTGTAAATCACTTAGCACAAACAGCGAATGAAACGGATGTTCCCAGCTTTCAAAACGCGCTTTTGCAGAAGTAATATTAGCGCCAGCAAGCCCGGCGCCAACGATACATTGTGATGCTGTGATGGGTTTTACTGTGGCGTCGCTGCTTTGTGAAGCCAAAAAGGCATTGGCAGATGCAATAGCTTTGTTTACGCCATCCATTATGGATGTTTTAGCAAGCTCTCCGTCACGCATGATATTGGCAGGGCCGCTAATGCCTTCTCCTAACTGCGCCCCGTTTTTATCTTGCAATGTAACTCTGCAATTGGTGCCGCCGCCGTCTATGCCGATAAAATACAATTCAGAGTTCATGACACGTTCTCGCAATTATAGTAAGTCGTTTTAATGGGTAGAGTGCGCGATGTTACAGCAAAGCGCTTGGCACCCGAAGCGTAAAATGTACAAAGCCGAGCAGGTTCAAAATGAATCGAGTAAAGAACCTGGGCTTTCACTCCAATACATTTGCAAATATAATCACTACAAGCACATGCATTAATAAAGCTAATAAATATGAAACAGCTTTCTTTAGACACATTACGTACCTTCGTAAGCGTTATCGAACTGGGTGGCTACGCAAAAGCGGGCGACTTTTTGGGTCGCTCTCAACCTGCCATTAGCTTGCAAATTAAAAAGCTAGAGTCGCAGTTAGACAGAAAGTTATTCACCAAAGTCGGTCAGCGCCACATACCAAGTGCCGATGGCAACTGGCTTTACCCAAAAGCGAAAGAGCTACTAGAGCTTAACGACAATATTTTTCGAAGCTTAACCCCTGCCCCATTAAGCGGGCGGTTGCGTTTAGGCATTCCCAATGAATTCGCGTCTACCCTATTACCGGGCTTAATTGGTGAGTTTTCAAAACGCTACCCTGATGTGTCTTTAGAAGTCACGTCGGCATTAAGCCGCGACCTCCTGCACCCGAGTCAGCGCGATCACTTTGACCTAATTCTGGCGCTGGTAAACCCCAACGAGCAAACCGAAGGTGAAGTCGTGCTTGAAGACGACGTTGTATGGGTTGGCGACAACGCTCATCCGTTGGTAGGACATAACATTCCGTTAGTGTTAGCGCCAGATGGCTGTATGTATCGAAGCCGCGTAATTGAGCAGTTAAAGCAGCAAACCTTTGCATGGAAGATTAGCTATACCAACGCTGATTTAGGGGGGCTTGTTGCGGCTATTCAACAAGGCCTCGGCGTCACCGCGCTGGCGAAATCAAGCTTACCTGCCAACTTAGCGGTATTAAACCACCCGCATTTACCTAAATTAGGAAAGGTGAACATTTGCCTGTTCAATCAAGATACACAGCATCCGGTTATCAGTAAGACGTTGGCGGAATTCTTTAAGGTGCGGTTGAGAGGGTAATTTGTTTAACGCCAGATTTCCCTTTTTTTTTGGCTTTTTGTATCCAACAAAATTCAAGCACTCAAGTCGCAATCAAACAATAATCTGTATTTATATTGTTCTTGGTCAAACACGCACTTATTTCCTGCAAAACCTTTATTCTAAGACCAAAAATTAGTGCTATAACTATGAGCAAATAGCCTATCGTGTTCATTGAAATGCATGCGCGCTTCGCTCAGTCACGCTTTTTCACAAACGCTCTGGAGCTTTGGTAAGCTTCAGTTGAAGCACCACGCATTTTGGGCTTAAGTTCGAGTTCTCGCGCCCGTTTAGAATAGTAAAATCCAGACAATAAATGATTGCCACAAACTTGCTTATCGCAGCTTATGCGCCCTTATTTTTGCTCATTTACCTGATGGTGAAGCCAAACGGTATGACGTCAAGTAAAGCCTTGCCCTTAAGCGCCTTAGCTGCTTATTTAATTGTGATTTTTAACGGTCACTCACCTTTAACGCTTATACATGCTAGCGTTGTACAAGGCGTTTTACTGGCGTTAACGCCGTTATCAATTATAGCCGGCGCCATATTTTTGTTTCTGTGCATGGAAAAAACGGGCGCACTGGCAACCTTGAAAAATGGTTTAAATACAATCAGTTCGAACAAGGTTGCTCAGTTGATGATTGTAGGCTGGGCGTTCGCATTTCTTATTGAAGGTGCCAGTGGTTTCGGCACGCCTGCTGCGATAGCGGCGCCCATACTTTTTAGTTTAGGTTTTGCGCCTGTAAACGTTGCCCTATTCTGCTTAGTGACCAATACCATTCCGGTCATTTTCGGTGCCATGGGTACGCCGGTGTGGTTTGGTATGTCGCTGTTATCACTGCAAGAAGACACTATTATTGATATCGCTACCCTTGCCGCATTAATCAGCACACTTGTTGCACCAGCGATTGTGTTTATGGCATTGCGATTAGTCATACCGTCTTGGAAAATGATATTCAGGCATTCGCTTTTTATCGTTTCTTCGACATGCGCATGCACCCTGCCTTTCTTCGCATTAAGTTTTTACAGTGTTGAATTCCCCTCGCTGCTAGGCGGCGGCATTGGCCTTATCATTACTGTTTTGATGGCTAAATCAGGGTTTGGGCTTTCCTCGGCAGCTAATGAGTTTGAAACAAAGGTTGATACACAAAAAAAGACTGCCTCACCCAGGGCAAGAGAACTTGCCAAGGCATCTTTTCCCTTGTGGGGCACTGTAATAATGCTTTTACTTACTCGACTGCCAGAGCTTGGACTTAGAAGCTTGTTACAAGATGGCGACCCTAATATAACGGCATCACTGGGCATATTAGGCAATTTATCGGTAAGCGCTAGCTTGGTTATATCGATAACAGATATTTTAGGCACCAGTATTCAATGGAAACATAGCGTGCTTTACGTTCCCTCGTTAATACCTTTTATTGTCGTGGCGTTTGCCAGTGTTTATAGTTTTGGCTCTCGGGAATGGGGGTCCAGAATAACATCTGTGTCGTCCCAAACCGCAGTGCGTATGACAAAACCACTATTTGCGCTATTGGGCGCGCTTGTATTTGTAAATTTAATGATGCTGGGCGGCGAACAGTCGGCCGTGTCAGTGATTGGCAAACACATGGCATTCCTAGCGGGTAATAATTGGCCCCTTTTCGCACCGCTACTTGGCGCGCTTGGTAGCTTCTTTTCCGGTTCGGCCACCATTTCGAACCTTACCTTTGCAGGAATTCAGCACGCTATCGCTGAACAATTATCTTTACCTTTACCGGTCGTGCTCGCCCTTCAAAGTGTAGGGGCTGCAATGGGAAATATGGTATGTATCAACAACATTGTGGCGGTAACCGCAATTTTAGGGCTTAAAGGTCAAGATGGCGTTATATTAAAAAAAGCGGCGGGTATTCTGGCGATATACGCCGTTTTAGTAGGCAGTTTAGGGGCTAGTTTGATAAGTATTTACCGCTAACGGCGATAATAAAGCACGAGTGTTACAAAAGGGGCAAGACAAGGGTACTGCCTTGCCCTTTACTAAATAATTATTCATTACCCATCGTTGGTAATGCTGTCGATAAGCTCGCTAAGCACAGCTTCCGCTTTACTGGTTTCAACCTGGCACGTGCCGGCGTTCATGTGACCGCCACCGCCATACTTCAAGCACAACTCACCTACATTGGTTTTAGAGCTACGGTTAGTAATGGATTTACCAATAGCAAATACCACGTTTTGCTTTTTAAGGCCCCACATTTTGTGAATAGAGATATTGCAGTCTGGGTACATGGCATAAATAACAAAACGGTTCGTGGCGTAAATGGTCTCTTCTTCGGTTAAATCTAACACCACAAGGTTATTATGTACGGTCGCGCATTTTGCAATTTGCGCCTTCGCCAATTCGTTATGCTCGTGATATAGGCTCACGCGCTCAGCCACATCTTCCATTTGCAGTATTTCTTCAATACTGTGGTCTTTACAGGCATCAATAAGCTTCATCATTAGCTGATAGTTAGAGATTTTGAAGTCTCTGAAACGGCCAAGACCCGTGCGGGCATCCATGATGAAGTTCATAAGCACCCAGTCGGTAGGCTCTAGGATCTCCTCTTCGCTAAACTGCGCAGAGTCGCCTTTATCTACCGCGTCCATCATATCTACCGAGATATTGGGAAATTTCTCTGCTCCACCATAATAGTCATAAACCACTCGCGCCGCCGACGGTGCTTCTGGGTCGATAATATGATTCTCGATACCGCTCGCGTTTCTTACCGTTTCGCTAAGGTGATGATCAAAGGCTAAATGACAGCCAGCTACATAAGGCAGGTTGGTTGTAATGTCATTCTCGGTGATGTCTATTTTGCCGTCCTGCATGTCTTTAGGGTGTACAAACAAAATATCATCTATCATGTCTAAGTCTTTTAGTAAGACCGCACATACTAATCCGTCAAAATCACTTCTGGTTACTAATCTAAATTTTCTTTCAGGCATGGTTTATCCATCATTCACTTAGGTAATAATGTTAAGTGTAACAGCTAATAGAAATTTTGAGAGACAGGTTTATTAATACCAGTCCGCATAGTTAATTACCCACTCAGCGAGAGTTAAAATATTCGTAATCGCGGCGTGTTACCGTAGGTATAGTGGTTCTACATCGAGGTGGCACAACAAAGAGTACGGACATTTTAGTCATAAAACTTATTCTTAGTTTTGTGTATTTTTAGGGCAAAACACTTACCTGAACAGGTAGAGATTTTAGCCTACCCAGCGGTTTCGCCAAACTCTCTGGTGGCTCAGTGAAGTAAGCAGGGCCCGTTTCTGTCATGTACAAACAGTCTTCCAAGCGCACACCAAATTCACCGGGAATATAGATACCTGGCTCGTTAGAGAAGCACATACCTTTTTTAAGTGGCGTATTTTCACCGCGTACAAAGTTAACGCTTTCATGCCCTTCCATACCGATCCCATGACCCGTTCTGTGGCTTAACCCGGGCAATTCATAGTCCTTACTGTACCCTTTGCTGGCATAGTATTGGCGCACTGCATCATCCACTTTGCCCGCGGGCTCACCAATTTTAGCTGCGGCGAATGCCACGTTCTGACCTTCTCTTACTGTGTGCCATACATCCTGAACTTTCTGAGACGCTTTGCCAAATACCAAAGTACGGCTTATGTCGCTTTGGTACCCGTGCACACTGCAACCGCTATCTAGCAAAATTACAGAACCTTCTTTGATAGTTTGCGCTGCACTCGTGCCATGAGGGTAAGCACTTGCATCGTTAAAGAGCGCCAAACACCAAGCGCCGCTTCCGCCTAAGCGCTGCTGCGCGGTGTTCATCAAACTTTTGACGTCCTGCTGTGCCATGCCAAGCTTTAAGTTATTAAAAACAAACTCGTAGGCCCGCAAAGTAACCTCATTGGCCTTATGCATAAGTGCCAATTCGCTAGCAGTTTTGTACATACGACAGCCAAGCGTAACGGGCTCGGCAGGAACGATCTTCATATTTGGCAGCGCACGGCTAACTCCTGTTACCACAAAGTAACGCACGCTGTTCTCAAAACCGATATTACCGCTTGTGATACCGCGCGATTTTAAAATACTGGCTGCAGCATCAAACGGGCTTTCGTGCTCCTGCCACACTCTTACATCATCGCCTATAGCCAACGACTCGAGCACGCTTGGCTTTTCGAAAAACGGCGTAATCACTGCCACGTCGCCTTTTTGAGGGATAATTAACGCGGTTAAACGCTCGCTGCGCCACCATTTAATCCCAGAAAAATATTCCATTGCCGCACCCGGCTCTATTAATATTGCTGCGATATCCTGGGCTTTCATTAGCGACTGCGCTTTTTCAATACGCGCTCTACGCTCTTCCACGGTAATCGGCTTTGCGCTTGCGGTGATATCCGTTAATACATTGATATCGTTTAGGCCCGCTGTGTTGGTTTTATCTAATGCAGCCATCGACGCCATAGGTGCAAGCGCAATGCTAGCCCCAGCTAATTTCAAGAAATGTCGCTTATTCATGTCCCTTCCTGTCGTTTTAATTGAGGTTGTCTAACCCCTTTGTTTTATGCGAATAACATTGAATTGCTTATAGTTTAGCCAGTAAAGCTTGCCTTTACTTTACGCCCACATAACGAAAACGGCGGCTAGACCAATGAGAAGCAAGCCAACTATTTCGCGTTTTGTTACTGCATTCTTTAGCCAGTAATGCGAAAGCAAAAGGGTTAACAAAACCTCTAACTGACCAAGCGTTTTAACAAGAGCTACATGCTGCAGTGCCATAGCAGTAAACCAGCAGATTGAGCCTAAACAGCTTACTGTACTTATCGCTAGCACCTGCTTTTTAGCGTTCACTAGTTGCTTAAACACGAAGGGTTTGGTTAATAAAATATATCCACTTAAAGCTATCGCCTGAACGCATAACACCCATAATAGAACCCAAGCTGCTGCAAGGGTGTATTGTATATCAAGCATGTGGCTGGCTTCGCGCACTAGCAATGAGGTTAGAGCAAAGCAAGTACCACAGGCAAGGCCAAGCACCATGGTTTTCGCGCTAATACCATGAATTCGGTTACCACTGCTTAACACAAACACTGCTATTCCGCCTATGACTATGCCTACCCAACCAAGCGGCGTTAAGTAACTGCCAAAAAAGAGCATGCCTACCACCCCCGCCACTAAGGCTTCACTTTTTGCCAAGCCTGCTCCAGTAGCGAAGTTCTTTTGCTTAAACAAAATCACCATTAAAGAAGTGGCCGCTATTTGAAGCAGTGAAGCACACAAGATCACTGTGATAAATGGGCCCGTAAATTGCGGCAGCTGGCTGGCACTACTGCTATAGAGCATAAGCAAATAAACAAGGGCTATGGGCGGAGCCAAGATAAAGCGAGATAGCGTAACACCAGAGGTACTAACTGAACCACTTAGTTTGCTTTGCAGCGCATTACGCACGGTTTGCATGATTACCGCGCCCAATGTAAATAAGATCCAACTCATTAGCGTCGCTTTACCTTTAAAATCAATTTACTACGTGCCGTTCACGCGTTTTTTATTTGGTAGTGGCTTCGCTTCCAGATAACGCCTGTAGACGCTTTGCTTTGAAGTCACTTTCGCGCTTCCAATAAGGCCATACATCACCTTGAGCATAGTGGGTAAGCACAAAATGGAGTCAAAATGAGGTTCCCTCAGACTTTGACCCCATAATTTTTGGGTTTAAAGGCCCATGGCGTGGCTGACGAAGGCGTTTTTAATGGTTGTGAGTTTGTCTGTGGCTGAAAGGCCTATGCCGCGTACTAATTTCTTCAACGGGTCGTTGCCGTCGAATAAGAATTTGAAGCCATCCATTGCCGCTATCATTTTCGTGGCTTCCGTTTTACGGCTTCGCTCATAGCTGCGTAAGTGCTTGTACAAACCTATGTCTTTACCGGCAGCGCTTAGGCTACTTAGTGACTCAGCCAGCGCTAGCGCATCTTGCATACCTAGATTTGCCCCCTGCCCGGCCAGCGGATGAATAGTATGCGCGGCATCGCCCACCAGCACTACCCCATCTTTTGCCCACTGCCTTGCATAGCGCATGGTTAATGGAAACGCAGCGCGCTCGGTTTTAAGCGAAATAGTGCCTAAAACGCTATTACTCGCGGCGGTCAAAGCATGGCAAAAAGCGTCATCATCCAGTGCCATTAATGAGCTTGCTTGCTCTGGGGTTTGCGACCAAACAATTGAACAGACGTTTGGTTCTGCCATTGGAAGTAGCGCTAGCGGGCCTGTGGGCGTAAACGCTTGGCGCGCCACATTGTTGTGTGGTTCATCGGTTTTGACATTAGCTACTATTGCAGTATGCTCATAATCTTTGAAGGTAATTGGCAGGCCAGCCTGCTTTCTTACAAACGAATTAGCCCCATCAGCGCCTACTAATAATCTGCAGCTTAGCACGTCGTCGTTATCTAGCATCAGCATGGTTTGATTAGGGCCTGCAAGTACTCTATCAATACCGGCAGTGACTAACTGAACATTCGATTGCGCTTCAACAGCTTGGGCTAGTGCGTTAACTAACGCCTGATTTTCCACAATAACCCCAAGGGTATCGCTACCCATCTCATCACACGAAAAATGAATATCACCAAAACTGTCTTTGTCCCACACATGCATTGCGGTGTAGGAATTAGCGCGGTCTTGTTGTAAATGGGGCCACACATCGAACTGTTGCAACGCTTTAATATTAGCCTGATTGATTGCGCTAACACGCGCCGTTGGCCTATCTGCAAGCACCTGATAACAGGGCGATTTATCAATAATCGCTATATTTAGTTCACTGTCTTTTAGCGCCGCTGCAAGGGTTAGCCCTACAATGCCACCGCCCACTATTGCTATATCAACATGCTGCATGGTTATCTCTGTCTTTATCGAGTGTTACGCCGTAGCCCGTGGTATGTTTCACAAACGCTTTTTTCGCCTGTGGCATTATGCTTAACGCGAGTAGCGATAAATTTCTGCCAATTACGGTGGGAAAGTATTGATTCGAAAAGGTTCTCACTAGGGTATCGGTAAGGGTGACCGTATTCTCTCTGTCTGTCTTGCGTGCGTTGGCGTAATGTTGAGTTATACTAAAAGCGCCCGGGTCAAAGTTATCAGCAACGTTTTCCAGCAGTGTCTCATTCGCACAACCTTGTTTTTTAGCAGTTGGTTTTGTGTGCTCTAGTGCCGCTGAACTCAATACCGATATAAGCGCACTTAAATCACGTAATCCTAAATTAAACCCTTGCCCGGCAATAGGGTGAAGAGCTTGCGCGGCATTTCCTACTACTACCGTGCGGTGGCTGGCAACATTCTGCGCTTTAGTCAGAGCCAGGGGATAGCTCGCCAACTCACTAACTCGTAGCACTTTACCTTGTCGATAACCAAAAGCCTGTTGCAGCGCTTGTGTGAATTCATCGGGGGTCAAAGTCATCAACAATTTTGCCGCATCGGTTTCCACTGTCCACACTACTGAAAAACCATTCCCACTGGCTTTAACGCCTTTAATTTCACTATCGAAGGGAAGAAACGCAAGGGGCCCTGACTCGGTGAAACGCTCATAAGCTTTGTTTTCATGCGGAAGCTGCGTGTGCACGTTAAACACAATGGCAGTTTGATGGTAATCGCACGACGTTTTAGTCATTCCCACCTGCTCGGCCAGCCCTGAGCGCCCACCATCAGCAATGACCAATAATTTTGTGCTTAACGTTTCGCCGTTATCAAGTAGCACCTCTACGCTATTATTTTGCTGATTCACGCGGGTTACCTTTGCAGGTGCGATATGTTGATAAGCAGAACTTGCATTCGCCGCGAGTCGGGTTAATGCACTTAAACTTACCACCTGTCCGAAAGCGTTGATGTGGTAATCACGGCTATTTAGGTTCAAAAGGCCGACATGCCCTTTATCACTAACCTCAATATGTTTTATTTCTGGGGGTAACTCACCGTTGTGCTGTTTGGCCAAATCGTCAAGGTTTAGCCCAATATCAGAGAGCTCGTTCACCGTGCGTCGCGCTAGGGCAATAACGCGGGTATCGGTAAATGGATTAAAGTCATCTGTCGCGGCGTTGTTTTGCTGTGGGTCAGCCGCATCAATAAGCGTTACAGACAGCCCCACTTTCTCGGCAAGCCCTTTGGCCAGTACGGTACCTACAATACCCCCGCCTATAATTACTACATCAACCGGTTCTGCTGATTTCACTCTATTTGCCTTCCTGTCGCCCAGTACTCTTGCTCTTAATTTCGTTTCATGAACGGTTTTCGTAACGCGGCACTATTCTTTTCCCACCTCAGCGTTTCTATGTACCGTCGTATACACTAAGCTGATTCAATGGGACCTTTATTACTTGCCTACTGTTATACAAGTTCAAGGGCGCTTAGCTTTTGGCCATAAGCGCTTCAATTTCATCAATCTCTTTAGGCACATCCGACGTTAAAATTTCAACACCGGTCGCGGTGATAACCACGTCGTCTTCTATTCGCACGCCAATACCTTTGTACTTGTCTGGCGCGTCGCTGTCTTGACTAATATAAACACCTGGTTCGATGGTAATCACCATGCCTGGCTTTAACGGGCGGTCTTCGCCCTCAACTTTATAATTACCAACGTCGTGAACATCTAACCCCAGGAAATGCCCTAGCCCGTGCATGTAAAAGTGGCGCCAACTCTCGTTCTCTAGATTTTCAGCAACACTACCCTCTAATACGCCGAGGTCAACTAAACCTTGAGTAATAATTTCGGCGCTGTGTAACATTGCTTGCGACAAGGTAACGCCCGGCGCAAGCATATCTAAAACACTCTTTTGCGCTTTAAGTACTAAGCTATAAATTTCCCTTTGCGCATGGGTAAATTTACCATTTGCAGGAAAGGTTCGGGTAATATCGGCAGCGTAACCTTGATATTCAGCACCAGCATCGATCAAGATCAAATCGCCATCATTTATCTGGCCGTTATTTTGGGTGTAGTGCAAAATACACGCGTTATCACCACTGCCAACAATTGTACTGTAGGCAGGGGAACGTGCACCGGCCATAGCAAATTCGTGGTGAATTTCCGCCTCTAGCTGATACTCAAAACAGCCAGGAGAAGCGAACTGCATCGCTCTTTTATGCGCCCTTGCACTTATTTCGCCTGCGGCTTTCATCATCGCCACTTCACACGCTGACTTAAACAAACGCATTTCGTGCAAGATGGGACATAAATCATAAACAGCGCCAGGGGCAAGCGATTCTTTTGGCGCATCGCGCAAGGTGGTGAGCGCTTCAGTGAATAGTGTATCGTGCGCTTTGTTGTTGCCTAATGAGAAATATACGTTATCTTGCCCTTGAATTGAGGCAAGTAGCGCCTCTTCAAGCTCGTGCAGCTCAAACGCTTCATCGAGACTAAAACGCGCTAATGCCGCCTCTGCACCAAGGCGCTTACCATGCCAAATTTCTGCGCTTCTGTCTTTCTCTTGAACCACCATGGCACGATAGCTTTCTCCATAGCGGGGGTGATTTGACAATATTAACCATGCGTTCGGCTCTTCAAACCCGGTTAAGTACCAGAAATCGCTATCTTGTCTGAAAGTGTACTCGGTATCGCGACTTCGCGTTACCAACCCAGCAGCTGGCACGATACACACACTATTTGGCTTACACTGCGCCAATAGTCGGTCTTGACGAGCTATAAACTCTTGCGCACTAATCATAAATGAGAAAACCCTACATAAGTCAGATAAAGCTTATTGTTGCTTAACAATTAATTAGTGTACGGACGGCGTGTCTTGTTGATCATCCAAAAGTGACTGACCTAGCTCGCTAAAGCACAAAATAGCAGAGATTTTTACGTATTCTTCCACCTCTAATAGCGCTTTTTCAGATTCTTCATCAGCATCCATCGGTTCTTCCATGCGTGAAATATCTGAAAAATCTTCAAGTGCTTCTTTTACATCATCTGAACATTGCATTAAGTCTTGTTGATGCAAACCAAAACCCAGCATAAAGCCTTGTACCCAGTTAATTAGGGCCGCGCCTCGGTCGTTAATTGGGGCCTGATCGTCAGGAAGTAACAAGGTAAGCGCAAACTCAGGTTCTAGCAACTGCTGACACGTTTGATTAAAAAGCGTGGTTAAAAGATGCTGCGTTTGGTCACTAAAGCCTTCACCTTGATTAATGGTTTCGCTCAAGGCTTCTAACCACTTTTGGTCGGTCAGTGACATTCCGCCACAAAGCATGCCGCACAAAATGCCATGAACCTCTGCCGCATCTACTATGATGCTCTGCTGCGACAATTTATTGCTTACGCTATCGTAATCGAGCTGTTTTTCCACGAATTGTACTCTTGTTTGTAAATGGATTGAGAACAACGCCTCGTTAAGCTAGGCCAACAAGCGTGTCATCTCTTGATGGAGTTAATACTAGCAAAATTCAATGTACAAAGCCCACATTTGCCCCAAGCAATATACGAACTTTAACACCGCTCGGCACTTCGTGTTCACACTTCGCTCAATTGGGCTTGTAGGTTGCATACTCACTGTCCAATCAGTATGTAATTGGCAAAATTATCTTTACTATGGGTAGTAACACAGCGTGAATTCATCTAAGATCGTTGGTGTTGGATACGGAATTCCTCTCGCAACAGTCTTGTAAGTATTTAATAGCTGTTTTGTTATTATTGAGCTTATCTTATATGCGTGTATAATTGCTGACCAATTGGTCAAGAAAATGTTAATTTTTAACGACTTTTATATTCACCACGCAAAATAGTTATAAAGCGCATTAAGTGATCCCCTTCACTGGATCTCGCGTTTGTTATACCCTGTTGCGTTAATACAACAACAATGTTTCCTGGGATGTTTGCTAGTTCATTCATGTCCCTGGCCGATGCTTTAAACCTAGGAAGTTGAAACAGCTGCTATTGTGCAAGCTCGACGCGTATCGAGAAGCCTACGGCAATTGTGATTCTTCCGCCCTGAACTTTTCGGTTCACGGGCGAAACATGGACAGCGGCATTCTGGGAAGCGCCCTCTTTCGACGGAAGAAGAAATGGCAATAATAAATTTTGGCTCTATCAATATCGACCACGTTTATCAGGTAGATCACTTTGTGCAACCTGGTGAAACGCTAGCCTCAACCCATTACCAAACGTTATTAGGTGGTAAGGGCGCAAACCAATCTATCGCTTTAGCGCAAGCTGGTGCCGACGTACGTCATGTTGGCAGCATTCACGAGAACGATGCATCATTCAAACAAGCCTTAATTAAAAAAGGCGTTGATTGCCGTGGTGTTAAATGTTCAGAAGTCCCTTCTGGGCACGCAATCATTCAAGTAACGCCCAGTGGTGAAAACGCCATCGTACTGTTTGGAGGCGCAAACCAAACGATTACCGCAAAAACGGTAATGCAGGCGCTAGATGACACACGCCCTTCTGATTGGGTACTTACTCAAAACGAAACAAGTAGCATTGAAGAAGTACTGCGCCAAGCGAAAGAAAACCAGCTAAAAGTGGCCTTCAACCCTGCCCCTATGAGTGAGTCTGTTAAGCAGCTCCCGTTAGATTGCGTTGATTTACTAATTGTAAACGAAACGGAAGCAGCGGCTATTACCGGCAAAGAAGAATTTGAAGAAATTGTGACAGTGTTCAAAGAACAATGGTCACATTGCGAAGTTATCATTACACTGGGTAAAGCGGGTGTAATGATGCTGCGTAAAGACGACGTTATAAAAGTTAACGCCTTTACGGTAGATGCAGTTGATACAACCGCAGCAGGCGACACCTTTATCGGTTACTTTTTGTCTGCCTACAGCAGCCACACCGATGCTAAGCAAGCACTCCGTAGAGGGTGTGCCGCGTCGGCAATTGCAGTAACCCGTGAGGGCGCAGCGCAAAGTATTCCATCACAAAAAGAAGTGGATCGTTTCTTAGCGAAACACGCCAACTAGCAAGACGCATTTGAGACAACTTGATGACACATAAAATCATATTAGATACAGACCCGGGTATTGATGATGCAATGGCGATATTTTTCGCTTTCCAATCTCCAGACATTGAAGTACTTGGTTTAACCACAGTTTACGGAAACGTACCGGTAACGATGGCCGCACAAAATGCGCTTACGCTTTGTGAAATTGCGGGTAAAGATATTCCTGTAACGAAAGGGGTTGGTATGCCTTGGGTTGGTCCTGAGTCAACGTACGCCCACTTTGTCCACGGTGAGCACGGCTTCGGTCACATTAAGCCTGAAGCCCCTAAAACTGAACTCGACCCGCGCAGCTCTGCGCAGTTCATTGTAGATATGGCGCGTAAATACCCTGGCGAGATAACCATTGTTGCTATCGGCCCGCTAGGCAACTTGGCCCTAGCCCTTCGCCTTGAACCAGACCTACCTAAATTGGTTAAAGGTGTTAGCATTATGGGAGGCGCAGCGTTTGTACCTGGTAATGTTACGCCAGTAGCTGAAGCAAACATTTGGAACGATGCGCACGCCGCTGAAATTGTGTTCGCGGCAGAGTGGGAGCTTACCATGTTTGGTTTGGACGTGACGAACTTCACGCCATTCTCTCCGGCTTTTGTTGAAAAACTAGAAGAGAAGAACAATACCCTTGGTGGTTTTGTGAAAGAAAGCGCACAGTTCTATATGGACTTCTACTCGCAAAACCGCGAAGACCGCGTGTGCTTTTTCCACGATGCATTCCCTATTGCTCACCTTCGTCACCCAGAGCTATTTGAACTGACCGAAGGTCACGTTCGCGTTGGTACTGGCACGCTAGACAGAGGCCAAACGGTGGTTGCCCCTATGGGTACTACACCTAGCCCGCTTTGGAATGAAGCAAATACGATTAAGGTAGCAACTAAAGTTGACCACAAAAAGCTGGAACAACTATTCGTAGACACCTACGCTCTATGATATGTTTAAGGGATTGTTAATATACAATCCCTTTTTAATTTCAGCGCAGGTTTTTTAGAATATGGAAGCGGCTCCTCTCCCAGATAATGAAGATGAACGTCTTGCTGAATTATTGAGCTACGATGTTCTCGACACCGAAGCTGAACAATTATTTGACGACCTAACCACACTAGCTTCCCAAATATGCGATACCCCTATTGCGCTTATTAGCCTTATCGACCCTGATAGACAGTGGTTTAAATCGCGAGTGGGATTAGACGCAGAAGAAACCTCTCGAGAAATTGCCTTTTGCTCTCACGCCATACTACAAGATGACGTGTTCGAGATACCCAACGCATCACTAGACCCTCGATTTCACGACAACCCGTTGGTTACCGGCGCTCCGGATATCCGCTTTTACGCCGGAGCACCGCTTGTCTCTCCTTCAGGCCATGCAATTGGTACGCTTTGCACCATTGATCGCAAGCCCCGTAAACTCACAGAGAGCCAAAAAACGTCGTTACAAACGCTGAGTAAATCAGTAGTGGCACACTTAGAGCTAAAGCGTAAAAACAGAGAACTAGAGCGCACCAGTCAGTTTAGATCCGACTTTTTGTCTTATGTGAGCCATGAGATAAGAACGCCACTAAACGCTATCAACACGTTCAGTCGGCTACTTGAAGGGGAAGCGCAAAAGCTTAAGTTACCCGAATCTTTTACTACTCCTTTGTCACATGTGACGCAAAGCGGTGAAAGACTATTAGAGATAGTAAATTCTGTTTTAGATATCAAACAAATTGAAGCAGGAAAAATGCGTGTCATGCCTCGCGCGGTAAGTACACACGACTTTTTTACCCACTTATTTTCACTTACCAAGATTCGCGCTGAAGATGGCGGCATTATATTTACGTCCACCATTGATAGCAGTGTTCCCGACACACTGTTTTTCGACGACACTAAGTTTGGGCAAGTTTCACTTAACCTATTATCTAATGCGATAAAATTCACCAACCCAGGTAAGTCGGTTAACGCCCAGGTAAAATACAAAAATGATAAGTTAATATTCAATGTTATCGATCAAGGCATTGGTATCAGTGAAGAAGATCAAAAACGGCTTTTCACTCCTTTCGAGAGAATGGAAAACGCCCATCAAATTAGCGGGACAGGCCTGGGATTAAATATATCAAAACGCCTTATTGAGTTAATGGACGGCACGATTAAAGTGAGCAGTAAGGTGAACGAAGGGACTCGCATTAGCGTGACCTTGCCCTCCGATGTCCTAACTGCAAATGAGTTTGCCAATGCACAGCCACAAAGCTTTGTTGCGCAAACAAATATAGATAAGTCTGCCAAGGTTTTAGTTGTTGAGGACCATTACATTAACCAAGTCGTTATCCAAACATTGTTCGAGAAATTAGGGGTAGCTCACGCTATTGTCAGCACAGGCGAAGAAGGCGTAAAGTATGTTAACGCTAACCCTGTAGACCTTGTGTTAATGGATTTAAACCTGCCAGGCATTCAGGGGGACGAGGCCACCGCTCAGATAAAAAGCATAAACCCCGAACTGCCAGTGATTACGGTAACCGCCGATGCCATCACTAAGCCAGCGTCTTTATACGAAAAAGGACTTGATGATGTACTCACAAAGCCTGTCGACAGTAATGAGTTAGTACGAGTACTCAACCAATTTTTGGCGGTAAAAAGGAATTAGAATGATAATGTTAAGTGTGTGAGTAATCGACCCATGCCCGCATCAACAATTTCAGCTAGTCAGCGCGTTAAAAACAGTAATACGCTGCCCGAAGCGAAAGCCAACGCCCGTACAATATTGAGAAAACAACTTCGAGAAGCCCGCCGTGCGTTAAGCCCACAACAGCAGCGTGATGCCGCGCAAGGCGTAGTTAAACAACTCTGTTCGCTGAATTTTTTAATAGAGGCTAATACCATCGCGGGCTACCTAGTTAACGACGGAGAGGTTGATTTAAAAGACTATATCGAGATGCAATGGCAAGCCCCTCAAGCAAAACAGTTCGCGCTACCAGTGTTACACCCAATATGTAAAGGTCACCTGCTCTTTCTTTCCTATACTCAATATACAGCGTTAGTTAAAAACAAATACAATATTGAAGAGCCGGCCTTAGTTTGCCCTAGCGTTATTCCTACGTCGCAATGCGATGTTATCCTTATGCCCTTGGTTGGCTTTGATACTAACGGCAATCGCCTGGGTATGGGAGGCGGCTATTACGACCGCACCCTAGCCTTTACCCAGCGCAACGTTTATCCACAAAAAAATATAAGCAGCAACAAACCTAAGCTTGTTGGTATTGCACACGACATGCAAGAAGTCGAGGCGTTGCCTGTAGCCTCGTGGGATGTTCCCCTTGATGCTATTGTTACTCCCACACGCACGCTAATTTTCAATACCGCTGAATAATCGATATAACAAATTGTGACTATGAACTTGTGGGTTCATATAGGCATATAAGTTACACTGCCAACAAAATAAGTCGGAGAATGACCATGGATCAGAACGCAAAGAAACAAGCCGTAGCCAAAGCAGCTATCGACTACGTTGAATCAGACAGTATTGTCGGTGTGGGTACGGGTTCTACCGTGAATTTCTTTATTGAAGAACTCGGTAAAATTAAACACAAAATTGAAGGGGCAGTATCAAGCTCAGAAGCATCAACAGCGCGTTTAAAAGCTTTGGGCATTGAAGTATTTGCGCTAAACGAAGTAAGCAACCTTTCTGTTTATATCGACGGTGCCGATGAAGTTACCGAACACAAGCATATGATTAAGGGGGGCGGTGCCGCACTTACTCGTGAAAAGATTGTTGCAGGCGCTGCCACTACGCTTGTTTGTATTGTAGATGAAACCAAACGGGTGCCAGTACTGGGCGCATTCCCCCTCCCTGTTGAAGTGATACCTATGGCCCGTTCTTTCGTAGCCCGTGAACTGGTTAAGCTTGGCGGCGACCCAGAGTACCGTCAGGGAGTGATCACCGACAATGGCAACGTTATCTTGGATGTTCATAACCTTGAGATACTTAATCCACGGGAACTAGAACAAAAGATAAATAATATTCCAGGCGTAGTGACTAACGGCATTTTCGCTCTGCGCGGTGCCGATATAGTGCTAAGTGCAACAGAAAACGGTGTTGAGACCTTTAAGTAAAAACGTAAAAACTACCAATGGCTTTCGCCGCCAGCGTTATCATTTTGTTAGTTAACGTAAACGATAAACTGAAGCGGCGAAAAGCTATACAAAAACTACTTTCAACTTAATGCGTTTTCTGTTAATTTCCGTTTGGACGTCTAGATGTCTTTATAGTATATCGACAGTGACCACTCCCTGGCATATTCAGACCTGCAGGGGTTATTCAAGCGAAATAAATTACATCAGTGAGAGATAGCGAGTTCATGAGCAAAGTTTCATTAGAGAAGGATAAAATCCGCATTTTATTGTTAGAAGGTGTTCACCAAAGCGCTTTGGAAACGCTAAAAAGTAATGGGTATAGCAACATTGAATTTCTTAAAACCTCTCTTCCTGAAGATGAGTTGATTGAAAAGATTAAAGACGCCCACTTTGTAGGTATTCGCTCGCGTACTCAAATTACAGAGAAAGTGGTTGATGCTGCACAGAAGCTTGTAGCAATCGGCTGTTTCTGTATTGGAACAAACCAAGTTGATTTAGAAGCGACCCAGCGTCGCGGCATTCCCGTGTTTAATGCGCCTTTTTCAAACACACGCTCGGTCGCTGAGTTAGTCCTTGGTCAAATTATCCTTCTTCTTCGTCAAGTGCCTAGCAAAAATGCCAAAGCGCACCGCGGCGAATGGGAAAAAACAGCTGTAGGCTCGTATGAAGCTCGCGGTAAAACACTCGGTATCATTGGCTATGGGCACATCGGTACCCAGCTTAGTATTCTTGCTGAACACCTTGGTATGCGTGTTCAGTTCTTTGATATTGAAGATAAGCTTGTGCTCGGTAACTCTACACAGGTGAAATCGTTAGAAAAGCTTCTAAATACCTCAGACGTTGTTTCGCTTCACGTACCTGAAACACCTCAAACTCAAGACATGATTGGCGAGAAAGAGCTGTCTCAAATGAAAAAAGGCAGCATTCTTATCAATGCCTCTCGCGGGACCGTAGTTGATATCGATGCACTAGCTAGCGCCCTTGAAAGCGGCCACCTTAACGGCGCTGCCATCGACGTATTCCCAGTTGAGCCTAAGTCTAACACTGAAGAGTTTGCGTCTCCGCTTCGTGCGTTTGACAACGTAATTCTTACTCCTCACGTAGGGGGAAGTACGCAAGAAGCACAGGAAAATATTGGTATTGAAGTGGCTGGCAAACTTGCCAAATATAGCGACAATGGTTCAACCTTGTCTGCGGTAAATTTCCCTGAAGTTTCGCTTCCTGAGCATACGAACCGCTCACGCCTGCTTCACGTGCACAAAAACCAGCCAGGTATTCTTACGCAAATTAACCAGGCGTTTGCAGAGAAAGGCATTAATATTGAAGCCCAGTACCTTCAAACTAACGCAGAAATTGGTTACGTGGTTGTAGATGTGAAAGAAGACCGCGGTTATGAAGCCCTTGCTGAACTTCAGCAAATTGACGGCACAATAAAAACCCGTATTTTACACTAATACCGCTTTATTGACGTTAGCCCCTTTTTTGAAAATTGGGGCTTAAATAAAAAAACGCTGCATATAATGCAGCGTTTTTTTTAGATTAACACACAGGCCTAATGCCTAACTTACCGCGAGGGTAGTTATGTGTATATCTTAGCTTAGAAGAAGTTGTAAACTAGGCTAACAGCGGTCTCTGTATCTAGCTTCTCAACATCGTCTTCAACATTGGTGTTGTGATCAAGTTTGAATGATAGACGCATTGATAGGTTACCGCTAATAGTTGCAGTAAGGGCCGATTCAGCACGAGACTTAGTGTTATCAGAACCGACTTCCGTACTCACGGTTTGGGTGAACTTAGCGGTATCAGAGATTTTCCAAGAATAGGCCGATGACGCACGAACAATCACGCTATCTAAGTTTTCGCCATCTTGCGTTTCAATGAACGAGTAACCAGGACCAATTGAGTATTCAAGCGTATGACGCTTATTCTCTAGCACCTTTTGGTTCCAACCTGCAGCCACTGTCGCTTGATAGTTAAAGTTACTGAAGCGGTCGTCTTCGTAAGATGCGAAGCCGAATAGACGGTTATCTGGATTAGCTAGTTTATAGTTACCCTGTGCTGAACCGAAGAACTTCTGCGCTGAAGTAAATTCAATGTCTTCGCCGTCATCACCTTCCACGGTCTCTTGCTTGTAAAGACCTTTAAGAACGTAGTCGTTGCTCCACTTTTCAAGTTCCTGGTGTGCTTGAATACCTGCGCTGATTGACGTGGTTTCAGTATTACCTGATGTTGAAATGAAACCTAGCTCACCTTCCATTGTAAAAGGTTTTACTTCATCGTCTTGCGCGAATACGGCAGGAGAAAGAGAAATGGCAACTAAAGATGCAAGCACTTGCTTTTTCATTGAACAATCCTATTGATTAACGGTCCATCAGTTGTACACGAGACCTTTGGTACTGCTAGGCGGTACAACGCGAGTTTTTGAAGAAATTGGTTTAACGGCGTCGCACTGGGCAACCACCACTAATATTGTGGTGCGCAGTGTACATTTTCAGCCTAGACAGTCAATGCGAACCCGTTAAAAAGGCCACATTATCCTATGAATTTACACTAATTGACTAAAAAAACTGGTACACCAAAGCAACTGATGTTTCTGTACTCAACGCTGCAACATCTTCTGGTGTATCTGTCTCGTGACTTAAAATAAATGACAGCTTCATAGCCAAAGAGCCGAAGACGTTAGCTGACAACGAGGTTTCAGAGCGAGATTTCGTATTTTCCTCGCCCGCTTCGGCACTGACAAACTGCCTTAGCTTTGCGCCTGAACTCCAGTGGTATTTATATTCTGCTGAAGCCCTTACAATAATGCCGTCATTCACAACACCGTCGTTGTCCTCTTCAGCTTCGATAAAGGTATACCCCGGCCCGACACTATAACGAAACTCACTGTCTTCGTTACGCCAAACTCGCTGAGACCAACCTGCGGCTAACGAGGCGCGATGCTCATAGCCAGTAAACTTGTCATCCTCATAATCGCCGTACATGAAAAGGCGGCGGCCAGGCGTGAGTAATTTATAATCGAATTGAGCGCTGGTGTAAAAGCGTTGTGCGCTAATATCGCGCTCGGTGGTAGCACTACCACTCTCTTTATAAAGCAGTTCCGCTAGATAAATACTGCTCCAGTTTTCAGTCTCGTGATCAGCGTTTACAGCAGCTTTGACACTGGCCGCTGACGTATTCCCCGTATTAACCAGCACGCCAAGTTCGCCGTCTAGCGTAAAGCGGGGAATTTCATCGTCAGTGTCTGGGGTGAAATCTGCGTGATAAAGTGTCTCAATGAGATCTCTTGCGTGTGCTGAAGCACAAACGCTTAAGCATAGAACACCTACGACAAGGCTTGGCCGGAAGATTTTTGTGAGCATAATCTGACTTACGTGTAGCTTTTATAATTTTTAGATTACGTCTTAGTACGACGCTAGTTAATCCAATCCTCTGGAAGAGCTCTGCAACGTTCTTGCTATATGTCGGTAAAGTAAGGGAGTTGTTCTACTTAAAGCTCAGTGAATAAGCGCAACAATTTTCGCTGTTTCTTGCTCAGCGTATTCAATTGAATTACTTACCACTTCCATGTCGAGACTTACTTTATTGGCTATCTCTGGGGTAAAAAGTTCAATATTAGCGTAACTTTCTTTCTCAAGCTGGCTTAGGGTAATACGACTTGCCAACGCGAGAACACATATATCAACATCAGAAGCATATTTAGCTTCGTCGTTCATGAACGATACCGGATAGTACAACCCAATAGGTAAGTGCCAATTCTCGAGTATGATACCGCTGCAATGAGCAAACGTAAAACCGAAATGCGCTAACTGGTTAACATGTGGCAGTGCGTCTTTTCCCGCTTTTTGATAGCTCTGATATCGCTGAGGCTCTTTATTTGCAACCAGTAGCTCGCTGAGGTTTTGAAGGATACCCATGACGAAAAAGCGTTCGGCTCCCCGAACATTTAGCCGCATTGCAAGGCTTTTCGCTACCATGCCGCAATAGACAGAGGCGTACCAGTGCTTGTCTAGGTCGATAAGATCAGAAGTAAAGTGCTTGAAAGCGGTTGTGGCTGTCTCAGCGACAACCAGGTTATAAAGGGCTTCACCGCCAATCACATTAATCGCCTTGGCCACTGTCTCAATTTGGGATGGGAAGCGAAATAGCGAACTGTTCGCTAAACGTAAAACTTTAGCTGTAAGGGAGGGGTCGGCGCTGATAAGCTGCCCAATGTCTTCAGCACTAGAATGCGGATCGTCCAATGTTGAGCGTAAACGTACACACATGTCGGGCAACGTAAAAGATTTTGCGGCAAACGCAACGTACTTATCTAACGACATCTAATAAATCTCTGTCTCTTTTAATTTTTATCGTCTTCTGGCGGTTCGCCAAATAACGTAAACTGTTCGTTCAGTGCTGTATTTTCTTGTAATTCAGCCTTACGCTTTTTGGCCAGCACTGCTTTTTTGCGCCGTACACACGCGCTTATTATCTTGCGTTTGGTTGCGTCATCAACTTTCAGCCAATAAAGGCGTTCATCACGGCTTCGAAAACAACCTTTACAGTAACCTCGGGGGCCGGACTCACACACACCAATACACGGGCTTGGAATGTCGAAAAATTCCAACTGTTGCGAGTGCGGCTTTTGGTCCGTCATTTCAGGCTCTCTACCCCAGGTGAATGTGCTGTGCCCGTTACTTCTGAAATCGTACTACTTCAAATTAAAACGTATTCGAAGACATCTAGCCAGTAGACATTAGCAGTAAATCATATAAACAACACTAAACCGAAATGGCTAAATGCGCAGGCAAGAACACCAGCGCATTTCATGTAAATGCCCTAAAGATCATATCATGATTATCAATCTATAAGGGTGTATTGGATGGTAGACACCACGCGAACCTTTTTGATGTGAGGATGATGACTATCGCGACTTGAGATACTGAACTGCCCTTGGTTAGCACGCTTAATTTTACCTAAGGTACTTTTAGAGTCTTTCGCAAATTTTTCTGCGACTTCACGGGCATTTAACGTCGCCTCTTCTATCATAGTGGGTTTAACGTCATTTAATCGAGTAAATACGTAGTCTGGCTGCGCGCGATAGCTTTGCTCTGATAGCACAATGCCAGTCTTGATAAGCTCCCCAATTTGCTGCATCAGCTCGCGTACCTTTTCCACCTCATCAGAGAAAACAGTAACGGTTTGAATGGCGCTATAGCGAAATGGCGCCTTTTCACTGCTTCCATACTGCTGGGCTAGTTTATCGTTAATTTCAGGTTTACCAATGGTGATGCTTTCTGCGGGAATCCCTTTATCTTCTAGAAAGCTAGCTACCTTTATACTGTTTTTCTCGATATGCTCATAAAGCTGAGGTAAGTCGTTACCTGCATCGACGAACTGAATAGGCCAAATGACTTGGTCAGCGATGTACTCTCGCTCTGATAGCCCTTTCACCGTGACTACCCTGTCCCACGTTTGCATATCGTTCATGGCAGAAGACACCTGAACACCAAGTAAAGACACAGCAACCACCATGCCCATCGCCATTACTATTGCTGCACCTATTTTCATTCTAAACTCCGCTTTGTTTACTGTGCTTTCCACTCAACTTACAGGGTATAAGCGAATATAAGCTTTTCAGTTTCACAAAACGAGATAAAAGCTGATCAATGGTGGCAAAAAAAAGGCCACTCAAATGAGTGGCCTAAAGAGCCCCTTAAGAGGGCAACGCTTGGGTAGACGGGAGAGTTAACCTTTGCGCTTTAGCAAATAGTAAAATACAGGGGTAAGGATTAAGCCAAAGAAGGTTACGCCTATCATGCCTGAGAATACTGCCACACCCATGGCCTGACGCATTTCAGAGCCGGCACCGGTTGATACCGCCATTGGCAGCACACCCATGATGAAAGCAATGGATGTCATTAGTATTGGACGAAGACGTAAGCGACTTGCTTCTTTAATGGCTGAAAGCGCGTCCATCCCCTTGTCTTGTAGCTCTTTTGAAAACTCGACAATAAGAATGGCGTTCTTCGTTGCAAGGCCAACCAGTACAATCAAACCTATTTGGGTAAAAATATTGTTGTCGCCGCCATAAACTTGCACACCAATAAGCGCGCTCAGCAAGGTCATGGGAACAATCAATATGATTGCCAGTGGCAAACGCAGGCTTTCGTATTGCGCAGCCAGTACTAAGAACACTAAAAGCACAACTAATGGGAATACAAACGCTGATGCATTACCCGCTAATATTTGCTGATAGGTGATCTCAGTCCATTCGTAAGTCATGCCAAGTGGTAACGTTTCAGCCAGTATTTCTTCAATAGCTGCCTTCGCTTGGTCAGACGAATAGCCAGGCGCTGGGGCACCGTTTATTTCAGCGGTGACATAGCCGTTGTAATGCATAACGCGGTCAGGCCCTGCGCTATGTTGAACGTCTAAGAAAGAACCCAGCGGGATCATCTCTCCTTGGCTGTTTCTAATCTTAAACTGAGTAATATCCCCTATCTCTTGGCGATATTGGGCATCGGCCTGCACATTGACTTGGTATGTTCTGCCAAACAGGTTGAAATCATTGACATACAGCGAGCCTAAATATGCTTGAAGGGTGGTAAATAACGTATCAATGTTCACCCCCTGACTTACCGCTTTTTCGCGGTCCACATCTACATCAAGCTGGGGGACGGCAACGGTAAAGCTGGTGAATGAACCGGTTAGAGCAGGATGTGCCCACGCTTTGCCAATCACCTCTTGGGTAACACGCTCAAGCGCCTCAAAACCCAAATTCCCTCTGTCTTCTACCTGTAAACGGAAGCCACCAATAGTACCTAGCCCCATTACTGGCGGAGGTGGAAAGATAGCCACATACGCGCCTTTAATAGAAGCAAATTGCTGATTAAGTTTTGCGGCAATCGCGCCCGCCGACAGTTCGGGGGATTGACGTTCATCAAAAGGTTTAAGCGGGGTAAACAAAATACCTGAGCTTGGACTATTAGTGAAACCGTTAATGTTAAGCCCCGGGAAAGCCACTGCGTCAGATACACCAGGGTGCTCCATGGCAATGCGTGACATTTCGCGAATAACCTCTTCAGTTCTATCCAAGCTTGCCGCATTAGGTAACTGCGCAAATGCTACCAAATATTGCTTATCCTGGCCGGGCACGTAGCCGGTAGGCGTCGTTGCAAACTGGTTGTACGTAAGCGCAATAAGCCCCGCATATAACACCACCACAATACCACTCTTACGAATTAACCCACCCACAGCGCCGGTGTATTTTTTTGAGCCTCGCTCGAATACGCGGTTAAAAGGGGTAAACACGAAACGGCCAAACACTTTGTCCATACCGCGGGTTAGCCAGTCGTTAGCTTTACCATGAGGCTTAAGCAATAGCGCAGACAGTGCAGGGCTAAGAGTCAGCGAGTTAATCGCCGATATAACTGTAGATATAGTGATAGTAAGTGCAAACTGTTTATAGAACTGCCCGGTAAGACCACTCATAAAGGCTGTAGGAATGAAAACAGCGGCTAAGACTAGCGTTGTGGCTATAATGGGCCCAGTCACTTCTTTCATTGCCTGAACGGTTGCATCAAAGGGCGACTTACCTTCTGCAATGTTGCGCTCTACGTTTTCCACTACCACAATGGCATCATCTACCACGATACCAATTGCCAGCACCAAACCGAACAATGACAACGCATTAAGAGAGAACCCCATTAGCTGCATAAAAGCAAAGGTACCTACCAATGATATAGGCACGGCAACCAAGGGAATGATAGACGCACGCCATGTTTGAAGAAACAGCACAACTACCAATACAACAAGTAATACAGCTTCAAACAAGGTATCTACCACAGCCTCGATAGAGCCCCTTACAAATACCGTGGGGTCGTAGACAATGTCGTATTCCAAACCATCAGGAAACATTTGTGACAGTTCAGCCATGCGCGCTCGCACATCATCTGATATCTGGATAGCGTTAGAGCCGGGTGCCTGGAAAATAGGAATAGCGGCTGCCGGGTTATTATTTAACAGCGAACGCAAGGCGTAGTTATCTGCACCTAGTTCAATGCGTGCAATGTCTTTTAAGCGCGTAATTTCGCCGTTTTCGCCCGACTTAACGATAATATTTTCAAATTCGGCTTCATCTTTTAAACGGCCGCGCACATTGATAAGCAGCTGAAATTCGCTTGAGCCTGTTGGCTGTGCGCCTAAGCTACCTGCCGCCGCCTGCTGGTTTTGGTCTGCAATAGCAGCTGCTACATCGCCAGGGTTTAATTGGAGTGCAGCCAGTTTGTTAGGGTCTAACCACACTCGCATGCTGAATTCACCGGCACCAAACAGGCGCACTTGCCCTACGCCATTAATGCGCGCTAGCTCATCTTTAACAAACTGGTCGGCATAGTTAGACAGGTATAACATGTCGTAACGGTTATCAGGCGAGGTTAAATGCACCACCATGGTTAAATCTGGCGATGACTTTTCGGTAACAACCCCTAAACGCTGTACTTCCTGTGGTAAGCGCGGTGTAGCGCGGTTAACGCGGTTCTGTACCAGCGTTGTTGCATCATCTGGATCTGTCCCAATGGCGAAAGTGATGGTTAAGGTCATGCGGCCATCGCTGGTTGCCTGAGACGACATATACAGCATGTCTTCAACACCATTAATTTCTTGCTCTAATGGCGTGGCGACGGTTTCTGCAATAACTTCAGGGTTGGCACCCGGGTAATTTGCCGTGACAACCACGGTAGGCGGCACGACTTCTGGGTACTCGGTAATTGGTAGCTGCCACACGGCAATGGCACCACCAATAAATATGAGTAGGGAAAGCACGCCCGCAAAAATGGGGCGGCTAATAAAGAATTGCGAAATATTCATTACTTAAGACCTGCCGTTGCTGTACCTGTGGCAAATGAACCGCCAGATAAAACATCCTCGACCTGCGCCATGTTTTGGGTAACTTGTGATGCGTTATCAACGCGCTGCTGCCAGCTTGATAATTTAGCTAATGCATCTTCATCACCCATAGGCACTTCATTAGCGGCAACTTGAGCGCCTGGACGTACACGCTGCAAGCCGTCAACCACGATAGTGTCGTTGGCATTTAAGCCGCGTGTGATAATGCGCATACTACCCACTTTATCGCCCAGTTTTACCGCGCGATATTCCACTTTGCTTTCGTCGTTAACCACTAATACGTACTTATTGTTAAGGTCTGTACCAATGGCTTTTTCTTTTATAAGAATGCCTTGTTCATCGGTATCATCTGCAAGTTTAAGGTGTGCAAATAGGCCAGGAATTAAATGGCCATCTTCGTTATTAAATACTGCGCGAACGCGCAAGGTACCCGTGCTGCCGTTTACTTGGTTATCAATGAAGTCTATTTGGCCCCAGTGCTGATAATCCGATTCATTCGCAAGACGCATAGCTACGGGTTGATCGCTAACGGCAGTTGATGCTTTTTTATTGCCGTTTGAATTGTCACTCAAATAATTTAAGTAAGTCTGCTCATCAATATCGAAGTACGCGTATAGGCGATCGGTAGAAACAATACGAGTAAGTTCTGTTTGACCTGCAGTAACAAAGTTACCTTCCGTGATATTGGCGCGAGATATACGACCTGAAATAGGCGCTTCAACACGCGCAAAACCGCGATGTAGTCGCGCTACTTCAAGGGCAGCTTGTGTTTGATTTAAGCTTGCTAACGCTTGATTCTTTTCTGCTAAACGGGCGTCTAGCACTTCTTCAGACACCGCTTGCGTTTTGCGAAGTTTGAACGCGCGATTATAGTTCTGCTCAGCAAGCTGAACGCGGCTTTTCGCTTCTTCAAGCTGCGCGGTTAAACGGTCAACTTCCGCTTTAAACGTACGGTTATCAATTAGAAATAAAGTTTGGCCTTGCTCGACGTACTCACCTTCGTCAAATGCAACAAAGTCGATGTAACCCGATACCCTTGGACGAAGTGCAACAATATGAGGGGACTCTAAGCGGCCGGTAAAATTGTCCCACTCGGTTAAACGCTGGGTGATAACCGTAGCCACATCAACAGGCACACCAGCATGTGTGCCAGCGCTCATCGATTGACCTGGATCCTGCTCGTCACCGCATGCAGCGACTAGCGCAGTTAGGCTTACTATTGCCAATAAACGGGTAAAAGTTTTCATTGCAAGATTCTCTAAAAAATTAAACTAAAGTTTGATGCCGCGCATTATGCACACCCCAAAACAATAAAAATAATTATCTTTTAATATGCAACACATCACATGATGTTATATATTGATGCGAACTGAAAAAACGCCTTAAAAGCGTTAATGAAGTGATAAAAAGTTGAAAACTTAGCGTTACAACAAGGTTTCAGGGGCGTAAAATTAAGATGGTATATGTTCGGTTATTTATTAACGTTAGTATTGCGCTAGCTATTAATTTAAATAAAAAAGCGTCTAAATATCAGAGCCTTAAATAATAACGAGTGGAATTGAAGGTACTTATCACAAGTATTTTCATGCTGTTTGAAAGCAATGACATAGTACGAGACTTGCTCACAAGCGTTATACTACGTTTAGTTTATATATAATGAGTAAACGATATTTGGAGACGACGATGCGTCCACATGATTTAAATTTATTAATGATTTTTGATGCCATTATGACTGAAGGGGCAATTACCCGTGCAGCAGATAGGCTATCAATGACGCAGCCCGCCGTTTCCAATGCGCTTTCGCGTATGCGCACTGCATGGAACGATGAACTATTCGTGAAAGACGGGCGCGGTATTCAACCGACTTCGTTCGCTAAAAATCTGTGGAGCCAAATTCAAGGGCCATTGGGCGAGCTTGAGGTTGCAGTAAACCCTACCGACTTTAACCCAGCATCAGCTAAACGTACCTTTCGTATTGCCGCCACCGACAATATTGTCTCTATGGTATGGGGACCGCTGCGTAAGGTTATAGAGAATGAAGCGCCGGGTATCAATATCCACGCTATCCCGAACTATGATATGGAGACGGACAAGATCCTAAAGGACGCCGAAGCCGAACTCACCTTTTCAAAATACCAAGAGCCAGGCTCGGTTATTCGCGCTGAGCACGTGCTTGACCCAAGCTGGGTGGTAGTCATGCGCCCCGACCATCCATTAGCTAAGTCTCAGCTTAGTTTGGAAGACTTTGTAGCGGCCGACCATCTACTGGTTTCAGTAACCGGCGATGTAAGCGGGCCAACTGATCAAGTATTAGCAAATTTAGGCCTTAGGCGCCGTGTTGCTATGTCGGTGAATCAGTTCCACAACGCCACTCCGTTATTAAAAGAGAGTAATCTTATTTGTGTAGCGCCATCGCTTGTAATGGAAAAAGAGATATTTTCTGGCGAGCTGGCCGTGTTTGAAACGCCTATTGAAATCGTCAGTTCGCCGCTGTCAGTGATGTGGCATAAACGTCAAGACCAAGACGCCGGCTTACAGTGGCTTCGCGGTTTAGTGGTAAAGTTTATTCGAGAGCGGGTTCAACGCCACGAAATGTTGCTTTCTCAATGCTGTCGCAAGGCGTACTGCGCTGACACGGTGAAGCGTTTTATGGATGAGAGAAACATGGACTGTGAAGGGTTTACGCCAGCACATTTGAGCACGCCGAGTAATGATGAAGAAGCAAAAGTGATAACTGGGAAGGAAACGGCCTAATCTGTTTCTAAAAAGCAGTTTAGTGTGGCTAGCCAGCTAAGGGCTTCGCTTTCACAATCGCAAAGATAACAGGCAATACTTGCGGCTTTATAAACTCGCTCAAATTGACTTTTCACGAGCGCTGGAATGTCTGCATGGGTAGTAACAAAGGCACATGCTTGCATTCCATATTGCTTTCTCATCCGTACCGAATCTATTAACGCGTGCTCGGCGTCAGGGGTTAATATGCCTACGCCTTTAACAGATATTAAAAAACCCCAGGGCTGCCCACCTAAAGGCAAAGCGAGCTTTTTTACATCTTCGTGATAAAGTTGGAATAACGCTTTTGTTACTACGCCTTTGCCGTCTAGGCGAATAATGTTCCCCTGTAGTTCGATGCTGTATTCACCGTGTTTTGACTGTACTTTAATTGGATCTGTGATTTTTTCCGACATCTACCACCGCTTACTATTTACTAGCGTTCTATTTACTAACGTTCTAAATTTTCGTTTGAAAATAGCACGTGAATTAAAAGCATAGTACAAAAAAGCCCGCTTAGAAGCGGGCTTTCAAAGTATTTTTAAAAGAAGCTATGTTACTTCTTTTTCTTCGCTTTAGGGTTTGGCAAGTCAGTAATGCTTCCTTCGAAGATTTCAGACGCAAGACCAATAGACTCGTTAAGCGTTGGGTGAGCGTGAATAGTAAGTGCAACGTCTTCTGCGTCAGCACCCATTTCTAATGCTAGGCCAATTTCGCCAAGCATTTCGCCTGCGTTTGTACCTACCATTGCACCACCGATAACGCGGCCTGACTCTTTATCGAAGATCATTTTCGTCATACCGTTAGTGGCATCAGAAGCGATCGCACGGCCAGATGCAGCCCAAGGGAACGTCGCTGTTTCATAGCTAAGGCCCTGTTCTTTCGCTTCTTTCTCAGTAACACCAACCCAAGCAACTTCTGGCTCGGTATAAGCAACTGAAGGAATGCCGCGTGGGTCGAAGTAGTGCTTCTGCCCTGCAATAACCTCTGCAGCAACGTGACCTTCGTGAACGGCTTTGTGGGCAAGCATTGGCTGGCCAACAAGATCACCGATTGCGAAGATGTGGTCAACGTTGGTACGCATTTGCTTGTCAACATTGATAAAGCCACGATCGTCAACATTAACGCCAGCAGCGTCAGCGCCAACTAGCTTACCGTTTGGCTTACGGCCAACAGCAACCAATACTTTGTCGTAACGCACTTGCTCTGAAGGTGCATTCTTGCCTTCAAACGTTACGTACAAGCCGTCGTCTTTCGCTTCAACCGCAGTCACTTTGGTTTCAAGCATGATGTTGAATTTTTCTTTGTAGTCTTTCATGAATACTTTCATGATATCTTTGTCAGCAGCTGGAATTAGCTGGTCTAAGAATTCAACTACGTCAATTTTTGAGCCTAGTGCTTCGTACACAGTACCCATTTCTAGACCGATGATACCACCGCCTAGTACTAGCATCTTCTCTGGAATGTCTTTCATTTCCAGTGCGCCAGTTGAGTCGATTACGCGGTCGTCTTCAGGGATGAACGGTAGGCTTACTGGCTCTGAGCCCGCAGCAATAATCGCTTTTTCAAAAGTAATAGTAGTAACGTCGTCACCATTTTTTACTTCTAGGGTGTTTGCGCCTGTGAATTTACCAAAGCCTTGTACATGCTTGGTTTTACGCATTTTAGACATGCCGCTAAGGCCGTTTGTTAACTGCTTAACAACGCCGTCTTTGTATTCACGGATTTTGTCTAAATCGATGGTAGGCTCGCCAAACGATACACCGTGACTTGCAAGGTGCTTCGCTTCTTTCATCACTTTAGCAACGTGAAGAAGGGCTTTTGAAGGGATACAGCCAACGTTAAGACAAACACCGCCTAGGGTGTCACGCGAGTCTACGATAACTGTTTCAATACCTAAGTCAGCTGCACGGAAAGCTGCTGAATAACCGCCAGGGCCGCCGCCCAGTACCACCAATTGCGTTTTAATTTCGCTCATTGTGAACCTCAATCCTGTTCTTGTAGGGTTATGCTATTACTTTTGTGTAATAGCATAACCTAAATGCCACCAAATGGGCTGATAAAATCGTCGAAAATGTTACTGATATTGTAAACTTTTTCGACCTTTTATTTAAAGTATGATTCTGCGTAAGTCAGTTAGGTTTGCAGCAACCTCGGTAGAGAATCTTGCACCTACTGCACCATCGATTACACGGTGATCGTATGACAGGCTCAAAGGCACCATCAGACGCGGTTCAAACTCTTTACCATTCCACTTAGGCTTCATCTCAGACTTAGACACACCTAATATGGCGACTTCTGGTGCATTTACAATAGGCGTAAACGCCGTACCGCCAATACCACCTAGGCTAGAGATAGTAAACGTACCACCCTGCATGTCTGCAGCTTTAAGCTTACCTTCACGGGCTTTCTTCGATGTTTTGATAAGCTCGCGAGAAAGTTCTTCAATGCCTTTCTTATTCACGTCGCGAATAACAGGAACTACAAGGCCGCCCGGTGTTTCCACCGCAATACCAATGTTAATGAACTTTTTGATAATTAAGCTTTCGCCGTCGTCAGACAGTGATGAGTTAAATACTTCGTATTTCTCAAGGGCTTTCGCTACCGCTTTCATTACGAATACTAGCGGCGTAATCTTAAGACCAGACTTAATCTTCGCGTGGTAAGCGTTTTGCTCTTTACGGAAATCTTCTACGTCTGTGATATCGGCTTCATCAAACTGCGTAACGTGCGGAATCGTCGCCCAGTTACGGTGTAAGAACGGGCCAGAAATCTTCTGAATACGCGAAAGCTTTTGCTCTTCAATTTCACCAAACTTGCTGTGATCAACAGGTTTAACCGGCACAATTTGAAGTACGTTGTCACCCGCAGGGGCATTACCTGACGCGGCCGCAGTTTTAGGCTTAGCCAGTTCCGCTTTCACATAGGCTTGAACGTCTTCTTTCAAAATACGGTTTTTAGGGCCTGAGCCTTTAACCTGAGTTAGGTCTACACCAAACTCGCGCGCAACACGGCGTACTGATGGTGAAGCGTGTGCTTTACCTGTACTTTTCGCTTCTGGCGCTGGAGGCACAGGAGAGCGATTTTGAGACTCGGCTTGTTGCGAAGACTGTTTTGATGCTTCTTTCTTAGGCGCTTCTTGTTTAGGTGCTTCAGCTGGCTTTTCAGACGCTGGCGCTGAAGTTTCACCACCGCTAGTTTCTAGCTTAACAACCAATGTGCCTTGCTTAACCTTATCGCCTGTTTTAATAAAGACTTCCTTGATGGTACCTGCATGTGTTGAAGGTACATCCATGGTGGCTTTATCAGTTTCTAGCGTAATTAGGCCGTCTTCTTTTTCAACCGTATCGCCAGCCGATACAAGTACATCGATAACGTCAACTTCACCGTCTTCACCAATATCAGGTACAGCAACTTCGATAGTCTCGCTGCTTGCTTCTGCTTTAGGTGCTGATTCTTGTTGGCTCGACGCTTCGTTAGAAGACGCTTCTGATTTTTCAGCTTTCTCAGTTGAAGACGATGCACTTGAAGACGATTCGCTTGAACCGCCTTCACCAGCTATTTCAAGCTTAATCACTACCGTGCCTTCTTTTACCTTATCACCATTACTGATAAGAACTTCTTTCACTGTACCCGCGTGTGTTGAGGGAACGTCCATCGTCGCTTTATCAGTTTCAAGGGTAATAAGACCATCTTCTTTTTCGATGGTGTCGCCAACTGAAACCAACACGTCGATAACGTCTACTTCGTCATCAGAGCCGATATCCGGTACGGCAACTTCAATCACTTCACTGGTACCAGAAGCAGCAGGCGCTGCATCTGACTTGCTTTCTTCTTTTGGAGCTTCTTCTTGCTTAGGCGCTTCTTCTTGTGAAGCGTCGTCTGAAGATGATTCTTCAGCGCTGCTCTCATCCGAACTGCCACCACCTGCAGCCTTCATTTCACCAATCACATCGCCTTCTTTGATTTTATCGCCTACTGATACAGACAGGCTTACAATCTCACCTTCAAATGGTGCTGGGATGTCCATTGACGCCTTGTCACTTTCTACAGTAACAACGCCTTCATCGGCTTCGATGTTGTCGCCTACGGCAACACATAGCTCGATAACTTCAACTTCGTCACCGCCTACATCGGGTACGATAATCTTTTGAATATCTGACATATGTAAAATACCTTATCTGGCTTACGCGTAAAGTGGGTTAAGTTTTTCAGCGTTGATATCAAAACGCTTAATGGCTTCTGCTACCACTTTCTTCTCAACGTCGCCGCGCTGAGCCAATTCGTAAAGTGATGCAACCACAATGTATGACGCATTAACTTCAAAGTGAGTACGCAAGTTTTCGCGGCTATCACTTCGACCGAAACCGTCTGTACCTAGGCAGCGGTATTCAGTTTCAATGAACGCGCGTACTTGGTCTGAGTAGTTCTTCACATAGTCAGTGGCAGAAATCGCAGGACCTGCATCTTTCGTGATTACCTGACCAATGTAAGGTACTTTTTGCTCAGCTTCAGGGTTTAGCATGTTCCAGCGTGCTACGTCCTGACCTTCACGGGCTAGTTCGTTGAACGAGGTCACAGAGTAAACGTCAGAAGATACGTTGTAGTCTTCACACAGAGTCTGTGCCGCTTTACGTACTTCGTTTAAAATAGTACCTGAGCCCATTAGCTGTACGTTAAGCTTAGACTTGTCGTTTTCAACGCGCTCAAGCTTGTAAATACCTTTAATGATTTGCTCAGCAACATCATCACCTTCTGGCATTGCAGGGTGCTGATAGTTCTCGTTCATTAGTGTTAGGTAATAGAAGATATTTTCATTGTTACCATACATGCGACGTAGACCGTCTTGAACGATAACCGCGACTTCGTAACCGTACGTTGGATCGTAAGTAATACAGTTAGGAATAAGGTTCGCCTGAACATGTGAGTGGCCGTCTTGGTGCTGTAGACCTTCACCGTTAAGCGTAGTTCTACCTGCAGTTGCACCTAATAGGAAACCGCGTGCTTGGCTATCGCCTGCTGCCCATGCCAGGTCACCAACACGTTGGAAACCAAACATTGAGTAGTAAATATAGAACGGAATAGTGGTCGCGTTACAGGTTGAGTAAGACGTACCAGACGCTACCCACGACGCCATTGCACCTAGCTCGTTAATACCTTCTTGCAGTACCTGACCTTTCTTGTCTTCACGGTAGTAAGCCACTTGGTCTGCATCTTGAGGCACATATTTCTGGCCTTCGTTAGCATAAATACCTACCTGACGAAACAAGCCTTCCATACCGAAGGTACGGGCTTCATCAGGAATAATTGGTACTACACGCTTACCAATTTTCTTATCTTTCAACAACGCATTAAGCACACGTACAAACGTCATGGTTGATGATACTTGACGGTCGCCTGAACCTTTCAAGATAGCATCGAATGCGCTTAGCTCTGGAATTTCAAGCTGTTCTTCTGCTTGCTCGCGACGAGAAGGCAGGTAACCACCTAATGCTTCACGACGTGCACGAAGATACTTCATTTCTTCGCTGTCTTCGTCAAACTTGAAGTATGGCAGTTCTTCAATTTTCTCATCAGCTACTGGAATGTTGAAGCGGTCGCGGAACTGTTTGATTGAATCAACGTCCATTTTCTTAACGTTGTGCGCTACGTTCTGTGCTTCGCCTGATGCACCAAGACCGAAACCTTTAACGGTTTTAGCAAGGATTACCGTTGGACGACCTTTGGTATCGATGGCTTTTTGATAAGCTGCAAATACTTTAACTGGGTCGTGACCACCACGGTTTAGACGCCAGATGTCATCGTCGGACATGTTCGCTACAAGTGCCGCTGTTTCTGGGTACTTGTTAAAGAAGTTTTCACGGGTGTACTTGCCGCCTTTGGCTTTACAGTTTTGGTATTCACCGTCTACGGTTTCACCCATAAGCTGAATAAGCTTGCCAGATTTATCGCGAGCTAGTAACTCATCCCAGTAGCTACCCCAAATAACTTTCACCACTTCCCAGCCTGCGCCGCGGAACGTACCTTCAAGTTCTTGGATAATTTTGCCGTTACCACGTACCGGGCCGTCAAGGCGCTGAAGGTTACAGTTGATAACAAACGTTAGGTTGTCTAGGCCTTCACGAGAGGCTAGACCAATTGCACCCAAGCTTTCTGGCTCATCACACTCACCGTCACCCATATAGCAGTATACGCGCTGACCAGAACAGTCTTTAATACCACGGTTAGTTAGGTACTTAAGGAAGCGTGCTGTATAGATAGCTTGAAGTGGACCTAAGCCCATAGATACGGTTGGGAACTGCCAGTAGTCTTTCATCAAGTGAGGGTGTGGGTAAGACGATAGACCATCGCCCGCACATTCTTGACGGAAGTTATTCAACTGCTCTTCAGTTAAATTGCCTTCCATGTAAGAACGCGCATAAATTCCTGGAGAAATATGGCCCTGCGCGAAAATAAAGTCCCCGCCTTGGTTTTCATTAGGTGCTTTGAAGAAATGGTTAAAACCTACATCATAAAGCATAGCCGATGATGCGAAGCTACCAATGTGGCCACCAAGCTCTAGATCTTTTTTCGATGCACGCAATACAATCATCAATGCGTTCCAACGAATCGCCGCACGGATGCGCGCTTCGATGGTCAAGTCACCAGGCATTTTTGGTTCTTGCGCTACTGGGATAGTATTGATGTAGGCAGTAGTAGCGTCATACGGTAAATGCGCTCCGCTGCGACGTGCTTTATCAATAAGTTTTTCGAGTAAATAGTGGGCGCGTTCTACGCCTTCCTCTTCTAAAACCGACTCAAGCGCATCAATCCACTCTTTAGTTTCTTGAGGATCTACATCTTGGTGCATCATATCAGACATGGTGCCATCCTATTTTTTGCTTATATAGAAAATCCTCCCTTAGCATTGCCTCTTATCATAAAGGCGCCAAAAGAAGGAAAACTAAATTACTTTGTACTCACAGTGACCCAATCTGGCTCACCTGCTTTTGCAGTGGCACAGGAAAAACCTGACCGGCCTCTGCGAATGAATAGCTATCTAGCCCTCTTTGCATAGGGTAAGACTAGGTAACTAAATTTCTAATCGTCGCAATGCGCGCTGCACGCGGGTATCGCGTTGATTAATGGTTAATAGCGTTTTTTCAATAAACGCTAAATGCGTATTACATGCCTGGCGGGCAGCTTCAGGGTCGCGAGAAGCAATAGCTTCTACAATTTCACGACGCTGCTTCGCGATGTCTTCCACCGCTTCAGGGTGCGCAGCCAGCATGTCAAAGTTTCGTTCAATATTGTCTACCAGCATGCTTTGCATGGTGCTCATTACGTGTAACAGCACCATGTTGTGTGATGCTCTTGCCATAATGATGTAGAACTTTCCTAGCGCCTCAGCTTGAGCACGTTTACTTTCATGTGTTTTAGGCTTAGGTACGTCATTTAATGCTTGCTTCAATGCTTCATAGTCTTCAGGTTGACCACGAAGTGCCGCGTAATACGCTGCCATCCCTTCAAGGGCATGACGAAATTCAAGCAAATCGAATTGAGTTTCAGGGCGTTGACTAACCAGGTCCATCAGCGGGTCGGTCATGGCTGAATTAAGGTTGCGGTTTACGAACGTACCGCCACCTTGCTTGCGCTCGACCAGACCGCGTGCCTGCAGGTTACCAATAGCTTCTCGCAGTGAAGGACGGGAAACGTCAAATTCTAACGCGAGCTCTCTTTCTGGCGGTAACTTCTGCCCAGCCAATAGCGTACCGTCGAGTATCATTGACTCGAGTTGTTCGGTAATCACATCAGAGAGTTTTTTTCGCTGCTGACGCATGCGCGCTTCGTATCCTTTAAATTAAATCAGTACTGATATAACGGCGGTGAATGTAAAAAAATAATCGGAGATAATTTAATCACAGACGCAATTGGTAATACCATTTTACCTATCTAGTTTAAGGCAGATCGAATTCGAGGTAAATACTTCCAAGCATAGCAAAGCCACAGGGATTTGCTTTGTGTTAAGCTTTATTATTGAATTTGTTAAGAAAAGTAAAAAGGCGACAACTGGTCTGATGAGGCAAAAAGAGCCCGTGATGCGATGCAAAGCATTTGATCTACTTACAGTTAATAAATAGACCAAACGCTCACGAAGTCGTAAATGTTAAAAATATTGATTATGCGAGGCTGCCTACCAGCGTTAATGCAGAGGTAATAACAAGTAGAAAAATAACATTACGTTTTGCTAACTTTACAAGTACTCGCGGCTCAATCGCTGCATTTTCAGCCTGCATTTGGTGCTCTTCAGGGGTTAAAACCTCAGCTTTGGCAGAAATATGGGTAAGCACATCATACGCAGGTACATCAAATTGAAGCGCATGACTGAGCCACTCTGGCAAGGCGCGGGAAAAATGCCCCATCATCAACATACCAAATGCCGTCACACGAACCGGGATATAGTCGAGCGCAAACATTAATCTTCCCGCCGCTCCTTTTAAAGGGTGATTAGCCCCGCATAAGGCTTCCGTAGTGCTTCTACTTATGCTGTAAAAAAGTGCCCCTGGTGCACCAAACGCGATAAACCACAACATCACTGCAGCATAATGCTGATAGTTAAGCCATGTAAGGTGCTGGCCAAAGCTTTTTCCTTCTGCACTTGCACTGCCGTCGCTGTCAGATTGACTTGCACAGTGTCCTAGCTGATCGGTATACATGCTGCAGGCTTGCAGGTCACCCCGCTGTGCAGCGTTAAGGAAGTTCTTATAAATTCCTCTTAGCACTGGGCAACCTATGCAGATAAACAGCACAATGCTTTGCTCAATAAAGGTAAGAAAAGCGCCTAGCAGCCAATATTCAATAGCCCCTAGCAATAACGCGGGCACTAAAAGGTAAAAGTAAAGTGCCGCCGAAGAGGCTTTCTCACCTAACCACCCTTTTTTCTGCAGAAAATCGCGATATTGGGACGCATACTTTTCAATATGCCAGCTTGGTGTTTTGGATATCAGCCGCTCTAAGCTGAGAACCAACAGTAAACTCATTAGCATCATAGGCGTGTGTTTCCTTTTTAGTTAAACCACTTACGCTTGCGATATTCGCATTCTATAACGTGCCCAATCGAAGGCTTCACCCGGGTCGGTTTTACGCCCCGGTGCAATGTCATTATGTCCTACGATACGCCCTAAAGAGATCCGAGGATAGCGCTTTGTAACAAAATCAGTTAGTTCACCTAAGGCATGATACTGCGCATCGGTAAATGGCAAGGTGTCTGTACCTTCTAGCTCAATACCAATGGAAAAGTCGTTGCAACGGCTTTTCCCTTGAAACGACGACAGCCCGGCATGCCATGCTCGCTGGTCGAACGGAACAAACTGCTCAACCTCCCCCGTTCTGTATATAACGCAGTGCGCAGACACCCGCAGCCCCGCTATTTCTTTATAGAAAGGGTGCTCGTCTGGGTTGAGCGTTCCGGTAAACAATTCCCGAATGCCAGGCGTACCAAACTGTGATGGCGGCAATGAAATATTGTGTATAACTAAAAGGCTGACGTCGGTGTTGTCAGGCCGAGGGTCTGCATGAGGGCTTTCGGTGAAGATTGCTTGATTATAAAGCACCATAGTGTTTGATTCGATATTTGATTTTTAGCGTAACCGCCTACATTGTATAGTGTTGTAAGTGTGGCACTGCAATACTTTAAAAATCAAGCAGCTCTCGCATATTGTCTGTTTGATAAAGCATTGAGGAAACTAAACGCTTAGTTCGCCACCACTTTGAATTAAAAAAGGTTTATGCATGAATGAACAACAAGACCCGACGGCATCAACGGGCAAATGGATGGTTGCACTGGCATGGATCTGTGGTTTCGGCCTTTTAGTGTTCGTTTTCTCAGACTTATTAGAGAAACAGGTTAACCCAAATAGCGAACCTAGGTCTGAACGCATTGGCTCTCAAACCGAAGTGCGCTTAAAGCAGAATCGTCAGGGGCACTATGTAACCACAGGTTATATAAACGGCGAAGAAGTGGTGTTCTTAGTGGATACAGGCGCAACCGATGTTGCAGTACCTGCTCACTTAGCCAATCGCCTTCAGCTGAAAGCCGGCCGCGAAGGTTTAGCCAGTACCGCCAATGGCGTAGTAAGAGTCGCCGAATCTACCATAAATACCTTGCGCATTGGAGACATTGTGGTGCGCAATGTTAAAGCAAACCTAAACCCCGGTATGCAGGATGACCATATACTGCTTGGAATGAGTGTTCTTCGCCAATTAGAGTTTACTCAGCGCGGAGATTGGTTAATATTGCGTACCCTTTAAATAGACCATAGCGATGAAGATGACATCACCAGATATGCAAGCGATACGAGAACAGGTCTCTAACGCGCTTATTGAAGACCTTGGCGGCGAGTTAGATGCCGCGCACGACATAACCGCAAACCTAATAGACGAAAGCGTAAATGCTAAGGCTTCGATAATTACTCGCGAACCATGCGTTGTGTGTGGTATCGCTTGGGCAACACAAGCCTTCGCGCTTATTGATGAATCGGTATCACTAACTTGGCATGTAAAAGATGGCGACAGTGTTGCCGCTGACACCTTGCTTGTTAGCTTGGAAGGCTCTGCCAGAGCGATTCTCACCGCCGAACGCACCGCGCTTAATTTTTTGCAAACACTGTCAGCTACCGCCACAGTCACTGCGTTTTATGCCAAATATTTAGAAGGGTCTACCACTAAAATTCTCGATACGCGCAAAACCCTACCCGGGCTTCGCTATGCGCAGAAATACGCCGTACGCTGCGGCGGTGGACAAAATCACCGTGTTGGCCTATTCGACGCTTTCCTTATCAAAGAAAACCATATCTTTTCATGTGGCAATATTGAAAAGGCGATAAGCCGAGCGAAATCTATGATGCCGGGCAAGCCTGTGGAAGTAGAGGTTGAAAACGTAGCTGAGCTTGAACAAGCCCTGTCTGCGGGAGCCGATATTGTTATGTTAGATAATTTTACTAACGAACAGATCCAAGAGGCAGTAGCGCTTAATAAAGGCCAATGTAAACTGGAAGTATCAGGGAACATTACTGATGAACGACTGGCCTCGCTTGCCAAACTGGGCGTAGATTACATTTCATCTGGCGCGTTAACGAAACACGTTCAGGCTATAGATTTGTCACTACGTATCAATTTGTCTTAGCAAAGCAAGTGATATAACGCAAAACGAAAGAGCACAATTATATTGATATAACGCGAAAGACGATGGTGTTTTCGTAGCACTAAAATGTGTTAACTAATACGAAAACACCCATTTATCCATCGCTAATCGCCGTTTATATTTTGTGTTTTGTATTTCTTATTTTGTTAGGAATTTAGCGTAAATACTGTTTGTTTAAGCCAATGAATATGAGCGTGTAGCGGTATAAACCGAAATACGATAAGTTACTTATATCTTCCGTCATTTCTCTTCGATGTTCTCTGTGTATAGCTAGATATACGTAGATAAGTCATTAACTTTTATACGAAAGTACAAGTGATAAGGCCTGCACAGGCATAACGAACCATGTCATACTGAAAAAGCTAGACATACGTATATTTGCCTATACTTGTCAGCGACTAATAAAATTCTATACTGAGTATCAAGTACCAGGGGCGTTGACAAGGACGACTCGGGTATAAACGTCAATTTGAATTACATTTAAACTTAGCGTGTATACGCGTCCCGGAGAAAAACCATGATGAACATGAACACTAAAAACCAAAAAGGTTTTACCCTAATCGAATTAATGATTGTTGTTGCAATTATCGGTATTCTTGCAGCAATCGCATTGCCTGCTTATCAGACTTACACTGCTCGCGCGACTTACAGCGAAGTAATCTCAGCATCAAGCGCAGCTAAAACTGCGGTTGAAGTTTGTGCTCAAACGGGTGTACCTGCAAGCTGCAGCTCCATTACTGTTAGTGATGGTTGGTCGGCCGCCGATACGGTTGATACTATTGCGATAACAGGAGACGCCGGAGGCCCATACACTATTACCGTAACTCCGACAGCTGGTAGCGGTATAACTGCTGATGATGATCTCGAATTAGTCGGAACGGTAAACAATGGCGCGGTCACTTGGGTTAGACAAGGCGGATGTGTAGACGCTGGACTGTGTTAATACTGTGAAAGTAAAGAGACCCGGCATTAGTCGGGTTTTTTTGTGTTAAATTGTTAATCTATTGAATTGTATCAAGCTTAGAGATTCAGTTATGGCGAAAGCAACGGCAACGTTCACTTGGCAAGGAAAAGATAGAAATGGTCAATCTCGTAAAGGTGAAATTTCCGCTACCTCGCTTTCAGAAGCTAAAAATCTTTTGCGTCGGCAAGGCATCTCTGCAAATAAAGTAAAAAAACTAGCTCAACCACTTTTTGGCAGAACTCAAAAAATAAAACCTGCCGATATATCTGTCATATCACGACAAATTGCCACCATGCTAGCCGCAGGTGTTACGCTGATTCAATCTCTAGAAATGATAGCACAAGGCCATGCAAACCCTGCAGTGCGAAAACTGCTTGGCGAAATTACGGATGAAGTCAAATCCGGTAATCCACTTTCTTCTGCGCTTCGAAAACACCCGCTTTATTTTGACGATTTATACTGTGATTTGGTTTACACGGGCGAACAGTCAGGTGCCCTTGAAACCATTTACGATCGTATTGCCACCTATAAAGAAAAAGCCGAAGCACTAAAATCAAAGATCAAAAAAGCGATGTTTTACCCTATCGCGGTTTTGGTCGTTGCTTTTATTGTTACGACTATTCTTCTTGTTTTCGTTGTGCCTCAGTTTGAAGAAATCTTTAGCAGCTTTGGCGCTGAACTCCCTGCGTTTACCCAGTTCGTACTGGCTATATCGCGGTTTGTACAGGATTACGGTATTTTTATCGCCATGGGCGTGGCAGCCGCAGGCTTTATGTTTGTGCGCGCGCACAGGCGCAGTCAAAAGCTTCGCGATACGGTAGACCGGAATATTTTAAAAATTCCTGTTATCGGCGAGATACTTAAAAAAGCCAGTATCGCACGCTTTACCCGAACCCTTGCCACCACCTTTGCGGCAGGTGTACCGCTAATAGGCGCGTTAGAGTCAGCTGCAGGGGCCTCGGGAAATGCAGTATACCGCGACGCTATTTTATATATTCGCAAAGAAGTGGCCGGTGGTATGCCTATGCATGTAGCCATGCGCGCTACCCAAGTATTTCCAGACATGGTGACGCAAATGATAGCCATAGGTGAAGAGTCTGGCTCTGTCGATGAGATGCTAAGTAAAATTGCCACCATTTACGAAGCAGAAGTTGATGACATGGTAGACGGCTTAACCAGCTTGCTTGAGCCTATGATCATGGCCGTACTTGGCGTGGTTATTGGCGGCTTGATTGTGGCCATGTACCTGCCTATATTCGAAATGGGTAACGTGGTATAACTTATCAATATTGTAAGCTTTAAGCACTTAAACTGAATTTGGCTACCTCGCCTTAGAACGGCGCTTTATAAAAAGCTAAAAGCCAAGGCCTTTTTTTGACCACTGTTAAAATTAAAAGAATTGCACTTCATGGACGCTATAATAACCCTTAGCCAGCTATACCCCGCTATTTTCTATACCCTTATCTTCTTAGTAAGCTTAATGGTTGGCAGCTTTTTAAATGTAGTGATCTACCGCTTACCCATTATGATGGAGCGCAGCTGGCAGCAGGAATACCAAAGCTATTTTACCGACGGTGATACCAGTTTAGATACACCTAACGCTCCTTCGCAAGACGATACCTTTAACCTGGTAAAACCAGACAGCACCTGCCCCAGCTGCGGCCACAAAATTCGCGCATGGGAAAACATTCCTGTTATTAGTTACCTATTTCTAAAGGGCAAATGTGCTAAGTGCAAGGTAGGTATTTCAGTACGCTATCCGCTGGTTGAGCTTTTCACCGCCATCGCCTGCACCTTCGCAGCCTATCAATTTGGTGCAACGCCTCAAGCGCTTTGGGCCGTGGTTTTTACCTACGTACTCGTGGCTTTGCTATTTATCGATTTAGATAAAATGTTGTTGCCAGACCAGCTCACGCTCCCTTTGCTTTGGCTTGGGCTGCTGTTAAGTACTCAAAACATTTTTGTTGGTACGACCGACGCCATTATTGGCGCGACGGCAGGCTATTTAAGCTTGTGGTCAGTATATTGGTTATTTAAGCTTGTTACGGGCAAGGAAGGCATGGGCTATGGCGATTTTAAATTGCTTGCCGCCTTAGGTGCGTTCACAGGCTGGCAAGGGCTCCCCGTTATCATCTTACTTTCATCAC
>Ga0208315_1000217_pt1 | contig 54373 bp, 51 predicted proteins | sample MalvireepMed_215_FD_184239 | JGI IMG/M metagenome (GOLD analysis project Ga0208315, IMG submission 184239) | Marine viral communities from the Global Malaspina Expedition - Malaspina viral metaG DeepMed_215 (SPAdes) (version 2) | ecosystem: Environmental > Aquatic > Marine > Oceanic | place...
GCTGTCCGTCGTCAAAACATTTGGCACAACTCGCGGCGTAGGATTGCGGAGTGCGGGCCTCGTCTGGGTTTGATGTTTAGGCGGCGAGCTTGCGGTGTTGCAAGCGCCGATGTTCGAGTGTCTTTCGCTTGATCCTTTCTCGTCGTTTGATGATGGCGGCAGCCCTGCCGAAGTAGGCATCGGCAGGCGTCACGTTGTCGAGGCTTTCGTGATAGCGCTGGTGGTTGTAATGCTCGACGAACGCCTCGATCTGCTGTTCGAGGTCGCCAGGCAGGAAGTAGTTTTCGAGCAGCACGCGGTTCTTTAGCGTTTGATGCCATCTCTCGATCTTGCCCTGGGTCTGCGGATGGAAGGGTGCACCGCGCACATGGCTCATCCGGTTCGCTTCGATGTATTCGGCCAGTTCCCCGGCGATGTAGCTGGGACCGTTGTCGCTCAGCAGACGTGGTCTGTGCAGCACATTGGCATGGTCGCAGCCTGAGGCTGCCAGAGCCATGTCGAGCGTGTCGGTGACGTCCTCGGCTCGCATGGTGGTGCAGAGCTTCCAGGCGATGATGTAGCGCGAGTAATCGTCGAGCACGGTCGAGAGGTAGACCCAGCCCCACCCGATGATCTTGAAGTAGGTAAAGTCGGTCTGCCACATCTCGTTGGGGCGCGTGGTCTGGGTGTGGAACGCCTCTGCCGCCTTGATCACAGTATAGGCCGGACTGGTGATCAGATCGTGGGCCTTGAGCAGCCGGTAGACGGTGGCTTCCGACACGAAGTAGCGCTTCTCGTCAGTGAAGCGCACCGCCAGTTCCCTTGGGCTGAGGTCAGTCTGCTCCAGCGCCATCTCGACGATCTGATCCTGAACCTCGGGTGCGATCCTGTTCCACACGCGGATCGGCGTCGATGACCTGTCTGCCAGCGCCTCCGGCCCGCCTTCAAGGTAACGGTCATACCAGCGGTAGAAGGTGCGCCGTGCGACGCCGAGCTGGTCCAACGTGCGCTTGGCCGGGAGATGCGATTGCTCAACGATCCTGATGATCTCCAGCTTCTCGGATGCGGGGTATCTCATGCGTCGTCTCCCCCATCCGCGATCATGCTTTTTTTGAGCAAGCGGTTCTCCAGGATGAGGTCGGCCACGCATTCCTTCAGATCGCGGGCCTCACGGCGCAGATCCCTGACTTCGTCCGTAGTCGCTGCACGGGCGGTGTCGCCAGCCAGGCGGCGTTTGCCGGCCTCCATGAACTCCTTGGACCAGGTGTAGTACAGGCTCTGGGCAATGCCTTCCTTGCGGCACAACTCAGCTATCGAGTCATCGCCGCGCAGGCCTTCCAGCACGATCCTGATCTTGTCTTCCGATGAAAAATGCCGACGGGTCTTGCGGCGGATGTCCTTGACCACCTGCTCGGCAGGCAATTTGGACCTTGAGGATTTGGGCTTCATCTTCGTTCCTTCGTCACTACGACGAAGCCCAAATCCTCCTTGAATCACAACCTCAAATCTGTGCCATAGGTGCTGACGGGGGACAGGCGGCTCTTTGGCTACGGTCTACAAGCTGTTCGGCAACAAAGAAGGGATACTCGAGGTTGTTGTTTTCGAAAAGGCATCTTCCGGCGCGACGCTGGTCCGCGAGGCAGCTGAAAAAGGCGGTACGCCGCACGAAATCCTTCACCGCCTTGCAGTAAGTTTTCAGGCCCACTTCCTAGATCCGGAAGTAGTCGCTTTGGTTCGAATCGTCATCGCACGAAGCGTAAGCGACAAGGATTTCGCCCGACGGTTTTTCGAACGTACGGCCACGCGGACCCTTGATTCGCTCCAACAGCTCTTTGCGGACTGGCAAGATAGAGGGATCGAACTGAACGCACCACCGCATATACTTGCTGAATTGTTTCTTGGGCTATTCGTAAGCGACGTTCATGCAGACGCGATCAGTCACAGGGTGGGTATGGACAACAGCCTTGAGCGATTACGCGCCAGAACCCAGTTCTTCGTTTTGGGATCGGGTGTGCTGGAAAACAAGAACGCAAACATCTCCTTCGAAGGTCCAAACGGGCTATAAGTTTCTCTACCGTAGTTCACCCGGCAGATAGATTATCCGACTTATCCAGACAGAAACCTATAACCGAGCCGCAGCCTGACGGAGCGCCAATACATTTTATACGGCCTTGGCGGGCCGTCGACCTGTTACAGGAAGATTGCGTGCCTCCGTACGACGAAGATGTTGGCCAGCAGTGCTCTAGGCCGCGTGGACAAAGGATATCCGTAGTTTGACTGAGGCGAAAGCTACGAAGCCAAGGTAGCACCCTTTGGTTTTGTCGTAGTGAGTTGGCAACCATGCGCCAGTTCTTCAGTCTGTTGAACAATCGCTCGATAAGGTTACGTCAGCGGCATTTCTCCCGATCATGTGGGGCGGGGTTGCGGCGGTTGCTCCTTGCGGGGATCACAGCCTCGACGCCGGCAGCGACGATCTCCTCGCGGATGGCATCGGCATCATAACCGCGATCAGCCAGGAATGCCTCGATCCGGTTCCCGCTCGGTGCCATGCCAGCCCCAAGATATACAAGGTTGAGAGCGGATTCCGTTCACTCTGGGTCATAGCCGCAGGAGCTGAAGTAGTTGGCGCATTCGTCGGGCTGGAAGAGGTCGACGAGCCTGCCGATCAGGTCCCAGGCCGGATACGGTTCGCTCCGCTGCCTTGCGGAGCATCGCCTTGAGCCGAGCGAAGGCCTTCTCGATGGGATTGAAGTCGGGACTGTAGGGCGGGAGGGACAGCAGTGTTGCCCCTGCCGCCTCGATCAGCTCGCGCACCGACGCGCGCTTATGGCTCGACAGGTTATCCATGATGACGATGTCGCCACAGCGCAGCTCGGGTACGAGAACCTGGACGACATAGGCTTCGAACCAGTCGCCGTTGATCGGCCCGTCGAGCACCATCGGAGCGATCATTCCACTCATCCGCAGGCCGGCCACCAGCGTGGTCGTTTTGCGATGCCCATGCGGGAAGCCCATCCTCAGACGCTCGCCCCTGGCGCACCGGCCATGGCTGCGGGTCATGTTGGTCGCGGTCCACGTTTCGTCGATGAAGACCAGACGCTCCGGATCGAGGTCGAGTTGCCCTTCGAACCAGGCGCGGCGCTGGCTCAGGACGTCGGGCCGGTCCTGCTCGATCGCGTGGCCGGTCTTTTTTGCGCGTGATGCCGTGACGCACGAAGAAGCGATGAAGCGTCGAGTTCGCCACTACCAGACCGATGCCGCTCAGTTCCGCCCGAAGCTCGTCGAGCGTGATGTCCTTGCGCGCTTCCCACAGAGCCAGGATCATCTCCCGATACTCCTCGACCCGGCGCGAGCGCGTGTCCCCGCCTTGCGGCTTGGGTGCAAAGTTCCCGGTCGCGCGGCGCTGCGCCTGCCACCGGATCGCTGTCGAAGGGGCAACACCAAACCGGTCGGCCGCCGAACGGCAACTCATCCCCGCGTCAACCGCGCCCAGCAGCCGCGAACGTAAATCCATCGAGAGAGGCTGACCCATTCCATACTGGCCTCCTTCACCTGCCAGCATGATGAATCAGAGAATCACCGGCTTGGGAATCCCTCGCGATTCGGACCGGGCGGAAACCGCTCTAGCACCTGGGATCGCAAATTTTGAATAGCCCTTAGATTTGTGGACGCTTTCTTTCCAAATTTTGAGGACGGGCGGCGACGATGCGTATTTGACCTACGGCCACTTCGTTCTGCCAGGGATGCAAAGTGAGATACGCGTTCGTTGCCGAGAATCGCGTGCTGTTTTCGGTGCGCGCGATGTGCCGGTGTCTTCGCATCCAGCCCAGCGGCTTCAACGCCTTGTTGAAGAGCCCGTTGAGCAGGCGGGCGAAGGAAGATGCTCGGCAGACCGAGCTGCTCCGGCAGGCGTGGGAAGAGAGCGGCAAGGTCTATGGCTACCGCAAGCTGCACGACGACCTGCACGATCAGGGCGAGACCTGCTGCCCGAACCGGGTGGCTCGTCTTGCCGGCCTGGCCGGGATCAAGGCGAGGATCGGCTACAAATGCAGGCCGGGCAGCTATGGCGGCAAGCCGTCCAGGGTGGTCGACAACACGCTGGTCCGCCAGTTCGATGTCGCTGCACCCGACAAGGCATGGGTGACCGACATCACCTACATCAGGACGCAGGAGGGCTTTGCCCATCTGGCGGTAGTGATCGACCTTTACTCCCGCCGCGTGGTGGGCTGGTCGATGCAGAACCGCCAGACCACCGACCTGGTCCTGCAGGCATTGCTGATGGCGGTGTGGCGCAGGAAGCCGAAGGGGAAGGTTCTGATCCACTCGGATCAGGGATCGCAGTTCACCAGCATGGACTGGGCCTCGTTCCTGAAGGCCCACAATCCGGAACACTCGATGAGCCGCCGTGGCAACTGCCATGACAACGCCGTGGTCGAGAGCTTCTTCAACCTGCTCAAGCGCGAGTGTATCCGGCGAAGGACCTATCGCTCACGCGACGAGGCCAGGCAGGATGTGTTCGATTACATCGAAATGTTCTACAACCCGATACGCAAGCATGTAAGGAACGGGATGCTGTCACCCGTAGAGTTCGAAAGGCAGCAGATGATGAGCACCGAGGGCGTCTAGAAAATTCGGGGCTATTCAGTCTGGTGTTGGCCACTCAATCTATTGCGCAGGGCAGCGAGCGTTTTGACCAAAGTTCGGCCGCGCGGGATTAAAAGAACAGTCTCCGTTCCGAGCTGTGTGAGGTTCTCAATCGCGATCGAGCAGACGGATATGAAACAGCGGTCGCCAATCTAGGAGCGGGGCCAGATCGTTCGGTTTCAAACCGTCCGGGGCAAGACACTCAAGGCATTTAGCTGATCTCTTTCGACTGACTGCCTTGATGCACCGTTTACCCAACTACCTCGCTCGCCGGGCCGTAACCTGCATCCTCCGGGATGGTCAGGATATTCTTGCCATCTCGCTGCAAGACCCGCGGCAGGACAGGCACGATCGTGCGCGCCAGCGCGCGATCTACGCAGTCCGCAGCACTGTTCGCCTCGGACAACAGTTCCAGGTTCAGTCGGGTCGGGAAAATGACCGTGCGCTCGCCCGATTTGCCCATCTCCAGAGCACGATTGGGTGATAGCCATTCTGCATCCACCGTCTCATAGCCATCGCACGCGGCAATCTGGCGTTCGGGGGCTCGAGCGACGTAGAACCAGGTGTCAAACCGTTTCTTCATGAAGACCGGGGTAATCCACCGGGCAAAATCGGTGAGACTGTCGAGCCGCAAGATCACATCGGACTGCCGGACGACATCGAGGAACGATCTTTCCCCCTGTTCGACTGCCCGGCGGCTGTCCGGGTCACAGGCCCCTTCGAAAGGGCTGCCATCGCGGTTGACCGCCAGCAAAATGCCAGCCTCCTCGTAAGCTTCGCGGATCGCAGCGATCTTTAAAATTCTTTGGGTCGTATCGACCTGATCCCACCCGTCAGAGTAAGCGGCCCATTCCTCCAAAGAATCATCTGAATGGGGTTTCCCGCCGGGGAAGACCAGTGCTCCAGATGCGAAGTCGATCTGATGATGTCGCTTCACCATGAGAACCTGAAACTCCGGTTCATCCCGCACCAGCAGCATGGTGGCGGCAGGCACCGCCTCGGCAGGTTTCTGTTCGGTCATTTCCACTCTTCTCCCCTGATGTAGCCAATATCGGTGCCGGGCGGCCGTGATCGAAGCGTTTCCAGCGTATGGTCTTATCAGTTCCATCTAGGAATGAGTGCTAATCCCGCGCAAGCCAGAACAATTCCTGCCAGTATCAACGATTGGTCGGCCAGCAGGGCGGCAGAGACGATCAACGCGGCGACCACGGGACCCTTGACGGGGGTGCTGCGGTGCCCTTCCCGCGTCAGAGGGTTCAGACTGGCTGGGTCGATGGACACCTGAATCGTACCCGATCGAGCGACCGATGCAGCGTTCTCGATCAGCTCGGGCAGCGATGCCGAGAAATCAAGCAGGCCACTGCGGACCTTGGCCAAATGATCCCGCGCGGCTCCGACCGAAAATCGCTCGGCAAACAATTGCATCACGATCGGCTTCGTTTCTTCGGCGATATTGTAGTCCGGCGCCAAAGAGCGAACGAAGCCCTCTGCGGTCAGCAGGGTGCGCAGCAAAATAGCGAGGTCGGGCGGCAATACGAGGCGATAATCGCGCAACAATCCGAAAACCCGATCGAAAATTGCCGCGAATTCTATCCCGGCAAGAGCTGTGCCGCTAAATTCCGCGATCAGCTCATCCAGGTCCATCACCAAATGCGCCCGATCCACGAGCGGATTGCCTGCCCAGTCGAGCAGCAGATCGGCCGCCTTGTCTATCTGTTCGTTCGCGATAGCGAAAATCAGTCGGACGATTTCCTGACGCCGCGCGCCGCTGAGAAAGCCCACCGAGCCGAAATCAATAAAGCCTACCTGGTTCCCTTCCATCCAGAAAACATTGCCGGGATGCGGGTCGCCATGAAACTCTCCATTGAGAAGGATCATCCGTAGCACTGCATCGGCATAGCGCTTCGCGAACTGGGCATTCCCTGCCGGATCAGTTGCCGGGTGCCGCGACGCGGGCTTTCCGCCCAGGGCTTCCTGCACATTGATCGTCAAGCCTGTGAGTTCCCAGTGGATCGCGGGCGTCTTCACCCCAAGCATCTCCAGATAACCGCCAATCCTTTCACAGGCACGTGCTTCTGCCGCCAGGTCCATCTCCCGCGCTAAATTCTTGGCGAATGTCTGAAGGAATTCCACGGGTCGATAGCGAGCAATGTCGCTTGACCGACGCTCGGCGAGGCCCGCGAGCCGTGTCAACAGCCTCATGTCCGCCTCGATCCTGGACGCCATGCCGGGTCGGCGGATTTTCACGATAGTCTCGCTTCCGTCCAGCAGGGTTGCGACATAAGTCTGCGCGATAGAGGCTGAGGCGATCGGGTTTCTCTCGAAAGCGGCGAATTCACGTTCCCAGTCGCTGCCCCAAGCCGATACAATCACCGGTTCGATCTTATCGAACGGCAGCGGTTCCACCTGGTCGTGGAGAGTGCCGAACGCGGAAATCCAGGGTTGTGTAAACAGATCGCTTCTGGTCGCCAGGAGCTGGCCAAGCTTTATTCCGACAGGGCCGACATCGCGCAACAGCGCCACCACCGATGCAGGACGCAAGTCCTCGGTATCTGGCTCATTCTCCGAAACCGGCATAAAGCCAAGCAAGCTTCCGAGATTTTTCAGACCGTGCCGGGCGAAAATCTGACCGAGTTCTGCTAGCCGCGTCAGTTCACCGACACTGTTTTCCAGATCATGCTTCATCGGCTTTCTTCGCAAGTGTCAGCCTGCTTCTGATTCTCCGCAACTTTTCGAAGCATCGTACGCAGGAGGTCGATTTGAGGCGCAGACATTCCCTTCCAGAGAATTTCGTGGAGTCGATCAGCCGCTTCGCGCAGTTCCGGCCAGATGGTTCTTACTTGCTCGGTGAGGTGGAGGTTCCAAACCCTTCGATCGTGCGCCGCCCGCTCTCGCTCGATCAAACCTTTTTCAACCAAAACTGCGACAGCCTGTCCTATCGTCGCCGATTCAAGCTCGAGCAGGCGAGAAATCTCGGTCTGTGTTAGCGTAGGTTCTCGCAACAAGGACGCGATGATCCGCCATTGTGTTTGATTGAGGTCGAGCCCCACGATCAGAGCGTCGAAGGTCCGCCGAGCGGTCCTGTTCACCTCTTCTAGCAAATAAAGGATGTCATCCTTTTCGTTGGGGGCGTAATCACGTATCTCATCTTTCGGCATATGCTTATCCATAGCGCTATCTTGGAAGGCTCGCGCATGCCTGGCGTGTTCAAGCTCAGCGTCAACCATATTCGCTAGCAGTGCCGCCATGCAAACACTCGCTGATTTCACGCTACAGCAGAAACTGAATCCGATGGTCGCTCAAGCTGATAAGGAACCGAACGGCGCTGGGTGAGTGCGGGTGCTCCGGCCACCTCGCCTGCCACGACTGCCGGGATGTTATGATCGCATGCGCTCGGCGTCCCTCATCTGAGCATCAGACCCCCTGAAGGGCAAACGCGGGCGTGAACGCGGGGCATGGGCTCGATTTCGAGTGATTATGGCTCGCTGCCCAGATTGTCATGCATCCTAGCCAGCGATCCGCGTAAGCGCTCCAGTTCCCCAAAACGGATCCCCCCGAGCAAGCGAGCATACATTGCATCAGCTTCTACTCGCATCTTGGGAAGTAGCTCGATTGCGGCAGGGCGTAAATGAACCCGCCAAACGCGCCTGTCGTTCTTCGCGCCTGCGTCTTTCCACCAGCTCAAGTTCTTCCAGGCGATCAATAGTCTGGCCGATGCTAGCGCGCTCTAGCTTCAGTTCCCGAGCCAGCTCTGTCTGGGTCATGCCTGGGCTCCGAAAGATAAGCCAATATACTCCATTGCGTCCGCGTGAGCCCGAATTGTTCAACCGAAGAATCGGCGGTCCTGCGCAAACGCCGGGTCACTTCCTCCATAAGAAAGAACAGCCGATCGGTATCGGTGAGGGAACTTGCCCCCCTTTGTATCCGCGTCATAGCCCGTCATGGCAGCCATCCTGGGCTACCTACCATAGCCGATCAGGAAATAAAGCCGTTTACTGTAAACCGATTTACAATATAGAGGTTGCGGTATGCAGTCGCAAACTTTCCATATCGGGGGAGATGGTGGCATCTCCATAGCAGCCGAAGCGACCGGAAATGCCGATGCTTTACCGGTCTTGCTCGCGCATGGGGGCGGCCAGACCCGTCACGCATGGAAACGTGTCACAGCCGATCTCGCCAATGCGGGATTTCGTCCGATCGCAATTGATATGCGCGGTCATGGCGACAGCGAATGGTCTGCCGAGGGCGCTTACGAAACGCGCGACTTCGCTTCAGATCTCGTTGCGATCGCTTCAAAAATGGACCGCAAGCCAGCGCTCGTCGGGGCCTCCCTTGGCGGGTTGGCCGGACTGATCGCCGAAGGACACCTTGCGCCGGGCCGCTTCGCGTCGCTCACTCTCGTCGACATCGCGCCGCGTATGGAGACGGGGGGCGTTATGCGCGTAGTCGGCTTTATGGAGGAGCACGTGGAGACCGGTTTCTCTTCACCGGACGAAGCGGCAGAGGTCGTCGCGCGCTACATGCCAAATCGCCGCAAGCGCGGAGCCGGCAAGGGTTTACGGCGCTATCTGCGAGAGAAGGAAGACGGCCGCTACTACTGGCATTGGGATCCGGCCTTTATCCGCAACATCACACTAGCCAAGCGAAGCGATCCGTCTCATCAGGAACGCCAATTTGATGCGCTGAACGATGCAGCCAGCAGGCTTTCGGTGCCATTGCATATTATTCGCGGCGGATCGAGCGATCTGGTTTCCGAAGACGCGGTCGCGCAATTGCTCGAACTTGTTCCACACGCTGAATACACCGACATCGCAGAGGCAACGCATATGGTGGTTGGCGATGCCAACGATGCCTTTTCGGCAGCGATACTCGATTTTCTCAAACGTAATCACAGTCCGCAGGGGGCCGTTACATGAGCGATAATCCGACAAGGATCGATCCTAAGCGCCTCGAAGAGATCCTGCAGATTGCCCCGTTTCACCGATGGCTTGGCCTCACTTTACGGTCATGTTCGAGCGAGCAGCTTGAACTGGAGATGCCTTGGCGCGACGAGATCGTGTCAAACCCGGCAATCGGTTCAGCGCATGGCGGCGTGCTCGCCTCTCTGATCGATTTAACCGGGCTCTACACCTTATTGTCGCAAGGTACAGGGGCCAAGGCGACCGCCGATCTGAGGGTCGACTACCACCGCCCGGCAACCTCAGGACCACTCGTAGCATCGGGCAAGATTATCAAGATCGGTAAAAATATCTCGGTCGCTGAAACACGTGTATACGGTCCTGCTGGTAACCTTTTGGCTAGCGGCCGCGGTGCCTACGTATGCTAACAGCGCTATCCTGATGGAACTAACTGCAGGGCGAAAATTGGCAGGCCTGTTCCTCGAAGACCTGCGAAATACCCCCACGACTTTCAGAGCGATGTGCGTCGCGACAGCCGCCTTCCGGTGACCGAAAACAAAGATTAACCTTCGATCTATCAAAATGGGCACCGTGGCCAGATAGCATCACTGGTGCGCCGAAAAAGGCGGGTCGTGAACGCCGGGCGGAAGTAGGTGGCTCGACGAAAGGACCGAGGTTTCCGGATCGCGTCAGAGCCAACAATCGGACTAAGACTTCAATGGTCAGAAAGAGACCCGACCGGAACCGAGTGGTAGGTCCGGTTGGCGCTATATGCGTCAGAATCTCACTCCATATGTTGTCATGTTCTACTACCCGACATAATTGTTTTCGGGCCCGCTCGTGCAGGTTCGGTTCTGCCGCTACCCCTGCTGCGTCGTTCGTTCAACGAGGGTACAGGTTGGTTTCTTTACGATATGAATGATGGTGGTCCTCGTGACCTCAACATACGGGCTGCGCCCATCGGTTACCTTGTACGGCTTATCCTTGGGCTTGAAAGCGCGAAGCCGAGGTAGGATTCCTTGATCTTGTCGTAACGTGTGGCGACCCTGCGCCAGTTCTTGAGCTTGTTGAACAGCCTCTCGACGAGATTACGCCAGCGATTGACGATTTGTTCAAAAGCTCGACGCGAACGGCAATTTTCTAACGGTCAGGCCGACTCGACTGGTTCATTGACAAATGGCTTTTTAGTCGGTGCCGAAGGAACGGACCTGCGTCATATTACAAATTACGGGCGGCGTGCGGAACGTCCTATCGCGGATAGCTGATCTCGGAAGCTGGACATCGGTCTGCGTTTCCGTTGCGGGGTTTACGCTATCTACCGCCCGTCTTAGGACGAAAGAGCATTCGCCTTTCGTGGCGCGCATACCGCGCAAGGAACGTCCTGGCTGCCTCGGATGCCGTGAAGCGACATTCTTCCTCGGTTGCCATTGCTGGTCCGCCGAACAACCGTGCATCGAAAATATCGGTCTTGCACAATTCGCTTAGTTGTCGCGCCGCGAAGCTCGGGCGGTCGATCCGCAGTTCACCACGTTCGTGCCAGACACGAAGCAGGGATGCGATCTCGTCCGTACCGCGCCATGGACCGTTACGAAGGAACACGTCGGCTGCGGTATGGAACCGTTCGTTCCCGGCGATGCACATCTTGCAGAACATGAGAATGTCGTCATCGCGGCCGAACAGCCAGGTAAGTTCGAGCGCCACCTTCAGAATACCTTTTCCGGCGGGGAGGCTGGCGAACGAAGGGCTGGCGATGGTAGCACGGTTGCGGCCCAGCATGTACTCGATTGAGGCCAAGTATAGCGCGGACTTATCCCTGAAATGATTGTAGATCGTGGGTTTGGCAACACCGGCCCGGCGTGCGATCGCGTCCATATTGGCGCCGTCGAAACCATTGGCGGCGAACTGTTCGACCGCGGCAGCAAGAACCTTTGCGTGAATACTGGGATGGGGCGCAGTCATTTTCGTGGCCTCGGCGTTGTTCATTAAATCGCGCTTTTCGGAAAGGTTCCGACTCTCCTTGCCCGCTGCCTTGCTATAACCCCCGGGGCGAAATGATAAGCCTGAATTCGTAATGGAGGTTGAAAAGCTTATCTCGATAGTTCAGGCGAATGAACCGCTCAGTTCATTCAAGACGGGGTTCAGCCGAATTGATCAGCGACAGATCCTGCCGGACACGCTTTGTGTTCAGATACCCGCCGATCTTTTTCGCCGGCATGCTGTTATCGGGATGCATGGCCGTGGGGGGCGATTATGATCGCCAGCCCCCGCCTGCCGCGCAAACCGACTGGATCGACCGCGCCAACGTAGCGGTGGCGGAGGAGGAGTTCGTCGCATGGTGGCGGGAACTTGGCGACCCGGAACTCGCTAGGCTGATCGAGGCGGCGTTGCAGAACAATCTGACGATACGCCAGGGGTTGTCGCGCATAGAGGAAGCCAATGCCCGTCGCCTTCGCGCCCGCGCTGCCCGCTATCCCTCGGTCAGTGCGGAAAGCTCGGCCACCGTGCTCCAGCAAAGCCTCAACACCCAGCTTGGCCAAGCTCAGTTCCCCGGCTTCGAGCGTCAATACGAGCAATATGCTCTGGGCGCGGCATTCAACTGGCAAGTCGATCTATGGGGCCAGACACAGCGCCGGATCGATGCGGCCGATGCCCGGGTGGAAGCGCTGATCGCAGCCGCCAACGGCGCGCGCCTGGCGATCGCATCGGAAACGGCGGCCACCTATTTCACCATGGCCGGCTTCCAGCAGGAGAAGCGGGCACTGCTGCTCGGGATCGAGGCGCAACGCACGCAGCTCGATCTTGCGGAAACCCGTTTGGAAGCAGGCGCCATTTCACGCGCGCAGCTGGTCCTTGTGGAAGCGGAACTCGCGCGTTTGGCGGAGCAGCTGCCAGGTGTCGAAGCGGAAATTCAGGCCAATGCGCTTGCGCTGGGCGTCCTGACCGGACGCCTGCCGGAAAACGAGATCGCCCTAGCCGATAGGGTGCCGCCGCTGCTGGAGCTGCCGGACATTCCGGTGGGAACCCGGGCGGATTTGCTCAGGCGCCGCCCCGATGTCGCCCGGCTCGAACGCGAACTGGCGGCGGAAACATTCGAGGTCGGCGTCGCACGCGGGGAACTGTTCCCGCAACTGGGCCTCGATGCATCGGGGGGCTTTACCTCCATCGATCCCGGGACGATCCTGTCCGGCGACAGCACGCGCTTTACCATCGTGCCGTTTTTGTCCTGGCGCGTTTTCGATGGCGGGAGGGTGCGCGCCGACATTCGTTTGGCGCAAGCCGAAGCGCGCACCGCCGCCCTGGCCTATGTCGAAGGCACGCTGACCGCGATCGAGGAGGCGGAAACCGCGATCGCGCAATACGACCTCGCACGTGAGGGGCGTCCGCTCGCGTTGCGCACGATAGAACTCGCGCAGGAAAATCTTCGTCTCGCGCGGATCCGTTTCGAAGTGGGCGATATCGACCGGTTCGAATTGCAGGATGCCGAACGGACATATAGCGATGCGCTGCGCAACGGCGCGATTTCCTACCGCAATTCGACGCTCGCACTAGCGCAGCTTTACGCCGCGCTCGGCGGCGGCTGGCAAGCCTTTCCGCCTTATGTCGCTATTCCCGCTCCCGCCCCGGCACCTCCTTCGGCGGCGGCCCCGCCGTCCACGATCCTGCCTATTTCCGACTGAACAGAAAGCCGTGATGCCTCTCTTATCTCTTCGAAGATCGACCATTCTCGTCGCCATCTCGCTGATGCTGGTCGCTTGCGGCAGCCAGGATGAACCCCCGCCCCCCAAGCCCGTCGCGTGGATCGAGATCGGCACCGGCTCCAACACCGACATCGCGACGAACGTTCCGGGCCGGGTGCAGGCAAGGAACCGGACGGTCCTGAGCTTCGAAGTCGGCGGCACGATCGCCAGCATGTCGGCCGACCTTGGCGACCGGGTGGCGCGCGGCAGTGTGATCGCGACGCTCGACCCGGCAAGCTACCGGCTCGAAGTGGCTAGAGCGCAGGCCAATCTCGCGGAAAGCCGCGCGCGCCTCGATCAGGCGCGGCAGGACGAGGAACGTCAGGAATATCTGTACTCCGAAGGCGCAGCATCGCAGGCCCGGCTCGAGGATGCGCGAGCCCAGCTCGGCAGCCTCGGTGCGATTGCCGATGCAAACGAGGCGCAGCTGGGCGTGGCGCGCGAAGCGCTCTCGGATACGCGGATGCGAGCGCCTTATTCCGGTCAGATTGCCCGCCGTCTGGTCGAACCGGGAACCCAGGTTTCCCCGGGGCAATCGGTTTACGAACTGGACGGCAGCCAGTTGGAGGTCAGCTTCTCGGTCCCGCAACGCCAGCGCGACCGGCTGTCGGTGGGGCAGAACGTCACCGTTGCGCCCTCATCGGGCGATGGCATCACAAGCTCTGCCCGCATTACCGATATCGGCAGTAGGGCAAGCGGGCCGGGAGCGTTCGAAATCGTCGCCGCTCTGGCAGCGGCCAGCCCCGAACTGGAAGCGGGTCAGGTCGTCGAGGTCCGCCTGCCCGATCGCCCGGTGCAATCGGAGAACGGGCGGGATACCGCCCGAATCCTGGTGCCGCTGACGGCGATCATACCGGAAGATGACGATAGCGGTTACGTGTGGCGCATATTGCCGCGTACGCAACGGTTGGAAAAGGCTCCCGTCCGGTTCGGCAAGGCCAGTGGAAACGAGGTGGTGGTCCTGTCGGGCCTTTCGCGCGGCGACATGATCGTATCGAAAGGCGCAGCCTTCCTGTCCGAAGGGCAAGAGGTGAGCCGCCTCGGCGTCGGCCCACGACGCTACGCGCGATGACCACGCTTTCCGAAATCGGGTTCCGCTTCCGCCCCGCGGTACTGCTTACCATCGCGCTGGCGATGGTCTACGGTGCAGTCAGCTATTTCACCTTGCCCGCGCGGGAGGATCCCCAGATCACCATCCGCGAGGCGGTGGTCTCCACCAGCCACCCGGGTCTCTCGCCGAGCCGGGTCGAACAGCTGATTACCACTCCGCTTGCCGAAGCGATCAGGACCATTCCCGAGATAAAGGAGGTGCGTGCGACCTCAATGGAAGGTCAGTCGATCATTCACGCCGAGGCTGAATTTTCGGCGAGCGACCTCGACCAGGTCTGGGACGAATTGGCGGACAAGGTCGAGGAAACGACGCCCCTGTTGCCCGAAGGGGCGCGCAAGCCCTTCATCAACGACGAATTCGGCGACGTCGCCGTGATCACCATGGCGCTGCAATCCGACAGTTTCGACATGGTCGAGTTGGGCGACCTCGCCGAACATATCCGTACCCGGCTCTACATGATCGAGGGCACGCGGGAGGTCGACGTTCTGGGCCGCCCGGATGAGCGCATTTATGTCGAGATGGACAATGCAACGCTGGCACGATTGGGTGCGCCGCTTTCTGCGGTGGCGCAGGCTCTGCGATCCCAGAACACCGTTGCGCCCGGCGGAACGATCGAAACCGAGACCCGCCGCATTGCGATCCAGCCTTCCGGATCATTCGACAGCGTGGAGGAGATCGCCGATCTCTATTTGGAACTCGGCCCCGAGATCGGCCCGATACGGCTGGGCGATTATGCCGAAATCCGGCGCGGTTTTCTCGAACCGCCTGCTCAGACCGCCTATTTCAACGGCGAACGGGCCATCGTGTTCGCGATCTCCATGCTCGATGAAGAAAGCGTCATAAACTACGCCGGACGCGCGCGCCCTGCGATCGACGAGTTGCGCCAGGCGATGCCCGCGGGCGTCGAACTTAACGTGATGACCTGGCAGGCCGATCAGGTCGAGAACGCCGTTTATGGCGTCAGCTTCAATGTCCTGCAGACCCTGGCGCTGGTACTGGGCGTCGTCATCCTGTTCCTAGGCGTCAGAACCGGCCTGATCGTGGGCTCCATCGTGCCGGTCGTGATTCTGGTGACGCTGGGGGTGATGGGCGTGTTCGGGATCAAGCTGGAACGCATGAGCCTGGCGACGATCGTGATCTCGCTGGGACTGCTGGTCGATAACGGCATCGTCATCGCCGAGGATTTTAAGACCCGGCTGGCGCAGGGCGTGGACCGACGCGATGCGATCGGCGAAACTGGCAAGGAGCTTGCCCTCCCGCTCCTGGCATCGACGATTACAACGATTCTCGTCTTTCTGCCGCTGATGCTGGCAGAGGAAGGTTCGGGAGAATATACCCGCAGCATCTCGCTCGTCATCTTGATTTCTCTGTCTTCGTCATGGCTGATCGCGATGATGGTCACGCCCACGCTGTGCTACTGGTTCGCGCAGCCGACCGATAAGGAGACGCAAGGGAAGATCCGCCGCAAGGTGGATCAGGCGTTCGAATGGGCCAATAGCAAATACGAAGATCGTCTGCGCTGGGCGCTCGATCATCGCAAGCTGTTCATGGGCGCGATGGCCGCTGCCTTCGTCCTCGCGGGCTATTCGTTGCAATTCGTGCCGCAGCAGTTCTTTCCTGCCTCCGACCGGGCGCAGATCCTCGTCTACGCCGATATGCCGGTCGGCACTTCGAGCGCCGCGACGGACGATCAGATACAGCAGATCGCGCAATATATCGAAGATGACGAACGCTATCCCGATTTCGATAATGTCGCCGCCTATTCGGGGTTCGGTGGCCCGCGCTTCGTGCTGTCTCTCGCTCCCGTCGATCCCGCGCCGAACCGCGGCTTCCTGGTCATCAACGCTGCTGATGCCGAAGCCCGCGATAAAGGCGTCCTCGCGCTTCGCAACGATCTGGCAGCCCAGTTTCCCGGTATTCGCCTGCGAATAGCGGGAATGTTTCTCGGGCCGAGCGATCCCAACATCACGCAGGTACAGGTGCGCGGGCCTGACCGGGATGTACTCCTGGAAACGGGAGACAGGCTCGCTGCCCTCCTGCGAGATGTCGAAGGCACGATCGATGTTACTTCCGACTGGGAAAACCCGTCGCTTCAATACCGGGTTTCGGTCGACCAGGCAGCGGCGCGCGCTGCGGGTGTCTCCTCGCTGGACGTTTCGCAGGCCCTTTCGGCCTACTTCGCAGGGCAACCTGCCGGCGAGTTTCGCGACGGGGACGATCTGGTTCCCATCATCTTACGCGCTCCGGAAGGCGAACGCTCCGACCCCGGGCGGATAGAGGCGGTTACGCTGACCGGCAGCGACGAGCCGGTTCAACTCGGTGAAATTGCCACCGTCACGCTGCGCCCCCAGCTCGGGCGGATACAGACAGAGGATCTGATCGAAACCCTAACCGTGGAAGCCAGACCGACCGAGGTGACGCCGCAGGATCTGGTGCCGCGAATACAGGAACAGCTCGACGAACTCGAAGCCAGCCTGCCGCCCGGTCATTTCATCGAATGGGACGGAATTATCGCACAGAGCGCGGAGGGTACCGGTGCCCTGTTCGCCAGCGTACCGGCCATGATCGGTTTGATAGTTATCATGCTGGTCGCTCTGTTCCGGGGATTTCGGCGCGCCGGCATAATATTGCTGACCCTGCCACTCTCGATCATCGGCGCGGCGATCGGCTTGCACGTCATGCGCGCGGATTTCGGCTTCATGGTCATTCTCGGACTGTTCGCGCTGGTAGGTATCATCATCAACAATGCCATCGTACTGGTCGACAGGTGCGATATCGAAAGGAAGGAGAAAGACGACGTGACCGATGCCGTCATCTCAGCGTCGCTAAGACGCTTTCGCCCGATCCTGATGACCAACATAACCACTGTACTGGGTTTGCTTCCGCTCATTATCGCGCAAGACGTACTGTTCTATGGCATGGCCAGCGCGATCGCCTTCGGACTTCTAGTGGGAACCATTCTTACGCTGGGCGTCGTCCCGGTTCTATATACCTGGTTCTTTGGAGGCGATGAGGAACGGGCTTTGAAGGCTACGACTGGCGAGCCCGCGGCCGATGGCGAGGCGTAGCCACAACCGTCGGCCACCATCTACAGCCAGAAGGTGTTCATGCCGCGATAAGGCGTCCCGCAGGAACGCAAGGGCCGCGAGACTGGCACACCGCGCCACGGCTTGACCCAGGGCTTGGTGCATTCTTCAAGCTTTTCGATGATGGCGGCAGTGATGCGCTGAGCTGGCGAAGCTGAAGCAGTGCGGCGGGATCTGGCCATGGGAGTTCTCCTGATCTCCGGGACGGACATGCCCCGGCTCAGGAAGAGCAAAGCTCCCTCCACTCTCGATCAGTGATCTCGGCTTTGCGCCCCAATCTCGGTCATTCGAAGGTTTCTCTGGCTGTCCTGAAACCAGCCGTTCGCCCATCCTATAGTAGACAGCCGTAGCGCGGAAAATTTCTGGCTTTGAATGCTCGATTACGAATCAAAGCAATCGATCCAGCCCCGCATGGGAAAGCGCTCGAACGACGAGACGAGAAAACCAAGTGGTGCCAGGTTCGGTGAATTCAACTTCCGGCTCGTCATCGCGCGTATCGATCCAACCCAGCTTGCCATCTTCGGAAATGACGACGCGGTAGGTATTGGGCGCAATCGCATCGTCGAAGACTCGTCGCATTTCCGCGCCCATTTCCGCGCTTTCGATTACGATCCCAAGTTCGGTATTCAAGTCGAACGACCGCGGATCGAAATTGAACGATCCGATGAACACCGTGCTGCCATCGACCGTGAAGGCTTTGGCATGAAGGGTCGATCCGTTCCCGGATCGCTGGCTTCCTGATCCGGCTCGGATGAACTTGCCTTTCACCTTTGGGCGATCATTCGGTGCGGGCATTTCGAAAAGCTGGACACCCGCCGCAACGAGAGTCTTGCGATGAGGCGCATAGCCCGCGTGCACCACCCCTACATCGGTCGATGCATAGGAATTGGTGAGGATGCGCACATCCACGCCGTGCCTAGCCATATCGGCGAACGCTATCGCTCCGCGTTTCGTAGGCACGAAGTAGCCCGAGACAATAAGTAGTTCCTGCTCAGGTTCGCCGATCAATTCGGTCAGCGCATCGAACATCGTCGGCTTGTTGGAATGAGGTTCGGAAACCTTGTCTGGCGGATCGCTGACCAGCCTGACGGGAACCCACCGCGGTTCGATGTCTTCGGTAGCAATCCGCACCAGAATGCTCGCACTATCTGCCAGAGCCATATACGAGCGCGCTTCGGCCGAGGTGATCTTTGCTCGATGTTCGGTTTCCGCTTTTGCACGATCCGCTGCATCGATCGCGCCCACGGCCTCTTCCATGGATCGAGAAAGCTCGTAATTCCAGAACCGATCGAAGCAGTCCGAAACTTCGGTCACGACCGGACCGGCGCATATGGCATCGAGATCCGCGAAGACGTCTGCATCGCGCGCGGCGAAATACTCGTCCCCGATGTTGCGACCACCGACAATCGTGATCTGATTGTCGACCGTGAAGCTTTTCGAATGCATCCGGCGGTTCGCCCGGGAGAAATCGAACAGGAAGTCGAGCGGCTTGAAACGCCGGTTGCGAAAGGGATTGAACAGCCTGATCTCGACATTGGCATGCCGGTCCAACCAGCCCAAGGTATCGTCCAGACCCGCGATCCCGTTATCGTCCAAGAGCAAGCGGACGCGCACGCCGCGATCAGCTGCCTTGCGCACCTCCTCGAAAAGAAGATGCCCGGTCAGGTCATCATGCCAGATGTAGTATTGCAGATCGATCGAGCGCTCGGCGTTGCGCAGAAGCCAAACCCGCATGGCGAAAGCGTCAACGCCGTCGCGAAGCAGCTCCACGCCGCTCCTGCCTGGATGCTTTGCCGCTTCCTCGGACACACCCAAACCCAGGGTCGATAAGCCGGTATTGCCCAGCGCTAGGCTTGCCGGCCGCTCGGGCGAATGGTGGCCGCTCCCTCGAACCACAGGTTCAAACCGTCTGTTCGGTCTGCAGTCGGATCGTCCTGGTCGGGAAAGCGATGCCGATGCCGAGTTCATCGAGCTTGCGCATAATGGCGAACAGAAGCGTTTCCTGCATTGCCAGCGATTCCGGATAGGAGCGGGTTCGGAAATAGGCGAAGAACTCGACATGCAATGCGCTGTCGCCGAAGCCGTTGAACCGGACCCTGACTTCATCGTCGATGATGTTCTCGTCCGCCTGAAGTATCGCGCGCAGTTCGGCGAGCAGGCGCTCCATCTGGTCGGCATCGGTATCGTAGGTGACACCCAGTGTCTGATTGAACAGGAAGCGATCCCGGAGAGCAAAATTCTCGATCCGATCAGACGCCAGGTTGCCGTTGGGAATCGAAACCAACGTGCGATCATTGGTGCGCACCAGTGTTGAGCGCATCCCGATATCCTCAACCGTGCCGAAGACATCTCCGATTTTTGCGACATCGCCCACCTGCACCGGCCGGTCCGCAATCAGCGTGACGGAGCCTACAAGGTTTTCGATGGTCTTCTGCGCTCCCAGAGCGAGAGCAAGTCCGCCGATGCCAAGCGCAGCGATGCCCGTGGTCACATCCAGACCTATCGTGTCGAGGACAGCGATGAAAGCAATCGCCAGCAGCGCCACCTTCGCGCCGCGGCGCATAAACGTGACGACGGTTGCAGCCTGTCGTCGTTCGGCGCGATGCATTCGGCCGGTCAACACGCGCGCGATAGCGTCGACCAGTCGCAAGGCAAACCAAGCCAGAGCGATCCATGCGACAATGCCGGCGTAGCGGAGCAAAGTCTGACGGGCGACGATCGACACTGGTAGATCGGCGGAAACCAGGTAGAAAGTGACAACGACTAAATAGAGCGAAAGCGGCGGAAGGGCCGCTTGAAAGAACCGGTATACCGGACTCGCTTCGTGTTCGGACAGAGCACTCCGCAAAAGCCGGAGAACAAGGGCCGAGGCGATCCTAAAAACGATAAACGCCGCTATCGCGATGCCGATCAGGAGTAACCAGTCGGTCCACGGTGCACCGCCGACCACAATTTCCTCGGCCTCGTCCGTTTCCGTGACCATTTCCGGCGGCACGAAATCTGCAATCGCTTGCGTCGTTTGCGACGAGACCCGCCATTGCGCCGTTCCGTCCTCCAAGGACAACCGCTCAAGCAGTATCGGCGTCGGCTCCGGTTCGTCGGCCAGCCTGCCGATCTGCTCGAGATCTGCCGGCAAACCGTCATCCAGTTGGCCTTCAGGGTCGTTCGACAGAGCGGCGAATGGCGTTAAGGAACCGCCACGGTCGAGCGCGGCTTGAAATCTGCGTGCGAGTGCCGCCGCTTCACCATCGAGAATGCTTGCGTCAGGCGCGTCGGCATCAGTGCCATCCGCTCCATCCGCGAAGTAATTTGCTGCGCGCACATAATCGCCATCGGCCAATGCCTGCAGAAGCGCGGTCACGGTCGAACGCGGTGTCTCGCGTTTGAAGGGATCGGGTTGAGGCTCAGCGTCACTGGCTTCGGCGGCGGGTTCCGGTGCAGCCAGCGTCTGCGCGGCAGCAGGCGGCGACAAGAGCGCCAGCATGCAGCTGGCGACGGCCAAAAAGAACGTGCGGTAAGCCATCACGATTCAGACTTCTCGAGTTCCTCAAGCATATACCGATGGCCGCGTTCCTGAAGCTCGTAGAACTTGGCCAGGTTGACGACGTTTTCCCGGCCTTCCGGCCGGTTCACCCTGCTTGCCGCCGCCTCGATCATGCGGCGATAGCCTGCGAACCGTTCGATGAATTGCTTGATGAGCAGAGTGTAGGGGTGCTCGCACATGCCGAAATAGGTTTCGCGCTTACCCGGCTTCGATCGCCGCTCGATGATCTTGAGGCTTTCGAGCAGCCGGAGATTGATACTGACACTGCCGCGGCTGACCATGAGTGTATCGGCAATCTCGGCAGAGGTCAGATCCCGTGCCACCACCATCAAAAGCGCCCATATCCGGCCAGTGATCCGCGCCTGGCCGTCAGCTTCTGCGTTGATTCCCATCCGCTCGATGAAGTCCGTTTCCGCTTCGCTCAATGTGATCTTGCGTGTCGTCATGAGATGTTCCTGCCGAACGTATAGGTGAGCGCGATGCCGCCCGACATCTGGTTGCGGGAGCCGAACCGTTCGACCAGCGGCGAGTCCGCGGGATCGCCGACAAGGCGATCATATTTGGCGTAGCTGTAAATACCCCAGCGCGGTGTGAACTGATGAATATAGCCAGCAGTGACTCCAACTGCCTGCAGTCCGCCGTCAGCGTCATAAGCTGTCAGGGCCGAGGCCGCAGCGTCTTCGGGTCGGACTCCGAAATAGGCATCCTGATAATTGCTGTCCGTCACCGTCACACGTGGTCCGATGGAAAAGAGCTGCTGGTCGCCTTCGCGCCAGACATAGTCGGCGCCCAGATGGCCGATGAAGCCATCGTGACCGCTGACAGCCTGCCGCCCCTCGGCCCGAAGGCGAATGCTATCGCTTAATTGATACTGGACGAAGCCGCCGAGTTCGACGGAGATGTCGACGTCCGGCAGTGCGCCGCCCACATCCGAAGAGGATCGCTTCCCCTCGAACCCGAGCGATGGCCCGGCAGAGAACCTTTCGCCGCGCAGAAGAGGGAACCCGAATCCCTCGTCCGGTGCCTCGAATTCAAACTCTTCGTCACCGCGAGCGCGCGACAGGTCGAACAGTGGCCGGTATGAAATATCGTCTGAGCCCGGATAGCTCGGCGTGATCTGCGGCCCCAACGCGATCCGGGTCCGTCGCGGTTCTTCGTCGCTGTTTTCCTGCGCTGAGACCGGCAGAGCTGGCAGAGCCGCGACTGCGACCGAAAAGACGAGAAAGGGATTGGGTTTGGGCATTTCAATTTCCTAGGTGTTGCGAGGAGCAGTCGCTCGTTCTTCCTCACGGACGTCGCCGACGAATTCGAGCAGGAAAGCGGTGCTGAAGCCAAACATGATGAGGCCGTTCGCCGCCACGATGGCCGACAGCAGCCGCACTTCTTGTGACAAGATGACATCACCGAAGCCCAGCGTTGTAAGCGACACGGTGGCGAAATACAGGGCCGGCTCAAGCGCTTGGAAAGCGCCAAGAGCCATAAACAGCCCGGCCCAGAGCCATGCGGCCGCTGTCAACGCCAGCAACATCCAGATCGTCGCGCTTGCAAGCAGCAGCGTTCCACCCACTCGCGATTTGCGGAACCGTGACGGGATCACGCGGTCATCGACGGCGAATGCAGCAGCTACGAAGCCTGCCTGGACGATCATTGTAAAGCCGACCATCAGCGCACCGATCAGCGATTGCATGGCGATTGTCATTGGCCTTCGCCCTCGGCTTCCATGAGGCTCGGGAACCAGGAACGCGCTTCGCCTCGGCTTACGCCATGGGCGTAAAGCTCGGTCATATATTGCTGCGAAAACAGCTCTTCCCACTCGTTGTCGAATTCGGGCCCGATGAAAGTCACATTGAAATCGACGCCATTGGTTGTGGCGAACTGTTGCACTGCCAGCACGGAAGCTCTGTCGTGGGCAGACAACACCGTATCTAGCGCGCGGCCGATAATTTCGAAGGTGTTCGGTTTGATCACCTCGAATTCTGGTCGCGGTCGCCCGTTGAGTATCACGTAAATCTGTTCTTGGCCGGTGGCACCTGCGCCATTGCTATCAACGAGCAGGCTCTCCGGCAGAGCAAGAAAACCTGCAGTTGCCGCGCCGTCGACATGCATTTCGGCAAATTGGCTTTTCCCGCCGGTCACATCGATGAGCACAGGTGGAAACAGCCCGGGAACGCTCGCCGATGCCAGCAGAACCTGTCTGAAGAGGGCAAGCCTGTTCGGTGCCTGACTGGCGGCGATCGCGCCCATATCCCAGATGACACCGCGCGCTGCGTCGAGGTTCGTCGTCTGGACAAGGAGTCGCCGACCCTTCGCATGCTCCCGCGCGACAGCCGCCAGCAGCACCTCATCTACGTTTTGCGCGATAAGCTCGGCTAGCGGTGTGGTATCCGCGAAACTCGGTTGGGTCAGCAGTCCGACGATGCCGCGTTGACGGTAGATGTCCCGGCGACTGATCCCGGTGTAGAATTGTCGAAGCCGCTCGTCATATGTCGAACCAAGAAAGGCGAAGGGCGCTATGAGGGCGCCCGTGCTGACACCGGAAACGATAGTGAATTGCGGTCGTTCGCCGCTATCGCTCCAACCCGTCAAGAAGCCCGCTGCATAGGCACCGTCATGCGCGCCGCCCGAAAGGGCCAGGAGGATGGCGGGTTGTTCTGCTCCTTGCTGTGCCTCCATCTCCACACGCATTGCGTTGAACTCGGCTGCGGTTGCGTCCGCCCAGTAGCGCACGTCGGAATAGCCCGGCAGCTGCGCTTGCTCGGCCTGTAACGGCGTGCGCTCGATCCGGTCGGGCCAGGTCGCGCATCCACCAAGAGCCAATGCGAGGGGGAGCAACAGGGTCGCGAAACGACGCATTAATCGAGCGCCTCGGCCTGGGCGCGGCTTTTGCGAGTCAGCAGGGTGTAGAGCGCCGGGATGATGAACAGCGACAGGATCGTCGACGAAACCAGTCCGAACATGATTGCGAAGCAAAGCGGCCGATACATCGGGCTACCGATGGCGAGCGGGATCAGGCCTACGATGGTCGTGACCGATGTCGTCAGGATCGGGCGGAGCCGGTCTGCCGCGCCGCGCGCTGCAGCGTCTGCGATGCTCATGCCCTCCTGTAGTCGCGTGTTCATCGTATCGACCATGACGATGCCGTTATTTACCACGATCCCGATCAGCGCGATCACGCCCACAACGGCGAAGAAGGACAGGCTGAGGCCGAAGGTGAAAAAGCCGAGGAACGTCCCGATCAGTGCCAGCGGCATGGTCGTGATGAGGATGAAAGCCTGCGGGAAGCTGTCGAACACGATAACCAAGACACCGAATACCATGATGATGGCCACCGCCAATGCGATGCCCGCCGAGCCAAATGTCTCGGCGGTTTCTTCCGCCTCGCCGCCGACGGCATAGCTATAGTCGGCGGCCCAGCTTTCCTGAGCCGCGTCGAGTTGGGGTCGAAGCGCTTCGATGATTTCCGTGACGGCGCGATCCTGGTTCTTCGCCAGCACGGTCAGCGCCCGCTGTCCGTCCTTGTGACTGACGGCCACGGCGGCTTCAGACTGCACCGGCTCGAGCAGCGAGAGCAGCGCTACGCTTTCCCCGCGCGGCGTGAAGGCGCGCACCATCGCAAGTTCTTCGTAGCGCGACGGGCCGCCAGCCTCGAAGCCGCTCCGGCTCGGCCAGTCGGTGCCGACACGGATTTCAAGGTCGTCCTCGGGACCGGGCGTCACGAACTCGCCCACCTGATCGTTCGACAGGGCGAAGCGGATTTGCGCGGCCAGGTCGGCTTGCGTCAGGCCGAAGAAATCCAGTGCCTCGCGGTTCGGCTGAAGCGCGATCTCACCCTTGACGCTCCCGAGGTTGTCTCGAACGTCGACCACGCCTGCCTCGTCCTTCAACAATTCTTGAACCTCTTCCGAGAGTTCCTGCAACCTGCCCATATCGGGGCCGGTCAGGACGATCTCGATGGGATCGCCGGTCGTCGGCTGCCCGGTTTCGGGCACCACGAGAAGATCCGCGCCTGCGACATTGCGATCGAGATAAGTCTGCAGTTCCTCGCGCAGCTCGTCGGCCAGTTCGTATCCGGCGGCATCGCGATTCTCGCGGTCGACGAAGGTCGCGGAGAAGCCGATGAAGTTCTCCGCCGTCGAAGGCTGAAGCGACGCCGCGACCGATCCTCCGGCGAAGGGACTCTTCCTGCCTACAAGCTTCAGGACATCGGCGAAATAGGGCTTTTCACGCAGGATCTCCCCGACATCGTCGGCAATCCGCTGCGATGTCGCGAGCTGGGTCGAAGCGGGCAGCTCGATATTGATCCCCAGGTTTTCGCCGTCGGTCTTGGGGTAAAGCACGAGCGAGGTCTGCGCGATGGCAATGCATGACAGGATGAATACGCCGACCGCGCCGCCTACCCAGGTCCAGGCGCGTTTGCGGCTTGAAATGATATTCGCCTGTGTCCATCCTTCCAGCCAGTTCGAGGCCTTCACCGAAAGCTCGTCCGCTTTGCTCGTTTTCTCTTCGGTATCGCCTTTCGCGACCCGCTCGAGCAGATAACGCGACAGCGGGACCGCCGCGAACAGGGCAACGATGTAGGCGAGCACCAGACACGCAATCGCCGTGATTGGCAGCACACGGATGAACTTGCCCGAGACGCCGCCGATGGCCATCAATGGCGCCAGCGCCAAAATGGTGGTGAGCTGCCCAGCGAAGGCAGGCACGGCATAGCGATTGATCGTGCTAAGCGCTGCCTCACCGAAACTCTTGTTGTTGCTGTAAATGTCCTCGTGCAGGCCTTCCATCATCAGGATGAAGACATCGACCAGGAGGCCGAGCGCCAGCACCATGCCGATAATGACGAGCTCGTTGAGCGAATAGCCCATCAACAGCACGACGATCAGTACGCCTGCAAAGGTCACCGGGATGGACAGGCCAGCTATCAGCCCTTCGCGCCAGCTCAGCACCAGAAACAGGATGATGAAAACCGCGAGCATGGCCTGCCAGCCATTGTTGAATACGCTGATGAGCGAGTCCCAGATTGTCTCAGCTTCGTCCTGGACCACGGTGTAGTCGACACCTTGCGGCCAGCCATTGCTTTGCGAGAACGCGTCGATCTCGGCGATGACCTCGTCGATAAGCTGGATGGTGTCCGCACCCGGAACTTTCTTGACCGACAGGCTGACCGAAGGGCGGAAGCGCTCGCCATCTTCGCTGTAGAATGTGCGCGAGTCCTCGGTTTCCAACTGGCGCCGGACGGTCGCGACCTCACCCAGCAGAACGGGTCTGCCCGTCGCTCCGTCGCCAAAACGGGTTACCGGCAGTGCGCGAAGGTCGTCGACCGTGCGGAATTGACCTTCCAGGCGAACGACCGCACCGATTTCCTCGCTTTCGATTTCACCGAAGGGCTGTTCTAGGTTGGCGCGGGTAATCGCGTTGCGAACCTCTACGGGCGAAAGGCCGAGCGCGAGCAATCGCTGCGGTTCTAGCAGAACCTGCACGATCTCTTCACGCACGCCCGCCAGATCCACCTCGTTGACGCCATTGATACGCTCGAGGCGGTCCTGCAAATCTTCTCCGAGCGCGCTGAACGCCGCAGGCCCCGCTTCGCCATAGAGCGCGACGGTCAGCACCGGTCGATCATCGACCGAAACCTGTTCGACGGTTGGCTTCTCCGCTTCGGAAGGCAGTTCTGCCTCGGCGTCGGCCACTGACTCTCGCAGTCGCGCGATTGCGTCATCGGAATCGGCGCTGGCGTCGAACTCAACCGAGATGAGCGAGAAACTGTCGAACGACGCACTGTTGATGGCCTTGACGTCGGCGAGCGTCGTCAACTCGTCCTCGATCTCCTGAGTCACCTGCTCCTCGATCGTCGTCGGGTCGGCACCGGGCCAGGTTGTGGTGATCGTCGCCTGGGGAATGTCGAGGTCGGGCAGCGATTCCTTGACCAAGCTGAAATAGGCCATGACCCCGCCCACGACGAGCAGCGTGGTCAGCAGGATGCCGAATGTGGTCTTGAGAAAGAAGAACCGTGCGAGCGGACTGGCATTCGCTACCGCTTCGCTCTCGGTCGCACCCGCTTTATCAGGCTCGGATGACAAGATATGCGGATTGTCGTCGGTAGCTGAATTGCTCACTGGGCTTCACCCGTGCGGCTACCGCTACGGCGACGTTGCTCGCCAATCCGGCGAACCCTGTCGCCGTCGGAAAGGCGTTCGACACCGCTTGTGACGATTGGCGTTCCAGCATCGAGGCCCGATATGACAGCAACCCCCTCGATGCCCTGAAGCCCGAGTTGAATCGCTGTGCGCCGCGCCACGCGCGTCTGCGGATCATACACGAAAACATAGGCCGCATTGTCCTCGAACCGGATCGCGTCATAGGGGACAATGACGGTGTCAGTGGCCTCTCGACCCGCTATCCAGGTGGTGACGAACTCCCCATCCTGAAGGCGCACCGATCCGCTGTTGCTGCGGATGGTCACCTGAAAGGAACGTCGCTCCGGATCCAGCGAAGGCGAGATTGCGGTGACGCGCCCGCCAACGGCATAATCGCTGACGGCAAGACCTGGAGCGCGCCCGGATCCGATGCCGGGGCGTTCGGCTGCCTGTTGCCCGGTGGCCTCTGTGGAGCCGCCCGCATCGATCAGGACTTCCGATCCTACCTCGATCGCATCGCGTTCGAAGGCAGGCAATTGCACGGTGATCTCGAAGAAGGAGGGATTGATGATGACGACAGGCACTGTCGAGAGCGCGCCGGACTCGCTACCTGTCTGCAGCGTTTGCGGTGAAAAATAGCGGCCTTGCTCAATGTTGAGGCGCGCGATGACACCGTTGATCGGCGACACGATCCGGCTCTCGCTGACGCTCACCTGCGCTTCATCGACCTGCGCCCGCGCGGCATTTACGCTGGAACGGACAGAGGCGAGCTGGGCGTCCGCTTTTGCCTTTGCCGCTCGCGCCTGCGCCAGACGAGCCTCTGCCTCGTCATATTCCTGCTCGGAAGCGGAATTCAGCGCCAGCAACTGGCGATACCTCTCGAAAGTCTCCTGTGCGAGCTCGAGGTTGGCAGCGGCTTCGCGCTGGTTTGCCTGTGCCACGGCCACCTCGGTGCGGGCACCCGCGAGGTTCGCGCGGGCGTTGGCAACGCCTGCTTCGGCGCGCGCCTGTTGCTGATAGGCAATGACTTGACCGCGGCGAACCCGGTCGCCTTCATCGAGCCGGGGGTCGACATAGGCTACCCGCCCTGCACTTTCGAAGCTCAGAAATTCGCGCTCACCAGCACGGGCTGTCCCTTGGGCGTAGACCCAGGACTGGATGTCGCCGGTCTGCACGCGCGCAACCCGGACGCTTATCGCTTGCGCCTGTGCAGCTGCCTCGGTTTCTTCGCCATCTGCGTCCTCGGCACCGCTGCCACAGGCCGAAAGGGCCAGCATTATGCTGGCGGACAGCAAAAATCGAAATTTCATTGGTCGTAATCCTGCGGAACTTGGGCGGTTGAAGCGCCACCTGTGAATTGCGGAGTGGCAGCGGGCGAGCCGAAGCCACCGCCGAGCGCGAGGTGAAGTGCGACGCGGTTTTCAAGACGCGCACGCCGTGTGGCGATGACGGCGCTACGGGCATCGAGCGCCCCCTGTTGGCTCTGGAGCACCGTCAGAAAGGGATCGATGCCTGCACGATACCGGTTGAACGAGATGTCGACCGATTGCTGCGAAGCTTCCGCCGCTGCGACCAGTGCAGCTTCACGCGCGGCCAGATCGTCGTCGACTGCCAGTGCGGTCTCGACTTCCGAAAGAGCCGTCAGCAGCGTCTCGACAAAGCGTTCAGAGGCTTCGTCCTGTTGCCCTTCGGCGAGGCGCACCTGCGCGCGCAAGCGACCGCCTTGAAAGATCGGTTGCAGCAAGCGTCCGGCGATCGACCAGACGAAGAAATCCCCGTCGAGCAGATCGCCAAGTTCGTTGCTGGCAGTGCCGGCAGATCCCGTGAGGTTCAGGGACGGCAGCAGTGAACGCTGCGCGGCGGCGGTGCGGAATCCGGCGGCCCGTAGCTGGAACATCGAAGCTGCCACATCGGGCCTTCGGGTCAGAAGGTCGACAGGAAGGCCGGTCGGCGGCGGTTCCGGGATGGGAGGCAGCAATGCAGTCGTCGCCTGTGTTCCCGAAGGATAATCGCGGAGAAGCAATTCCAGCTGCCGCGTCAGGCGTTCGACGGCCTCCCTGCGCTGTTGCAAACCGGCGCGGGCTGATTCCAGGTTGGAGATGGCCAGCAGCTTGTCGTTCGGCGGAGCGATTCCGACATCGGCCCTGTTGCCGACTTGGCGAGCGATCTCGCCGAAGGTCTCCACCACTTCTTCCGATAGCGCGACCTGCGCGCGTGCTTCGACCAATGCGAAATAGCTGCGCGCCACCTGCGCGGCCACGGCCTGCCGCGCGGCTCTCAAATTCGCTTCGCTGGCGAGAAACTCTTCACGCGCAGCAGCGGAACGGGCTCGAAGTGCACCGAACAGATCCGTTTCCCAGCTGACATTCACGGACAGATCGTAGTTCTCGGTCGTGAAACTGGTTGGAGCTTCCGCTCCATCTCCGCCCCCGACACCGGGGATTGCGCCTATTGGCCCCAGTCCCCCTAGCGTCTGCTGCGCGCGTGACGCGTTCAAGCCCGCAGAAACCTGCGGAAGTTGATCCGCGCGTTGGATACTGCCCTGCGCGCGGGCCTGTTCGACCCTTGCGAGCGCCTGCCCCACTTGGGGGCTCTCGCTCACCGCTTCTTCGATCAGCGCTGCTAGGCGTGGGTCACCGAAACGATTCCACCAGTCGTCATCAGGCTGTGCGGAAACGCCCCCGCCTGCGAAAGCGGGCGGCAAGTTCCGAGCAATTTCGGGTGGCTCCAGATTGGGCGAAGCACACGCGGCCGAAGCAGCGCAGCACATGACGATTGCAGCCCGCTGCAATCTAAGGCGCGCGGTGGTCGAACAAGGAGAATCGGGCCTGAACATGTTGACAGCCGCTATCTGATAATTATTTTAATAGCAACTGAAATCCCTGAAATAAATCGCCATGCTTGAGATCGAACAAATCGCTCCCACCGTGAATCGCATTATTGTGAGTCAGAAATTGACCGAGGACGATGTTCGCAGGTTCGTGGCGTTTGCAGAGGGCCTAGATGGGGCCGCGAAATCCAACCTCCTGTTCGAGTTTGCGGACATCGATGGACTGGATTTCTCTGCTGTCTGGCAAGAGATGTCGCATTTCGGCGCCTTGGTGAAGATGCTCGGCAAGCTTGATCGGATCGCAATCGTCGCCGATGAGCCGTGGCTGCGCACCGCTGCTCGGATCGGAAGCGCCATGCTGCCCGGTGTGACCTATGAGGTGTTCTCTTGCGACAAAGCTGAACAGGCGCGCGACTGGGTGCTCGGCCAGACCGATCGCCCGCACGGCGATGCCGTTCGCATGATCGACGTTGGTGACCCGTCGATCGTCGCATTCGAGCTCGATGGCCGGATAGACCGTCAGAACGCAGAGGAAATTATCGCCCAACTCAAGGCAGCGCTGGACGCCCGCCATACATCACGGATGATGGCGCGTGTGAAGAATTGGCATGGCTTCGACCTCGCTACATTGGGTTCGACAAGCATTCCGAAGGCGAAAGCCCAGTTTATCAAGCGGCTTGATCGCTACGCAATTGTCGGTGGTCCCGACTGGCTGGACAACATGGCCGAACTGTTCGGTGCCCTGATCGATACTGAGGTCAAGGCCTTCTGTCTCGACGAGGAGGACGATGCGCTCGTGGCTGAAGCAGTAATGATTCATTCCCCCTATGCCGGTAAGCTAGGCGATCAATTTTGATCGTTTGCTCTACACTAACCTGATCTCGAAGCGGACAGTCTGATTACGGCCCACTTCCGGTCATTTCAGCTTACCTGCGATCCAGGCTTCGACTTCAGCTTCAGACCACGCCACTGCATATCCGCCTAGCTGCACCGGCTTTGGAAACTTGCCCTCGGCCATCCAGCGATAGATCGTCGAACGGCCTAGCCCGACGCGGTGTTGCACTTCCGGAAGACGGATGAGACGGGTAACCCGGCGGGTTTCGGTCGCTCCCTTGGCGACCCCTTCACCCACGATGGCCTCCTTCGACACCGGCAAAGACATCGCCAAGCAGGGCGTCCTTGCGTTCAAGTTCATCGATGTGATCGGAGAGCAGCCGTGCAACACGATGAGCGGTGCCCTTAGCCCAGCGCGGCTTCACGTCGTGAACCTGGTTGCCCAAGACACGCTCGAGCGCTGAAGGCAGTTCGCCAGAAAAGTCCTCGAAGAACTGCGCGAGGTCCGATTGCAGCCAGGCGGTCGCGTGATCGCCGCTGCTGACGAGGAATAGGAGCAGGTGCGCGTGCGGCGCGACGCCGCTCGCGGCAAGAATGCGCAAGGCTTCGCCGAGGCTGGCCGAGCGTTCGCCGGCAAGGACGCGGCGCAGGGCATCCTTGTGGACCAGCGCGTCGCGCGCGATGTCGCAGCGAGCACGACCGCTGGCTTCGACAGCTGCTAAAAGGAGCCGGGCGAGGTCGGCGCGAACCTGTTGTTCGGCAAAGAGCGTCATGTTGGTCATCGACGAATCCTTATCTCCATATGTGATCGACTCTCCGGCTAACCGCGAAGGAAGCCTGTAGGAAAACAAAAAGAACATTTAAAGAACATGAAGGAAGGAACGAATCAGCTTCCTTCGACGATTCGCGCGAATTTCGGCCGCGTTCGCGCATAGCGCGGCTCGCTTCGCTCAGAAGTCGGCACTGTCGGCGCTGCTGCGCGATCAGCCTGCGCGAATCACGGCCATCGCACCTCCAGATGTCGCTTTTTGCTTGGTCGGCAGCCTCAAAATCCAGTTCCCGATTTCCTACAGCCCGGCTCCGGGGAGAGGAAAGAACATACAGCGAACGCATCGCTGGCTGATGTTCAACCCCTCGGAGTTTCCATCCATGACCACCAAGACTGCCCTTCCGGTCCAGCAGCGCACGCCCAACCGCGTTCGTGGCCGCGACTACATTCTCCCCGCCTGCGCGGCGCTGGCCTGCGCCGGTGCCGCCTTTGCCGGCGCGGACACCACCTTCGATCCCGCGCTGACCAAGTTCACCGACTTTCTCGAAGGCTCGGGCGGCAAGATCATCACCGTGCTCAGCCTTGCGGGCGGTCTGATCGGCCTCGCTTCCGGGCGCTTCTCGCTCGGCCAGGTCGCGGTGCCGGTCGGCGTCGGGATCGGTGTCGGTACCGGCGTTCCGATTGTCACCTCGGTCGTGACCGCGGTCATCTGATCAGCGGATCCGGTCACGACAGGAGGGCGGCATGGCCGACAGGTATCTCGTTCCACGGCGGCTCGACGACCCGGAGCTCATCGGCTTCTGGACCATCGACGAGTTTGCAGGGATTCTCATTCCCTTCGCCTGGGGCATTCTTTCGCAGCATATCTTCATCGGTATCGGCCTGGCCGCCGGGGCCTGGCTTGCCTTGCGGAAGGCAAAGGCACGCGGCGCCGGTTCGGCACTGGTGCATGCTGCGTACTGGTACCTGCCCGGGAGCTTTCTCGGACTGAAAGCCACGCCGCCCTCCCACTGCCGCCTGTTGGCGGGCTGAGGGAGGCGACCCATGCGAGCAGAATTCGCGCACGAACAGGCGCAGACCTACCTCCGGCAACGCAACCGCTTTGCCGTGCTGGCACTTGTCCTGGGCCTGACCACGCTAGTCAGCCTTGGCGCCGCGGTTACCCGCGACGAGCAAGTCGTGCTGGTGCCGATCACCGCCGAGCGGATCACCGTCTCGAGCGGCGGGATCGACGCGCCCTATCTCGAGCTCGTCACCCGCGACACGGCGCTGATGCTCCTCAATCGCGCACCGGAAAGCCTCGACTACTGGATGGCGAATATCCTGAAGCTCGCCGATCCCGCCGCGCACGGCCGCCTCAAGGCCGAGCTCGTCCGGATCGTCGAGGAGCAGCGCGGCTCGGACATCAGCCAGGCCTTCGTGATCGCGGAAATGCATGTCGACCCCAAGGGCCTGACCTCGACCGTCACCGGCACGCTCAAGACCTTTGTCGGCGCGCAGGTGATCGCGAGCCAGCGCCGCTCCTTCCGTTTCCGCTGGTCGAGGCGTGGTCTCAGCCTCGCGCTCGCCGGCTTCGAACAACTTCCCACCGACAAGGAGGAACCCGGCCAATGAGCCTTCTCCCATCCCCCCTCGCTGCAGCGATTGCCGGAACCGGCCTCGCCTGTTTCGCGATCGGCGCGACAAGGCGCCCTGATCCCGGGCTTAAGCTGACCGGCCTCGCCGTGCTTGCCTTCGCGCTCGCGCCGGTCCCGGCGCATGCCGACCAGTTCGTCGAAGCGGCCGACAACGCGACCATCGACTGCGAGCTCGCTCGCGGCGAACTCACCCGGATCGCGCTCATCGATGATGGCTTTGCCAATGTCTCGAAGATCGCGAGCGGATTTCCCTACAACGACTTCCAGGTGACACACGAGCCGGTGCGCGGAGACATCTATATCTCCGTGCCCCCGCAATTTGCCGCTGCCCGGGTCAGCTTCTTTGCGACCAGCAAGGCGGGCTACGTCTACAAGTTTGCCTGCCACCTCGGCGGCGAGGAAGCGACCCAGCTCTTCATCACCAATCCCGCGCTCGCCGAAGCCGCGGCTACCGAATGGGAGACCGAGACCGGCCCCGAGGACGCCGCGATCCGACTGATCGAGGCGATGGCGAGCGATGCCGTCCTGCCCGGGTTCACTGCCCGCGCCGAACTTTCGGCTCCGCGCCGTACCGGCGGGATCGAGGTCCAGCTGGTCGCCGAATACCAGGGCGATGAACTTACCGGACAGCGCTTTCTCGTACGCAATCTCGGCCAGGAAAGCCTTGTGCTTGGCTCCGAGCGAGAGGGCCCCGCAGGCGCGCTCGCCTTTGCCTATGGCCGCGATGCACTCGCTCCCGGTGAAGCCACCAGTGCCTTCCTTGTCTTTGCCAAGGGAGGGCTCGACTGATGGCCGAGGTAACACAGAAGGACGCCGAAAAGAGGCCTCTGCCGGGCTCGCCGGAAGCGCGCGAAAGCGGACGGCGCAACCTCAATTCGCAGATCGCGCAGCGCCAGAAGATGCTGCTCGCGGGGATCGGGGCCATCGCGCTCATCGGCGGCGGGATGTTCATCTTCGGCGGCGATGGCGACGAGACCGGCAGTGATGCCAATGGTGCGGCGACGATCGACACCGGCGGCCTCGTCAATCGCAACCTGTCGCAGCGCGAGTTCGTCGCGAGCTACGGCAACCGGCTCGATGCACAGGGCCGCGCGATCAAGGATCTGCAGCAGGCCCAGCTCCCGCGCCCCGAGATCGAACAGGAGCTCGAAGCGCTGCGCAGCGAGAACGCGCAGATGCGCTCCGACGGCCAGGCGGCGATCGACGCGATCTCGACCGAGAATGCCAATCTGCGTTCACAGCTCAGCGAAGCCGCGAAGGCGCCGGCCGCCGCTCCGCCGCTGCCCCCGCCACCGGCCTATGGTCCCGGCGTCGGCACGAGCGGGGCTGTCCAGCCACCTCAAGGAGCGCCGGAGGAGCGGGGCGGACAGCTCAGCCTGATGAGTTTCAGCGCGGAGACGGGCAAGGACGGCACGCCGCGTGCGGCTGAGACTGCGCCAGCCTTGCTGCTCGAAGCGAGCCGCGATTACCTGCCGCCCAACAGCTACGCACCGGCAACGGTCATCGTGGGTGTCGATGCCTCGACCGGCGTTGCCAGCCAGAGCGATCCGCTTCCCGTGGTGCTCCGGATTACCGGACCGGCCCGCTCGGTGATGCGCGGCAACAAGCTGCTCACCACCGACATCACCGGATGCCTCGTCAATGGCGCGGCGCGCGGCGATCTCTCGGCCGAGAAGGTCTACGTCAAACTGGTGCGCATGACCTGCGCGCAGCCCGGCGGCCGCTTCGCGGTGAGCGAGGTCAAGGGGTTCATCTCCTTCGCCGGGAAGTCGGGCGTGCGCGGTCGCGTGGTCAGCCGCGAAGGCAGCCTTGTCAGCCAGGCACTGTTGGCCGGGATTGTTGGTGGCTTCGGGCGTGGATTTTCCGCCAACGCCAACGGCATCTTCACGCAGACTGTCGGCGCAAACGGTCAGCGCGAGGCGCTGTCGCCGACCGACATCCTCGCCGGTGGCTTTGGCCAGGGTGCCGGCGAGGCTGCCGACACCGTCAGCCGATACCTCATCGAACGCGCCGAACAATACCAACCCGTCGTCGAGATGCCGACCGGCATCGAGGTCGAGATCGTCTTTCTCGATGGCGTCCACGTCAGGAGCCCCTCCAAATGAACTACAATGACTCGCCGCCAAGCCTGAAGGCCGGCGCCGCCCACCTTGCCCTTGCCCTCTCGAGCGCCGCCGCCGTGCTGACGCTCGGCGTCTCTGCAGTCACCGCTATGCCTGCGAGCGCCGCGGGCATGGCCAGCGATGTCGCGCAGGCGCTGAAACTGCGGCTGCCTAAGACCCCGATCGATGCGATCAGCTGCGACACGCTCGGCCCCTGGTGCGAAGTCGTCTCGGGCGACACGCTGTTCTACATCGACGAGACCGCCCGCTACCTGTTCGTGGGCCGTCTCTACGACATGGAAGAGCGGCGCGACGTGACCGCCGCTCGCCTGCTCGAACTCAATCCCGACCTGCTCGCGGCCGGTGCGGCGCGCGTAGCCAGCGACGCGCCGGCGGGACGCGACGAAGCGCCTGTTCAGGCGGCCGCCAGCCATGTCGACCTCTCGTCGCTTCCGGCTGCCGGCGCGATCCACTGGGGCAACCCCAAGGGCGAACGCCTGGTAGTCTTCTCGGACTTCCAGTGCGGCTACTGCCAGCGCCTGACCGCGCAGCTCGCCAAGGCCAAGGTTATGATCGAAGAGCGACCGATCTCGATCTTCGGCGCGGCAAGCCGCAAGATTTCCGAGGCGGTACTGTGCGCCAAGGATCCGGCAAAGGCACTCCACGCAGCCTATGCCGGGCAGGCTCCGGCGACCGGCAAGACCTGCAAGGACGCCGAGGCACTCGATGCGAACGAAGCCTTTGCAAAGGCCAACGGGTTCGCCGGAACGCCGGTCATCGTGCGCGCCCGCGATGGGGCGGTGCTGCATGGCTACCGCGATGCCGCGGCGATCCGCCGCTTCGTCGCCGAAGGCAAGGGAGAGGCGCAATGAGCCGGTTTCCGATCCTTCGCGCCGGAGTGCTCGCCGCGCCGCTCCTCTTGGCCAGTGGCTGCGCCAGCCTTGGCGGAAACGTCAAAGGCAGTTTCGCCTGCCGCGCTCCCGAGGGGACCTGCGCGCCGACCTCCGCGATCGATGCCGGGGCGACCGGTATCGAAAAGGCTGACACGTCTGAGGCACTTCGGGCGGTGACCCCGACCGGAGAAGCGGTTCGCCGCCTGCAGGTCGTGTTGACACCCTACCGCGACGCGGCGGGCCGCGACCATGAGGCGCGCGTCGTTCACCTGACGCTGCCCGAACAGGCAGGGACAGGCTGGCGCGCCCCGCAGGGCCGCCGCGAAGTCCTGCGCTCGCTGGCATCGACCATTGCCGCGACGCGCGCGGACAACCCCGCAACCGATTTCCAACCGCCAAAAACCCAAGGGACAGACACATTGCCGGAACAGCTGTTCATCCCCTCGCAGCCCGTTCCGGCGATGCCCGGCGCTGACGCGCCGGAATCCGGGGGACCTGGCTCGTTTTCCCCTCCCCGCGAGCCGGTCCCCCACCCTGACATGACCGAAGGAGAGAGCCAGTGACGCTATCCCTTGCTGCCGCGCGCGACGCACTCGCGCGGGGCCTGTTTGCCGACACGGCACGCCCCGAGAAGCCGCAGGCGCATTTCGGGCTCGACATGCTCTCGGACTGGCTGCCCTACAGGGTCTATGACGAGGGGGCGAAGCTCTACCGCAACGCCCGCTCCAAAGGCTTCGTGCTCGAAGTCACCCCGCTGATCGGGGCCGACGAGCGAACCGGCGAGATCCTCGGTCAGTTCTTCTCCGAAGGCCTGCCGCAGGGCGCCTGCCTCCAGGTCCTGAACTTCGCATCCCCACGGATCGGCAACGTGGTCGGCCCCTGGTTCGCTCCGCGCTATGAGCAGGGCGGCATCTACGAGGCCATCGCCAGGGCGCGCACCAGGCGTCTCTACGATCTCGTCTGGAATTCGGGCTCGGCGCATGCGCCCTTCCATGCCCGCAACGTTCGGCTGATCGTCTCGCTCGGCGTGCCGGTGCCTGGCAGCGTGACCGACGCCGAACTCTCCGAATGCCGCGAAGGGCTGATGGGCATGCTCCACTCGCTTGGCCTCCACGCGCAGGAGCTGCGTCCGGGCGGATTGCTGGCGCTGATCGACGAGCTCACCTCGCCGACCACTGTGCACGAGACCGATATCCATGCGTGGAACCCCCACGATACGCTCGATGTCCAGGCCATCCGCCGCGACATCGAGCTCGAGGTCGGCGACGATCGCCTGATCCTCCGGACCGAGCGCTTTCGCGAGACCGGCCGCGACGAAGAGGGCAATCCCGAAGTCGGCGAATGCAATCCCGACCATTTCGACGTGCGGCACTATGCCGTGCGCTCTACCCCTGAGCGCTGGGCACCCTGGGAATGCGCGCGGCTCATCGGCGACATGTTCACCGACAAGCTGCGCTTCCCCTGTCCAACGGCGACCATGCTGTGCCTCGTCTACCCCGACCAGGAAGCCGCCTCGGCGCGCGCTGGCTTCAAGTTCATGCGCACGACCAGCCTCAGCCAGACCAAGAGCGCGCGCTTTCTTCCCAAGCTCGCCGAACAGTCGGCCGAATGGCGCCACGTGCAGGCCGAACTCCAGGCCGGCAAGAAGCTCGTCAAGCTGTTCTACGGGCTCACCAGCATCTCGCCGCTCGGGCAAGGCGACGCGCATGAACGCATTATCAAGGCGATCTACAAGGCGGCGGGCTGGGACCTTTCCGACGAGCGCTTCCTCCAGCTGCAGGGCCTCGTCGCTGCATTCCCCTTGAGCCTTGCCGATGGCCTCGCCGACGACATGGCGCGGTTGAAGCGTCTCAAGACCATGCTCTCGACGACAGCGGCGCATATCGCGCCGATGCAGGGCGAGTACCTCGGCGGCGTGATCCCGCACCTCCTGCTCGTTGGCCGCCGCGGCCAGCCTTTCTGGTGGTCGCCCTTCGAAAACACTGCCGGCAATCACAATATCGCGATCTGCGGCAAGTCGGGCTCGGGCAAATCCGTGCTGCTGCAGGAGCTCTGCGCCGCCTTGCGCGGTGCGGGCGCCAAGGTCGTGGTGATCGACGACGGGCGCAGCTTCGAGCATTCGGTCAAACTGCAGGGCGGACGCTTCGTCGAGTTCACGCTCGCCTCGGGCTTTTCCCTGAATCCCTTCTCGATGGTCGACGATGCCCGCGCGCACGAAGACGAGGATTACCGCCTCGACTGCTTTGCCATGATCAAGGCGATCGTCGGCCAGATGGCGCGTCCCGGCACCGCGCCGAGCGACACCGAACGCGGACTCATCGACCGGGCCGTGACCGCGACCTGGGAGGCCCTCGGAAGCGGCGCATCGGTCGACGATGTCGCGCATGCACTCCATGGATCGGAAAGCGAGGCGGGCCGCGATCTCGCCACCGCGATCGCGCCCTTCTGCCGCGGCGGCAGCTGCGGCGGGTTCTTTGCAGGCAAGGCGAGCTTCGCGCTCGATGATGATTTTACCGTCTTCGAGATGAGCGATCTCGCAAGCCGCGAGGAACTGCGCAGCGTCGTCCTTTCGGCGATCATGTTCATGACGAGCCAGGCGATGACCCGCTCGTCGCGAGCAACCAAGAAGCTGCTGCTGATCGACGAGGCCTGGGCCATGCTCAAGGGCGGGTCGATGGGCGAGTTCGTCGAGACCTATGCCCGCACCGCGCGCAAGTACGGCGGCGCGCTCGCCACCGCGACCCAGTCCCTCAATGATTATTACAAGTCCGACGGCGCGCGCGCCGCGCTCGAGAACAGCGACTGGATGCTGGTGCTCCAGCAGAAGGCCGAGACGATCGCCGATTTCAGGGCGAACGCGCGGCTCGACATGGACGATCGAACCGAAACGCTGATCCGCAGCCTCAAGCGTTCGGGCACCGAGTACAGCGAGGTCTTCATCAAAGGCCCCGAGACCGAGGCTGTCGGTCGGCTCGTGCTCGATCCCTTCTCGGCGACGATCTACTCCTCCGATCCCGACACTTATGCCGCGATCCAGGACTGCGAGCGGCGCGGGCACAGCCTCGCCGATGCCATCCGCATCGTAGCGGGAGGCGGACAATGATGGTCTCGCATCTCGCCGACCGAACCCCTCCGGCGAACCTCCGCAGTCTGCTGCCGTTCCTGCAAGGGAGCTGCTTCGTCCTCATCGAGACCGCACGCTTTGCCGCGACTTCGCTGCTGATCGTGCTGGGATTGCCGCTCGCGCTGTTCCTGTTCGTTGCGGGCTGGGACCTTGGCGGCCTCTTCACCCAGCTCGCCAATCTGTCGGACCGATATCTCGAAGCCGACGGGCTGCGCCGCAGCCTGTTCAGCCAGGACCTCAAGGGCTGCTTCCTCGCCCTCGCTGGCGCTGTGACGCTGTTTCGCATGCCCCGCTTCCTGAGGCGGCTTGCGGCCGATCTCGACAACCATCCGGCCCGGGAGGCTAAACGTGACTGAGACGCGCAGACTACCATCCTTCAATCGCCCGCTGTTGCTGAGAATTCTCGGCGTGCTCGCGCTCGTGGTCGCATTACTCTGGGCAGCCTGGGTCAGCCGCGAACTGTCCGAGCCGCGCCAGCAGATCGTCACCGTCCGGCTTGCCGAGACCATCGCCGCATTCGTCGATGCCGAAGCGCGCGCAGAGCAGGATCCCGAAGCCAGCCAGGCGCGCGTGCTCGCCTTCCTTCAGGCGTCCGAGCGCGCTGTTGCGGAAATGGGGGCCGATGGCCGCGTGGTGCTGGTCGGCGAAGCAGTGCTCGCGGGCGATGCCCCCGATGCTACCGATGAACTGCGCGTGCGGATCGCTCGCCAGCTTGGGCAGGGAGGCGGCCAGTGACGCGCTTTGCCTCTCGTTTTGTCCGCACGCTCAAACGACCGCTCGTCCTGACCGGTCTGGTGCTGCTGCCACTTGGATGGGGCGCGGTCGACGCCTTCGCGAAAGACCATGCCTTCCTCATCAATGCCAGCCCGAGCCTGCCCAACTGGGCCTTCTGGCTCGACAAGCATGCGCGGATCGAGCGCGGCAGCCTGATCTTCTTCGAGCCGCCGGCGAGCAGACTCGTCGAAGCGCATTTCGGAGAAGGCGCGCAGCTCTTCGGCAAGCGGGTGTTGGGCGTGCCGGGCGATGTCGTGAGCCACCGTGGCCACGAGGTCTTCATCAACGGCCGCAAGATCGCCGCGCGGCTCGATGAGACCCGTCTCGGCATTGCGCTTCACAAGGGCCCCGAAGGCCCGATCCCCGACGGCTGCTTCTACACCGGGACCAGCCATCCCCGCGGCCTCGACAGCCGCTACGCCGAGATCGGCTTCGTCTGCCGCGGCCAGATCCTGGGCAGCGGGAGGGCGATCCTGTGAGCAAGCTCATCCTCCCTGCGGCCCTACTTGCAGTCCTGCTCTGCCCTGCCGAGGTGCTGGCGCGCGACTATGGCCAGCGCGGCACGGTGTTTCCCGTGATCGAGCGCGACCTCCTCGAGCAGATTCATTCGCGCCTGACGCAGATGGAACGTTCGGGCGAGACCGCGCGGCTCAATGAAGACCTGAAGCGCCGCACGATCGCGCGCGTGAACCGGCCCGACCCCGTCGCCGGAATCGTCCGGGCCAGCGAAGCCCGTCGCTGGCAATTTGATCCGACGATCACGCTCGCTGCCGATATCCGCGGTGCAAAAGGCGAGCTGATCCATGCCGCTGGCACGAGGGTCAATCCGCTCGACAGCGTGCAGCTACGCGCCGAACTTCTCTTCCTCGACGGCGACGATCCCGACCAGCTCGCCTGGGCGCTCAAGCAGGCCGCCAATGCCAAGCTGATCCTGGTGAAGGGTGCGCCGCTCGAGCTGATGAAGGCCCGCCAGCGCCGCTTCTATTTCGACCAGGGCGGCAAGCTCACGGAGAGGTTCGGGATCAGATCGGTGCCCGCACGCGTGCGCCAGCAGGGCCGCCTGCTCGAGATCAGCGAAATCGCGCTGCCACCGAAAAGGAGGACGGCCCAATGACGCACTTAAGAAAGCTGGCGCTCATGCTGGCCGCCATTCTTGGTCTCGCCACTGCAACGCCCGCGATGGCCGATGCCGGTCCGGGACGCTGCACCGGAAGCTTTGTCAACCCGATCACCGACATCTGCTGGTCGTGCCTGTTCCCGATCTCGATCGGCGGGCTGGACATCTGGCCCTCGAGCCGGCCCGATCCCGATAACCCCGACCTGCCGGTGTGCCTGTGCGGTCTGAGGCCCGGGATTGCGATGGGCTTCTGGGAGCCCGTGCGGCTTGCCGATGTCAGCATGAAGCCGTGGTGCTTCGTGAACCTCGGCGGCATGAAGCTCGATCCCGGCTTCGATATCGGCTTCCGCTCGATCTCGGGTCCATCAGCAGTGGGCGGCGCGAGCCAGTATTATTCGAGCTGGCACGTCCACTGGTATGCCTATCCGCTGATCTACTGGATGGAGATCGTCGCCGATTTTCTGTGCCTGGAATCGGGCTCGATCGACATCCTCTACATCTCCGAGATCGATCCGCTGTGGCAGGATTCCGAGCTCACCGCGATCATCAACCCCGAGGCCGTGCTCTTCGCCAACCCGCTGGCGCTCGCTGCCTGTGCGGCCGACTGCGTCGCCTCGACCGCGAAGCTGCCGATCGACGAGATGTTCTGGTGCGCGGGCTGCCAGGGGTCGATGTACCCGATGAACGGCAATGTCTCGGCCAGCATAGGCCACGTCCAGGCCTCGCGCCTCGTGCTTTCGCGCTTTGCCTACAAGCTCCACCGCGAACTCGTCTCGTGGGGGACGATGGGGTCCAAGGGCCTGTGCGGCAAATATTTGATGCCGGTGATGCGCAAGCAACAATACCGCTTCCAGGCCACCAACCCCAACCCGGCGACTTCGGGCCGTTACGCCTGCCCGCCCATCGGCGCCTCCACCACCTTTCAATCGGCCGGACAGGTCATTCCCGCCATCGGCGAAGACATGGGATACCTCGTCTGGCGCAAGCGGAACTGCTGCGCGCTATGAACAAGCACCTCCTCCTTTTGCCCGTCGGCCTTGCCGTCACTCTCGGTGGCCTCGCTCTCGCCCAGAGCGCGCCCGAAGGCATCGACCTTGAAGCGATCCGCGAGCGTGCGGCCGAACACGCCGACGATGCGCAGGCGCTCAGCACCAATGTCCGCCAACGCGCCGAGGCGCTGACCGAGGACGCACAGGCTATCCAGGCGCAAGCGCAGGCCAATCGCGCAGCCTATGCCGACAGCATCAAGGCAATCGAGACCGACGCCGTCCTCGACTTCGACGCGATGATCGCGGGGCAAGCTGCCGCCGAGAAGGCATCGCTCGGGGGAGCCCCACGCTTCATTGCCTTTGCCAGCCTGTCGATGCCGCCCGAGGCGCTCAAGGCACTGGTCCAAGACATGACCAGGGCCGGCGGCGTCACCGTGCTGCGCGGCTTCCCGCAAGGAAACAGCGAGGCGTTCAAGAAACGCCTGGCTGCCATCTGGGGCAGCCGCGACGCGGCCGGGTCGCTCGGCATCGATCCGCGGCTGTTCCGCGCCTTCAACATCGAGGCCGCGCCGAGCTTCGTCATGCTCAGCACCGAGTTCAGCCCATGCGACGGGTTCGATTGCACCAGCGAGGTGCCGCCGCACGACCGCATCGCCGGCAACATCAGCGTGGGCGAAGTCCTTGAGACCTTTGCCTCGGGCAAGGGTCCGGGCGCCGAGCTTGCTCGCCTCCATCTGCGCCAGCTCTCGAGGGAGGAACGGCCATGACCGGCAGAACCCTCGCCAACCTTCTTGCCGCACTCGTCGCCCTCACCGGCGCGGCTTCCATTCACGCTCAGACCCGCGATGCAGCAAGGGCCGACGGCAAGGACTTTGCCACCGAGCTGCTGGGCGAGGCGCGCGAGGCAGCAACGACCAATCCCGACGCGGCGCGCGTTCCCAATTTTGATCCGCAAGCGACGCGCGACCTGCAGGATCTTGCGCGTGATCCCGACCAGATCGAGGCCCGCGCCCGCAGTGCCGCGACGACCAGCACGCCGATGCGGACCATCCGCGACAGCATGGCCAATCGCGCAAGGTTCGAGCCGAACGAGATCGAGGACGTGATTGCCCGCAGCCTCGCCATCAACGAGACGCCGCTCGACTACACGAGCGGCATGGCAATTTCGGGTAGCCAGGGATCGTGCGTTCCGCTGCCGCCTGGTTCAGGGTCGGCGGGCACATATACCGCGACCTGCAATACGGGCACACGGATCGATCAGTCGGTTGGCCAATGCGCGGTACCACTCGTCGTCAGGGTCAGCCAGCAACCGCAGTATCATTACCTTTGCAGCCCATTGGGCAGCTTCAACCTATCAGGTGAGCCGGACTGCGAAGAGTTTTCGGGCGCTCTTTGCCGGGTGACCGGGCACCGCGATGGTCCTTGCTTGCAGTGGGGTTGGTCCGGTGGTCGCAAGTGGTGCACCGAGCCGGGCGATCCGCTTACCGAGCTGACCTGCGACGAACAGGTCGCAGGTCAGACGCCCTACCGCATTGCCAACGCTACCACCGTTACCACGACCCCGGACGAAAGCCAGTGCACAGGTTTTGCGGACAATAGCGATTGCACGCTGGACGCAGAGATCTGCACCGATACCGATCCGCAGACCCGCGTCGTCGACGGCGTCTCTGTCACCAGGCCCTGCTGGGAATGGCAACGCAGCTACACATGCATCGCGCGCGAAGCGGCGACCGATTGCTCCGACATCGAAAGCCAGGGCAGCTGTCGCTTTGTTCGCGAGGAATGCCTCACCGACGAAGACCCCTGCGAGACCTGGGAGCGCATCTACGAGTGCCCGCTTCCCGGGACCGACAGCTCCACCCAGTATGTCTGCGACGGCGATGTCTATTGCATCGACGGCAGCTGCGAGACGATCCAGCGCACCGCGAACGACGAGTTCAAGGATGCCGTCACCGCGCTCCATGCGATGGACGAGGCCCGCGGGCAGTTCGATCCCGAGACGCTGACGCTGTTCCGCGGCACGCGCAACACCTGCTCGTCCAAGGTCTTCGGCGTGCTCAACTGCTGCAAGGGCAAGGGTTTCCCGCTCATCCCCGGCATCAGCCTGCTGGTCGCGCTCGGCTGCAACCGCGAGGAAGTTCTGCTCCACGAACGCGATGCGCAGGGGCTGTGCGCCTACGTGGGGACCTATTGTTCGGACAAGTTCCTCGGCGTCTGCCTGACCAAGAAGAAGGTCTACTGCTGCTTCGAGAGCAAGCTCTCGCGGATCCTGCAGGAACAGGGTCGCCGCCAGCTGCGCAAGCCCTGGGACAAGCCCAAGGAAGAGCAGTGCGAGGGGTTCACGCTCGACGAGTTCGCCCGGCTCGACCTCAGCCAGATGGATTTCAGCGAAGTCTATGCCGAGTTCACCGAGGCTGCACGGCTCCCCGACGAGCTCGAGACCAGCATCCTCATCCAGCAGAAAATCGAAGATTATTACGCAAGGAGTGGCCAATGACGCGCCGCCAATCACTGCCGATGCTGGCCCTCCCAGCACTGGCCATGATTCTCGCTGCACTGCTCCCCGTTCGGGCAGCCGCCCAGGAAGCGCGCCAGGCAAAGCCAGCTGCTTCGGCAGACAGCCTCTACTGCGAGCAGCGCAGGCTCGGCTACTGGTTCTATTGCGTAAAGCCGGTGCCGGCAGACGAGCCGCAGATGGCGCAGCCACCAGCCCAGGTGACCGCCACGCAGGAGCTGGACGCGGTCACGGGGGAACTGCGCGAACTCAAGGCGCGCGCGATCCTCTATCCGACGCCGGAAAACGTCACCGCCTATATCCGCTTCCAGCGTGCCCAGCTCGACCGGGCTTCGCTGTTCTCCGATGTCTGGCAACGCGCGATTTGGCAGGATCCCGAGCTCGACTACACGCTCGAACGACCGGTCGGCGCACTCGCCAAGAAGCAATGGCAGGACGCGCGCGCTGCCGACCGCGACGCGGTGATGGCCAGGCTCTCCGAACGCTATGGACTGTTCTACTTCTTCGCCCAGACCTGCGGCGCCTGCGAAGTGATGAGCCCGATCGTGCGCTCGGTGGCGGACCGCTGGCATATCACGGTCCGGGCGATCTCGACCGATGGCGGGCCGTCCAGGCACTTCCCCGACTACAAGGTCGAAAGCGGCCAGCGGCCCCGCATGGGGCTCGAACCCGGCATCACCCCGGCGCTCGTGCTTTGGGACAGCGTGGCCAGGCGCCCGATCCCGATCGGATACGGCGTGCTCTCGGCCGACGAGCTGCAGGACCGCATCTACCTCCTCACCTCGAAGGAAGCCGGACATGATTACTAGCATCCGCAATGCGGCGCTCACCATAGCTGCCGCCAGCATGGTCGCGTCCCCCGTCGCCGCAAACGTCGGCGACAGCATGGACCGCTTCATGGACGACATGGGCGCTGCGGCCAATGTCACCGGGCCGAGCGCATTCGAAGGACAGTCGGCGGGCTATTACAGCCTCGGCAATGTCTGGACGCGCTTCCCGCAGAAGACGACCAGCATCGCCAACCTCCAGCTGCCGCGTGCCCGCGCAGGTTGCGGCGGCATCGATATCTTCGCCGGGTCCTTCTCCTTCATCAACGCGAGCGAGATGGTCGCGCTGTTGAAGGCCGTCGCGAACAATGCGGTGGGGTTCGCCTTCAGCCTCGCGATCGATACCGTCTGCCCCGAGTGCTCAAAGATCATGCAGGAGTTCAGCCAGAAGGCGCAGCTCATGAACAATCTCTCGATCAACTCCTGCGAGATGGCGCAGGGGCTGGTCGGCGGCGTCTGGCCCAAGGGCGATCTCGCCGACAAGGCGATCTGCGAAGCGATCGGCAATTCCGAAGGTATCTTCACCGACTATGCTGCCGCCAAACACGGTTGCGGCACCAGGGGTCAGCGCGCCTCGACCAATGAGAGCGCCGGCGCCGACTATGCCGACGTCAATCCCGGTGTACCGCGCAATTACACCTGGCATGTCCTCAAGCAGAGCGCCTTCTTCAACCCTGGTGGCACCTTCGACCGCGACCTCGCCGAGTATGCGATGACGCTCATCGGCACGGTGATCTACGTGCCGCCCCGCGATGACGAACCAGGCAAGTTCGTGCCTTTCGCAGGCGATGCCTCCTCGACGCTGGTGACCGCGCTGCTCGACGGGACGCAAGGCCAGTCGGTGCGGGTGTTCCAGTGTGACGAGCCCGACCAGTGCCTCAACCCCACTTTCCAGCAGATGAGCCTCACGAGCGCGAAGGCCATCCGGCCCCGCGTTGCCCAGCTCATCGGCAGCATGGTCGAGGCCATCCGCAGCGACACAGCGATCGGCGACGAGGAGAAGGAGCTGCTCCAGGTGGCATCGGTGCCGCTCTACAAGATCCTCACCGTGCAGGCGGCCTATGGACGCGGGATGGCAACCGACGACCGCGACACGCTGGCCGAGATCGCCAGCATCGATCTTCTCTATGCCATCCTCGAACGCATCACAGCCGAGGCCGGACGCTCGATGGCGAGCTTCATTGCGGCCGATGAAGCGAAACTCGCGATCTGGCGCGCTCAGGTCGCGGAAGTCCGGTCAAGCCTCGCCCAGAGGCAAGCGACCGGACAGGCGCGGGTCTCCGCGATCATGCAGATCATCGAGAAGACCGCGATGATCGAGAACATGCTCGCCGCCTCGATGTCGCCATCGATGGCCGCCGCGCTCGACTGGTCGCGCGGGATGCAGTCCCGCTCCATCGTTCCATAAGGGTGAGGCAGCATGGTCGAGATTTTCACGGTCGGCGGCGGCGAGTATATCGTCAATGTCCTCAATGCCGTTGCCGCCTGGACCGGAGCGGGCGGCTACAAGAGCCTGATTCAGGTCGCGCTGGTGATGGGCATGGTGCTCGCGGTCATCGTGGTCGCGTTCAACCAGGACTGGCGCGCATGGCTCAACTGGTTCCTCGGTGCGACGCTCATCTACATGTGTCTGATGGTGCCGCGCATGGACGTCCATGTGACAGACCGGGTCAATCCAAGCCTTGCACCGGCAACGGTGGCCAATGTTCCGCTCGGGCTCGCCCTGATGGCAAGTTTCACCAGCCAGGCGGGGGACTATCTGACCCGCTCGGCCGAGCTCGTCTTCGGCTTGCCGGACGACCTCAACTACTCGAAGAACGGCATGATCTATGGCGCGCGGCTGCTTGAATCGACGCGGAGCTTGCGCATTTCCGATCCGGAGTTTGCTGCGAACTTCGACGAGCATGTCAGGCAATGCGTGTTCTACGATCTGCTGCTCGGCCGCTACTCGATGAAGGAGCTGTCCGAGAGCGATGATATCTGGGCGACGATCGCACCCGGCAGCGCGGCGCGCGCGCAGAAATTCCTGACCCGGCAGGCCGACGACAGCGTGACGGCCTCGATCATCACCTGCCGCGAAGCCTACACCGCGCTTTCGGGGCGATGGGCGAGCCTCATTGACGAGATGACGCTTGTCGCGGGACGCCAACTCTATCCGCGCCAGACCGAAGCGCTCGCCAAGGCCAAGCTCATGGCCGACCTCCCGATTGCCTATCAGTATCTTACCGGCATCTCGCGCAGCGCGAGCGACATTTTCCGCCAAGTGCTGACGATCAATGCCATGAACCAGGCCATGCACGGCTTTGCAGGGGCGAGCGGTACCGGCAGTATTGACGTCTTCGCGCAGACCCGGGCCGATATTCAGACCGAGCGGACTTATTCGTCGATCGCGCACAACGCGATGAAATGGGTCCCGATCCTCAATGTCGTGCTGACGGTAGTGTTCTACGCGCTGTTCCCTGTCCTGTTTCCGCTGTTCCTGATGCCGCGGACCGGTCCCATCGCGCTGAGAGGTTACGTCACCGGCTTCTTCTATCTTGCCGCGTGGGGACCGCTCTTCGTCATCCTGCACATGATCCTGATGTTCAAAGGTGCAGGCGATGTCGCGGCTGCAGGCGGCAGCACGGGCCTTAGCCTCGCGACCTTTGCTGGCATGAGCGACGTCAACAGCGATATCGGCATTTTGGCGGGCTATCTCGTCGCCTCGATCCCCTTCCTTGCCGGCGGGGTGGCGCGCGGTGCGCTGGCGATCTCGGGCCAGGCAACGAGCTATCTCAACCCGAGCCAGAACGCGGCCGAGGAAGCTGCGCGCGAAGCGAGCACCGGCAATGTCTCGCTCGGCAATTCGAACATCAACAACTCGACTGTGTTCTCCCGGCAATTCTCCCAAGGCAATCTTGCCCCCAACATCGCCTATGGCGCGGCACAGACGCGCGGTTTCAGCGACAGCGGCACGCAGACCACCAGCTTCCCCGATGGCGAGTTCGCTGCTGTCCCGAATTCAAGCTATCCGTTCACACCGACTCTCGGGCAGGACTTCACCGGCCGTCTCGGAACGATGGCGAGCCAGAGCCGGACGCAGAGCGAGACCTATGCCAATCTCGCCCAGCAATCGACGAGCTCTGCGCTCACCCGGTTCAGCGAGATCCGCAACGCCTACAGCCAGGTTCAAAGCTCCGACACGGTCAGCGGCGTCGGCACGAGCGACAGCATCGGCACGGCATTCAGCGAAGTCGACAATGCCTCGAGGACGCTCCAGCAGCAGTTCGGGCTGTCCCGACGTGCGTCAGATGACATCACGGTTTCATGGTTTCTCAACGGCGATGCATCTTTGGGTCTCAAGGGAGAAAGAGGTCCTGGTACTGCTCAACTTGGCGTCAGGGGAGGCAGAAATCAGAGCTGGACGGACAGCGATATCGGTATCGCCTCGGAAGACCGCGGCAGGATCATGGGAACGCTGCGCCAGCTTTCCGACAGTCGCAACTGGTCGAACACGCGTGAAGGTTTCCTGCGCGAGACGAGCTCGAGCTCGATATCGCAGGTATCGACCAGCTCGTCAGGTCTCAGCCGATCGCTGACCGAAGCCGAGAGCTATACGCGAGAGGCGCGTCGTGCCGAAGAGATGGCCAGCCGCCTCGAGAACCAGGCTAGTTGGTACGAGGACAACAGTACTGCAGGCTCGCTGAACTTGAGTCAGGTCTATCGCGAATGGGGCATGGCCGAGATGGAAGCCAATCGCGACTATTACGGGCCGGTTCGGTTCGACGACATCGAGTTCCAGATGAGCGCCCGCGGCCAGCAGCTGCAATCGCGGTTTGTCGAGAGCTATGCTGATCGCCTGCAAGACGACATCGAAGCCGACCTTTCGCTGCCGGACTTCGCTCCTGTCAGCCGCCCCGGGATCGGAAGTGCTGGGCAGGTACGCGCAAGGGGAGCCGTGGGCTCTGCTGATGGTCCCTCAATGCCCGATGCTCCGGATCGGTCTGGCATCAGCGATGAAGTCGAGCGGGTTCGTCGGCAAGGTCGCGGGCGGATCGGAACGGTGAGAGGCTACCTGGATGGCCAAACAGAAGGTGCCACAGGCGCGAGCGAGGAGGCGGCAGATGCAATAAAGGAGTGGCGGCGCCCTTAAAGGATCACATCGTTAACGATTACGAACGCGACAAAAGCAGCCAGTGCCACGAAGATTGCGATGAGCTTGATCCTGCCCCACGGGTCGGCCCAAGCCTTCTTCCATGAGTAGGACGCAAGGCGGTTTTCGGAGATGGCCCGGTCGATCTCTCGTAGGCCCTTCCAGTCCGTCTGGTCGTTTTGACCCTTATCGTCATCCATTTCCATCACTCCGATCTACATAAAGTAGCAAATTTGAGGCATTATCAGTAATAATCCGGTTTACGTCTCGATATTGACACATTAACTATCGTGATGTAAAGATGCAAAATCGCTACACAAAGCTCCATATCAGAGATAATGTCTCGATTATGCCACATTATGATTCACCAGATCTGCGCCCTCTCTCGGTGCTGCTATCCGACCTCGGGAAGCAGATCGAAGCATATCGCATATCACGCAATCTCAAGCAGGCCGAGCTTGCGGAGATGGCTGGTATCTCGCGTTCAACGCTCGCCCGCCTGGAAGCCGGCAATGGCGGGACCATCGATAGCCTTGCCAGGATAATGCGCGCACTTAAAATTGAAGACCGCCTTCTGGGTGTCATGCCGGACGCCAAAATGAGCCCGCTCGATCCCCGGTCCGACACCGGCAAGGCGCGGCAAAGGGTGCGCAAGTCTTCTGAAGGTGAGGCTGGCGAGGAATGGAGCTGGGGTGACGAGGCCCCATGACGCGTGCCGTAATCAATCTCTGGGGTCGTCAGATCGGCGCCGTCCTGTGGGATGAGGATCGCGATGTCGGGGTTTTCGAATACACTCCGGAATTCAGCCGCAGCGGTATCGAAGTCGCCCCGCTCACAATGCCCCTGCGAAGTGGCGTCTACGACTTTCCCGCGCTGAATTACGAGACCTTCAAAGGGCTACCGGGCATGCTGGCCGACAGCCTCCCCGACAAGTTTGGCAACGCGCTGATTAATCGTTGGCTTGCCGAGCAGGGCCGCACAGCCAACAGCTTCGATCCGGTCGAGCGCCTATGTTACACCGGCCGCAGAGGCATGGGCGCGCTCGAATTCGAACCTGCCACCGGTGAGCGCCGTGAACAGGGCCGGCCGGTCGATATCGCCCCGCTGGTCGAGCTCGCCAACAGGGTCATTGCCGCGCGTGAAGAACTGGCCGGTGTGCTCAAGGGTGAAGATGATCACCGCGCACTCTAGGAGATCCTGCGCGTCGGCACCTCCGCCGGCGGCGCCCGGGCCAAGGCCGTCCTCGCCTGGAATGAGGAAACCGGAGAATTCCATTCAGGGCAGCTGACTGCAGGGCCCGGCTATACGCAATGGCTCGTTAAGTTCGATGGCGTGTCGGGCAATGCTGACAAGGAACTTGCCGACCCGATGGGCTTCGGCCGGCTTGAATACGCCTGCTATCTGCTAGCCCGAGAGGCTGGCATCACCATGGCTCGCTCTCGTCTGCACGAAGAAGGCGGGCGAGCACATTTCATGACCCAGCGCTTCGATCGCACGCCTAACGGCAAGAAGCTCCACATGCAGTCGCTTTGCGCGATGCGGCATTTCGATTTCAACCTTGCTCGGGCATACAGCTACGAGCAGGCGATCGAGACCATCCGCATGCTCGGTCTCGGACGCGAAGCGATCAAGGAGCAGGTTCGACGAGCGTTCTTCAACATCTTCATCCGCAACCAGGACGATCACACCAAGAACATCGCTTTCCTTATGGACCGAACTGGCCGCTGGAGTCTCTCGCCTGCCTACGATGTTGTTTATGCCTACAATCCGAACGGAGAGTGGACTAGCGAGCACCAGATGTCGCTGTCAGGCAAGACAGACAATTTCGAGTTGGACGACCTTATCGCGTTTGGGCGGTTTGCAGATCTCAAAGCCGCTGAAACCAAAGCGATCATTTCGGATATCCAGTCTGCCATTGCTGAATGGACTGAAGTGACCCGTGAAGCAGGCGTCCCCCAATCGCTGGCAGACCAGGCTTTAAACGGGTTTAGATCCATCTAGCTATCTGTGACGATAATTGGCTTGAACAAACCTCAGTTGATTTGGGCTGTGGATCACGCCCGGAGACCGACGCTTAATTGATTAATTCATCACCAGGCTTGATCCTACACAACCTCATCTTGTGATCGGACGTGAGGGTTTAGGCGGGAAAGCGGTCCGCTGAAAGCCGCTTCCAGTTTTTGGATATGAGCGGCAAGCCAGCCAATCATATCTGGCCAAGCTTCCTTGTTGAAACCCTCGAATGGATGAGCGTAAACGATGCGGCTGGCTTTCTTGTCGTCCATTCGCCGCCAATCGAGTTGGGCTCCAAATGCAGCCTCGATTGCTTCTCTCTGTCCATATAGCTGATCAAACAGCCATTTGTTCTCTACGGCCTCAGAACGCTGCAAGCTTATCTCGACCCGTGCTTCATCCCTCGAGAAGATCATCTGATAAGGACACGAACGGGTACCGGATCCCGCACTAAGCCAATGGTCCTTGGTCGGGCTGATGTTCTGGTAGAGAGTAACGCCGTCGGCACGCAATTGGTCGAGCGCAGCTTCCCAGAAATCCAAGCGCAACTTGTGCCGCTTTTTCTGTGTGTTCTGGATGGCCTTTTCTTCATTTTCTTTGCTCGACATCCCGATCATGAAATCGGCGGCCTCGGGCGTCGGTATAATCTGCTGGATGTCGACCATGAGCTCGTCGTCAAACGAAAATGGGGTCACCTTGAAGCATTGCGCCCGGATGCCACGGCCGAGAAGCCATAGAACAGTAGCCGTGACCTCGCGCCGGAAATTGGCCGCGATAAAGATCATTCGCTGGTCATTGCCTGGATTGAGGACAGTTTCCTCCAGCTCCTCAACTTCCATGAATTCGCATATCCGCACAGCAGCATTGCCCCCGCCTGCATAACGGTCGAGGTATTGCTGGTAGATATCGACGATTTGCGTCTTGGTCAGTCCAGAGACATAGGCTGTGTACTTCAGCGCCTGCCAGGTGACGTCTCGTCCGCTGTCATCGAGTTTGTTCTCAATGACTACGAGGTTGCCGTCCTTGTCCAGTGCCAAGAGATCTAAACGTTCGCGGGTCTCGTCGAAGCCATCGAACTCTTTTTGAATTATCAGCAGTTCCTCGCCGAGGGCATCTGGTTGATTAGCCAGCCACTCCTGCAAATGGTCTCGTTCGCGGAGGTTGAGATCAGAAAACCGCTTTTGCGAAAGTCGAGACAATCGGTTTTGGTTCAAATCAACGCGGAACAAGGTTTTTCCCTCCAAGTGCTAGTGCAGTTTTGTAGCTAGTCTTGCTGCACATAGGTCACGTAGAAGTTCTTCAGCATGCGGTGCTCTTGCAAACGGTCGCCAAGGCTAAACCCGTCCCGCCGCATCGGCGCCTGGAAGATATCGAGGCCTCGATCGAGAACAATTTTCCAGCCAGTGTCCGTGACGATATCTCTCGAGTGGCCAGTCCCTGAACTGTCAAATGCCCAACTGAAGTCAACGCCCGTGCCGGTGCATGCCTCTGTAATGCTATCGAGCAACTCGCGCTGCTTTTGCACGTTGCCGTCGTCAGGCCCTGTGACGAGATGGATGGCGACCTGGTCTTCAAGCGCTTTGCGCTGAATGACCATTTCGACAAATTCCATCATATTCTTGATCTGGTAGAAATATCGTATGTAAGGGTCTGTCACGACGATCCGGGACGCTCCCTCTAGATAGGGCCCGAACAGTTTATTGTAGCTGATCCCCTTCCGGTTTTCGGCAAAGACGTGATGGCCCTCTTCGGCAACCGGCTTCGCAGGTCGTTTGGGAACTGGCGTCTGAGCTGGTTCAGCTCGGCTATCGGTCCCATCATTTTCGACAGCATCGCTGGCTTCATCCTGCTGCTTGGGATCCAAGGCCGGTTTCAGATAGTAGAATTGTGGGAACTCTTGTTCTTCAACGGTCTGCACACGACGTTTTTCACCGTCGGGGCCAGTGTAAGAGAAATCGACCTCTGGATAGGTTGCATCGATCCGGAACAGTTGGTCTTTTACGCGCTTTCGACTCTCGAGCGCGAGCTGCAACAGTTCTTCAACATCTTCGGCTGCTTCACCTCCGGCAGGGAAAATGACTTTCAAAAAGCCAGACATGGTTTTGTAGACGGCATCACGGTCACGGGTAGAGATCTTCTCACTGATCTTGAAGTGCAAGTCAGGCCGGTTGGAGAAGTCTTCCTGGCGCAAATGGCGAAGAATCTCGGCGAGGTAGTCGACGATGAAGCCGTATCCAGCGGTGAACATTTCACTGCGAATTACGTCGATCTCCCATCCGGGAAGATAGGCGTGAAGGCGGTCGATAAAGGCCGAGTCATGGAACTGAGGGGGAAGAGCTTCGAACAGGTCGCTGTTCTTAAGCATGAATGGCACATTGTGGTCTGTGTTCCCCACGAAAGCGAAACTTGCTTCGGCTCCCATGGGATTGATCCCGCGAGAGAAAGTCTTGTTCGCCATGTAGTTCTTCATGATGTCGACCAAGGCTTTGTTCGCGGTCTTTTCGCGCCCAGCGAATTCATCGAAGGCCACGACATCCCAGTAGCCTGTCCCCCGTCAGCACCTATGGCACAGATTTGAGGTTGTGATTCAAGGAGGATTTGGGCTTCGTCGTAGTGACGAAGGAACGAAGATGAAGCCCAAATCCTCCTTGAATCACAACCTCAAATCTGTGCCATAGGTG
>Ga0208315_1000219_pt1 | contig 53750 bp, 49 predicted proteins | sample MalvireepMed_215_FD_184239 | JGI IMG/M metagenome (GOLD analysis project Ga0208315, IMG submission 184239) | Marine viral communities from the Global Malaspina Expedition - Malaspina viral metaG DeepMed_215 (SPAdes) (version 2) | ecosystem: Environmental > Aquatic > Marine > Oceanic | place...
CCTGATTTACCTACCGTTGATAAAGCTGTTTTACCTGCAACTTGGCCGCGTAAACCCGCGCCACTTAACTGTTTAGCCATCTTGTTGTCTCCGGTCTTGTATAATATGTAAGGTACTTATTAAAAATGTTTCTGATTAAAACGGTTAAAACTCAACTTAAATTGGGTGCGAGGCTCCGAAATAGCGGGGGCAGTGCACAGTGGCGCTTGAAGTTGCGGGCACATTGGCTGCAGGAGCAAAGCACAGTTCCCTGCCACGCCGTAAACCCATCCATGGGGGCTCCGCTTCGGCATCCATGCCTCAGAGGGGCAGGGAACTGTACTTCACCCCTGCATCCTCGTGCTCGCCAACTTCAAGCTGCAATCGTTTATTTATTTAGTTTTTGCCGTCGGCAAATAGCGCATCTAGCTTTTGCTCGTATTCGTGGTAGCCAAGGTAATCGTATAGCTCCATGCGTGTTTGCATGGTGTCGACAACGGCTTTTTGATCGCCATTTTCAAGTATAGATTTGTACACCATTTCTGCTGCTTTATTCATGGCGCGGAACGCACTTAGTGGGTAAAGCACCATATCAGCACCCCACTCACCAAGTTCTTCTTTGTTCCATAGTTCGGTTTTGCCGAACTCAGTGATATTGGCAAGAATCGGTACATCTAGGGCTTCTGCAAATGCGCGATAGTGTTCTTCAGTCTGCACTGCTTCTGCAAAAATACCGTCTGCGCCCGCTTCAACGTAGGCTTTTGCGCGTTCAATGGCTTTTTCTAAGCCTTCTTGCGCGAATGCGTCGGTGCGCGCCATAATGAAAAAGTCAGGGTCGGTTCTGGCATCAACGGCAGCTTTAATGCGATCTACCATTTCCGCTGTACTCACAATTTCTTTATTAGGGCGGTGACCACAGCGCTTTTGTGCGACTTGGTCTTCCATATGTACCGCGGCCGCGCCTGCTTTTTCCATATCGCGAATGGTTTTGGCAATGTTAAATGCACCGCCCCAGCCTGTGTCGATATCCACCATAAGCGGTAGGTCACAGGCACTGGTGATGCGCTGAACATCAGCAATCACGTCATTGAGCGAGGTCATGCCTAAATCTGGCAAGCCATACGAGGCGTTAGCTACGCCGCCACCTGAAAGATAAATGGCTTGATGGCCTATGGCCTTCGCCATCATGGCCGTGTAGGCATTAATAGTGCCTACGATTTGAAGAGGTTTGTTATTCTCTAACGCGGTTCTGAATTTCTTTCCTGCACTCATGATAGTCACTCGCTTATTTGAAAGTAGGGTAGAGGTGTAATAGGTAAGCAGAAGCCTTATGTGTATTAGTCATTGTTGAGCTTCTTCTCGATATTATTTTTTGAATAAAGAATGTGGCGACGCATGAGCATTTCTGCTAACTCTTCGTCACGATTGGCAATGGCGTTAACAATGTGTCTGTGCTCATCAAACGCCGTGCTTACCCGAGGTCCTGCCATACCAAGCTGTACGCGGTACATACGAACTAAATGGTAGAGCCCATCAATAAGCACGCTGATCAGGTGATCGTTTTTACTGCCGGTTACAATTCTGTAGTGAAAGTCTACATCGCCGGCTTCTTGATAATAGCTTTGACCGTCTTTTACTTTATCGAAGTGGCTATCAAGCAACGCCTGCATGTCGGCAATTTCTTCATCGCTCATGTAGCGTGCAGCCAAGCGGGCGGCCATACCCTCTAATGCTTCGCGCACTTGGTATAGCTGAATAAGGCCTTCGGGGGACAGTGCAACCACACGGGCACCCACGTTAGCTTTACGTTCCACCAAGTGACAGGTAGCGAGACGATTGATGGCTTCACGAATAACGGCGCGACTGACTTCATACTTTGTCGACAATTCCATTTCACTCAGCTTACTGCCTGCTGGAATGATACCCTCAACAATATCCTTTCTTAATTGAAAGAAAGTGCGGTCGGCATTGGTGATGGCTTGTTCGCTTTTTACTAACACTGTATAGAATCTTAAAATGACTAATGTCGACAATATATGCCCATTTTGGCGTTTTTTCAACCTTAAAAGGTTTGGATTGTCGACAACGAGAGTAAGATATTAGTCTGGTAGTCTTGTTTAGAGGCCTGTGTTGACAGTTGTGCAATGATTTAATGCGATACGCAAACAGAGCCATGTGTCAGCTTACGTCTATTAGGCGAACCTTGCGCAACCATATTGATAGCTACTGCTCGGACGGAGGAGGGAATTTGGTAACGAAAGTTACATACAGAGGTTCTGAGCTAAAGAATGATTCAAGCCAATGGTGATTTGTTTAAAGTTTGTCCATTTGGTCTAGGTCTTCTTTACTTTATTCGCTTAGGTGTTGTGAAGAGATAGAGTAAATTATCTTTATGATATCTAATTGTTTTTATGGAATTTATACATACTTTTTGTTTGATGCTTAACCTAACCAATTAGTCTAATTTTGAAGTCTTATTTTAGTAAAAGTGTAATATTTTACTTTGCAAGATCGTAATCTAACGGTAACATATCGTTCCAGTCTTCAAGCCTAAATTCTATTGCTGATTTTTTGAGGACTGGATAAGTAGTCTCTACTTTTAATGCAGAGTTTTATTGAAAGTAAGTTTGTAATGTTTTATTGCGACTTACTTTTTTATTGCCTGTAATCCAGTATTAGCATAAGGTTATGTGCACCTCTTAAACCAGTGAGTTTAGTCTTTTAAAGTTCCAAAGAAGAACTTGAAGCGGCCAAAAAAACAATTTTACACCTAACACTCACGCAAAGGGGTTATACCATGAAAACCAATACTGACGTGTCTAAGGCACTCGCCAGTAAGCTTTCACCTGTCGCACTTGCAGTAGCGATGACCGTTCCAGCTCTTTCAAACATTGCGGTTGCTCAAGAAGCCGAAGCAACAGAAGAACAACAGTTTGAAGCCATTACCGTTACCGCAACAAAACGCCCTCAAGTTATTTATGAAGTTCCTATCGCTATCAGTGCTTTTGATGGTGACAAGCTAGCTGCCCAAGGTATTACAGACCTAACCGACGTTGGTAAGTTCGTTCCAAACCTTAACGTTACGGGTTTCTCTGCGGGCCACACGTCTTCTGTAAACCCTTTCATTCGTGGTATCGGTCTTCAAGATCACCTTATCACTACCGACCCTGGTGTTAGTGTTTACGTTGATGGCGTTTACCTAGGCCGTCAAGTAGGTCAAAACTGGAGCTTAAACAATATTGAGCGTATTGAGGTACTTCGTGGTCCTCAAGGTACCCTTTATGGTCGTAACTCAATTGGTGGTGCAATTAACATCATTACTAAAGAGCCAGATCAAGGTGATGTAACTAAAGTAAACACCGAGTTCGGCACGCGCGGCCGTGTTAAAGCAGATATTTTTGTTAACCATGGTCTATCTGAAACTGTTGCGTTTAACATGAATCTAGCGTTCAACAAACGCGACGGCCTTGGTGAGTTCATTAACGTACCAAATGCTGAATACGATGTAGGTGAGACCGAAGATATTTCTGGTCGTGTATCACTTAAGTGGGAGCCTTCAAACGATTTCCGCATGGTGCTAACCGCAGATGCTAACAACGGTGACGGTGGTTTACGTCCTTACACTGTGCTTATTGATGAAGTGGGTTCTGCGCGCTATTTTGGTGGTGGTAACGGCTTAGGTGTTGAGTTGCGTAATACTGACGTAACGCCTGAAGGTGCTGACATTTATGATAACGCGACAGGTACTGAAGCAGTCACTGGCGTGTCTAATGAAGCGCGCGGCCTTTCACTAACGACTGAGTGGGATATCAATGACGACTATACTGCGAAGGTTGTTGCAAGTCAGCGTACATCTAAATATAAAGCAGGCCTTGATGATGACGGTACAGTATTCTCACTAGACCAGTTCCCGGAGCGTGGCGAAGCTGACCAAACGTCAATTGAGCTGCAGCTTAATGGCTACATCAACGAATATACTGACTTTGTAACGGGCCTTTACTACTTCAATGAAGAAGGGAGCAACCGCCAAGGCGATGATTCTAACTTCGACGGCGGCCCAAACTTACTTGAGCTAGACCAAGAAACCACGTCGAAAGCGGTATACGTGAACGTGCGTCATGACTTAACTGATGAGCTAAGCGTGTCAGGTGGTCTTCGATACACCGAAGATGAAAAAGAAGCGTCTGCTAACGTGTTTTCAGCACTTGGTACAATCTTCGACTCAAACGAATGGGATGAAGTTACTTGGGAACTTGCTACCAACTATACGTTTGAAAACGGCATGACAGGTTACGCAACTATTCAGTCTGGCTATCAGTCGGGTCAGTTCCCAGCACGTCCTTACTGCCTAATCGGCCAGTTTTTCGGTGCGGGTGGCTTCGATGATATCGAAGGTGCGCAAGCTGCCGTACGTGCAGATAACTGTTTTACAGCGTCTGACAACATTACTGCGACTAACTATGAAGTGGGTATCAAAGGTCGTGTGAATGATTACTTCGATATCAGTGTTGCCGTATTTAACACTGAGTTTGAAGATCTTCCTTACCAAGTAAGTCGCGTGAGCGAAGGTGGTTTCGACACTGCAAACCTTGTTGTTGAACAAACTTCTCGTGGTATTGAAGCAGATGCAACGTTTAGCTATGGCAACTTCAGCATGATGACCAGCATTGGTTACATGGATGTTGATGTTGAGGAGCAAGACGGTTTCAACCCTGTTGCACCACTTACGCCAGATCTTACGCTAGCGATTGGCCCACAGTATACCTTTGAACTAGATGGTGGCGATTCAATTCGCGTACGTGCCGATTACTCGTACCGCGCAGAAATGTATGGCGAGCCAACTTCAGCTCCTGAACGCATGACGAAGCTAGACAGCCGTGAGCTGGTGAACTTCGACATTGCTTACACACCGGCTAATGATGCTTACACCGTAGCACTTTACGGTCGCAACATTTTCGATGAGCGTTACGACAACGCGCGCTTGAATACAGGTGACTATATCCTGCAAATTCTAAGCAACGATGCGAGCGAGTTTGGTGTTAGGTTCTCAACTGAATTTTAATATCAACAACGAGTTATAATAATAAAGCCAGTCTTGTGACTGGCTTTTTTTTGCTTATTTTTTCTTGTTTTATCTTCATTATTAGCTTAGCTTTAAGGCTGTTCTAAAAATGCACAATAAGTAATTATGTGTTTAAAAATACTTTCCCGCATCGGCGTAATGCTAGCGACATCGCTTCTTTTTAGCTGCACTTACACTGTGTATTTACCTGACGATGAAGAGGATAACACCACTAGGGATGAAAGAGTCGCGACTGCTAAACCAGAGTTTGGTAATCAATGTCGCTATAGTGGTGATGGCGAATACGGCGTATGCCCTACGTCAAATGGTGAAATGGTAGGAACTTCGTGTTCGTGCCCCACACCGTCAGGGCAAATTATGGGAACGGTGTCGAAATACTAAAGGCGCTTATAGTCGTGAGACCTATCAATCATACGGAGTTGAAGCGTGGGGTTGTTTACCAGTTTTAAGAAATCGAGATTAGAGAACAAATTCAAGAAAAAGGAATGGGTAATTATTCAGCCTATTCCATTCGCTCAATTTGAACAACTTATTATCGACCATGTTGACAGTGGTTGGGAGATTGAGGATGACTATGAAAGGCTGGCAGAAAATACGTCAAAGTGGCAATGCGAATTACGCAAAGGAACCAGTATTCTCACCTGCATTTGGACAGCTAACCACCAAGGTATTGTATATGGGCCTGAACGGGTGCTTACAGGACTATCTGAAAAGCTAAAAGTCTCTACATCTAAAACTATCACGACACCTTGGTTTTAAACTAGCATTTTTGGCCATCGATTAGAGCCAGCCTTTTTGTTTCGCTATGCGGGCAGCGTCTACTCGGTTTGTGGCGTCTAGCTTAGATATCGCTTCTGACAAGTAGTTTCTTACGGTTCCTTCAGATAAAAACAGCGACCGGGCTATATCTTGAGTTTTCAGCCCTTCTGATGCCAGCTTAAGAGCCGACATTTCTTTTTTTGACAGCGGGTTGTTGTCATCTAATGCCATGATCGCAAGCTCGGTGGAAATTACCTTTTTTCCGGCAGACACATCGTGAATTGCCTTTATTAGATAGTCGCTATCCGATTCTTTTAAAATAAACCCTTTAACCCCTAAACTTAACGCCCGCTTGATATAACCTGGTTTTGAAAACGTGGTCATAAGGACCATCTTGGTACTGAGGCTTCCATTGGCGATATGAGCCGCTAAATCTAGTCCAGATACCAGCGGCATTTCTATATCGCTTAAAATGATATCGGGCGCAGGGTGTTCATTTAAGTAATTAATCGCTTCTTGTCCATTGCTGCACTTATCGACAACAGTTAGGTCGTCTTCTAATGACAAAAGCATGGCTATGGCATCGCGAACCAAAGACTGATCTTCAACAATCAAAATAGTAGTGACTTTTGAATTCATAGCGCAGCCTTCATCGACGAAATTTGATCAACATTGAGTTGGAGAATCACAATAGGGTGGGGAGCAAAGGAAATGTCCACATTGGCATGGATAGATGCGGCGCGCTCTCTAATTCCCATTAGGCCGTTCCCTTGTTTTATCGACCCATTGCTCTCAATAATGCCATGGTCTTTATAAGTCACTTTCACTGTCTGCTCGTTAACTTCAACATTGAGTGACACCGTATTTCCTGTTGAGTAGCGCAGTGTATTTGTCGTCAGTTCCTTGATAATAAGAGAGAGCTGACTTTCTTGTTTTGCACTTAAACGTGCGTCTACTTTGTCTTCAATATTGGTAATAACGGTAAAGCCATTTTCTTCTAAAAGCGCCTTATCTTTGGCTATTTCATCGCAAAGCGAAAGCTGCTTAATATCTGATACTGCTTGGCGAATATCGCTTAACAAAGACTGCGAAAGCTGGGCTAATGCTCTCACTTCACGATGAGCCTCTTCAATTTTGTCTTTACTTATCAGTTTATCGGCCAACTGTGCCTTCAAGGAAATGGAGCTAAGAGCGTGTCCTGCTACATCATGTAAATCTCGACCTATACGCTCACGCTCGGCTATCGCTGATAGAACCCGAAGGGCTTCCGCCTGCTGACTTTCTTTTAAGCCGTGAAGCGTTTCTTTTCGCTCCATAACGCCAAAGCCAAATAGAACGATGCTGTTCAACAAGGAGGCAAGAAGGAGGAAACCAGCACCGTCAAATACGGAAAAGTTTAACGATGTAAGTAGTACCATCATGGTGCTGATGGTAAGTATGCCCGTTCTCAGCGAGTTATAGTACCCGACGATGAAAGCAATAAAACCTACAATTGTTGCAGCTCCTGGATTTTGGAAGCTGCAAGCCACTGATAATAAAAACATCAGAAGCAAATAGCTCGGCAGTGTTTTAGCGGGTTGTTTTATAGCTTTAATGTAAAGAGTAACGAAGCAAATATATCCTGCTGATTGAAATATCCATGTTTCAACAGGTAGTGGGCGTGAAATAATTAGTGGGACAAAGAAAAACAGCGAAAAAAACAAACTGCCGTGCGACCAGCGTTTTTTGCGTCCATTTCCCAAAAGCGGCATGACCGGCGCCATTTCGTTCTTGTCTACATGGCTTATAGATTCACCCATTTTCGCAGTGCCTTCACCTACATGAGCGGTAGGCACTGCGCTGGTGTTATTTATTATGTGGTTTTGGCTGCGCATTGCGAGTATTTCGTCCTTACTGAAATACAACGGCTGACTTGCTAGTGATAAGCAAGGTGCCCGAGATAATTAACATAATACCTAGCACGGCATAAATGTCGAAAGTTTGTTTCCAAAATACCACTGATGCAGCGGTGATTAGCGCGATACCCATACCTGACCAAATCGCATAGGCAACGCCAATTCCCATATTCTTTAGTACCATCGCAAAGAGCATCCCTGAGACGGTGTAGAAAAAGATAGCGCCGTAGCCGAACGCCCACTTTTCCCAGCCATTAGACATTTTAAGTAGCAGGGTAGCGGTAACTTCCGTAACGATAGCAATGGCTAATAATAAGTAAGTCATGATGAATTCCTTTTGGTTGTTTTGTTGTAGAGCGTATTCTATTGCGGTAAATCGTGCTTAAATTGATATCTGAGCATTTGCTCTTTTCTTCTCACTGCAGGTTTGAAAGCGACGTTCGAGTGCAATTAAAGAGACGATATAAACTGAAACTATGACCGCAGATATGGCTTCGACACGAGCATCCGGGAACAGATACCAAGCGCCAACAATGCCAAAGGTTCTTGCGATAGTGTGGAAATAACCTACCCAGTGTTCAATAGCCCAAGATAATGGCATCCACATCAGTCCAGCTAAAATTCCTATGCTAAGAGAAACCGTTGTATGGTCTATCGCCGCAACCGGAAGTGCGATGGCAAACACCAAAAGGCTCATTAGCATGCCAACGAAAAAAAGGCGATCGAAGCTATTTGATGTGGCCTTTTTAGCAAAAAATCGCTCGCCAGTGAGGTATGAAAGACCAGCACCTAAGTAAAAAATAGCGCCAGTACCGATATACAGCATCCACGTGATTGTTAATTCTGATACAAAGGGAGCGCTCGCGCCTAATATTGCCCAAACAATAGTACCGGCCAGCGGCATTGCGATGAACCTGTTCTGTTTGAAGCTTTCGCGTTGCTGTTCAAGCGTTGGCTGAGTTCTTTTTAAGCTAACAGCTGTGCGAGATGACGATACCTGTTCCATTTCTTTCTTACCTTTCTTGGTTATTTCGATAGGGCAAGTATGCGTGAGTGTCGTGCTTTGGGTTAGTCACAAAAATCATCAATAGTATGTGACATTTGTCACCAAATGCGCAGAACAGGCTAATTGAAAAAGGTCGAATGGCGAGAACAAAATAATTGCTTAGTTTAAGTTACTGCAAGTACTTTAAAGATTATTGCGTTTGCTGCTTTTTCTTTGCTTTGCGTTTATTTAACACTGATACACCGTCCTCTTTTGAAAGTAGGAGGCTGTCGTAAATACTGACAAGGGCTATCGCTCCCATAAACAGCATTGCGATAGAAAATGTTTGCAAGTTAGGTGTATCAGGGCTTTGTTCCAATATAAGCGCTGCAGCAGCGATTGCAAGCGCTGATAAGGTAATACCAAGGCCGCGATTCATTTGCATTAGAATAGCGCCTAGCGTGTTCGCATCTCGCATTTTTTTTGGAGGGACATCGGCGAAGGCTATGGTGTTTAAGAGCGTTAAGTGCATTGAGCGAGTCATACCATTTACAAACAGTATTGTGGCAATAGCGAAGGAATAAGTATTTTGGTTAACAAAAGCAAATGCGACAAAACCAAGGGCTATTAACACGCCGTTTACTACAAGTACGCGTTTGAATCCGAAGGTATTCATGATCCACGTTGTCGCTGGCTTTATTGCTAGGTTTCCAGCAAAAAGCCACAGTAACAAAGAGCCAGCCTCTACAGGCGAGTAGCCTAGCCCTAGCTGTAGCATTAGCGGTACAAGAAACGGGGCGCTGCCAAGTGCTACACGCACAATAGAACCACCGTAAACAGAAAGCCTGAACGTTTTGTGCTGCATGGCATCAAATGAAAATAGCGGGTTTTTGGCTTTTTTGACATGCCGTATTGCAAATACCATGAGCACTAGGCCAATGGCGATGATGCCTAGCGATTGAAGAAGTTTATCGCTGGTGCTGGCAAGAAATTCAATACCTGCCATAAACAGCGCGAAGCCGACGCCGGTAAGTAGAAAACCTTTAACGTCGAATTTACCCACATCGCCTTTGGTATTTCTAAGCAGATAGAGAGACGCGATGATGGCAATGATACCCAGTGGAATATTCATATAAAAAATCCACTGCCAGCTAAAGTGAGTCGCTATATAGCCGCCTAACACGGGGCCTAATAGCGGTGCACTCAAGGCGGGCCATGTGATAATGGCTACGGTTTTTACTAGTTTTTCTTTGGGCAAATCCCGCAGAACCACTAACCTGCCCACGGGGACCATCATGGCGCCGCCTAAGCCCTGCAGAATTCGAGATAGGGTAAATTCGAATAAGGTTGTGCTTAAGCCACACAGCACCGACGCCAAAGTAAAAATGGCTATCGCCGCTATAAATATTGTGCGAGCACCAAATTTGTCAGCAGCGTAGCCGCTTAAAGGAATGAAGAGCGTAACGGCCACTAAATAGGCCGACACGCCAATAGAAAGGTGGGCTGCCGGCACATTAAAGTCAGCAGCAATAACAGGGAGCGCCGTTGTAATTACCGTGGCGTCCAGAATTTCCATAAAGAGTGCCCCTGCAACCAGAAGGGCAGTGGCTAACTCTCTATTGAACAATTTCAAAGGCTCTAACGACGCGAGCTACACCCGTGATATTGCGAGCAATATCTACAGCGGCAGTGGCTTCAAGATTAGTTAAACGACCCATTAAAAAGACTTCTGAATCTTGCACAACCACTTTAATTTGAAGAGCAGGAACGCGCTCATCTGCCACAATTTTAGTACGCACCTTTGATGCAAGCCAAATATCGTTAGCTTGTGTTCCCGCGCCGATGGGGTCGCCTATGCGAATTTGATTGTGTATCTTCTTAATATAACTTACTTCCTGAGCGCGCCTAACGGCTTCATCGATGAGACTTTGACTTGGCGCTTGCCCAGTTAACAGCGCTACGCCGTTATATAAGTCCACTTGAAGATTGGCTTGCTCTTTCAGTGCGTCGCTTTTAGACCATTGATAGGATACCGCTGCATCGGCGTTTTGATCGTCAAGCTGCGTACCCACAGTACGTCTGTCATTAGCCACTTTTGCAGCCATGGCACCGGCAGCGCCTACGGCCACAACGCACCCTTGTAATGTAAGAATCAGGGCTAATAAAGAACCCAGTAGTCCTAATTTTTTCACATGCTTCCTCATAGTCTACTTATTTACTCATCGCCGTGATCGGCAGGGAATAAACTGTCATCAATACATTCACATAAGTTGTGAATGACCAACAAATGCACTTCTTGTATACGCGCGGTACGGTTAGAAGGAACGCGAATTTCCACATCGTGTTCGCTTAAAAAGCCCGCCATTTCACCGCCGTCTTTACCGGTAAGCGCAACAATTGTCATATCACGGGAAAGGGCAGCTTCCATTGCCGCAATAACGTTACGCGAATTACCGCTAGTTGAGATAGCTAGAAGGATATCGCCAGGCTGACCAAGCGCGCGAACTTGCTTAGCAAAAATCTCGTCGTAGCTGTAATCGTTGGCGATAGATGTAATTGTCGAAGTATCTGTGCTTAACGCAATGGCCGGTAGGCTCGGTCGGTCGCGCTCGTAGCGGTTCAACATTTCAGAAGAGAAGTGCTGTGCGTCGCCTGCAGAGCCGCCATTACCACAGCTCAATACTTTATTCCCTCTAATTAAGGCTTCAACGATCATGTACGCCGCTTTCTCAATATGCTCTGGCAATATTTCCGATGCCGCTATTTTGGTTTGTATGCTCTCGGTAAAATTCGCTTTTATCTGTTCAATCATGTGTCATCTCTTTGTTTTCACCAAACGGCAGACCATTTAGTGAAATTTTTTGCGCTGCATTACAGCGTCTTGATTTTTGTAATGGCCAGTATCTGAAAGTCAGAGGTTTAAACTGTGGCCTCAGCGCGAGAGAGAAACGGCCTAACGTTTATCACTCGCGATAATCAACCCGCATTTACTATTGAAGCGTGCGAAAAAACTCAACCAGGTTTCTTGCTTCATCTTCAACTTTAAAATTTTTCACAACGTGTTCGCGTCCGGCTTTGCCCATTTCTGCAAGTTTGTCCATATCTGAAAGCAGTAAATCCATCTTTTCTGTGACAGCTTGCTGATCTTTGGTCGGTACAATATACCCATCAACGCCTGGCCTAATGATGTCTTCCCATGCGCCCGCCTGAGTAGCTAATACCGCAGCTCCAGCACTCATGGCTTCAGGTACAGTTAATCCAAACCCTTCGTTATAGCTAAGTGCACTTACTAATGACAGTGCACTGAAGATTTTAGGAATTTGCTCAAACGGCAACTCACCGGTGAAAACAATTCGGTCAGTTAACCCGGCTTTAGAAATTTTTTCTTTAAGCTCGTTTACAAATTCTTGGTTACTCGAGGATATGGCACCTACAACTACCGCGTTCACGTCAGGGTATTTGGGCAATACTTTGATACACGCGTCAACAAATAGGTGAACGCCTTTTTGCTCTCTAACTCTGCCCAGAATACCAATGCCGTACTTGCCGCCGTACCCTAATGCTTGCCATGCTTCTTGCTTGTTTTCTGCTGGCGTGTAGTTGTCTATTTGCACACCGTGGAGATTTATCTTGGCGGGGGGCTTATTTAGATATTTTGCAGAGCGATTACTCATTGCAATAACCGCATCCATTTTATTGCTTAACCACACCGTAGAAGCCGAACGCTTTCGCTGAGCGGCAGAGCTAAATACAAGCTTTATCTTGGCGCGAAACACGTATTTGAGGATCACACCCTGAATCATCTCGTCAACGCGACGCGCATGAAAAATTCGCCACTTACCATTACTAAGCGGGCGTCGACACATCTTGGCGACCTCCCAAAAAGTAATAGTCATTGATGGGTCTGGAACAAAATGCTTGCCCATTATTCGCAAATTAATCATGTGTTTTTGAAGCGATGTCACTTGCAGCATGGTAGACGTTACACCAGAAAAGTTGGCGCTGGAGTTGCCGACTATCAATTCAATTTCTTGGTTATCAACGCTGCTTAGCGAAGTCTTGTTATTGGGATGACTCATTATTTGTGGGAACCTAAGACACTTTCATCAAACAGACAAAAGGGTGCAAATCATAAGATAAAAAAACGAAATATTACTAGCATAAAGACGTTTTCATTGATTCTCGAACGCGATTACCTTTGGCATACGCATTCAGTTCGCTTTCGGCAACGTCAGCCATAGTGCTTTATGTTGTCAGTCTTTAGCCTACGCTCTTCAGCCATTCGAGGTTGTCTCCGTCTATGGCAATAACGTCTATCCTTAAGGGGGTAGACGCTGGATTTAGACCATTATCTAACAAATAGAAACCAAACGCAGCCTGAATTCGCTGAAGTTTTTTGGCCGTGACAAATTCCACTGCACTGCCAAAGCGATTTTGCTTTCGATATTTCACTTCAATACACACTATGGTATTCCCGTCTTGCATTACAATATCGAGTTCACCACGCCTTGTATGGTAGTTGCGACAACGAAGAGTGAGGCCTTGTTGAAGTAAATATTCACAGGCCTTGTCTTCTGCTGCATTCCCTTGCAGTTTAGACATTTCTTTACTCCGAAAGCATGTGCACTTTTTCGTTACGAATAATGGCTTGAGGTTGTTTGCGTATCACTTCGCCTTTCTGGTTGAGTGAAAGTGTTCCTGTCAGCCCGTCGTGGGATAAATAATTCAGCGTGTTAAGCATGCCTAGCTGTGGAAGGAGTTTGTAGGCATCAAAGCCGAACGCAAACAAACGCTTTTGCATAGTATTTTGATTATCCCACGCTTGCTCAACTTCTTTTTGCAACGGCTGCCACTTATGTGAAGGCATTAACCATGGCATATCAATAAAGTGAACGTTTTGCAGATCCCGCCACTGGTTTTTACCACTATCGTAATCCATTGAGCGAGAAGTAGCATAAACAGGCACTTGTTTACCGTCGTAGGGGTTTAGGCTTGCTTCAATAATTGGGTTGAGCAGTTCGGTGTCTTGCGGTGAAGCAAAAGCAACGATAGCGTCGATGTCACGGCGACTACGAGGCATGTTATACACTTCGTCGTTGGTCATGTACTCAATTTGATTAATGCGTTCGTTACTTTGCGCAACGTCTAGCGCTTGGGTAATACCCTCTCGAAGTGAATTACTGTCGTTAAACGTAACAGAGGTAATATTCGTACGCTGCTTGTTCTCTGCGCTATTTAAGGTTTTCCAGTGTTTCTTGAACGTATCATCCATTCGCTGGTACAAGCTACTTTGCGCAGCAATAACGATGGGGGCTCTATACCCCTTATTAAAGATGAATTCGGCAAGCTGCTTCGCTTCATCCTCGGGCGCAAGCCCGTAGTAGTTCAAAGAGGTGGGTAAACCTAATTCACTGAATTCACTTTGCATGCTTGGCTGTTTAAGCGCGGTGGCTTCGGCTTTATTATCTGAACGTAATACCTGTGTTGCTGAAGCATCCAGTGGGCTTTTTAACTCACCATGTACTGGTAAGTCATCGGGGCGATTCAAAGCCAGTACATTGACGCCAATGGGTAAATTAGGCACTAAATGCTCGATAGTATCTTTTAAAAGCGGGCCAATGACGAACTTGGTGGAACCAATCTCGTCGACGAGCTGTTGGCTATCTGCCCCGTGAGTGTCAATAAATCGCAATCTAGGTAGAAGCTTTTCATCTTGGCGTTTTTCTACATCGGTATAATATGCGGCCATAATGCCGTTTTTCACCACTTGGCCGGTGCGAGCTAACCTTCCTGAAAGAGGAAGAAGCACTGCAATGTCATTCGCGCCAGCTTCGGTAAGCTGGGTTGCTTCAAGAACGTTTTCTGGTAACGATGTCGCTAGCACGTGGCCACGATATACTTGTTGGAATTGCTGTAGGTTTCGCGCTAACTCAGCGGGTGATGCGGCATTTTCTTCGGTCAGTTTGCGCAGTGTTATAAAGGGCGAAAGTGCCGGGTACGTTTCTCCTACCTGCGCTAGAGACTCTTTGGGTATTGCCGTTATCCATTGCCACACTTGCTCTACTTTTTGCGCATCAGGCATATTGGTTTTTAGTACACTATTTGCTGCCGCAGCCAAATTACCCTGCTGTGAATAAAGCTGTGCTTGCAACTGTGCTTTTTCGTAACCAGTTTCGCCAGTGCTATCCACACTGTCTAACATCGCAAGTAATGCATCAGGTGACGCATCAGGCATGCCAGCATATGTTCTCGTTACCAGTAAGGAATAGTAAGCGTTGTTCGCATTTGAAACCCCGTCTTCTTTCACTTCATAAAGCACTTGTTGTGCTAAAACAGGCTGATTATTTTGAATGTATAAATCCGCCGCTTGAAGTAAAAGTGCATCGCGCTTATTTTTGTCGCGAGTGCGCTCCCAAGCTCTTTTGGCTTCAAGAAGCTTGTGCTCTGGCGTGACGTTTTCTTCAACCTTTGTGGTTTCAATAGGCGTAGGATTTACCGCCACAGGTTTAGATTGCGGCTTTGGGGTGCTGCCACAGCCCGATAATACCAACACAGAAGCAACGGCTGATAGCGTAAAAATTTTTCCAGCTTGTCCGAGATGACGCACAGTTTCATTCCTTTTACATCGTTATAGGCCAAGTTTATCTTAACCACTGTGAAAATCTACGCTTGCCAGCATAATCTGGACTAATGGCGTGTTACACTTGTGGCATTATCTTCATATTTAACGAAAGACTACACCACTGCTATGACAGACACCGCCACCTTATATATTGTTCCTACGCCAATCGGCAATTTAGACGACATGAGCGCACGAGCAATTCGTGTACTTAGTGAAGTTAACTGGATTGCTGCTGAAGACACTCGCCATAGCGCTCGTCTGTTACAACATTTTAGTATTGGAACCAAAACCCTTTCGCTTCATGAACACAACGAAGATAAGCGAACGGCCATGCTTTGTGAGCGGTTGAAGGGCGGCGAGTCTGTGGCGCTTATTAGTGATGCAGGTACCCCTTTAATTAGCGATCCCGGCTTTATTTTGGTGCGTAAGTGCAGAGAACTGGGTATCTCAGTGAGTGCGCTTCCCGGCCCGTGTGCGGCAATCACGGCGTTAAGTGCTTCGGGCCTACCCACAGATAAATTTATATTTGAAGGCTTCTTACCGGTTAAAACCCAGGCGCGAGAAGGCGCATTGTCAGCGCTTTTAGACAGACCTTTTACCACGGTTTTCTACGAAGCCCCTCGCCGTATTCTCGATACGGTTACCGATATTCAGCGGGTATTGGGAGAGCGCAATATAGTAGTCGCTAAAGAGCTTACTAAGACATTTGAAACCTACGCTAGTGGTAGTGCGCAAGATGTCATCGACTATCTAACCGCAGAACCTGCGCACCAAAAGGGAGAGTTCGTGGTGATGATTGCGCCGGCTCAAATAAATGAACAGGCAATTCCAAGCGAAGCAATGTCGCTATTAAACACGTTATGTGAACATATGCCGCTTAAAAAAGCGGCAGCCGTGGTAGCCAGCCATTACGATTTAAAAAAGAATGCGCTGTATCAAGCAGGGCTCGATGCAAAAGCATAAGCCCTGTTAAGCAAGATTGATCTTAAGTGCCTTTGGCAAAATACAAAGTAGTACGTTCTACGTTAGCCCTCGGTAAATGAAAGGCTAAGTGCTAAAGGAGATGCAGATGACAAAGACACTTAAAATTACCATGCCTGACGGTAAATGGCTGGTAGATATATTTTCTCAAGCCAATGACTCTGGCGTTTACGATTTAATCCATCCAAACGGTGTTACGGACGTTTCATTAAACGAAGGTGAGATGTACGGATTTCGCTATAGCCTGCAAGGCAAGCCAGGTACATCTTTCAAAATCGAGCTAGATAATGAAGTGTTAGCTGAAGGCGAGATTGATAACTCTGAAACCGCGTCGGGAAGCGGCGTGGTTTAGTCGTAAAGCTTAGACAAACAAAACCCGCCAACTGGCGGGTTTTGTGTTTGTAACGTGTTTACGACAAACGTCCTTTAAAGTCTTCGTAGCTGAATTCGCGAACCAGTTCAAAGTCGCCATTAGCACGTAAAATACCGATAGCAGGGTGCTCTACACCGTTAAAGAACGTGGTTTTTACCATGGTGTAGTGCATCATATCTTCAAACTGCAAGCGGTCACCGGCTTTTAGCGGCTTGTCGAAGGAGTAGGTATCAATAACATCGCCTGCAAGGCACGAATTACCACCAAGCTTTACGTTATGCGCTTTTTCATCGGGCATTCCGGCGCCCAGAATTGTAGGGCGATAGGGCATTTCTAGTACGTCTGGCATGTGTGCTGTCGCTGAAATGTCCAAAATAGCAATATCCCCGTCGTTTTCCACCATATCCACGACCTCACAAATAAGCGGGCCTGTTTGCCACGCGACGGCAGACCCTGGCTCAAGAATCACATCTAAATGAGGGTAGCGCGTTTTGAAATCTTTCAAAGTAGATATAAGGTGGTCAACATCGTAACCTTCGCTCGTCATTAAGTGCCCGCCACCTAGGTTCAACCATTTCAATTGACCGAGCCATTTGCCAAAGCGCTTTTCGATAGCTTCAAGGGTGCGTGCGGTGGCAAAAGAATCACACTCGCAAAGATTGTGGCAGTGAAAGCCCTCTATACCCGTCAGATCCACATCTTCTAGCTCGCTAGCGCGTATGCCTAAGCGCGAACCTGGCGCCGCTGGGTCGTACAAGGGGGTATCGGCTTCTTGGTGCTCTGGATTGATGCGAAGACCTAGTGAAACATTAGCTAAGGCTTCTTTATGCGTGTTCCATTGACTAAGGCTATTGAACGATAAGTGATTAACTAAGCCTGCTAGTTCTTTTGCGTCGTTTGCTTTATACGCTGGAGAGTAAGCATGCACCTCTTTCCCCATTTCAGCGGCAAGTTTAGCTTCCCATACCGAACTCGCCGTCGCACCGTGTAAATACTGTTTAATAATGTCGAAGCATGACCACATCGAAAAGCCTTTCAGCGCCAAAATTATGCGCGCGCCAGACTCCTCTTGGACTCGCTTCATAAGCTCAAGGTTTCGAATTAGCTTAGCTTCCTCTAACACGTAGCAAGGAGAAGGGATATCAGTGCGTTGGGTTAAATCGGTCAATGGGGTAAGGCTCCAAAAATAAAACTGCTTTTAACATTTAAGAAGCACTACTGTATTACACCTTTTCTCATAGCTCAAAGTGACAATGAGTGAGATTAATATCTGAGGCTTCAATTAAAAAGGGCGCTTAATAAAGCGCCCTTATGTCTTACTTATTTGGTGAAAGGGCTGCTTTCACACTCAAGTACGTGCCATGGCAGGCCGTGCTCGTTAAGCATATCCATGAATGGGTCTGGATCGAATTGCTCCATGTTCCAAACACCGGCTTCTTTCCAAGTACCGTTAAGCATAAGTGCTGCGCCAATCATGGCCGGTACGCCCGTGGTGTAAGACACCGCTTGTGCGCCTACTTCTTCGTTGCACTTAGCATGCTCACAGTTGTTATAAATAAAGATGGTCTTTTCTTTGCCATCTTTAATACCTGTGATGTAGGTGCCAATGCACGTCATGCCGCTATAGCCTTGAGCAAGTGAACCTGGGTTCGGGAGTACCGCTTTTAAGAACTCTAACGGCACAATCTGTTGACCTTGGAATTCCACGGGCTCAATGCTCGTCATACCAATGCCTTCAAGTACACGCAGGTGGTTTAAGTAAGCATCGCCAAATGTCATCCAGAAGCGTGCACGCTTAAGGGTAGGGAAGTGCTTAACAATAGATTCCAGCTCTTCGTGGAACATTAGGTAAGACGCGCGAACACCAATGTTCTGATAATCCAGATCTTCACGAACACTTAGCGGATCGGTTTCTTTCCACTCGCCATTTTCCCAGAAACGACCGCGCTGGGTAATTTCACGAATGTTGATCTCTGGATTGAAGTTAGTCGCAAAAGCCTGACCGTGGTCGCCGCCATTACAGTCTACGATATCAAGGTAGTGGATTTCGTCGAAGTAGTGCTTCGCTGCATATGCCGTGTAAACGTTAGTTACACCTGGATCAAAGCCGCTGCCTAGCAGCGCCATAATACCTGCATCTTTGAATTTGTCTTGGTAAGCCCACTGCCACGAATATTCGAATTTCGCTACGTCTTTAGGCTCGTAGTTAGCAGTATCAAGGTAATGCGTATTTGTCGCAAGACACGCGTCCATAATAGGAAGGTCTTGGTAAGGCAACGCAAGGTTGATTACTAGGTCTGGTTTTACTTCGTTGATCAGTGCTTCAACTTCTTTTGCATTGTCGGCATCAACAGCGAAAACGCCTTTTACGCGGTCGGCACCCACTTCTTGTTGAAGTGCTTCACACTTAGATACTGTGCGACTGGCTAAGTAAATTTCGTCGAAATGCTGCGGTAAACGTGCACATTTTTTCACAGTTACCGACGCAACGCCGCCAGCACCAATAATTAAAACGCGAGACATAATAACTAATCCCTAATTTGGCTAATGAAATTTGGGCTGAATGCTAGCAGACCAAGGGGATTTGGCAAGCAAAGACAGCCCAAAAAATTTTAATCGTAACTACGAATGTAAAAGGTAGTACACACAATGCTGTGTAAACGTTAACGCGTTACTGTGTCAATGGGGGGTGAGATGACTATCTTATCATCTACTCTATAATAAGGGTAAAGGATAAGGCGTTCCTCGTGATTAGGGGTAGCTGTTGCGATAGCAATGGCGTCTAAGGTTTTGCTGTCCTGTGTATTCACTGTTGCAGCGTATACCAACACACCGTAACTATTTGTATCAGTGGTAGTATCAATAATGCGCCATTGCAGTTGCTCTATAAGCTGAGACTCTCGCTTTTTTTTGCCGGTTTCATCGGCAAAAATACAGCCAATCCGACCATTCTCGTAAATAGCGGCAAAGGGGTAAAACACATCACATACGGGTAGCATGAGCTCACATAACTCTAGTGACTTAGTCACCAGTGTATTTAAAGGCGTTGGCAATGTAACTGGACGGTCGATCATAGCGTATCTCCTTTGAGTTAGCGTTGCTTGACACTTACCAATTCCTACGCTTCCACTGACACATTAGTTTAATAATCGCTTAAGCGATAGTGAAATCAGTCTTATTTTTGGTCGGCAACCCGTGTTTTTTGCCCTGTTCTGTGACTTTTGGGAATATTTGATTAGAGTTTTTAATATGTGCGCAACCAAAACAATGCAACGCAACGCTAAAGCACAGTACTCCTGACACGCAGGTTTCGTGTTAGCGCTTATTTCACTAATTGCTTTTGATACCGCAAAGGAGTAGTTGAATACCACTTTTTAAATGCGTGAGTAAACGAGGACTGCTCCTTAAATCCAAGTAAATCTGCGGTGTCAGCAATGGAGTGGTGCTTTAGCAGTTCGTCTAAGCGACATTTTCTTTCATCGTTAAGCAACTGTTGAAAACTAGTTCCGCTTAGCTTTAGTTTTCGTTGTAAGGTGCGAGGGCTAATGAAAAGTGCGCTAGCAATACGCTGTTGGTTGCACTCTTTTAACGTCGGCTGGGCTTTTAATAGTGCCTCAACGCTAACTCTAATGTGTTCAAATACATCAGTTTCACCCGGTGAATTACCCTGCTGATAGCAGCGACGAAGTTCTGTCTCTGTTACTGCTATAAGCGCGCTAAACATTGCCCTATTTTCGCTAGTAAAGGGTATATGTAGTAGCGACTGGGGGAAAATAATGGCATTGGTATCAGCTTCGCTCATCACATCGCAGTTGAACCACGCTTCCAGCGTGCCCCGTTCACGAACACTGAGCGCAAAGGTAAACGTGATAGCATGTATTTGGCACGCCTGCCCCAATATTTTGTAGACGGTGGCAACCCAAGCGGTTGTATTGCGCAATACCATTTGTTTGCAATCGTCACTTTTTGGTTTCCAATTGATATGCACGTTGGTCGATTCATTAACGACGGTGGTGTTACCTATGTTTGCCACTAATGCGTCGAAGCGAGTTAACGCTTGAATGGCCTGAGCTAAATTTTCACAACTTTCCACCAAGTAGCCGAGTACGCCGTAGTCTTTCGCTTGAATATGTTTACCTAGCTCAAAGCCGAACAGGGAATTATTGGTAAGTAATGCGCCTTTGTTTAATAGCGAAACATAGTCCTGCATAGAAACCCGAGAGGAAGAAGGGGAAACTGCTGGCGCGCTGACTTGGGTTGTAATTTCTATTTCATTAAACCCTAAACTTACAAGATAGTTCACTATACTCTGGGCATAAGGCGGTGAAACTGATGGCATAGGCTTGTCGCAAAATAACAAAAACACTGACGCATTAGCGCAAGATAAATAGTGAATGTCAAATTATGCTTGATAGCGTTGGAGTCACAATAAGAAAAAAAGATAAGTGTCAAATGGTCAATGTTTATTACCAGAAGAAAATAGCAGCGAAACCCCAAGCGCTGCGTGATATTTTGCTAGACCACCACAACTTGAGTGATTTTTTCAACGCCTCTTTTAGCGTGTTACGGCAAGAAAATACAAATGAAATAAGCGGGGGGAAAGGCTGCGTTCGAGAAGTATCAATACTAGGCGTTCGGTTTAAAGAGGAAATGGTTCACGCTGATGATAAGCGTATTGAATATCGTGTTGTCGGTGATTTCCCCGTAAAAGCGCATACAGGGTCTATCGAGTTTGTGCCTCAATAGAACGCTACCTTGGTTTCTTATCGAATAACGTGTCGTGCGCCTTGGTATATACCACGCTGGCTGCTTCAACGCCTTTTACAAAACGATATTGAGCAATGTTTGAATAGATTAGGAGCCCGTTTTGATTCCCGTTGAGCTTATTTTACTTGGCTTAAGCCCGTTTTTTTTACTTTGTGTTTTTGTGGAGTTCAAAAAAGCACGGCAGTTTTATAACGTAAAAGACAGTGTGAACAATGCCTTACTTGCACTGCTTCATCAGGGCTCTGATGCTTTGGTATTACTACTATTAATGCCTTTGTTTCTATGGTTAAACCAGTTTTCGTTATTTAACATAGAGCTTACGGCATTATCACTTTTTGCAGGTTTCATCCTGCAAGACTTTTTGTATTATTGGTTTCACCGAGCTTCACACAACATACACTGGTTTTGGCTGGCTCATGTGGTGCATCACAGCTCAACAAAAATGAATTTCACCACGGCGTTTAGGCAAAGCATTTTGTACCCATTTGTGGGCATGTGGCTCTTTTGGGTGCCAATGATTTTAATTGGGTTCACGCCAAGCTTAGTTTTTGCCATTGTAGCTATAAATTTGGCCTATCAGTTTTTTGTTCACACGCAAACAATTGGACATCTAGGCTGGGTTGAACGTATTTTCAATACGCCTACGCATCATCGCATTCACCACGCGACGAACGCTCCCTATATTGATAAAAATTACGGTGGTGTGCTTATCATTTGGGACAAGCTATTTGGCACCTTTGTTCGTGAAGACAAAACGATAACGATAAAGTACGGCATTGTTGGGAAGATGCCGAAGGATAACCCACTTAGCGCCAATCTCAGTCAGCTTGGCTTACTTGTTGACCAGCTTCAGCAGGCTAAAGGATTAAAAGCCAAGCTCAAAAGGCTGTTTGGTTACCCTGTTGAAAATTGATGAAATAACTTTAGTGCATCAAAGTTATAGCACAGCCAAAACTTACAATTTGCACGATTTAGAGTTCAATAACGCACCGAATTAAAGCAATAAAGCAGCGCTAGATACGACGAAGCGGAAATAAAACTTTCTTCAAGCCCTAACTAAAATACTGAGGAAAGGTGAAGAGCCAAAGCTGGTTCTTATACGGGCACATTTTTTGCCTTTCATTTCTTTCTGGGTGACAAAATTATGCTCGCCAAGTTTTTACATTAATTAAGAAGGCGCTCAGTAGTAGGGGAGTTACAATGAAAGAGTTTATAGAAAAAATGCCAAAAGCTGAGCTTCACGTTCATATCGAAGGCACGTTAGAACCGGAACTAAGTTTTGCTTTGGCACAGAAAAACAAGGTTGCACTGAAAGCAAAGTCGCCTGAAGAAATGATAAATGCGTATGATTTTTACGATTTACCTTCTTTTCTCGATATTTACTATGCGGGTATGAGCGTTCTTATAGAAGAGGACGACTTCTACCAACTCACTATGGCATACCTTAAGAGAGCCGCAGCGCAAAACATAGTTTATGTAGAACTCTTCTTTGATCCACAGGCTCATACAATACGAGGCGTGCATTTCGATACCGTTATTAGTGGAATACACGCAGCGCAGAAGGATGCGCATTCTGAATTAGGCATAGAAAGCCAGCTTATCTTATGTTTTTTGCGAGACATGTCCGCAGAATCAGCAATGGAGCACCTAAATATGGCTGAGCCTCATCTTGACAAACTAATAGGAGTAGGCCTTGATTCCGATGAGAAGAATAACCCACCATTGAAGTTTGCCGAGGTGTTTTCAAAGGCACGAATGTGGGGCCTTAAATTGACGATGCACTGCGATGTTAATCAAAATAATACGCTAGAGCATATTCGGCAGGTTATCGAGGATATTAAAGTAGACAGGATCGACCATGGTGTAAATATCCTAGAATCTGACGCGTTGTGTGAGCTTGCAAAATCGAAAGGTTTGGGATTGACCGTGTGTCCGGTTTCGAACAAGTTTGTAGTTCAATCACTTACCTCTAAAGAATTGAAAAAGATGCTGCAACAAGGGTTGCTGCCAAGTATCAATTCGGATGACCCTTCTTATTTTAGAGCTTACTTAAATGAAAACCTGATAGCGTTACAAGAAGAAGGGCAATTTAGTAAAGAGGACTTGGTTACGCTCGTTGCGAACAGTTTTAAAACCAGTTGGCTTTCTGAAAGTCGTAAACTGGAATACTTGGATACGCTAACACGTTATTCGGAGACTGTTGCCGTAGCGTGATTTTTGCTTCAGGTATTTCGTTTTGATTAAAGGTGCTGCGTAGAGCTGCACCCTTAATCAGAAGTAAAGTTACTCTTTATTGGCAATTTTTTGAAGGTTACTGTGAATTTTGAAAAGAACGATAAGTAGTTCACACCAAATTCTTGCACCAATACACCCTGATACAACGATAAATAGCCCGTATACGAAACTCGCATCATATCCAACAAACATTGTAGATACGCCACTGACTACAGAGCCCAATAATAGCAGCCAATAGTCAAAAGTAATTATTTTAGGGGTTAGCATTGAGTCGAAAAAGAAAATATCTTTCATAATCATTCCTTGATGAAGTTTGCAGGTAGCAAGCTTTAGTTTTTATACCGCATCCTGCGACAAACTTCTTTTTGTTATTGTTGGTTTATAATTTACGAGTAATGTGAGCAAGCCCACGTACTTAGTTGTATCACTCAAACATAGTTAAAACAATGCATTGTAATAACAATACGTTACCTTGCACCTTGCAAACCGCCCGTGTGCAATACAACAATGCGAGAACGGTCTTCGAACTTACCTTTAGCCAACATATCTTTAACTGCCCAGAAGGCTTTGCCTGAGTAAACTGGCTCTATTTTAAATTCCATGTTGTCATTGAAGTCGTTGCAAAAGGTTTGAAGCTCATTTGGCGCTTTGGCGTAGCCACCAAAATGATAGTTATGATCAATATGCCAACTTGTCTGGTGTTTAGATATCGGAAGAAATTTCTGAACCAACCCCTCTAAATAGCCTTCACCTTTTAGTACGCCTATGCCAATGACTTTATGAAGAGAACGAAAGTCAGTAGCCGTTGTACGATTACGTTTATTTAATGCATTTATAATTCCCGCCAAGGTTGCGCCGCTTGCGACTGGCGCGACGATAAAATCAAAGTCTACCTCGATTTCATCGACCGTATCTTTTATCCCTTGAAGCGCTTGGGCTTGGCTTCCGCCCTCTGGGATGATAATCGCATCGGGAAACTGCAGCTTTAGTTCATTTAAATAAGCGCTATCGCTACGTTTTTTGTAGGTTATACGGTCCACATATTCAATGTGAGTTTGCCACTGTATCAAGTCTTTAATCATCGGTGAGGGGGTAGCCGAATAGTCACCTCGAATAATCGCGGTGAAAGGGATACCCAACTTAAAGCAGATAAAGCCTAGGGCGTGGAGGTGATTAGAGAAACCGCCCCCGAAACTCACTATTGCCTTGGGTAGAGAAGGGGGAAGAGCGTTACTTAACTTGCGCCATTTGTTCCCCGACATAATAGGGTGTATGGCGTCGTCTCGCTTAACGAAGAGCGATACCTTCTCAGCCCCTTTCCATTTTGGAAAAAACGGTTCTACAGGCGAAGGAAGTGTGAGTGAAGTTTTGAAATCTTCAAGGGATAGCACGGTAAGCGCCTATCTGTTATTGATCAAATGCATGGTGGAAAGAGTATAACCAGATAGCGAGTTAAGAAAAGAACCTAACTATTATTACACCTAATTCGAGCAAATTTATGGCTATAAAATCGACGTTGATATTTTCTATAGCGCTCATTGCGGGGGCGATGTTCATGGAAGATAACGCTTTTGCGGGGGAAGCGAGCTCAAAACAAGTACAGTCTGAGCCTATTTCGCAGTATGTGCCTAATGCCAAATTAGTGGGCAAAGGAATGTTTTCTTACTACTTTTGGGATGTTTATACCGGAGAGTTAATCGCGCCTAACGGTACGTACAACAACGAACCGCCCTTTGCGTTGCGTTTAACTTATCAGCGTGACCTTGAAGGGAAGAAAATAGCCAAGCGCTCCATTGATGAAATGAAAAAGCAAGGCGATGTATCTTCGGACAATGCCGAGCGATGGCTGGCGTTGATGGAAGATATTTTTCCTGATGTGACAGAAGGCGATGTCATTACCGGTATTGCGACAAAAGGCGGTAAAAGTGTGTTTTACGTCAATGGGGAAATGTCAGATGAAATTCAAGACGCGACATTCACCCAGCGCTTTTTCGATATTTGGCTGAGCGAGAAAACGTCAGAGCCTAAGTTTAGGAAAAAGTTACTCGGGGAAGGATAAGAGAATCATCTTCCTTTTAAAATATTGCGGATCTTTTGGTATGTCAGGAATATAACAATGATAAAAAATGCGATGAAAGTAGTGCTGGGTTTAAGCATAGCGAGTTTAAGTGTACTAGGCCTTTCGGGCTGCTCTGTGTCAGTTGAAGGGGAAGATTATCAGTCGATAGCCCCTACGTTTAATATTGAACAGTTCTTCGATGGAAATGTGAAGGCATGGGGTATTGTTCAAAATCGCTCAGGCGAGGTGGTACAGAGGTTTGTAGTTGATATTGACGGTTCAGTTAACGGCAATACACTCACGCTAGACGAAACGTTTGATTACGGTGTAGGCGAGGGGCCGGCTTCGCGCACTTGGAAAATTGTGAAACAGAGTGATAATACCTATGTAGGGCGGGCTGGTGACATCGACGGACCGGCCAAAGGCACAAGCTACGGCAATGCGTTCAACTTTCACTACGAAATGGATTTACCGGTGGATGACACAACCTATTCGGTGACCTTTGACGATTGGTTTTGGGCATTTGATGACAGCACCATGATGAACCGCTCGTACATTCGTAAGTTTGGTATTGTCATGGCCGAAGTGACCATATTTATGCAAAAGCAGCCTTAAGGCTGCTTCTACGTTAACGTTTGAATGTAAACACGACGCCCAGGCCATGCCCTTTCATTAAAGGGTCGTGAACGAACCATGTTTTCCCTTCATGAAGCCTTACAATAGCCGATACAAGAGATAAGCCCAGCCCATTTCCTTTGCTGGTTCTGCTGCCATCTGCGCGATAAAAGCGGCGCTCTAAATTGATAATTTCGTTTTCACCTACGCCCACCCCTTCATCAAAAACAGATATAACGAAATGGTGAGGTGTTTGACATAGTTCAACGGTTACTTCGCTATCGTCGTGAGAGTATTTGATGGCGTTATCAAGTACGTTAGCCACTGCTTGAAAAAGCAAATTAGGGTCCACCGTCATGGTGACCGGTGCAAGGCTGCTTGATAAATGAATATTACGCTCTTCTGCCAGTGGATGATAAAGGTCGACAACGTCCTCGACAATGGCACGGACATCGGTAGTGCAAAACCCTTCTTTCTTGTTTGTTGTCTCGAGTCCACTAATACGCAGCAAACTGTTGAACATGTTAAGTAAGTTGTCGGCTTCTTGCGTGGTGTCGGTGCGAAGTTCGTCGTCTTCAATTTTTTCTAGGGTGTTGCGAAGTCTTGAAAGCGGGGTACGCAAGTCATGTGCGATGCTATCGGTTACCGACTTGATGTTGTTTACCGAGCTTTCGATAGTATCGAGCATTTGATTGAATACAATGGAAAGGCTGCTTAAATCATCCCAGTTGCTGTCAATTTGAAGTCGCTCCTGCAGGCTACCGGTTTTAATGATTTTATCTGCAGTTTGAGACATACGGTTTATTCGATTCACCACGTAAACCGCAATAGCAAAACTAAGAATACTCAAGGTGCATAAAAGGACAACAATAATCCAGCTGAAGGTTTTTCCAAACCACTGGGCGCTGTACAAATCATCAATGCCACGTCCAACATAAAGCGTATAGTCGCCAAGGGCTTCTTCTCTCATTAGGGCTTGATGGAGTGTTTTGCGAGCCGCGTTACCAGGGCGGGTAATTACTATTTCTGCGGTATCGAAGCTCTCCCCAGTATGGCGTTCTAACACCAATGGAATGGATGATAAATTGCCCGCTACAATCTGGTTATCTTTGCTAAGTACTACGAAAGAGCGTGTATTATCAGAGGGTTGACCATGAGCGGTATCCGAGGCAGTAACGCCAGATGTGAGACTATTAGAGGCAATAGCCGTTCTCACTGCCTCAATGCCAAGGCTTTCGTACAGGGTGACAAGCGCATTTGTTTTGGCGTTAACGGCAGCATTAGATTCGGAAATAAATAAATCGCTACTCGTTAATCGCCAAAAATAAACAATTAGAACAATGGCTATGCAAGCTGGGGTTGTGAGCAATACGCCTACGCGAAAACTGGAGCTACGCGTAAAGTCGCGTATCGCTATCATGCAAGCCCATCCGCTATGCGATAACCGGTACCGCGAACGGTTTCAATAAGCGGAACATTAAACGCTTTATCAACTTTTTGTCGCAAGCGGCTAATATGCACGTCGATAACATTGGTTTGCGGATCGAAATGATAATTCCAAACTTGCTCTAGCAGCATGCTCCGGGTAACAACCTTACCCTTGTGACGAAGCAAACACTCTAAAAGCTGAAACTCTTTCGATTGAAGATCAATTTCTTGATCGCCTCGCAACACTTTGCGATTTACTAAATCGAGGGTGAGATCGCCGACTTTGATGAGGGTTTTATCTTCACCGTCTTTGTTGCGACCAGCTAAACCTTCAACACGCGCCAACAATTCCTCGAAGGCGAAAGGTTTGGTCAGGTAGTCGTTTGCGCCTGTGCGTAGACCTTTTACCTTGTCTTCAACTTGGCTCTTGGCACTTAATAGCAAAACGGGTGTGGTGTTACCTTCCTCTCGTAGTTTTTCCAAGACAGAAAAACCGTCAAGTTCCGGCAGCATTACGTCTAAAATTACCGCATCTAACTCATTACTTGAGGCTTCGTTGAAGCCTGATGCGCCGTCACCAACGGTAATACATTCATGCCCTTCACCCAATAGTCCATTTGCAATGTGCGAGGCAACTTTAGGATCATCTTCTACAAGTAGCACTTTCATTATTACGCTTCTTTTGTTTATCTACATTCACACGCTTGATTGGCATTGCTGCTACCCTAAAAAGGAGATTATTTTACAGCAAGCGAACTCAAACAGTCGCAAAGCATTAACGCTTTATTATGCTTTTACGAGTGTTAAGTAATGAAACGATCACTTTTAAGCCTTGGTATGTAGCTCGGAATTAGTCGTGTTTACCAAGGCTTAGACTTATGGCTAAGCCTTACTCGTCTCGGTCAAATCGCCTGTTTGCCCGGTATGGCGTAAAATGTTGAACATCGCCCCGGGCGCACTTTTTTTGTACTTCATGCCAGTACTCGGGGGTCATAAGGTCACCATGTAGCGACTTTAGAATATCTTTAAACTTGCGCTTCCCTACAATGAAGTGTTCGAATTGTTCGGGAAATACGTCGTTTGGGGCCACGGAGAGGGTATCAATAGCATATGGGTCATCCGACTTTGGCAACGCCCTAAAGTTACGCTCGTTCATTAAACATATTTCATCATAGTCGTAAAATATCACACGGCCATGACGGGTGATGCCAAAGTTTTTGTGTAGCATGTCTCCCGGAAATATATTGGCCATTGCTATTTGTTTTATGCAAAGCCCCAACTCGTCTAACGCTCGTGTTACCTTTTCTTCGTCTGTTTCTTGCTGTAGATATAAGTTAAGCGGCGTCATTTTCCGCTCAATGTACATATGTTTAATGATGAGTTCAGATTCAGTGAATTCTAAGCTCGAGGCACACGTCTCTTTTAGTTCTTCGATTAATTCAGGCTCAATTCTATCTAGCGGAAATCTAAAGTTTACGTATTCGTGGGTGTCAGCCATTCGGCCCACGCGGTCTGACATTTTTACCAGCTTGTAGCATTCTTTAACGTGCTGGCGCGTGATCTTTTTACTTTCAGCGAATTCGTCTTTGATGATTTTAAACACCACACCATAAGAGGGTAGGTGGAATACCATCATAACAAGGCCGCGTATTCCCGGGGCCGCTTCAAATTTATCGGTTGACTCACTCAAGTGCTGCAAAAAGTTACGGTAAAAAACCGTTTTGCCGTGTTTGTAGTGGCCCATCGACATATAAAGCTCAAAGTGCTTTTTGTTGGGAAGTAGCTCTTGAAGAAAGGCAGCCACTTCTGCAGGGTTTTGAGTATCAGCCATAAAGTAGCTGCGGGCAAACCCGAATATAACGCTTAAATCTTTGCGGTCGGTAAGCAGTGCATCAACGAACATGTGGGGGTCATTGTATCGTCGCATGGCGATAACAAAAGGCAGGGTTTCATCTGGCATGCAAATACGCCCAATGAGGTAAGCTGCTTTACCTCTGAAAAACGTAGGTTTAAGAATTTCTACTGCCTGAACACTTGCTAGTTGCGCTTTGTCAAGGCGTGCGCGAAGAGCTTCTTCTAAGTGCTGAAGGTCGCGCTCAAAATTCTCGAATGGAATATTGTAGCGGTAAATTTTGAAAATAGACTCGTACATCTCACGCACGGTTGTTGTTGTATCGAAGCTATTAACTACCTTGTCCCTGTCTTGCCCTGGTAAAAAGCAACGGCTGGGCAATACGAACATCATGTCATTGTCAATTTTGCGATGCTTGAAAAGTCTGCCGATAACAGAATTATAAAAGGTTTCTGCCAACTCGAACTGCGGGTGGCCCTCTAGCTGTAAGGCGAACACTTTTTTAAGCTGTTGCCAGAAAGCGTCGTCTTTTTGATGGACCTGCGTTAACTGATAAATTTCAGCAACGGCATCAGATAAACTTTGCTCGTATATGGTGATGCGTTCTTTTGAGGCGAGTTGGGTTTCTTTCCAATTGCCCTTTTCAAAACGCTCTTGAGCGCCACGGGTGATGCGGGTGAACCACCGATAACTCTTGTCGAAATGGGATAAAATTTGATAGGCCACCTTTCGCACCAAATTCTTATCTTGGCTTGCAGCTAACTCTTGCATGGGCATGTATTCCTTTTTTCACTCCACGTTATATCTACCACAAAACCGGCCCTTAAGTGAGGGGAGTTTGCTGAACATAGCGCGTAAGTAGCCATAAATCAGGTACTTTTTGTTTTATTATACTTTCGTTTAAGGTATTCTGATGACGGATTAATAACCAATTATACGATTGAAGCTGATGGGTTTTAATATATTAATTTGTGATGACTCAGCGCTCGCACGAAAAATGGCAAGAAGCAATTTACCTACGGGCTTTGCTGAAACCATTTATGAAGTGTCTAACGGTATGGACGCTTTAGAAGTACTAGCGCATCACACCATAGATTTGGTATTGCTCGACCTCACCATGCCTATCTTAGGTGGTATTAGTGTTCTAAGTGAAATTAAACACCGTCAGTTAGAAACCTTTGTCATCGTGGTTTCCGGCGACATTCAGCCAATGATGCAAGAAAAGGTAATGTCGTTAGGTGCATTGGGCTTTATAGAAAAGCCCATTAAGCAAGACGAGTTAAAAGCCTTGTTACACCGCTTCGGTTTTATTCTTCCTGATACCTATCAAACTGCTATTGCTGTGTAGCTGCAAAACCGCGTAACTGGTTAAAAAAGAAGGGCGAACCCATGGTTCGCCCTTCTTTGTTATCTCTTCGTTAAAGCGCTGCTTTTACAATCGCGCTGGTATCCACAATGTTACACCAGCGCAGTGTTTACTGGTCTGAAACGATATCAGTTCGCCCCATCGAACCAGTGACGCGTTCTGTTAGCAAACCACACAAGCGACAACATTACAGGTACTTCAACCAGAACGCCCACTACGGTCGCTAACGCGGCACCGCTGTGTAGCCCGAACAGGGAAATTGCTACGGCTACGGCCAGTTCAAAAAAGTTAGACGTACCAATCATGCATGCAGGGGCTGCAATGTTGTGAGGCAGCTTCAGGCGTTTTGCGGCAAAATAGGCGATAGCAAAAATACCGTAGGTTTGAATAAGCAAAGGTATTGCTATTAGCACAATATCCTGTGGCTGCGAGAGAATAGTTTCTGCCTGCAGGCCAAACAGAATCACAATGGTCAACAGCAAGCCAATAACTGAAAACGGCTTAAACTTATTTACCAGTGCATCGATAGCGCCTGTGTCTGTGCCAGCATTTTGGCCTGACGTAGTCGCCTTCTTCTTTTCTAAACTACGACGGGTTATATAGCTAGCTACAAGGGGAAGTACCACGTAAAGGGCCACCGAAAGAAGCAGCGTATCCCAGGGTACCGTAATATCTGTTACGCCTAGCAGCATGGCGGTAAGTGGCGCAAACGCAATAACCATAATAAGGTCGTTAATCGACACCTGAACCAGTGTGTAGTTAGCATCACCTTTGGTTAAATGACTCCATACAAATACCATGGCTGTACAAGGTGCTACACCAAGTAAGATCATACCGGCGATATATTCAGTGGCCGTTTGCGGGTCTACCCAGTCGGCAAAAATGCCTTTAAAAAATAGCCAGCCTAAAAGGGCCATGGTAAAGGGTTTGATTAGCCAATTCACAACAAGGGTAAGCACTAAGCCTTTTGGCTTTTTACCCACGTCTTTGATAGAGCCAAAGTCAATCTGCACCATCATCGGGTAAATCATTAGCCAAATAAGTACGGCAACCACCAAGTTAACATGCGCGTATTCTAACGCCGCAATCGACTCGAATAGGCCCGGAACAGCATAGCCTAAGCCAACCCCGGCTATAATACAAAGGCCGACCCATACCGATAAATAACGTTCAAAAAATCCCATTTTATAACTCTCTTATATCGATTTTTGGTTAACGCGTTTGCTGACTTCTTCGGCGCTTTCGACGCGCTCAGAGTAGCGATCAACCAAGAACGCTTTGTTGTCGCGGGTAAGCAAGGTGAATTTAACTAACTCCTCCACCACGTCTACTATGCGGTTGTAGTAGGGAGAAGGTTTCATTCGGCCATCTTCTTCAAACTCGAGAAACGCTTTTGCTACCGAAGACTGATTAGGAATAGTTAACATACGCATCCAACGACCTAAAATACGCATTTGGTTTACCGCGTTAAACGATTGAGACCCCCCTGAGACCTGCATAATTGCCAAGGTTTTACCTTGCGTAGGGCGCACGCCGCCAAGGCTGAGCGGCACCCAATCTATAATGCTTTTCATGATCCCAGTAATGCTGCCGTGACGCTCTGGTGAGCACCATATTTGCCCTTCAGACCACATCATCAATTCCCGTAGCTCTTTAACCTTCGGGTGTGAATCATCTTCGGTGTCGGGTTGGGGTAAACCGCGAGGATCAAAGATTTTGGCTTCTGCACCAAAGTATTCAAGCAAACGCGCGGATTCTTCAATGACCAAGCGGCTGTATGAGCGTTCGCGAAGTGAGCCATAAAGCAATAAAATACGGGGTTTATGCTGTGAGAACGTTGAAGCAAAGTTTGCCATTATGGGCTTGTGCATGTGTTCCATTACCGCATTATCAGACGGTGATTGCACAGAAGGTGTGCTGTTGTTTGATACCTCCTTGCTCATTAATTCGCTCCTAAATTTGATAGCGCCTCTTTAAGCGCGGCTTTATCTAGATTTTTGTCAGCAAGCTCAGCTAACGCGGCAACACGCTTTTCGATAATATCGATGGTGGTATTGAACGCCTTCGCTTTTTCTTCCTCTGTGCCTTCTAGTTTCGAAGGGTCTTCCAAGCCCCAGTGAACTTTAAGTGATTTACCAAAATACACGGGGCACGATTCGCCTGCTGCCGAGTCACATACCGTCACCACAAGGTCGGCATTATAGTCTTCAAACTCATCCCAAGATTGGCTTCTAAGGCCCTCGGTATCAATCCCACGCTCGGCCAAATATTTAAGGGAGAGCGGGTGTACTTCACCTACAGGCTGGCTTCCCGCGCTGCGTGCTTCCACATTACCTTTAGATGCATTGGTGATAGCTTCGCACAGGATGCTGCGACAACGGTTATGCGTACAAATATATAGAATCTTCATTAAGCACCTTTTAATAGTCTTGTGTTACCGAAGTAACCTCTATAGATATGAAATGGTTGATGGTGAACACCGGTCTTAAACTAACGTTTTATGGTTAATGTTGTGGGTAGAAATATTAACAGTCTGCGCACGTTAAATTGGCCAATGGGCCGTTGATGTACTCACCGTTGTGTGAGGCTGTATTGGTTATAACCTCTAATGCCCAAGACGGTAATTCAGGGTGGAGTTTGTAGTACACCCATTTACCTTTACGCGTATCAAGCACTAAGCCGCACTTGCGAAGGTCTGCAAGATGTCGAGAAATTTTTGGCTGGCTTAATTGCAGGGCATCGGTAAGGTCACACACACACAATTCACCTTTCACGCTAAGCATAAGAAGCGTTTTTAGGCGGGTGTCTTCCGACAGGCACTTAAAAAATGTTAAGGGCGAAAGTAAGCACGTAGACATAAGTTTCATCACATATGAAATTTCGTATGTGATGTATCGTATATGAAATTTCGTATGTGTCAATAAGGCATCTGAAATTTCATATATGTGTAATAGGAATGAAGTGGTTTAAAAACTAATTAAGGAAGCGCTGAAATTTATTGGCTTTCAGAGGCGGCCTCAAACGACATCGCTACTTGTTTACCGTTTACCCCATTGTAGTGGGTGATAACTTCATTCATAAAGGCATACCACGTAGGGTTAGGGTGCCAAATAGCCATAAGATCTTTCTTGGCAGTTTGTTCATTTTCTCCAAGTACGTTAATTCTGTATAGGTAGGTAAAAGCGGCACCCCGCCAATTCAGTTTACAGTGAGTGAGTACCTTATCTTTATTGACATCTACGTTTTGCATAAACGCTGCGTAATTTAAAAAGTTAGCGAGCGTAGGGCCTTCCCAATCAACGGGTACATTAAAGTAATCGAGCCCTAATTCTGAGGTAGTTAAAATCTCACTCGCTCGATCTCCCGGGATCAAATCTATAACGTGAGTTACCCCTTTCTCTTTTAGCAAAGAAAAATGAGCAGTGTCAGGCAAGCCAGAAGAATACATAAAGGGCGCGTTTTGTTGGTAGTTGGTGAGTGTTGTAAGGGGCGGTGCGGTACTCATCGGCGTTTCGTCACCTGCTTGCTGTGTTGAACTGTCTTCATGATAAGCGTTTGCGCATAAACTCAATCCTAGCCCTACGCTAATACACGCAATAGTAACAACGCGACCTAATTTAGACTTTTGAAGCGATGGTGTATTTTTCATTTTTGCAAGTACTGCAAGTTGGGTCTTTTTCATAATGGAAAGCTCAATGCTGACACGGCTAAATAGTGACGTTGTTAATACCTTCTTACGTTACACATTTGCTTACTTATTGTCCAAGGTATAAAAGCCATTGTTAAGTATTTACTATCGGCTTTAGCATTAAGTACCATGGGGCGTTAGAGCAGGGCGTGATTTGAAGAGAATAAAAAAAGGAGAGGCCTAACCTCTCCTTTGCGTTCTTACAAGTAGCTAACGCTTACTTATCCATATGCACAACAGAGCGAATACTTTCGCCTTTGTGCATTAAGTCAAAGGCGTCATTGATTTCATCAAGGCCCATGGTGTGAGTAATGAACTCTTGAAGACCAAAGTCACCATTAAGGTATTGTTCAACAATGCCAGGAAGCTCTGAACGACCTTTTACACCACCAAAGGCAGAGCCGCGCCATACACGACCTGTCACTAGCTGAAATGGACGAGTTGAAATTTCTTGGCCCGCACCGGCTACACCGATAATTACTGACTCGCCCCAGCCTTTGTGGCAGCACTCAAGGGCAGAGCGCATTACGTTCACATTACCGATACACTCAAACGAGTAGTCAACGCCACCGTCGGTCATTTCAACAATGACTTCCTGAATAGGCTTGTCGAAATTCTTAGGGTTTACTACATCAGTTGCGCCAAGCTGTTTGGCTAGGTCGAATTTACTTTCGTTGATATCAATACCAATGATGCGACCCGCGCCTGCCATACGTGCGCCGATAATGGCTGATAAACCGATGCCGCCTAAACCAAAGATAGCAACCGTGTCACCTTCTTGAACCTTAGCCGTTTTAAGTACTGCACCCATACCTGTAGTTACACCACAACCCAATAGGCAAACTTCGTCCAGCGGGGCATTTTTGTTTACTTTCGCTAGCGATATTTCAGGTAGAACTGTGTACTCAGAAAACGTTGAACAGCCCATATAGTGATAAATTGGCTCGCCATCTTTAGAGAAACGGCTTGTGCCGTCTGGCATTAGGCCTTTACCTTGGGTTTCGCGTACCGCTTGGCAAAGGTTAGTTTTACCTGATTTACAGAACTTACACTCGCCACACTCAGCGGTATAAAGTGGAATAACATGATCGCCAACGTTTACACTAGTAACACCTTCACCGACCATTTCAACGATACCGCCACCCTCGTGACCCAAAATTGAAGGGAATACGCCTTCTGGATCGTCACCCGAAAGGGTAAACGCGTCAGTGTGGCATACGCCAGTAGCAACGATCCGAACGAGAACTTCACCTTTTTTAGGCAGCTCTACGTCAACTTCCTCCATTTTTAACGGCTCACCCGCGGCCCAGGCTACGGCGGCTTTAGACTTAATGTGGGTTTGACCTTCTTGCAATGAATCTTTGAACGATGCCATGTTATGACTCCTTTATATCAATTATTTGATAACGCTTTATAAGCCAAAGTATAGGAGACAGATTACTATTGATAAATACAGTTTTAGTAAATCACTTTTGCATATTTGTAATAATTTCGACGAATGAATAATATTAGGGGAGTGGAGCGCGACGTGCGTGTTAATGGCTGACGAATTTACGGGTAGCATTGATGAAATATTTAGAGGGCATAGCGGAGTTTTGCGCCGTTGCCGAGGTAGGTAATTTTACCGGTGCTGCCAATAAGCTGGATACGTCGGTGGCACAAATAAGCCGAAAAGTGGCGTCTTTAGAAAAGCAGCTTGGCGTAAAATTACTGCATCGTACTACGCGAAGCGTTTCACTCACCGAAGCCGGTACTTTATATTGTGAACAAGCACTGCCAGCATTAAAAGCGCTCGAAGATGCCCAGCTATCAGTTAGCGCTTTGCAAAACTCACCGCAGGGTTTAATTAAACTCACAGCGCCTGTAGCATTTGGCGAAGCATTTATAGCACCGCTACTCAATGCATTTATGCAGAAGTATTCAGGTATTAGCGTGCAGTGCATTTTCTCGAATGAAAAGCTCGATATCGTGGATATGGGCCTCGATTTAGCCATTCGCATTGGAAAGTTGGAAGACTCGACGCTGGTGGCTAAAAAGCTTGCCACACGTCATTTATACGTGTGCGCAAGCGAGCAATACTTTAAGGAAAATGGTCGTCCAAAGACCTTAGAAGACTTAAAAAAACACACACTATTGGTGGGGTCGCAGCCCTATTGGCGTTTTCTAGTTGATAAAACCATACGTGCGATACCGGTACAGGGGCGCGTTAGATACAACAGTGGAAATGCGCTGTGCAGTGCAGCTATTGCAGGTTTAGGGCTCGCCCAGCTGCCTGGCTTTTATGTGCGAGAGGCGTTGGCTTCGGGTAAGTTAATTGAAGTATTTCCCCAATACAAAGATAAGCAAGAAGCGATATGGGCGGTGTTCCCTTCAAACCGTAATGTCGCGCCTAAAATTAGATTATTAGTGGATTTTCTGGCTCAACATATCGTCTCAGATAGTTAGCAGGCTGTCTGATTTACTGATCGAAAAAAAGCCAAAACCTCTACACACTATAACGTTTGTCGGCCTTTACATTGTTAAAAAGGGTCGCAGTTTCAGTGCAAATAACGATATAGGTGAATAGGTGCATAAGGATGAAGGGCGAATTCAGATACGTGGTGCTCGCGTACATAACTTAAAGAATATCAACGTTGATATACCTCGAGATTGCGTTGTCGTTTTTACCGGCGTATCTGGCTCAGGCAAGTCCTCGTTGGCGTTTGGTACGCTGTACGCCGAAGCGCAGCATCGTTATTTAGATTCCATATCGCCCTACGCCCGGCGTCTAATAGAACAAGTCGAAAAGCCAGAAGTTGATGCCTTGGAGGGATTACCGCCAGCCGTTGGCTTACATCAGCGTCGCCAAGCGCCGTCAGTGCGTTCATCTATAGGCAGTATAACTACCCTTTCTAACAGCCTGCGTATGCTTTATTCCCGAGCAGGGGATTACCCAGAAGGCCAAGCTATTATTTATGCAGACGGCTTTTCACCCAACACGCCTCAAGGCGCATGCGAGCGGTGCGACGGTATCGGTAAAGTGTTTGATACTCAAGCTCAGCTTTTAGTGCCTGACGATACCCTAACCATTCGAGAAGGGGCTGTGGCGGCTTGGCCCGGTGCGTGGCAAGGTAAAAATCTTGTCCGGGTGCTGCTGTCTCTTGATATTGACGTGGATGTGCCGTGGCGTGAATTGCCGAAAGCGACGCGCGATTGGATCTTATATACAGACGAGGCGCCACAGATGCCTGTCTATCGAAATTACAACCTAGAACAAACGCGCAAAGCGCTAGCAGAGGGCGAACCTGCTAGCTATAAGGGAAAGTTTATAAGCGCTAGACGTCACGTTTTAGATACCTTTAAAACCTCACAGAAAGAAAAAATTAAGCAGCGTATTTCTCGTTTCCTCTCCGTTACACCGTGCCCCCGTTGTCATGGTAAAAAGCTTAAGAAAAAAGCCCTTAACGTTACGGTAGAGGGCGTCGATATTATTGACTTTTCAAGGCTACCGCTGCGCGACGTTAATGAAAAAATGAATAAGCTGCGGGGTTCAGTAGCAGGTGATACTTCAGAAAGGGCACAAGTCATAAGAAACATAGCGGACGATGTCATCGATAGAATTAAACCTATTATCGCGCTAGGTCTGCATTACCTTTCATTAGATAGAAGCACTACTACTATTTCGGTTGGCGAGTTACAGCGACTGCGCCTCGCTACTCAGCTAAAATCCAATTTATTTGGCGTGGTTTATGTTATGGATGAACCTTCGGCTGGGTTGCATCCTCGCGATGTCGAGTCCTTAGTTAATGCGCTTCATGATATTACTAAAGCGGGTAATTCTCTGTTGGTTGTTGAGCATAACCCCTATGTGATTAAAGGGGCTAACTGGGTAGTAGATATTGGCCCTAGTGCCGGTAAAGAGGGTGGTGAGCTGATATTCAGTGGGCCAGTTGATGAACTCGCGAAGGTAGAGACTTCGCCAACCGCAGAATTTGTTTTCAATGACAAACCCCTCGTATCAAGAGAAAAATGTAACTCATCATTGACGCTAAGTCTTAAAAACGTGAGCAGAAACAATGTAAACAACATTGATATTGATATTCCCCTTGGCGTTATGACAACGGTTACTGGCGTTTCAGGCTCTGGAAAGTCGAGTCTTATTAGCCAAGCATTGGTGGAGCTAGTAAAAGAGGGATTGGGTAGCGTTAAAGATAAAACTGACGGTGAAGTTAATGAGGTCGCGTTACTTTCATCCGAAGATAAGGTTACCCAAGAGGGCGTTATCGCCAGCGGGTTAGATAATATAAGTCGCTTAGTGGTTGTAGATCAGTCTCCTATAGGCAGAACACCACGCTCGACGCTCGCAACCTACACGGGCATGTTCGACCAAATCAGACGCTTATTTGCTACCACTGACGTCGCCAAAAGCCGTGAGTATGATGCCGGTCATTTTTCTTTTAACGTGACCAAAGGCCGATGCCCCAACTGTGAAGGACTAGGTGTAGTGTCGGTAGAATTACTATTTATGCCCAGTGTGTATTCACCTTGTTCGGTCTGTAATGGTTCACGGTTTAAGGATGAGGTTTTAGATGTTCACTATAAAAAACACTCTATTGCCGATATTTTATCTCTTACAGTCAACGAGGCGCAGGATGTATTTGAGGATAACAGCGCAGTTTTGCGAGGGCTTAAAACACTAATTAACGTTGGCCTTGGTTATCTTACACTGGGGCAAAGTGCCACCGAGCTATCGGGAGGGGAGGCCCAGCGTATTAAGTTGGCCTCTGAACTTAAGCGTGCGCAAAACAATAACACCCTTTATGTGCTGGACGAACCGACCACAGGTTTGCACCTTTCAGATACTGCACTGCTTTTGGAGCACTTAAATACGCTTGTGGATAGCGGTAATACCGTGGTGATGGTTGAGCATAATATGCAAGTGGCCGCCGCTAGTGACCACGTTATTGATATGGGGCCGGGAGCTGGCGAGGACGGTGGACAAATCGTGGCGTGGGGCACACCAAAAGACGTTGCGAAGAATAAGGAAAGCGCAACTGCGCCCTTTTTGAAGCAAGCTTGCAAAATAAATTAATCGGCAAAGGCCGCCGGTCGCTCATTTGTTTACTCATTTTGCATGCCGCACCTTTGTCATAGCAGCAAGCACCGTGCAATACGGCTTTGAGAAGCCAATGTGTAGTATCACACTTAAATGGCGTAGTGAGGTAAAACGGGTTTGTACCTTAAAAAGAAATGTTTTTTAAAGAGTGTTTCACTTTTGATCATTTTTTTGCTTGGGAATTTTTTTCGGCTTGATTTAAGAGCGAAAATGTCAGGTTATATCTGAAAAATTCAATTAATGTAACATGCCTTTTCTGTAAGGCGGGAATTCTGTTAAGTTACTTTATAAGCTGGGAATTTTGCTAATACTCAGTGCAAAAAAATACCGCTAAACGTAGCGGCACAGGGTTAGCTTAAATTTTCACTAGCGGTTGGTCGAAGGTATATTGATCTCAAGCGCGTGGCGGTTCAGGACTTCGAGTCGTCTGGGGAAGTCTTCACTTGCTATCAACTTTCTAATGGAATCAGTAGCTACAAGCTGACTCTTATCATTAGATAAAAGAACGTTTAATTTCTTGTCATCCAATAATAATTGGCCTTCCCAAAGACTAATGCCTAACGCGGCAAAAGCAATATGAGTAGGAACTACCGTTTCAAGCTTCATACCTCGTTGCTTTCGTAGATAATAATGTGCAGCTTTTTGATCAATCCGCGCTCCCGCAAAATGTGGGCGTTCGGGTAGTATGAAATTACACGGTATCTTACCTTTTAGAATCCCGATGATCACAGCATCTGGGTCTGCCCAAAATATGGGAGCTTCATTTTCAACTTCTGATAGCGAGACTTCATTGCTTTTCACTTCTTTGACGTTGGAAAGAAGAGATAAAAGCTCTCTAAAATCATAAAGTAGGGTTCCGCAATAAGGCTTTTTGTATTTGACAGTGAGCAAGTTGGCTGAGCAACAGTATTGTATCTGTCTCGAGTTAATCCCGGTCCACTTTTCAATAGTACCGACGTCAACTAAATATCTGACATCGATATTACTAAGTTTCTTTTTGCTCACGCTGTATAAGCTGTTTGCTAGGCTGGAAACGGCAAAGTCTTTAAAGGCATCTCGAAAGGCTTCGTCTACAGCTAGGGTATAAGGGTCAGGGATATTTCCCCCACCCTCTAAATACTGAGCTGCCAATGAGTAGACCCCGTTCCAATTTTCTAGCATCATCGGGCTTGCAGAAATTGGCTTTTGTATTAAATCATGTGGTCGAATGAGCAAAGACACGACTGATAACAATCGTTTGATATAACGCTCTAGCGCTGGCCCCTGTAGTGTTTCAAACTGCTTAATATGGTATGGCACTTCCTGATTATTACTATCAGCAAGCTCTCCGCCACAACGTTGACATTTTCCTTCAAGCAGGGACGTATTCCATATCAGCTCTTGTTTGCAATGGGGACACACATTAACAAGCTCTTTTCTGTGCAGACGGCAGAATGAAGACGGCGTAAACTGCCATTCTGATTTTATGAATCCCGTTTCTAACACACAGTCAGGACAAATGATGGGCTTTCTAGATAGAGTGAAAGCGAAGTCTTCACACATTGGCTCAAGGTACTCAAAGTGTCCGATAAAATCCCCGCCATGATACTCAACCTCTTGGCCAGTAAGCTCACTGGCGACATCAAACCAACTATGTAGCCTTTGTTTGAGATAGCCAATGTTGGAAGCTTTTTTACCAACAAAACGAAGACATTCTTGAAGAGACTCAAAACTGTTAGCTTTTGCAAGACGTAGTAAGTAACCGATAATATTCTCATGTTTAAAGCGACGAGGGCGTGCGGGCAAGGTATAGCTCATGATGCCTCCTTAAAAAAATGCGGGTACTTTTTTGTAAAAGACTTCATGCTGCATTGAAGTGCAGTACAGTTAGCCTTGTTGATTTCTTCGGATGCAATCGACAGCGACTGTTTAGTTAATTGCAACTTGGGAGGTGACTCTGACACAGACAATTGAAGCAAGTAGGATAAATCTCTTAGGCATCCACCTGTGAAAACGTACAAACGTGCCGCTAATTCTAATGAGGCCAAATCAATAGTATTTACTTGGTAATAACGAAGAAACTCAGTGTAGGATTTCAGGACGCTGTGGAAGTTGGGGAAATTTAAATAATTCAGGTGCTTAGTACTAATTGAGCGATTTCTTATCTGCTCGCTGTATTCACTATTTGAGCCTTTCATTTCATAAATACGCTCTAGACCGCCGATGCCTATGAGAATAAAACACACATTTGTTCTGTCCATCATAGTTTTGATGGTGTTCGCAAACTGTCCCATCTTGCCTGTAGGGTTATTTTCCGCCGTCAAAAAATGCTGCGCCTCATCGATAATAACGAGCTCTGTTCTACGCTCTTTTAATAAATCGATGGTCCTGCTTTCTCTGCTAGCATTGGTGCCTCTCATTGTGAAAGCTCTGCCATACAGCTCGCTACATAGATTATGGTATATATCTTTCAGTGAATCCGTTCCGGTGAGTGAATAATAAAGTACTGGAACTATTCTGTTGGTATCGGTATCGCAAGCTGGGTGATTGCGAAGGTATAAACGACAAGCTTTTGATTTACCTATTCCTGCTGCGCCTGTTAGTAGGCCCAGTCGAGAAGTGGGAAAGTCACAGTACTTATGAACGTTTTGTATGTAGCTGGTAATCTCTTTAAATGATTGCGTTTCAATTTTAACGTTTTCAATTTTCCTGCGCAGTTGTTTCAGCGTAATCATTACATGTCCACCCAATTTGCAGGTTGAACACCTTTGCTCGCGTCGTACTCAGGAGGACTATATTTGTTTGCATCATTTTGAATATCGTCGAGTATCTCGTTTATTTCTCCATTATCTTGGACTTGTGAATTCTCGCCTCCTTTGCCTTTAGTTTTCGGATAGCTTCCCATTTCTTTGATTTCAGCTAGGAGATTTGGTGTTTCATCAAGCTTAAAATCTTGGTTGTAAGGGGCGTTAGCCTCAACGAACCCCATTCCCGGCTTAACACGCTTCGAACGGTTGTAGGCAGTTACAACTTCTCCGGTATTTTGGTTAATCACCGAAATAGCTTGCGCGTCATTCGGGTCGTAAAATACGTCAAAAAGTACTGACCTCTTGGTGTTTCCATTGAGATCACATTCGTCGAACATGGCGACTAGTTCAGGTGAATAATATTGTTGACCATTCAAAGTAATGCCGCGATATCTATTCATGTTTCGCGTAACTAACTCGGTTCTAAATAGCGCATTATTAATATCCTCGGCTTGAAGTGGAGGTACTTCTTTATATAGCTTTTCCCACATTAGCTTAGGGGATGTGCCTAATTCATCGTGCTTGGATTGGTGATAATCTTTATGAATATAGTAATCGAGCACATGCCTTAATTCACTTAATCTGACACAATTGTCGTGTTCAGGCCGTTTGTCTTTGTGTATTATTTTTTTGGGGTCTCGATATCCATCGATATTTGGGAAGAACCTTTTACGGAGTGTTTTTACAAGCGCTTCCACGTGAGGTTTTCCATACCCCATCTTTGTTCCTGTAAACTGAATATCTATCTTCTGCTTTTCTAAAAGCGAATAAACTCGCTTATTGAAATAGCCGGGACCATGGTCCATTACAACGCATTCTGGTAAGCCTGCTAATGGAAACTTATAGCTTACTCCCTGTGGAAGGTATCTTGAAAAAATACTGCGAATACTGGCTAATACACCTTCTGGTGTTTCGCCTCGTAGCTTTTTCTTTGGTTCAATGTGGTAACCGACAATACAGCGCGAAGCGCAGTCGATGGCGAGATAAAGCGTAAAATATCCTAAATAGTTTCCATCTTCGTCCACGAGCCCTAAAACAACATGCATCGCATCCAGTTCGACGCGCTCCAAGATTCTGTTTATTTCATATTTTCCGCCTGTACTGCGAGTATGGACTTTATATGCAGTTTCTCCTTCCCGGCCTCGAATGACCTTTCCACGAGGTAATTTTTTTATACGCGCTCTTAAAACGCCTTCTTTAGGTAAGAAAGGCTTTAAATTTTCGGGTGCGATGCTTTCTAAATAGCGATACGTCGAGCTTACGGATGGCTGCTGCAAGGTGAGGTAGTGCTCATTGATTGCTTTAGTCACCAGCTCTTCAATTTCTGATACCAAAGGCTTCCCTTGCTTGTTACGCGTTTTGACCATAACTTTAGTAAAGTCAGGCGTGACGCCTTCAGCTAATTCAGTTCTGTAAAAAACTCTGATTCTAGAAAGCTCACTTTTACTTGGTACGTTGAGGTGAGCGAGTTTTCTTTCATCGAAAATGCGTCGTGCTACTATCTGGCCTTTGTATTGTCTGTCTTTATCTTTAAAACCTGTTCTGCTTAGGTATCCCTTCATATCATGCAACTCTTTCGCAATTGCTAAAAGAGCATCGGCATGCCTTTGTTGGGACTCGGTGACATGGATTGCCCGATAACCCACGTCGGTGTGGACTACCCGTAGTTCATCATTTGAGGCAAGCCTTTCAAGATAAGTGAGTGAGAATTTTCTCACATATGAATTTTCAAGGTTCTCTAAGTAAACAAAATCGTCTTTTATATTCAGAACCTTATGGAGGTCGCCTTCCAAAATCCATTCTGAGCTAGAGCTCATTGCAACTGATAGATTCATGGTTGAACCTCCATCAGCGTATCATCTGTGAGTGGGTTCTCCATGTCCCAACGGCAGGTCTGATGCGCAGCAACGATGAAGGCTTGAGACAAATCTAGGTTACTGTTGATGACGTGTGCTTTTAGCTCTACAAAAGATATTTGCTTGCTGTTTATGCTTTTCAACATTCTCTTTGCGGATTCAGAGACTGACTGGCGCAAATAGCTGTAAAGAAATTGCGCGTTGTTAAAGCGTGCCTGAGAGTAGCGAGCAGGTGTCCAAAGTTCTAGTTTTGTTTCGTACTCTCTCCAGATGAAACTTCTATGCAAGTAGTATTTATTCTGAGTCGTGGTATATGACGCAGATTTCTCATCCTTACCTTCTACGTAGAAGGCTTCTCCATTGCGGGTTCGAACTGCCCAGTCGGGCGTGTATCGATGCCATGAGGCATCTTCTGCGGTGTTGAAAAATGAACGTGGCTGGGCCTTGTACTGAACGATGTCATCATCAAACTCAAAAGCTATACTCATTTGCTTTTCGACAGGGCCATCCAGCTTGAAAAATCGACCAGCTTTTACGCTGTACATATGATGTTGCAGTTTATTTTTGTGAGTACTTTTCGCACTTTTTGCTTTCATTCTCTTCAATCCTTTCTGTAAGTTAAGTCATGCTTACTGCTCCTTTGTTCTTATTACTATTTAATCGCTGTGAAAAAGCATGTTTCATTATCAAGATACAACCTAGATAGGGGCTGTCAATTTTTTCAATCATTATTTTTCATAAAGATAGAGTGTTATGATCAGAAACTGTGATCAATGTCACAGAAATGGAAATTCGACATAAAAAGATAAAATTCGACTTATTTAGAATGTTAAGTTGTGGTATTTAAGGGTTATGTTGTGTATTTAGGATGTACTGCCTAAATGTCGTATTTTGACAGTTTTGTGGTCTTTTGGAGCTGAGCTCTTATTGCCATTAAGTTTTAGGTTATTAAAATCTTTTTTTAAGCAAAAAATAGTCTATACAGCAACGATAGCGTGAGAGTTGATTTGCCTAAATACGACTGAGCCAGATAGACAACTAGAAACTAATCGGGCTCACTACATTTGCACCTACCCACAACATTACAAAACTTGATTGACACTTTAGCTTGTTGGAGGGAGTAAAGACGATGGTGAATCAAGCAGCTCATTCTGGTGCGGTAAACATAAACTGCTTACCAAAGGTAATCACAAAGTGTTGAGAGAGGCTTGTTTACTGTTGGTCATCATAAAGTGTTTACCTCTAACAAAGGGTGGGTCCGTGCTTTCTTGTTTTTCAGAAGAATATAGCTAATATTTTTAAGAGCAGTTGTTTGCCCGCCTGTCTTAAAAGATGATGTTTGCGTGGGTTATACAACTCTTACATGCCGATAAGCACTGCTCGCTTTTGGAAGGCCAATTTCCGAGTATATCGACGATGTAATTGAGAATTGGGTAATACGTGGAGCAGAATAGTCTAAATAAAAGGTAACCAACCATTGACCGCACAAATAGCGAAATGTTGTGCAACAGTTTGATAGACGGTTTGTAGTAGTTACTCTCACCTTGCATGCTCCCTATCGTGGTCAGAGTAATATTAAAGAGGCCAAATAGTCCTCTCTCAAATCTCCTAATTCATCGATAGCCTGTCTTTATAAACCTTTTTGAAGCCTTTCAAAAAGTAACCCGCCTGATGAATCATCAGGTCCCTTTCGTTAAATTTTTGTTTATTTGTTGAGCAATTTTGAGTTAGTCTTTCAAGACAGCGATGCACACTAAAAATCTGCCTACCATTAGAAGTATGTTGTTTTTGGTATCTACAAATGAAAGGAATTTATTATGTCAGATAACCTAGAAATAAGAGACTTACAGAATTTAATAAAATTGCCCACTACTCAGCTAAAAGATTATGCTGGAGAGCAAATGCTAGTGAATTCATCGGTCGAAGAGCCGTTATCCTTCACCGCATACGATAGTAAACTAACACTATCTGGTGCCGCTTCGATAGAGCTTTTCAACAGTAAAGATGACAAAGATAGTGTTAATGTTTTAGGCCAAACCGTCACTAAAGTCGGGGACTTTCAACTGCTACCCTCAATAAATTATACAGCGGATCAATGCTGGCTAAAGTATTCTATAAATGCAGACATCAAAGGCAGTGCTTCACATTCGCTAGAAGAGCTAGGTTTTGGAATAGACTTAGAGGCAGGTTTATACCTTTATTCTTATCGCAGTCATGAACCCACCGCACAACTCTTGGATGCTCTTTCAAGTGATCTTGCGACTCCTAAGTTAATAGTAAGCACAGATGATATTTCAAGCTTAGAAGGTAATGAAGCTGTCGCTATGGAGACGAAAGGAAAGCTTACAGTTTCCATGAAACTGAACTGGAGCGACGTTTTAACACAAAATATGTCTCTATTTAGCAAGCTTTTATCTGCTGGTGAACTCCTCAATTTGAAGATTGGAGCTGAAGTATCCTCATCTATAAAAGTGACCATAGAGGATTACTTTTCACTGGCTTTTTCAGGCGTTATAGATAGTAACGAACGTATAAGTATAAGTTTACTGAAGTCTGAGAAAAGAGGAGTTGATTTTAAAGCGGGAGCTAAAATTACGGCAGAATTCGCTGACCCCGATACTCTGAAAAAAGTCACAAATGAGATGTTGGAAGGAGTTCTGGATACGCCAAAAGATACAATTGATAAATTGAAAACAGCGACCGATATCAGCCAACTAAATGATATTGAGAAAAAAGCCGTAGAAACCATATTGAGCCGATTGGGGCTAGACACAATAGCAACTTCAATTGAAGAACTAGCGTCAAAAATAGATGAGTTGGAATCAGAAATTTCTGAAAAACTAGGTAGTGCAATTGAATCCAAAGCGACATTAGGCGTTACATATGAATATGGAAGACTGAAAAATGAACAATCTCTTCTCCAAGGTAGCATTCCAAAAACGTTAGTGCAGGTTTGCCATGAAGAGGCGATAAAAGGACGCTTGTTTGCACTTACTCAGATATTAGAAGACGAATCCAATGACGCTACATTAGAACGTTTCTTCTTTCAAAAAAGCACAACGATAAAACAGGCGTTTGGTTTTAATTTAGGGTTTGGCAATTGGGAGGCTATGAGTCGAGATTATTCAGATGTTACGTTCGTCGAAAATCGTGATGCGCAAAAACGTTTGAAGCTATCAATGATGGGAGCTAGAGGTTACAAAAGTTATTGGGGTGAAGATAACAAAAACTTTTTCATAGATTTTGATGCTGTTATGCCGAATTACTCGGATTCAAAAATACCTACAGCCGATGAGTTTGAGTATGCTTTGAACATCTCACACCTAAGAGAAGAGGACAATTTAACTAAAAGAGAATTGTTTGGAGTTGTTGAAAGCGCCTCGGTTTGGGGAATTGTTCCTCAAGGTGAACTTGACGATACTGTTGAAGAACTATTGGAAGATTTAGAGGGTAGCAGGAATATTAAGATAATACGAACAATGACTCTCCAGCATGAATTGTTCTTGAAACTACTACCGCAAATGGCTGATCACAACCCCGAAGACTTTGCTATCTCGTTGGCTGCTTCGCTTTCTTCTGTTGATAGAGGAAGAGAAGAAGTCAAAGAGGTGAGGAACTCTCTTTATCTCCGAAGAAAGCTTTATTTTCCTTTGTGTCTAGCAGTGTTAGATGGAACGATTGACGATTACAGCAGACTCGCTAAAGCAGCACACAATCACCTCAAATCTGAGGGCTATAGGAAACTGGCTAGGTGGGAGTTGAACTGGCTAAACAATGCGAGAAGAGATAGCACTATAGCTGGTACATTCAGACTTCATCCTAACCTGCGCCGGGATTTGTTAAATTTTTCTGATGGTATGAAAACATTAAAGGATGCAATTCATAACTCGAAGAGCCACACGAAAATTCTGAAATCGTTTAAGATGTTTGATGACATGGGTAAGCAAGGCTTCTACATGAGAATGATGGGACATTACCTTATGAGAATGGTAAAGAGTATATCTGATGGTGAAGGGTTCGAGTGCGCACTCACGATTGAATATACTCCTGTAGATACAGAGGAAGCAAAAAAATTAGTTGTATCTGCTAGTTAAATTAGTTGAAGCAAAGTCAGTGAAGTATCACTGACTTTGTTTTTTGTGTTGACTGTTGAGGTTAAAAAATATACAAATGTGTGAGGTTGGTTTTAGAAGTCCCAACGAAAATAATAATTATTAAAGGGACTTTATGCTCAACCGTTTTTTTCTTTTCTCTTTTTTCGTTTTAACTCTGAATGTCAGTGTTGTCGCTGGTGAGCTAATTAATCACGAATATTCTCACTATCAGCTTTGGATTGATTGTGAAGAAAACGCAGCTATTGCTTTTGAGTATCAAATCCAGTCCGATAAAGGCAACAAAGCCCGCTACAAGTCGTTTTATGACGACCCAAAACTTCCTCAAAAATGCGAGCAAAAATCGCGTGAAAGCTATAAGCACTTTGATAGTGAAATGCCTAGTTTTGATCGAGGTCGTTTAGCCGCAGCCAATCATTTTGACTTTGATAAGAAAGCACTAAAAGAAGCAAACTACATGGCAAATGTGCTGCCCCAAACTCTTCAGCTCAATAGGGGAGCTTGGAAGCGTACTGAAGAGCTTATCGAATGCTATCGGGACACGTTTAACTTATCAAACTATGGTGGAGTAGTGTGGGGGGAAGACAGCCGCAACGACTTGTTTATGAAAAGTCACGGAATAAGGACTCCTGATTATTATTGGCGAGTTATTTCCGGAGTTCACAATGGTGATGAATTCTTTTCTGCTTGGCTTTTGCCTAATACGAAGGATGCAAAAAGTAGCAATCTTGAGAACTATCAAATTCAACTGGTTGATTTAATGGTTCTAATCGAATACGAACAAGTTAAAGAAATGCTTGAAAATCTGGATGTTAAATCTGGTAAACCATTTATCTATAAAAAAGGGTGCAAAGCATATGAATCATAAATCAATGCTGGTAGCTGTTATCGCTATAGCAATCATCTCTGGTTTATCTCATCTTTTTGACTTTGGTCACGGTTTAACTTGGGAAGGGTTTTCGGAGCCTCAGGAATTTATTTTGTTGTTACTACGGTTGCTTTTTCTGTCATTGGTCGTTGAAAGAATCATTGAATTCTATGTTGTTGTTTACCGTTTACCGGAAAGAAACATGCTTGAATTGGCTTTAGACAACAGTACAGACGATCAAAAGGCGGAAAGTCAGCAGAATTTGAGAGCTTATAGAGCACAAACTGGACGTATTGCTGCTCTAGTCGGATTCATAATGGGAGTGGCGATGGCCGCGACTGGGATAAGAGTGTTTACTGATATGTTTGATTTTACCGATGCTTCCGCAATCCAAATTGTAATGTTTGATGCATTGGAATTATTCGTAATGGGGGCTCTAATGGCAGGTGGTTCAAAGGGTATAAATCAAATAGTTGGTGCAATAGAGTCGTTTTCTAAAAATAAACGCCTAGACAACAACTACAAGTAACACGCTTTGAAATTGTTGACCGATACTCTCGTTAGTTTACCAAGTGTAAATCATTACTCTTAGTCAGTCTGTTTTGTATGTCCTAATAAAAATGTAATTACAAGGAAGTTCGGGTGAATAAAAAGATAAATGACTTAATATCTAAGTATGAAAAAAAGGAAGCTGGCAGGGAACTTAGCCTTATAGGTTTCGTAGTTCAGAATTTCAGAGAGATAGACTTTAGCCAAGACTTCAAAAAAGCAGTCCTAAGTTGTCTAGACTTTAGTGCTGAAAACTTTGATGAGATAAATTTCAGCAAGGCTAAGCTAAACAAAACAAACTTTTCAAAAACCTCTTTTACATTCTGTTCATTTTTTCGAGCAAATTTCAGTGGGTCGAACTTAAAAGCTGCGAATCTTTCAGGCTCAGATCTTTCTTACGCAAACTTTGACAATTGCGACTTACGGGAAGCAGATCTTAGTTACTGCATACTAAGAGGAGTTAGTGTCAAAAATACCAAATTTGGAGGCTGTTATGGTATCTCCTCAAAGCTACAGGCTTGGCTAGAGTCGAAAGGTGCGATTTTTGACTCCTCATATGCACCTCCTAAAGCCACAAACAATAGGAAGAAAGAGGGAACTACAATTTCCCAAACTTTCAAAAGAAATTTCGGAACTCCTCAGTATGACGTTTTAAATGATGTCGGTCCCTACTGTCGAGAATTAATACGGCTTGTTGAAAATGATGAAGCGAGAGCTAAATCACTTCTTTCAATGGTATTTTGGGAGTCATTTCTTAACTCAAAGGCAATAGATGACTATTTTAAGCGAGCTTGTGAAGGCGTAGAAATATTTGATAAGACAAAAGCGACAACTCAGATAGTAGCTTTTGGAAAAGAGCGAAGGAGTGGTTATGGACTATCAATATATAGTGGACAATACACAAAGCCATTTCCATATGCAGTAAAAGGAGTCGATATCGTTGATGAAGACCTTTTGAGAGGCTGGAAAAAAGCTAGTGAGAATTGGTCTGAAAGTAGCTTTATTAATAAAGTTAAAGATATAGGTGGATTAGCCGCTTGTGAACTATATAGAAAGCATGACTTCCCCATGCTGATTAGTAAGGAAACTGTAAGCGAATTAAATGCATCTTTTATCGATAAGGAGGCATGTAAAAGCCTATCGGGTAAGAAGATATTACATGGTATTTCGCCTCTGAACTCTAGCGAGCCTGATCGAAGCATTGGTGTTTTTTGTAGTCGAGATAAAGAATGTCTGGTCACAACTGCGCTCCATTCTAGCAAGGAGGGTAGCGACTTCGCTAAAGTTGGAGACGAGGTCAAAGTTTACATTGAAGGAGACATATTTAAAGGTAGAGTTTCTGGCACTCACTCGGTCTCAGATAGCTGTTTGATCTCAGTTGACCCCGGAGAGAGTGAAGAAATACGCGGCAAATGTTGCGAAGGAAATGCAGCACCTTTAGATAAAAATATACCTCCGCTGAATGAAGATGTTCATTTCTATAGTTGTTCTAGAGGGAGGTTAATAACAACTAAATTGAAGGGAGTCTCTGCGAATTTTTTATCACAAATTTTCAGTCCAGATAGTTTTAGGCATGTTCAAGTATGTATTCAAACATTACCTCATAGTAAAAGCGGCGATTCTGGAAGCGCAATATTTGACGATGAGGGCAATTTGTTTGGTTTTTGCTTCTATAAAACAGAAGCTTTTGAGGCTCACACAGCGTGGGTTTGGGCAAACTCAGTATTTCATGTGCATAATGTGAAATAGAGTAAAGGACTCATTCAGATGAATATTTCTTCGATACTCAGATCTAGAAAAGATAAAAACTCTATTCTCAAACTACCATCTAAAGATAATACTCCAGAAAGAACTATTCAGTCTGGTGAATATGTAAGCCTGTTTATCGAAGCGATTAATATTGCTCATACAAGGGTAGGCTTTGATAGCTTTTACGGCGTCGTATATGGGGACGTCTCTATCTCCTCTGAAAAACTTCCACAAAACAAAGAAAAAATCTTTCGGTCACCTGAAGGTCTTAAAAAGCATGATAAAAATAACCCATCAAATATCATCATGGGGAGATCGAGAGTAATTAACTCAATCCCATATGACGGCGGAGATATAGAAATCGAAATTGGAATTTTTTCAGTTAGAAACTCTGATCTAGCCGGGCCCTATATATCAATGATAGAAGAAATGAATATTGAATTAGGCTCAATATCAGGCTTTTCATCGTTGTCCAAATTATTTGACGTAGTAAATGGAGGGGTTAGATTGCTTTTAGGAACGACGGGAGCAGTTAACCTAGAAGTGGGAATTTCCAACACTTTTTCCGAACCAACAGCCTCTAAATTTGCTATTTATGGCAAAAGCCCAGATGAGACTTCTGGAAGAAGCATCACACTAAGTGAAAATTTCTGTTTAGTTGATGAAAACTATAAGGAGATAAAAGATGTTCCTTATCTAGTTTTCTCGTTAGAAAGTTCTAGTGAACGTGCAGACTGGTACAAGATTAATGGGATTAAGGAAGCGTATGAGTACTTGAACAAAGAGATCGATACTGATGAGTATGACAGAATTAAATATGCTGAAGAGAAACTGTATAGGGAGATAGAGAAAAGTCGAGAGTTGTTTACAAGCGATGCAATAAGACTCAAAGAAATGCTTCAAAAGAAATTTGATGAAAGAAGAAAAGTCTTTAGCTTACAGGCGCAGGGCGAAGAGTCAATCGGACCTAACTTGCCTGAGTTAAGTAGTTTTCCGTTGTTTGACAAATGATTCAACCCGACACTATAACAGGTAGAGTTATATTAAATCTGGCAGTCTCGTGTGTACGTATTGCTGACATTGAAGTAGCAGAAGAGTAGTTGTGACAGGTTTGGGTAACTCAATCATGTTAACCGTACTCAACTCTTTGACTGTGATATCCAATATTAAAAACTCGGAGAAAGGGAATTCGAATGAACAAAATATTTAATCTAGATTTCATCAAGTTTTGGGTGGTTTATCACAACGGTACCATTGTGTTGGTAGCAGCTTCGCTGGTACTTGCGAGCTGGTTTATAACCTCAACAATCGAGAAGCAATTACGAGAAGTTGAAAGCAAAGTCTCACAAATAGAATCCGATCAATTGTTATTCGACCGTCTCACCGAGATGAGTGTTTCTATTGAAGGCATGAAAGAGCATCTTCATGGAATATCAGTTAACGATTCATTGTTTATGGACCAAATGCGGATCCACATGCACCCACCGCGAGATCAAGAAGAAAAAAATCAGCACACCATTAACTTTCTTAACCCGAAGACGCAGGAAAGAGAAACAATCACGTGCACGATTGATCCACGAAATGATTACCGAGCCAGAGTAAGTAACATGCGTGGACATGCTGCAAGAATGACCATGTGGCGAAACGAATTGGACATTAAATCTGAAGAGATAGATAGATTAATCAAACAAATTGATGGCATGGAAAGTCTAAGTATCTTACGCAACGACTTGATACTCAAATCAGAAAGCTTGGGTAAAACCAAGGGAGCTTTAAAATCTGCCAACCAGTCATATAACGATGGGCTGATTGAAGGACTTGGCTCCTATATACCATGTGAAGTCACGCGCGAAAAATATATCGCCTACACTGAAATACATCGTGAATTCAGAGACAACGTCCGAGATCTCCAAGTCGAATTTTGACGTGCTCCAATAGATTCACACACCCAGTTAAGAGATAATTATCTCAACTGGAGTGTATATGAAAACCCGAAAAAGCTACTCGAAAGAATTCAAACTGGATGCGGTGAGTCTGGTTACAGAACA
>Ga0208315_1000228_pt1 | contig 51922 bp, 43 predicted proteins | sample MalvireepMed_215_FD_184239 | JGI IMG/M metagenome (GOLD analysis project Ga0208315, IMG submission 184239) | Marine viral communities from the Global Malaspina Expedition - Malaspina viral metaG DeepMed_215 (SPAdes) (version 2) | ecosystem: Environmental > Aquatic > Marine > Oceanic | place...
ACCATCGGTTACGGACTGCCGGACTTCGCAGAGGAACTCAACTACGGAGTCGATCTATCAACCATCTGAGGGTGGTATCAGATTGATGGGGTGAAGGTGCCCCATCAACCATTAAATCCGTATACCCTTTGTTTTAAAGTGATGCGGCGGTATAGTCGCATCAAATTTAGCCTAACCCGTAAATTTACTTAGCCAATATAGCACTAGTCATTTAGCACTACTTGACCTTGCTTTTCTAAAGGGATATTGGGACAAAGCTGAGTTAAAGTGAATCAACGCCTCTTCCCAGCATATTTGAATAGCAATTCGACCTCGGTCTGCAATAAGTTGTTCGGCTTCGGACCGATGAATCTCTCTTTCCTCTGTTAGGATTGATATTTCATGTTCGTTAGCTTCCGCAAAGTCCGCTTCTAACTCTAATAATTGAATATCTTTTGTCATGTGATCTTGTTTCTTTGATGGTAAGGGAAACAAGAGCCTACAAGTAATCTTTCATTAATAAAATAGCCGAAATATCAGCTACAAAGGGTCCGCTATAAGAGAGCATCCAATAGCCTCCAACAAAGTCTTATCGGTATGGATTGTTGGCAAATCTATAGCGAAATGTTCTAAGCTGATGCTAAAAACTACATCATGCAACAGTATTCGCATAATTAACTATGTACTTTTATCTTTGATAAACACTTCAGCACACGGTTGATATTTGTTGATAGTTTTGTTGGCAGGAAAAGGTAAGTTGCTTTTATATAGTCAAAGGTTGGAGCGTTACTGCTAGCGTTAACAGTGGCAATTAACGATTCCTTTGAGTACTTGAATACACCACCCAAATTCAATATATCTAAGATGAAAGTTCTTCACTCTACCAAGTACAATTACTGAGCGATAGAGATGCTGCCAACAGCGTATGGGTAATTACACCAGACAGTCTAACCCGGAAGTGTCGTATTGAGGTACTACTATCTCATAATTTCTTGGTATCCGGGATGAACCAAAACTCCGAGTGCCATCATTAATGGTTTTCGTATCTACTTTTGCAAAATAGCTTAAGCGGTAAAATAACTCTCTGAAATCCTTCCCGTAAAATTGATTAAACATGTTAGGGTCATCATGTTGGAAACGTTGTAAGAGTTTTACGCCATTCTGAGTAAAGGTCACTAATGAAGGACTGAATACAAATGGATTCTGGAGAAACCTAGCCTCAAGCGCACTCTGCCAAGCATGTACCACTTTGCTAAACAACGTTGCCTGACAAAAATCGTATTTTCCAAGACTAGAATATGCATGCCCATTAATAAACAAGCAAAAATGATAGTGTGGCTTACCTTCATCGATGCCGTACTTGCCTATTTCTCGTACCCACAAGAAGTGTAATCCAGGCGCATTAGCATGTTGGTTGTACTTAACTCTTTTTTTGTATTGATGGTAAAGCTTTGCGTTTAGGGATTTAAAGAATCGAGTGATGACATGTGTATCATTGTAATCATACCCGTTGGGCATGTGCAATATACCCTGTATAGTCAGTACTTTAGAGTACTTTTGTTGAGTGTAAATAAGTATTTCAAATATACGGTTAAGTATATCGTTATAACTACCTCGCTCAAATGACATTACTCTATATGTACACCATGTATTTCCATAAAAGAGATTGTATGACATGTTAAATACCTTATTGGTTGTTTGGTTCATACAATGGGAATTAGTAAGTATTAATTTACGAGTAGAATCCCTTTTACCTGAGAGTTTTTTAGTTGATTTTTAGTTGAGAATTGACAGCATAGTGGGGCTGTTTTAACCAACTAAGGGCTTGAAAACGCTCGAAGATTAATTTGAGGGGAAGTTATTTTATCGAGTTGTGAAGCCTAAACGTTGGTTAATTGTCGTTTTGTAGGTAGAAAAACCAAATGTTTTACAAGAAAGTGTTTTTCGCCTTGGCTTTAAAGTAAAGGATTGCGTTAATGAAGATTTTTAGTTTATCTGGGTTATATGAGCACTTTAATTTTGAGCTTTACAATATTGAAGATACACAAATTGATGAGCTGGTAAAGCAACCCAATTCAAAATGCAAACTTACATTTTGGGTCCGGTGTCCTGATTTAACTGTTTACAAGTTTGATCAGAATGATGTGCTTGAACTTAGTAATGATGGTCTTCTGTGCGTAAAAGACAATATCGAAGATTATGAGGTTACGGGTAAGCGTTTGGATGTGGATTATTTATGCATAGGTGATAATCTCATTGAGCTAATACTGCGTGGTCATGTTAGGCCTACCCAATTATGGTTCAGTGGGGCTGCAGTGAAAAACGTTTGTGAAGCTGGTCATCCTGAAACAGATAAAGTGGAATTAGATAGGTGTACTTCTGAGGCAGAAAGCTTCGATGTTACTCCCGTTGAATCTGACTGTTGTATTTTCCTGTTTGACCCAAACAAAACGACAAACAGGTTCAATGATTACGAGGTAATTTATCTCACAGTCGCTTTTTCTAACTTATTAGTGAGTGCGGAAGTTAGCGCGAGTAATAGGGAAATTAGCTCAAACGAAAAGCTCAAACCAATTGATAACCAGATTTCAATGCGGCATGTATTAGGGATATTCGAAGAAATCCCTAATACGGTAAGAAAAAGGTTAGAATCGTTCCCTGCAATGAACGATGAAGATTTCATTAGACTAAGGTATTTGAGAGCCGTCTACGAAGAGTTCTGGAGTGACTATCCATTCAAAGATTATCTCCGATTACGAGCACTCGAAGAAGATGATATCAAAGCTGATCGGTTTCTTAAGCGCAACTACCGTTCAGTCGATAAAAAAATAAGAAAAGAAATCCGTCGGAGAAGCGAACTGGTTGAGACTGAGTTGATGAGGCTATTCGTTAACGAGTGTCTTAGTGATAGTGACAAGTTATCGAAAGATGTGAAAGCTGCCGACGTTAGTCATGTTGCAGATGAATTGCATGTGCATCTAGATGGTAAGAGTCTTGGGAAGCGGTGTGCTAAAGGCGCAACTAAATTAGTTACCCCATCTTTTGAAGAAAGTCCGGGTGGCCGTTTTAAAAGATCTCATCACAAAATCTACCCAGTAAAACTCTGGGTTCTACACCAAGTAGCACACTTCTTTTGGGGTAATGTTGACGTAGAAGCTCATAAATCTCACCCTTCTAACAGTGTCGTCTCGTCGTTTCTGAAGTCAATAAATAGCGAGAAAATATCAAAACACAATTCAGCACTAATGAATGAATTTTTAAGGCAATGCCCAGAGTTTATTTGTTTTCCTCATCTTCATTTCAACAAAGAGCAAGCGGACTCTGGTGCCAAATTGATCAGACCTCAATGGGCTTACGCAAAAAACAAATAGCCTATCTGAACATTGTCAATAGGGTGCAGAGAATTTTCATACTGTGATTTATTTTTATTTATATACACCGTCTCGTCTACCTTTAATTTGCACTCTATTGTACCTCTGAATTTGATAACCCTTGTTGTCGAAAAACACCAATCAGATAAAGAGGTATAAACATGTTTTCAGCTAAAGCTCATCTATCAAAGTCAGATTTAAACAGTTCCCGGCAAGTTAGCGTTATTGTGAGGCGAGAAGCAAATGAAAAGTCAGAAGTAATCACTGGTAGAAATTATTCGGATGGAAACCAGCATGGAAAAACAGTCCAAGAAATAATCAGAGTGAAGGACGTTCCCACGTACATTGGAGTCAGTAAAAGCACCTATCACAACTATCGAGATCGTAATTCAAAATATTTCGATGCTAGTTTTCCACCTATTGTTGCGATCAGTCGCCACTGCAAAGGGCATTTCATTCGAGAGTTAAACAACTGGTTAGAGCACAAAAAGATCGCTGTATCAGAGTAAGGAGCTCACGGTATGAATACAAATCTTAATCAAGTTGCGACAATAGTTTCTAAACAGTTTAACCCGCCACGGTCACATATAGTTACAGGTTTTGATTTACCTCTTCGTCAAATACTGTATTTACCTCATAGACGGTTATACGACGGGGTCGTGGAGGTTTCAACCAACTATAAGACTAACTATGACATGACGTTGCTGGTGGCCTTAGCATTTGTTGCAATATGTTGCCAAGGAATGGTGAAAGTTGAAAAACCAAGAGGAGGTGCGTCACCAGTATCTCTAATGATATTGATACTAGCTGATTCAGGGACTAGAAAAAGTGCTCTAGTAAAAGCATTGTTTAAAGTTGTTAAAGGAGTACAAAGGGACTTACTGGATGAGTTTGAGGATGCTAATCGAAATTATACGAGAAAACACGAAGCCTGGAAAGAAATTGGAAAAGCCCTCAAAGCAAAACTCAGAAAGGGAGTCATACAAGGGAATGATATAAACGATATTGAAATTGAATTGGAAGCACATCTAGCGAATGAACCTGATAAGCCGCTCAAACCAAAATTTCTCTATGAGGACACAACTGGACCAGGTCTCTGGAAATCAATGCTGGATAGCGTTCGGAGTGTCGCAGTTGTTAGCTCGGAAGCAAGTGCTGGTTTTGATAAATGGCTTCAACAGGATCTATGTAATTTCAATAATGCAAATGATGGTGAACCGATTGATATTGCGAGAGCGGGTGATGGCACTTATGAAATACAGGCAACACTAACTTTTTTACTAATGCTACAACCCGGAGTTTTCGATGATTTTCTAAGGAAGTCTAAATCAGATTTACGGTCTTTGGGGTTGTGGGCGAGGTTTCTAGTTTGTCGTCCTGAATCACTAGCCGGTATTCGATTTGACAATGGTGCTGAGCAGTCATCTAGGTTTTTGGAAGCTATTCATGAGCGAGGGCGTGAACTACTGTATTACTCCTATAAGGTTATGTGTGGTAAAGCAAAAAAGCTTGAAGTTTGTTTTGATGGGGATGCAAAGCAACTTTGGCTTGAAATATATAATGAGATTGAATCGCAGCAACGTCCGGGAAACTATTTTGAAGGAATGAAAGATCATGCATCAAAAATGATGGACATTATTTCGAGAGTAGCGGCGTGTATCCATTTGTTTGAGGACTATGAGGGGGATATATCCGTAGATACTTTGATTTCTGCGAGGGAAATCTGTTTTCATAGTGCGGACTATTTCTTATCTCAGTTTGTTCATCCTCCTGAAGTGGTCAGTGATGCAATTGCTATAAATAATTACCTCAATAGGCATTATCGCGCCTTTGGGCACAGAATTGCGAGAAAATCTGAAGTTCGTAACGGCATAGGCATTAAGGGATTGCGCAAAGCGGCACGTTTCGACCCTGCACTTTTTCAATTAAAAAGCGAAGGTGTCGTAAAAGAGATATATCAAAAAAACTATGGTAGAAAAGGGACGTCGTTTATAGACCTTTCACCTCTACTTCCTCCTTATAATGGCATGATTGAAGGTTACTGGGAGTACGTGTAAATTTTAATTAACTTTCAATATAAGGTGCTTTTTTTGCTTTTAAAGCAAAAAAAGCACCGAAAGGTCTGGTTTTAGGTTATGGCTTCTGCAAAAAGCTGTATCAGACCGAAGTTGTTTCTTATCACCAATTTGTTAGGGCTTATTTACTCGAGTTATATCGACAAATTCACCTACTCCGGGCTTGAAGTTTTTAAGCATGTCAAACATATCATCAGAGGGTGGCGGCAGGTAATCGAGAATTGCTGAATTTCGAGAATTGTTGATCAACTCCGCTCTCGTTTTCATTTTTCTACCCGAATTACATTCTATCTTTTTCATAGTTCCAAAAACTTAATGATCTCTTGATCAGAGATATTATTTTTGCAAAAAGCAGTAACTCTACGAGCTGCTGAACTTCCATTTTTGCTATATGCTTTCGATGTTCTTTTATCACACACTGTTATGCTTTTGTGTTTTGCACCAACCGTTTGCTCCCAGTAAAGAGAATTTCCCGTTGGCTTAAACTCCCAGTGTAGTATAGAACCGTCAATATCAGCAAGAGCGTTTACAACTTCGATAGCAGCGCCATATCGTTGAGTTGGATTAGGCTTCAAGCACTTATTAATCGTTGATTGTAGCTTTTTCGGTATGTGTAAGGGATACTTTGATCTATCAGGAAACCTTCCCGCAATGATGGCCCTTCCAAATTGAACGCCATCAGTGTAATTTGAAAACTGCTGATTAAAAGCATCATCTCCTACACACATTCTATACATAGTTAGTCCGATTTGGTAAATATCAAACCGATTATCAAATTCAGCTTTAGTGTTTCCAAATACTTCTGGTGGCCATTGTTTATTATATAAGTAAGGCTGCTGTGCTATGCCATTTGAATCCATAACTTTAGTTTGGCCAAAATCCGCAATTAATGCTTCATCTCTATCAGAAATTAATATGTTGTCAGGCTTAATATCAAAGTGTATTAGCTTTTTAGAGTGAATGTTATGAAGACCATTCAGCATATGAGTCGAATATCTAATTATTTCTTTCACAGTAAGAAATTTATTAGCCATTTTTTGTTTTAAAGAGCCATTTTTATAAAATGGAGATGCTACATAAATCTTATCAACATCATCACAAGCATAATTAACTTGTACAACGTTAGGATGCGCACTTCTATATAGTGTTCTAGCTTCACTAAAATACTGATCAGTTGAGAATCCCGGCCGCTTTTCTACTTCCTTAATAACCATCTCTGCATCTAACAACTCGTCATGTACTCTATATACTTTAGAGTTTTTACCATCTTGGCCTATTTCTTGGAGTTTCTTAAAGGAGACTTGGGCTTTTTGATAGGTGAACATTAATAAAGTGCTCCCATTGCTGCTAGAGTAGCTTCTCTTGAGGGGGAGTTACGTAGTAGCTCCCAATTACCTACTTGCTTAAACTCTTTTCGACCTTTAATTATCTCATCAAAGTCATCGGTATTAATTTTCAGTCTTGATGATATCGATGTTTTTCTTCCTGAGAAATAATGTTGGACATCACTGCTTGAAAACGCTTCTTGTATTACACCCTCAATTTGCAACCTTGTAATATCCATATTTTGGGAGTTGCCTTCTGTTACTCTTATCCCAGCAACACTAATTGAATACTCTCTTAAAATATCCAGAACACAATTTCGAATATATTTAAGTTTTTCTGGAAAATCTAAAGCAGCTGGAACTTTAATGACTTCATTATTTACAACCTGATATATTTCCTGAACTGCTTCAATTACTACGAAAGTTGTTTTTTTTGGCTCAACACGTATCCCTAGTGTATTCATGTTTATCCTTTAATCGCTCAAAACTGATGATGAGCTCTGAAAATTCAATATCGACCAAATAGTCGCTTTCTACTTTATTTTTGCTCGATTATATACTTTGTGTCTGTAATTACAAATTTACCAAAACACTACAGATAACGAATTTCACTTAAAGCTCAATAACATATCTTTGAAGATATTGGTACAATGATATTTGTTGAAATATCGATTTTGTAGGGCACAATGCTCATAAAAATAGGTTTGCACCTCGTGTTTGGAAATGAATAGCTGCGATACTGAACCACTTTTACAACCCTTGATAAAAAGACAACAGTGCGGTTCCCGCTAGTTATCACTAGCTGCTAGTGGATACAAGATTGAAGTTATCTTATTTTAAACTGAAATTGCTATGGTAACACTAATGGTAGTATTTTTTTGTTCCTATAATGTAAATTCTCTTTTAAATAAGTGTCTTATTTTGCTAATTAGAGTCAGGGTAGACGCACCATCTATTTATTCCCCTAGTAAAACATTTTCATCCTGCTTTAAGAAAATATAACGTTATTTTCTCAGTACCCTAATTTCATAAATTCAAAGCCTCGTAGTTTTTCCACAAAACCCTTGATATCCATATACTTAAACTGGCTATCGAGCGGCAAACAAAGCACGTGGATAGAAGTAATGCTGTTCAGTAAATATAAAGTCGTGAGTAGGTTTGATGTCTAAAGCGGTTACGGCAGTGACCTAATATACGGCTTCTAATTCTGTACGTCACTTTTTGCCGCACAGTTGTTTCATGCTTACAAAACGTCAGTTTTCCAGAGTAAGCGCATGCAAAACATTCGAACCGAACAAATTAATATTCACGTTATTGGCGTGGGCGGCTGTGGCGGTAATGCTGTAAGTAATATGGCCAATCTTTGCTCACATGAAAATATTAGATTTAGCTCTGTTAACACCGATATCGCCGCTTTGCATAGATGCACAAATCATGAAGTGGTATTGATAGGGGAGGCGACAACAAAGGGTTATGGAGCGGGGGCCGACCCGTGTGTAGCAAGCGATGCAGCCATTCAGAGTAAAGATGCCTTAAAGGCGTTAATAGAAGACGCCGACCTTATCATCATTATCGCAGGGCTAGGAGGCGGAACGGGAAGCGGTGCATCGCCAATTCTTATTGATTTAGCTAAAGAGAGCGACATCGATGTGATGTGCTTTGTTACTCTACCTTTCAAAACAGAGGGGGGAAAGCGAAGCGACATTGCAAGAAACGCACTAGAGACAATACGAAGCAAAGCGAACGCAACATTAGTGATGTCTAACGATTCATTGCTTTCTGCACTAGATGAAACCGTAGGCCTTCTCTCAGCATTTCGTCACTGTGATACGCAAATGCACAGAATTGTTGAAGCCATTATCGTAATGCTAACCAATACTGGCTATATTAACGTTGATATCAATGATTTTAGCCACATTCTTTCTTTAGAGGGAGACACTGCGCTGGGAGTAGGTATAGCTGAAGACGACAGTTCGTTAAGCAAAGCATTAAAGCATGCTCTAGAAAACCCATTAGTTGATAAGCAGAATATTATCGGGGCGCAAGGCGTTATCGCACAGCTAACGTGCAGGGAAGAGCCCAGTTTAGCTATGTATGAAGAAATGCTAGCCACGCTTCAATCTTTGGTTGATGGCCCTCAAACTCTCATTATTACAGGCGTGACTCTATCTCCAGAATTACCCCATTTTGGTGAAGTGTTAATTATCGCGACCGGTGTGCCCTTAAAGAAACAGAGCTTTGAACAAGAGGAAAATGTGATACCTATGAAGCAGGCCTCTGTACCGACATCATCGAGAAAGGATGCGGCATATTTGGATATACCTGCTTTTGTGAGGCTTCAGGGCAGAGAGTTACCTTAGTCAGTAAACATCTGATTATTTTGCACGGCTTTTTCCTGATAAGCGAAGTACAGCCTTTCAGAAAGCTCAGCAAAATACTGCCGCAGTTTTTGAGGGGCAATGACCTCTATGTTGTCGCCCAAGCCCCTTAAGAAGGCGCGTAGTTTATTGGTATCTTTCACCGTGGCGGTAAGCAGGGACTTATCTGCTTGGGTAGATTGCGTAATTACCTGATCGTTACTTAGCCTGTAACCGTGGAGTAAAAATAAAGAGTTGTTTTTAACCAATAACTTAAGCTCTATATCTTCTTTGTTGTTAGCCGACAGGGTCTGGACACTTTCTAATTCACCAAATTCTTGTTGGCAGTCTTCATCGGTTACAGTAACGTTTCTAATAAACTGTAACGGCAACGCATAGCGCCTTTTGTGCAGCGAACCAAAGGTACATACAAAGAGTTGCCGACCATCCTGTTTCACCAGCCCCATAGGGTTAACTCTATCGTAATGTTTCCAAACCATTTCATTACCGCCACTAAAAATACGCTTAATATCGGCAGAGATTTGCTTCTTGAAAAAGATCGCACTTTTTAATCGTTCAAACGAAGCTGCGTCTATTTCTGGTGGTATAAGCGGCTGGGAAACTTGTGAATCGGCCACCGACCTTAGCCAGTTTGTAAGCAAGGAATCACTGTCTTGCTGTAAGACCTGACTTGCTTTTGCAAAGTAAGGCTGCATTTCTTTGAGTGTAGAGTTTGGAAGCGTAGCACCGGATTGTTCAAGCACCTTAAAAGCCAGAGCGGTATTCCCGTCCATTAAGCTTAAGTTGAGCTTCTTAAAGTTCGCGTTAATAAACCAGCCGTAGGGTTTCGAACGCTTATCAACGTCCAGCCCAAATAGCCCAATATTTTCTAGGCTGACTAAGTCCCGCTGTACCGTGCGCATGTCGATATTGTGGTGGCCGCAGTTTTGTAAGTTCTCAAAAATTTGGCGGCTAGAAACCTTTCTAGGCGCGGAAGGCACAAATTGAAGAATGTCGAGTTTGCGTTGAAATGCACTCATAGTGGCGAACTGGCTTTTGCGATAGTAACTTCACCATAGCATAGAGATAGCTTGCGACAAAAAGTGTCGCATGTTGGAATGTTTTTCGACTTATTAGCAAGGCTATCGAGCGAAGTATACTCTTAAAAGCCCTGCGGCTGCGTACACTCAGTCAAAGGTGCTATAAAGACAGACCTCAAACGGTAATATGAATTGACCATGATCTACTAGACAGGGCTTCCTTTGTATATTTTGTCACAATTATTTTGTGGTTTGCCTCTAGTTTGCGCTAAGCATAAATTTTATAGGCTACACTTAAACGGTGGTGGTCATTTTTTTACATTGACGCTATCCAACAATTAGCACTCGCGGGAGTAAGATGAGCTTAACAAAATACCAAGAGCCCCCGTTATTTGAACAGCATGGAGCAGCCGAAAGGCGGTTCCTTCAGCTTATTAGTGCGCTGCCAAAAGTATCGGTGCAAGGTTACGATAAGCACCGCAACGTTATCTACTGGAACAAATCAAGTGAAGACATGTATGGCTATAGCAAGGACGAAGCCTTAGGTCAAAAGCTTGAGGACCTCATTATTCCTAACTTCATGAGAGATGACGTTGTTAAATTTCATCAGCGTTGGATTGAGTTCGACGAAGCCATTCCCTCTAATGAATTAGTGCTGAAAAAAAAGGACGGGCAACCCATTCATGTTTTTTCGTCTCATGTAATGTTAAAACAAGGTTCGGACTCGCCAGAGATGTACTGTGTTGATATTGACTTAAGTGAACAGCACGAGATACGTCTAGAGCTCGAGCGTATGGCGTCTACTGACTTACTGACCGATTTAGCCAATAGACGCGAGCTTGAACAGACGTTAATCTCTATTATCGAAGACGTGACGCATTCCAACTCAGGCTTTGCGCTGTTCTTTATCGACCTTGATATGTTCAAAGAAATTAACGATACATTAGGGCATACATGGGGCGATGAATTGCTAAAAGCAGTAGCGAAACGTTTGGTTAGCTGTATTGATAGCGCAAATGGCATGCTAGCTCGATTTGGTGGCGATGAATTTGTTTATGTTGCGAATAACATAACCGACGAAATTCAGTGTGAAGAAATCGCAAAAACGCTTACCGACTGTTTCAAAAAGAGCTTTGAGCTTAGTACTGAAAGCGTACACATAACATCGAGTATCGGTATTAGCATATTTCCAAGGGATGGGGATGGCATTGACGACCTTTTAAAGCACGCTGATGCGGCTATGTATCAAGCGAAGGCTGAAGGGCGCAATAGGTACCACTTTTTTACCAAGACGTTAAGTCAGAGGTTGCGGCAGCAGCGAAATATTGCTGCTCGTCTACGTGAATCGCTGAAAAAGGACGAATTTGAGCTTTTATTCCAGCCCCAAATAGATGTCAAAACCGGCAAGTTTACATCCTGTGAAGCCTTACTTAGGTGGCGCCCTTTGGATGAAGAAAGTGCTGTACCGCCAAATATCTTCATACCTATTGCTGAGCGCAGCGAACTGATAGCAGACATAGGGCGTTGGGTATTAGAAAAAACCTGCCAGCAGTCGAAAAAATGGAAGAAAAAGGTATAGAAGTTCGCATCGATATAAATGTTTCAGGCAAAGAGTTGGAAGAAAGCTCCTTCTTTGAGCGCTTAACTGCCTGCCGGTCGCATTATGGGTTATCGCCTGAAGATATTGGTTTAGAGCTTACTGAAAACGTTCTGATCAAATCGGATGATGCAATTTTGGAAAATTTACGTGCTCAGCGAGACTTAGGTGTTAAAAATCTATAGACGATTTTGGTACTGGCTACTCTTCACTGAGTTATTTGAAGCAGTTCCCCGTGAGTCATTTAAAAATCGATCGCTCGTTCTTAAAAGGCGCGCCTGAAAACGCCTACGACAGCGCCCTGATGGAGGCCATTGTAAACGTGGGTCACAAACTCGACTTGAAGATAGTGGTTGAAGGGGTAGAGACACAAAGTCAATCTGACTATTGTAAATCGTTGAATGTCGAATTTATTCAAGGCTTTTTGTATTCAAAACCCATTAGCGCCGAGGCCATTGAAGCTCTGCTTGAAAAGCAATAAGCCTGATATAAAAAGAGGCGCTTTTGCGCCTCTTTTTTGTTTGCCCAGCGAAGCTGGCAAACCCGTCAGGTTGAAAGAAACCTGAATCACCCTGACTGAGGGGAAGATAATCCGAATGGCAAGGGCGTTGTTGGCCAACGATAGGGTCTGAAGGAAGCCATAGGAAGTTAGAGGTACACAACGAAAGTGAACCTGATTCGGCAAGACAGGAGGGTAAGCGTGCAAAATAGCGTGAAGCCCGACACTCAGTCAGTCCTGTTTTGTGTTTGAGGGTGGGATTTCTAACAGGGAGCCAGCACAGTAACTGGGGAAGCCTGGCACCGTCTCTGGTTATGAGCCAGAAGCATCTATGCGAGAGGCGACTCAAGGTAGGTGTTGGTGTGAGGTGGCAGATGACGCCGTAGTAGTGAATAAAGTTCGGCCTGTGAAAGCCAGTAATGGTGTGGAGGATAAAACCGAGCTGACCATCAGCAGTGTTTGATGGCGTTCTTATCAGCCAAAAGCTGATTAGGATGGCGAAGGGCGGAAGTACATAGTAAGTCTGTGATGAGCAGATGTTTTTTTTTTAGTGGTACACGAATCGACTAGCTATCGACGTCTTCGTACTTGGTTTGTCGCGGAAGCGACGGACTGGCTACGAAACGGTACATAGGAGTAATGTGGGAACGTTGAGTAGATTGCCATTGGGCTAGCACGCTCTACCACCATGTGAAATAGACCAACACGAAAAGAAGTCATCGGCCCCCACACAGCACACCATCTTCGAGGAGGAGCGTGCGGGTTTATTATAGTTTGTACGGTCACTTGCTTAATAAAGCCAGACTGTTCAAGGGATTTAAAAAGGTACTCAAAGCGAAAGGCGCGGCCGGAATAGATGGGCAGAGCCTGAGCGCGTTTGCCTCAAATCTGGATAATGAACTTACGCAGCTTCTTCTCGAACTCAAAACCAAACGCTATCAAGCGCAACCGGTAAGACGGGTAGTTATCCCGAAAGACGGTGGCGGCGAGCGTCTGTTGGGTATCCCAACGGTAAGGGATAGGGTCGTTCAACAGTGCTTAAATGACCTCCTAACCCCCATCTTCGAAGAACAGTTCCACCCATCAAGCTTTGGTTATAGGCCGAAGCGGAGCTGTCACGATGCTATCACTAAAGCCACGATGTTTATCCGTCGATATAGGCGTCAACACGTGGTGGATATGGACCTGTCGAAGTGCTTTGATAAGCTGGACCATACGCTTATCATTAAGAGCATCAAAAGACGGGTCCGTGATGGCAGCGTGCTGAGCCTTATTACTCAGTTCTTACAAAGTGGGGTGATGGTCGATGGACATTGGCAGCAAACAGAAACAGGCAGTCCGCAGGGTGGGGTAATAAGCCCACTGATAGCGAACATCTATCTGGATGCGTTCGATGAGGAAATGAAACAGCGGGGGCACAGAATAGTGCGCTATGCTGATGATATCCTTATCTTGTGTTGCAGTCGTACAGCGGCAGAGAATGCCAAAGCACAAGCCACACATATCTTAGAAGGAAAGCTAAAGCTCAGCGTAAACACGGAGAAAACACATATCACACACAGTGACGATGGTGTGAAGTTCCTTGGCGTTGAAATCGGGACGAAACATACCCGCATCCAGCCCAAGAAACTCACCGCGTTTAAGGCGAAGCTCAAGCAGATGACGAAACGCAATGGCGGAATGCCGCTGCAATCAGTCATCAATGCACTAAACCCACTGCTAAGAGGGTTCAGTTATTACTTCAAGATAGCCAATGCGAGCAGGGCATTTAAGCAAATAGCAAGCTGGCTAAGACGCCGCTTGCGCAGTATTCAACTCAAGTTATGGAAGAAGGCGAGCCGCCTCCATCGCTGGCTAAGACAGCATGGTTATAAAGGTCGGTTTGCCCACATCAACATGACGAGTTGGTGCAGTGCACGCAGCCCCTTAGCAAGCTATGCGATGCCAAACAGTTGGTTCGATGAGCTCGGGCTAATGAACTTGGAGAATGTTGCAACGGGATATGTGTTTAGCCATTACGCTAAATAACTATGTACATGAGCCGTATACGAGGCCCGTATGTACGGTTCTGTGAGAGGGATGAGGCGGTGACGCCTCACCCTACTCGATCTTTTAGCTTTTTGTGAATATTCATTAATTTATATATGCGTATACTTGCCCGTGATTTTCATTAAAATGTAACCCAACTATGATCTGACAGTTTGCTAATTGCGTTGAATATCAATGTGTTCAGCAAAGGTTAATGAACTAATATGCAATATTCTGTATCGAAAATGCAGAAAAATGAAGGGTTAACGTACTGCGTTACGTAGCATGTAGCCTCGTTTAGTTACCTTTACTTGCTTAATGATAATAAGTATCATTTGCGCATTAAGGCAAATGTTTTAGGAATAATGATGACAATAACACTGAAAAAAATGGGGGCGTTGGTGCTGGCCTCTGCCGTAACGCTCTCTATGCTATCGTCTCAAGCGCTTGCGAACGGGTCTATTGGCGATCACGTTAACAACCTTCATGCCCATATCGGTGAGTACACCGAAGAGGTGCACTGGCTAGAAAGCAAGTTTGGCAGTGTTGTTGATGCGTACGAAGCAAAAGACAAATCGTTAAAAACAGACGCGTTAATCGAATACTGGGAAGAAGTGGATTTTCACTCTGCCATTGAAACCCAATATGTGCCTATTTACGCGTCTATTTGGCAGGGCATTTACGGCGTAAAAGTCGCCATTGATGAAGGCAAGCCAGTTGCAGATGTACGCGTTGAGCAAGAGAAGCTAAATCATGCCTTGTGGCAGGCGCTAGGCGCAGTTAAACTTGCGTCCCAGTACCAAAAGAAAGGTCTGGTTAACAAGGTTCAAACGACTGAAAAAGAGCCGACAACTGGCCCTGAAGTCATCGACGATATTAAAACCCGTCTTGATCGCGTGGTAGCTAAATATGCAGAACAGCTACACGAAGTGGCAACTACGCTTGTTCACGACACTTATCTACAGCGTTTTGAAGGCGTAGAAGGTGATTTGATTGCCAAAGACGCAGCCTTGGTTGAAGACCTAGAGAAAGACTTTAACGTTACGCTTCCTCAAGCCATTTCGAAAGATACTGGCGTAGACGCAGTGCGCAAGGTAGTGGAGTCAATGCAGGCTAAGCTTGACCGCGCTCGCGCACTTTTAGTTGAAGTAGAGCAAAGTCGTAAAGACGTTTTTTAAAGGAAGGTGTATGCAACGTAGAACATTCTTACAAGGCTTAGCTGCAGCAGGTGTTTTATCTGGCTTGCCGCTAGGCTTTGCAAACGCTATGACACAAACCGGTAGTGTGTCAGTAGAATCCCTGCCTAAATTAGAAGGTGATCTCACCTTGTACTTGGGGCGCGGTGAAGGCGGCTTGTATGAGAATGTTCTTAAAGCCATTGAAAAGCGCAACCCGAAGTTAAATTTGAAGGTAAGACGTGGTGGCTCAGCAGCATTGGCGAACACGATTGTGGCTGAAACCAAAGCGGCCGTTAAACGCGCAGACCTTTTTTGGGCAGTAGATACTGGCTCAATTGGTGTGGTGACGGACATCGGTGCCGCCAAGCCATTGCCTAACGATTTAACGGCACAGCTTCGTGAAGATTTTCAATATCCCAGCTGGTCACCGGTAACGGGCCGAGTACGTACGCTGCCGTACAACACCGAGCGCGTTAAGCCAGAGCAGATACCCGAAAGCGTAATGGCGCTTGCTGATAGCGACCTAAAAATAGGTTGGGCACCCGCTTATTCGTCGTTCCAATCTTTTGTTACTGCTATGCGTATTTTAGAGGGTGATAAAGCGACAAAGTCGTGGCTTAAAAGCATCAATAAGCATTCTAAAAAGTATGCGGGCGAACTTGGCGTGGTAATGGGCGTTGAGCGTGGCGAAGTGGATATTGGTTTTGCTAATCACTATTACACACTGCGCCTTAAATCAGGCAAGCCCGATGCGAATGTAGCGCTAGCTTACACTAAAGGCGATGCCGGTTGCTTAGTGAATGCGTCTGGTATTGTGGCGTTAAGCGAAGGCGACTTACCGGTTAACTTTATTCGTTACTTACTGTCGCAGGAAGTGCAGTCGTATCTTGCTCGTGAAGCCTACGAAATACCGCTTGTTCAGGGCGTCGAGCAACCGCAAGGCTTAGCAAGTTTGAGCACGCTTTCGCCCCCTGAAATGGACCTTCGTAAGTTGGCTGATTTACGCCCCACACTTAACCTTATGAGGGAAGTTGGCGTACTGTGACAAACTGGCCAAAGTCGTATCCACTGGCACTGCTTATTGCGCTGATGGCTTTATTGCCCGTCGGCGTTTTATTTTCTTTAGCCCAAGACAGTGCGCAACTTTTCGATACCCATAATCTTCGTGTTCTAGGTAACACGGTTTCACTGGTGGTACTTACCATTATTGGTTCGGTGCTAATTGGTGTGCCGCTTGCCTTTCTCACTGCCTATGTGCAAATGCCGTTTAAGCGCTTTTGGTTAATTTTACTTGCCGCGCCACTGGCACTACCCAGTTATATTGGCGCGTTTGCTATGTACTTCTCATTTGGCAGAGGCGGTGAAATAGAAAATATATTAGGTATTACCACGCCGTCCATCAGCGGGTTGTGGGGCTCTGCGTTAGTGATGAGTCTTTACACTTACCCCTTTGTGATGATGACTACCCGTTCTAGCCTGTTAAGCTTAGATGCAAGCTTGGTGAATGCGGCTCGCACGTTAGGGCTCTCATTAGGCGCTAGCCTATGGCGTGTTGTGCTACCGCGCGTGGTAAATAGCGTAGCGGCAGGCGCTTTACTTGCTGCGCTTTATGCACTATCTGACTTTGGCACGCCGGCCATTATGGGCTTTGACACTTTCACCCGCGTTATTTTTGTTGAATACAATGCCTTTGGCTTGAGTCAGGCGGCGATGCTGAGCTTACAGCTTATGGTTATTGTCGGGCTAATTCTATTTATTGAAAGCCGCATCAGCGGCGCCTCAGAGCGTCCCGGCAGGCATTTATCACTCTTTCCTGGACGATGGCAGCGCAACCTTATGTTGCTCGCTACTATGCCGATAGTGCTGTTAGCTATAGTGCTTCCGTTAGCCATTTTTACCCTTTGGTTAATACGTGAAGGCACTGGGGGGTTCGTGTTAAGCTACGCATGGAACTCTGCTCACGCGTCTTTTATTGCCGCGGTGGTTGCCGTATTGCTGGCTATTCCAGTTGCCCATGCCGCTATTGCGGGTAAGGCAGGGCGCGTTATGGAGCGTATTACTTATTTTGGTTTTGGTGTACCTGGTATCGTTATGGGAACGGCGCTGGTATACGTAGGGCTTAAATATTTACCTGCGCTATATCAAACGTTAAGTTTATTGGTAATGGCCTATGTGCTGCGTTTTATTCCACTTGCGGTGGGTAGCGTAAGAAGTACAGCAGAGAATATCGACTCCGGTTTGGTGAAGGCGGCCCGCGTGCTAGGCGCAAGTCCTCGCGAGGCATTTATGCGTATTACGTTACCGTTAACCCTTCGTGGTATGATAGCGGGCGCAGCCTTGGTGTTCTTAGAGGCAATGCGAGAACTTCCCGCTACTTTAATGCTTGGCCCAACGGGGTTTGAAACCTTAGCCACTTACATGTGGCGTGTGTATGAAGCCGGTTATTTTGGTCGTGCCGCCGTACCGGGGTTATTATTAGTTTTATTATCAGGCGTGGGGTTAATTCTCATGCTGTCGGGCGAGAAAAAAGCCCAATTTACCGTTACCGAGGATGAGCGTTCGTAATGCTAAGTGTAAGTAATTTGTCAGTGAATTATGGGTCTACCCGCGTAGTCGACAAGTTAAACCTAGAACTGGGGCAAGACGAAATTCTCATGTTGGTTGGGCCGACAGGGTGCGGTAAAACCACAATCTTACAAGCACTTGCGGGGCTTATTCCTATTTCTGAAGGCACCATGCGTTTAGGTAAATGGGAAAGTAGTGCAAATAAGCACGTTCCGCCTGAAAAACGCAACGTGGGTATGGTGTTTCAAGATTTTGCACTTTTTCCTCACTTAACTGTTCAGCAAAACGTGTGCTTTCGTTTAAAAGATACATCCCTTGCCGATCACTGGCTTACCTTACTCGGCCTAGATAATTTCCGCGATGTTAAGCCAGCGCGACTTTCCGGCGGTCAGAAGCAGCGCGTAGCCTTGGCGAGAACCTTAGCCCACGAACCGGCCTATGTATTACTTGATGAACCGCTTTCAAACCTAGATGCCGCGTTAAAAGACAGCCTGCGTTGGGAAATTCGCGATGCGCTTAAGAAAGCGGGTGTGCCCGCTATCTGGGTTACCCATGACCAAGAAGAAGCGCTTAGCGTCGGTGATAGGGTAGGTATTTTAAATAAAGGCGTGTTAGAGCAGTTAGACACACCAGAAGCCTGTTATTCATCACCAGCTAGCCGTTTTGTTGCGCGCTTTATGGGCGAAGCAAGTTTCTTGAGCGCAACATTTGATGCTAGTGAAGCAAATACAGACAAAACGGTTGTTACTGAAATTGGCAAGGTGCCAGGCACGCCGCTTCAAGGTGCTAACGGTAATGTAGATTTACTCGTGCGCCCTGACGATTTAAGCCTAGATGCCACGCTTAGTGAGACCAACTGTACGGTTGAATGGGTGCGCTATGAAGGCGAAAGCCGATTGTATGCGGTTATGCTAGATAGCGGTGATGAACTTAAAGTACGTGTGAGCCACGAAAACGCGATTAAGCCCAGTACCCGTGCTTTTGTTCGGTTAATTACTACGCACCCGCTAGCGGTGTTTCCTAAAAACGTTTAGCAGCGCTTCTTTAAATAAGCGTAGCGCTTAATAACTGACTTAAAGACAGAATATAAAAAGGGCAGCCGTTTGGCTGCCCTTCCACTGACTAATACATTCTTTATAACATACGCACTATGCGTTTTCGTTAACCACAATGACTTTGCGATGCGGGAATGGAATTTCGATGTTCGCTTCATCTAGGGCTTTCTTAATTTGCTCAGGTACTGAGAAAAGAATGTTGAAATAGTGCTCGCCGTGACAAAACGGCCGAACAATAAAGTCTACAGAACTGTCGTTAAGCGTAGATACTTCTACAAATGGCGCAGGGTCTTTAAGTATATGCGGGTGGTCTGCTAATACTTTGTCGATAACCGCGCGAGCAGCATCAATGTTTTCGTTGTAAGCAATACCAAACGTCATATCTACACCACGAATTTCATGGTGCGAGTGGTTAACGATTTGCTCGCCCCAAATTTGGCTATTTGGAATGATAATTTGCTTATTGTCGAAGGTTTGCAAGATAGTCGTGAATAAGTCTATCTCGGTAACTTTACCAAATTTACCTGCTGCATCGACAAAGTCATTCACTTTATAAGGGCGGAAGATAAGTAACATAACCCCAGCCGCTAAATTAGACAGCGTTCCCTGAAGGGCAAGGCCAATAGCTAAGCCAGCTGCTCCTAAAAGTGCGATGATAGAAGCGGTTTGCACACCGAAGCGGTTAAGAACAGCAATACCTACAAAGGCCAAGATGGTATAACGCGCTACACTGCCAAAAAACTTAAATAACGTATCATCAAGCTGAGGGTGGCTGCTAGCAATAGCAGCAATGGCGTTATAAACCTTACTTGCTATCCAAAGGCCAATAATAAGAATGGCTAGGGCAAGTAAAATATTGGTGGCCCATGCTAACGCAGCAGGCAGGTATTGATTAATATCGAGTGACGCTAAGAACTCTTCCATGGATACAATCCTCTGTAATTTGTGAAGACGTCGCTATTTCGTTTGTTTGTTCAAATTGAGTTGCACCTCAATTGTGGCGCATAGTTATAAGCGAATTGATTTTTCTTTAGTATTGTTAAAAAGTATTAAAATTTATCAATGTCGACTAAAGAACAAGATTAAATTTCTCGATAAAATAGGCTTTGCATTGTGCGGTGGGGCTTATTACGTATAATCCCGAATTCCTAACTAGCGCTGAGGCTGGCGTAAGTTATTTGGCTTGATTTAAGGTAAACCGATAGTGATAAATCGCGATGTAATAGTGATTGGGGCCGGCGCAGCTGGGCTTTTTTGTGCAGCACAGGCAGGCGCGCGCGGACGCAGCGTAGAGGTGCTTGACCATGCCAAAAAAGTTGGGCGTAAAATTCTTATGTCGGGCGGCGGTCGTTGTAACTTTACCAATATGTATGCCGGGCCTGAAAACTTTCTATCGCAAAACCCCCATTTTTGTAAGTCGGCGCTTAGCCGCTATACCCAATGGGACTTTATCGGTTTAGTGGCCGAACATGGCATTGCCTATCATGAGAAGACATTGGGCCAATTATTTTGTGATGATAGCGCCAAAGACATCGTTGACTTACTGCTTAATGAATGTAGTAAAGCGGGCGTTACCATTACTACCCGCTGTGAAATTTTAAGCGTAGAAAAAAACGAAAGTGGGTATTCACTTACAACGTCGAGCGGCGAATATAGCTGTGAATCTTTAGTTATCGCGACGGGCGGTTTAAGCATGCCAAAGCTGGGGGCCACACCGTTTGGTTACAAAGTTGCCGAGCAATTTGGTCTTAAGGTTTTACCTACTCGGGCAGCCCTTGTTCCCTTTACCCTGCACGATAAAGACAAAGATATCTTGGCAGAACTTAGCGGTATCGCGGTAGATGTATACGCAAGCTGTAACGACACCACGTTTAAAGAAGCCATGCTGTTTACCCACCGCGGTTTAAGCGGCCCAGCCATGCTACAAATATCTAGCTACTGGGAAGCGGGTGACAGCTTAAGTATCAACACGCTTCCCAATGACGATGCCACTGCGCTTGTACAAACCGCGCGTAACGAAACGCCCGATGCCCTGCTTGCTACCTCTTTAAATAAAGTATTCCCCAAGCGCATGGTACAGAGCTTTATTGAGTATCATAACTGGCGCAATGTGCCGGTAAAACAGCTTACCCACAGCGAATGTGATGCCATTGCTGATACGTTAGAAAATTGGCAGGTGAAACCCAATGGCACCGAAGGTTACCGCACCGCAGAAGTCACCATTGGTGGGGTAGATACCAACGAGTTATCGTCTAAAACCATGATGGCCAAAAACGTGGAAGGCCTCTACTTCATTGGCGAAGTGGTAGACGTCACTGGCTGGCTAGGCGGCTTTAATTTCCAATGGGCGTGGAGCAGCGGCTGGGCAGCAGGGCAGGAGGTTTAATGTTTTCGTGGAATAGTTTCGAAGACAGTTTTGCCAATTCGAAGACAAGAAGATTTTATTTAAAGCGGTACAGCAAGCTAACTAAATAAGAAATATAAGAATATTTTTGTCTTCGATTCTTGGTTCGTTGATACCGCTCCATATGAAACGTTAATGTCGGAATGTTGTGGTTTTTAATGCTTCTATCTGCTCAGGGCTGAAACCACTGCGAAGTAATTCAAAATCACAGAGTTCAACAGCATGACACGTTGGGCAACCACGCGTATTGATAACCACAGCCTCGCCCGTTTTATCGGTCCCCATCCCTATGTGGTGCTGTCGTGTCATGCCAATATTCCAGAGCCTCACCTTTTCCTTTTTTACGCCTGATGCGTGATCTCAATACACTCGGCACTGGCGGTTGTGAGTTTCATATCTTTTACATTGATATTGATGAGAAAGCCGGCTTCCTACACCGCAGGTGGATCTGATAGGAAGTCACTCGTTGTGGTTTGATGAAATTGCAGAAAGGTACGAAAAATTGTATCAATGCTGAAGATAAACCTTCAGTTATCTGTATTTCACGTATTGATACATCGCCGTAGATAAAGCCTTTTAGGGACAAAGATTAACTGTTGATCTTTAAGAACATGGGTTTACCATACCCCTAAAAAGCGAAAACCCGAGAGGGACTGTTGTCTGTCTCGGGTATCTAGATAGATTGTTGAAGGCGCATGATAATAAATCAGAGGGACCGTTCAACTGCTCTAACAAGGATTCTAGTAAAATATGGCAGAAAGTCAAGTCCCGTATACCTATAACAACAGTGGCGAATTGAAGTCTAACTTATCGGAAGAACGATTTAAGCCCTTTCTGATGAAGGCAGGCTTCAATGAGGAATATGCTTTTAATCTATATTTATACAATGCAAGACTTGCTAAGTCCTTCTTGTATCCATTACACATCTTGGAAGTAACGCTTCGCAACAAGATGAGCGGTATTTTTTCTACTCTTTACGGTCCGGATTGGCCACGCTCCACCACCTTTCGAGGCGAGCTAAGTCAACAGAGCGAAGATGCGTTAGATAAGGGGATCCAGAGGGCGAAATCTCATGACACAGAAGACATCGTGGCAACCCTCACGTTTGATTTTTGGTCAAATCTTTTTCGTTCGGAGTATGACAGGCCATTTTGGCAGTCAAATATGCAAACATTACTGCCAAACACGACCAAAACACGGCATGAATTTCAGCAGCATGTCAAAGATCTGAATAGATTTAGAAATCGGGTCGCCCATCATGAGCCAATATATGGTCTAAATATTTCCAAATATCACACAGACTTACTCGACGTCATTAAGTGGATAAGCAAAGAAACGCATGACTGGACGAAGCATCATTCAACCGTCAATGGTATTTTACGTACGTCACCTAGCGCCAATGGTGAGCCGAAACCACATTTTGGCGAACGGTGTGATAACCAATTTTTGAGAGTCGACAACACCACGACACTGAACGATATCCCGAGCTGTCGATTTTATTATTATGACGGCGATGTGCCGCTGATCATTGAAAAATCGCACCTTCTCGATTTTATGCTCCGAAACAAAGAGTGTGATGGCACTTTAATGCTGGACTTAACGGAAATTACCTTTGGTGAGATCATTAGCACCCTTCAGCTGCCGTCAAACACTCAACGGTGTGGAAGTACTGAAAGTTTAATAAAAGCGAAACAGATATTTAAGCAGCGAGGCATTGATTACATCATCGTTGAAGAAGCGAGTAATGTTGTTGGCATCATAGCGAAAGCGCATAGACAATATTAATAAAGGAACGTAAGCCCAATAAAGCAACGTTCCCTTCCGTTATTCGGTTAACCAAAATGCTTTTGCCTATGACAATTGGGGCATAATGCGATTGCATTTTCCAAGGTATCTTCCCCTCCATGGGCCAACTGCTGAATGTGGTGCACTTCTAGATAAGGGGAGCCATCTTTTCTTCGCGAAAAAGGAGCAGGGTTCTTGCACGATCCACAAATGCCCTTGGCACGAAAGAGGACTTCAGCCACCACATCTGGGTTACGTTGAAGTACGCTCACTTCAACAATGGAGGTCTGTGGGATTTTAGGCGCTTTTTGCAATCGACGTTGCCGCTCTTCAGCGGAACGTTGCTGAGCACGGACAACGTCTTTCTCAAAGTCTTTGTCTATGTCAGAGAGTACCACCGCTTTTGGGGCGAGCAGTGCCGATAAAATATGCCTGACGTCGGTTGAGATAGGAGCTCTGAATGACACGCCTTGCGCACAGAAGTGGCGCTTAAAATTGCTCCAATTCTTATTCCCTCTTGTTTCATGGGGAAGTAACTCGCTAAGTACCCATTCATCCAGTGTGATTGATTTATCGGGGACGGTCTCTTCTCGGAGATGAAAGCGTAAAGGACGATTAGCGGTGGGCTCATGATATCGACCTGTCACTTCGTACAACCCACACAGTTCAAACGTGGGCTACTCTTTTAGTTTTTGAATGATAAAGACTTTATCGTTCGGTTGTACGCGTTCGTACTTCCATCGTTGCTTCTCACTCAGTCCGTAGCCCATGTCAGTGGTAAATGCTGAAGTATTTTCAGGACCATGATAAGCATAATAATAGTGAGACATAACCTCTCCATGTCAGGCGTTTTTCAACATATTGCATATTGCATCAACGCCAATGAAATTGGAAAAGCCGGAATATGCGAAAATAAAGTAAAGCGGACTATATCTTAATGTGAAAATAAACAACAGGTTGGTGGGAAATGGCTACACGTGCCGTTAAAAAAAGCAAAAAATAACGCTACCCAAGAAACGTTGCGTGAACGCGCCAAAAAGATAAGTTTTAAACGCGTCAAACATGCAGAACTGTGCTTGAAAATGTATTAAACATAATGTCTTTTACGGTTTCTTCTTTAATACCAAGTATTTTTTATCTCTTGATAAGCATGACAAGGCAAGTTTGCATACCTTAAAGTTCGTACAAACACGTCTTCGTTTTAATTTGAGATTTGTGCAAGTTTTTAAGGCGATAGCAAAACAGCTGCGTAGAAACTTTGTCTTCGTTACAGTTAAAAGAGTTCAACAGATGAAGATGTATCGAAGGCGGTCTTTCCTTTTTTCGAACTGAAAAGGCTCAAATTTTGATAGTTAAGCCTAAAATAGAGGCTGTCTTCTTTATAGCAAAGCTATTTAAAACCACCACTGCAATACCAGTTGGTTTTGTTCAAGGCCTGATGCATAGCGGTTCTCTGCGTTTAATTTACCAAATACTAATTCTACTTCTTGTTCTCAAAAAGCGCCTCTTACTATATCCCTGGACTAATCCCCTGTGAACGGCATTAGCTGACATTGACGGGCGAGCTGTACGGAATTGGGCTACGTACACTGCTTGATCATATCGCCAGGAACAAGGCTTTACGTATATAAAACCGGCTTTAAGTTCAGTATTCTTATTACTGAATAAGGATTACTGTTTTGCTCTGGTATAAAAGGGGTTATGTTGAAATTTTCGTAGTGTATTGGGTTAATACTCTAAGGAGAATAGATGAATGTGGTTGACGGGCGGTAAGCGTATCACTAATATTAAAAATAACACGCCCGCCAAGCCTCTTAACAATGCTCAAATTGTGCGGGCTTTTTTATGCCTGAATTTTACGTCATGGAAGATAAGGCATAATGAATCAATTCAACAAACCCGCGGTTAGTGTTACAGAACAAATCAGCATTCTTAAAAATCGCGGTCTAGCCATTCAATTTCCAGAGCGTGCGGAAAGATATTTAGAAGTAATAAGCTATTTTCGCCTTAGCGCATATATGCGCCCCTTCCAAAAGAATATAAACAAACGAGGTGTAGACCATCAATTCAAAGATGGAACTGAATTTAAACAAATAGTGAACTTGTACTCTTTTGATAGAGAATTGCGATTGCTCATTATGGACGCTATTGAGAGAGTAGAAGTTGCAATTCGAGCTACCTTGAACAACGTGATGGCTAACAAGTATCAAACTGATGATATATGTAGTGGTTCTCACTGGTACTTGAATAAATCATTATTTAAATCATCATATCAGCACAAACGACTGTTAAAAGAAATCGAAGACAAGCAATCAAAAGAATTCAACGATCTTCAGAGAGACGTAAAAAAGATTGAACGAACTTCAGCTGCCGCAGAAATTAAAGTACGGCGGATTGAAAGAAGAGTTAGAGAGAATTATGCCCGCTTTTACCAACATACATATGATTCGCCTCAGCTTATGCCTGGTTGGGCGATGGTAGAAGAACTAACTCTCGGGAGTATATCTCACCTATATCGGGGGCTAGCAAGAGATAGCGACCGTAAAGACATAGCTAGAAGATTTGACTTACCTCAAGAGGTTCTTGAAAGTTGGTTGCATACGCTAAACTTTGTGAGGAATTGTTGCGCACATCATAGTCGGCTTTGGAATAGAGAGTTGTCTGTTCAGCCCAAAATTCCCAATGGTGATAACTGGCAGATGCCAGATAGATTAGAGCCCAGCCAGGTTCAGCCTAAGCGTCGTATCTATATGGTGTTACTTATGTTAGGTCACCTGATGAGACAGGTTAGTCCAGATAGTCAATGGCATAAGAAAGTAAAAGCGCTGGTTACACTTCATCCAGAAATCCCAATATTTCCTATGGGCCTTCCTGATGATTGGCTTACCCACGAATTCTTCAGTAGTTAAGTACCACTAGACATCAAAACATCTTCATGAAATACAAATTTGCAAAGCCAATGAGTGAGATTAAGTAAAAATCATTCATAATAAAATATATTCGTTTTACTTATCCTCATTTGCAGCCTCTAACATTAAAACGACATACCTATCGCCAAACCCGCTACCACCGCACTTTTATGGTTTCGATGGTAGTCGTAATGAAGTTGGGGCGACACGGTAATACCAGCCATTTCAAATTCGTACAAAAGGCCTAAGCGAGCGACTTCCATTTTATGACTGCCATGAAATTCTAGGCCTGGGCACAATTTGTGCAATGAAGTGGTTAGTAATATGAAGGTCGGCAACCAGTAAGTAGGTATAGGCATCTAAGTCTTCGTATGCGTACTCTGCAACAAAGCCAACGCCTAAAAAGTTATTAAGCCTGTATTCGTAATCGATACCTAGCGTAGACGCGTTGCCGCACTCTTTTGTGTAGGTTGTGCCTACAAGCGCAGACAAATGGTGTGGTGTTGATTGCCAGTGATGAGCATTTCCTTTTGCACCAACGCCAGAGGCATAAGCTGAGGCACCCAGCAAAACGGTTGCTAAATAAACTCGCATGGTCTTACTCACTTACGTTCTAATCGTGACTTCCCAGAAAGTTGTACTTCCTAGCACTCATTAAAGCGTAGGTATGATTCACGCCTCTTGCCAATGGACTTTAGTTTAACGGCGTTAGTTAACGTAACGCAGTTTTTTCTACTACACCTTTGCTGGGTAAAGGTGCCCTGTCTATACTCAAATGAGGCAAGTAGGATAGCGCTTGCCAGGGAGTAATATTATTGCGACCCCCTGACAAGGAGAGTTACGACTTAAAGAAACGGAGACTTACGTGCTTAAGCAGTTGGTTTATAGAAGTAAAGCTACAGCAACATTTAGTGAGGAAGATTTGGCGAGAATCACGTCAGATTCATTACCTTTTAACAAAGCAAATGGTATTACAGGGATTCTGCTATTCGACGGTGAATACTTCTTTCAAGTACTTGAAGGGGAAAATGAGAAGGTCCAAGCTCTCTATGAGTATATCAAAAAGGACAGTCGTCACAGTGCTATCGTCAAAGTGACGGAAATTGTCATTCACGAACGCGATTTTGGCGAGTGGCTTTTAAGGACCCTATCAATTAATAAAGGAAGCCGCTGTTACTGGTTACCCTCAGATATTAGCCTTAATCGAGAAAGTCGAATATTTGCGTTACTAAACAGTTTTGCTTCAGGTAAATGGCGAAACTGCTTGAGTGATGACGATCGCAAGAAAATTAACGCGAAAGTGGCAGTTAAAGCTGCATCTGTTGATGCTTTCGAAAACTCCAACATTCAGTTCGCTTTCCAGCCCATTGTTGATACGTTTAAAGGCAGAGTCTCAACAATAGAAGCATTGATAAGAAGTGACGACGGCAGATACCCTGAAGCTATCCTCGACAGTTTACACGGTGATGAAAAATATAAGTTTGACCTTGAGAGTAAGGCTATAGCAATAGCCCAAGGGGCTAAGTTACTCAACCCATCCCAATCACTTTCGGTAAATTTATGCCCGGGCGCTATCACACATATGCCGAATGTGGCTGACTATTTGTGCTCTTTATTAAATCAACATAAATTAAAACCAAAACAACTGGTGCTAGAGGTCACGGAAACGGAAATTATTAGTGAAAGCGCTGCATTCTACGACGTTATTGCGCGTATACGCTCGCGCGGAATTCAAATCGCTATCGATGACTTTGGTGCAGGGTACGCTGGTTTATCTCTGCTCGCAGATTTTTCGCCCGATATAATAAAACTCGATAGAAAGATTACTACAGGTATTCATGAAGACGGTCATCGTCAGGCAATTACTGAAGCTGTGTTAGAGTTTGGTAATGCAATGGGCATTCCACTGGTTGTGGAAGGCGTCGAAACAATGGAAGAGTGGCTGTGGCTTCAGCATGTAGGTGTTCAAAGGTTTCAGGGCTTTTTGTTTGCAAGGCCGCGGCTTAATGGTCTATCGGAAATAAATTTTCAAGTGTTAAAGAGCAACACACAAGCACTGGGTTCGCGCCTTTATAGCGAATAAAAATTCACGTGAGTTGTGCCTTGGCCACTTTTTTAACTGCTGTGGTTAAATCGGCAAGTGCTGCTGACTCAAGCGTAGTCCAATGCCAAAACAGCGGTACTCCCAGCTCTTTTTTGGGAAACAGTGGGATTAACTCACCCTCTTTGACCTCTTGCGCTACCTGAAGTGTTGGCAGCAGCGCCCAAACCACGCCATCTAACGCCATTTTTACAAAACCATGAGACGAGGGATACCAGTGACAGGTAGTAAACGTAGGCGCAATATTTAAACATTCCCTTTGATAGTCGGTAAGTAGCGTTACATCGTATTCATCGTACAAAAGCCCCGGCGTATTCATTACATGTTCAGGCGATATTCCGTTACTAAGATGCCGCTCTATAAAGCGAGGCGAAGCATACAGCTGGTAGCGCATGGCGCCTAACCTGACCGACTGGCCACCGGTGACAGGTGTTCCCGTTTGGCTAATGCATGCCATAACCCGCCCTTGTTGTAATATCTCTCTGGTTTGGGTTTGATCTGCGTTGACGATGTGCACTGGATTGGCGTGCTTTTCACTGAATGAAGCCATAACTTGTGAATACCACGTGGCAAGCACATCATTGTTCACTGCTATACTGATAGGTGCTGCCGAGGCTTCTAAACCACTTTTTATATTTAATGCTTCTTCAAGCACACTCACTTTCTGTATATGAGCAAGCAGCTCTTTCCCAAGCGGTGTTGCTTTCAATGGCTTAGTACGCACCATCACCGGGCCACCCACACTTTGCTCTAAGCGTTTTATCTTCTGAGAAACCGCCGATTGCGTAAGATTTAGCGCCTGCGCGCCCTTTTCAAACCCTCCGTAGCGAAGAACTTCGTGAAAGCATCGTAGCGCGTCGTAGTCGAGCATGGTGATCCTGTGAAAAGAAGGTTATTAGTATTAATTTTGCTTATCAAAGACAAAAATCATTAATTTAATTTAGCTGCTTAAGGTGTATAAAATCAAGCCAATTATTTAGGTTGCTACGGCGTATTGATAGTCAATGATGAGCAACCAGCTCGTTCTATTTTATTTATCTATTTACTTTAAGAGGCAGACAACATGTTGGCGGCAGCAACAAGTGGTTTCGTGATGGGCGGTACCCTTATCATCGCAGTAGGCGCACAAAACAGCTTTCTGATTGAGCAGTCGATGAAAAAGCAGTGGACCACCCTATTCGTTTACTGTTTATTCTTAGCGATGCCATTTCAATTAGCCCTGGGTGCGATGGGCTTTGGCTTGTTGTTGCAAGAGTATCCAATGCTAGTGACGGTGACCAAATGGGCTGGCGTAGCATTTTTGTTATGGATAGCGTTTAACAAGATTAAGTCGTCGTTAGCAAATGATGCCTTGGTGTTAGCGATGGCGAAAAAGCAACTGTCGTTTAAAAAGGCGCTGTTAATTGCATTGGCAGTAACGTGGCTTAATCCACATTTTTACTTAGACACGCTATTGCTAATGGGAAATTTGGCGAGTCAGTGGCAAGAAAATAAATGGTGGTTTGTGGGCGGTGCGATTGGGGCATCCGTAGTGTGGTTTGTGGGGCTAAGCACCCTGACCGCGCGCTTTGCCCATCATATGCAACGTCCCAATTTTTGGCGCTGGTTTAACCGCCTAAATGCGGCCGTGTTGGGGATGGTAAGTATACAGTTGGCAAGCCTTTAGCTAAGACACGCTGAGTCGCAAAATTCTAAGACGCGTTGAACCCCAGGCTTTCGTTGAAACGGTATACTGCTGCGGTAAGTCAAACCACTGATTTAAAGGATATACAGGTGAGCTGGATTTATTTGATAACGGCGGGCTTGCTGGAAATTGGCTGGCCCGTAGGGCTTAAAATGTCGCAAGAGGCGGAAACCCGTGTCATGGGCATTCTACTGGCCATAGGTTTTATGGCTGCCAGTGGTTTTTGCCTTTGGATGGCACAAAAACAAATTCCCATAGGTACGGCGTATGCTGTATGGACGGGCATAGGGGCAGCGGGCACGTTTTTGGTAGGCGTGGTGTTTTACGGCGACCCTGCGTCGTTAGCACGCTATTTTGGCGTGGCGCTTATTGTGGCGGGCGTTGTTGTACTTAAACTAGCGCACTAATGTGGAGGCGGCCAACCTGAGCGGCCAAAAGCAAATAAAAAGCCCGTTCGCTTTTCATTGTGAACGGGCTTTTTACCTTTCTACGCCTCAATTATGCAAGCGTGGGGCTATATTTAGTAATACCCTAGCTGGCTTCTAAGTTCGGCCATAAAGGTTTCAATACGCTCAGCATTTTTGCCTAAATCGCTTTTCCCTACGCGTGATTTACTGCGTACATCAACCAAGGTGTCATCGCTTTTAGCGGTTAACCTGATAACCACGTCGTCTTTGAAGCCGAACCAAGTGGTGGTGTCGGTGGCTTCCAGTGTGTTAGGTAAAGCGCCATCGCTAACGCGTTCCCAACCCAGTGCCTCTATCGCTTTCTCTGCGGCCATATAAACTTCATTGACGGGCTGTGGCAACAGTTGAGTTTTAATTTCAGGGTAGGCTTCTATCTGCTGTTTGGTGACGTCGCCGCCTTCATAGGCTACCGAGTTAGGCGCGCCTTCGCGCAGTGGTGCGATAGCTACAAATTCGGGTGGGTTTGTCACGTCGGTGGTGATATCGTGAATGGGGGGAACCGCGCTTGCCTTGCTCATCATGCTAACCGGCATGCCTACCGCAATTAGCGCAAGAATAGCGCAAACAAGCGTACTGCCCCAGTTTACGTTTTTACGGTTTAGTAATACCTGCAAAATAATAAGTATGATGGCTGCGCCGCCGACATATACGCCGAAGCGTAACGATGTAAACGCGGTGCCTAGGCTGACGCCAGCGTATTGATACAGTGGGCCAGGCAATACCACCATGAGAAAACCAACTATGCTGGTTAGGGCAATGAGTGCTTTCAAGTGAACTCCAAGGTTGTTATTTTAGTTTGACCAACCTACTTTAACAGTCAAATGGGGATTTTGGATTAGTTTCTCGCAATAAAAATGGGGGCCGTTTATTTTGCTGAGCCCTTTTATTTAAGTAAAAACTCTCTACAGCCCGAATCTAAAAAAGGTAAGTCGCATTGCAAAGTGAGACAGTCGATGAAGCTATTTACGTACAACAAGCTGAGTTGTTGGTTGACCTTCTCTCTACCTTCAAGCCTTTTTTTATAAAGGGTATTAGCGAATACGCGCTTATCGAGCTGTTGAAAAAAGCCCCCTATCAGTTTTTCGATGAGGACGCGCTGCGTGACCCACTTATTCTCTTTAAAACCCATTTCGTTTTGTTTCACGCGCTTTATCAATTGAAACGCAATTGGCGCGAGCGAAATGAAGGCGAGTTAGATATTCACGCGCTTAATATTTCGTTAAAGCCCATTGATAAATCAGACGCTGAGCAAAACGACGGGGCCAAATTAAGAGGCAAAGTAATAACGGAACCAGATAAGCTGGCTGAATACTACTTGGATTGGTCTAACTTCGAGAAGACCGACCGCGATAGCGTTGAAACATTATTAAACGGGTTTTGGCAGCGCATGGCAGGGTTGCGAACCGCCAACTATCAGCAAAGTGATATTGATAATGCCCACGACTTACTGGGGGTAAATGAGGCGGATGGCGTATCGCGCATGTCATTAAAGCGCGCCTACAAAAAAACGCTTCAGCGCGTGCATCCTGATAAAGGGGGTAATGGGCAACAGGCGCAAAAGGTTATTCAGGCATATCAGATGCTATGTGCGTACTATTGCTAAATTCGGCAAAATAGAATGATACTGAGCGTATAATTTCGCATTATTCGTATAATGTATATGGCCTACGGCAGTTAAACGACAACAACGGTAACTTCAGCTTCATTCTCTTTTATTCTGATGTATAAATGCGCACAATATGAACGATAAGAGCGCAGATTCGTACTAACGAGCGTTTAACTGTGCCACACCTCTTCCGATTATCATCGTATCGGTCTAGTAGGGCTGTAGATAATTAGGCGCATTGGAAGCAAACATTCTTAGTTTTATATTGGAAATACGGAACAAAGGCCGTGTTCTGTAAACGTTATTGGGAAATAGAAAATTTATGAGTCGCATTTTTTATGTTACTGCAGCATTAATAACCCTGTTGGGCGTTATTGGGTGTTCGAACGAAGGTGAGCAAGCGCAGCAAGGTGCTCAGCAAGGTAAGCCTGCACCTTCCGTATCGGTAGTTACGCTGGAAAAACAACCTGTAGTACATGAAATGGTGTTGCCGGGCAGAGTTAGCCCGTCTCGTCAGTCTCAGGTGCGTCCCCAGGTAGATGGTGTTATTACCGAGCGCCTATTTGAAGAAGGCGCTTATGTAGAAAAAGGTCAGCAGCTTTATCAAATTGACGAGGCACGCTACCTGGCGCAGCTAAATAGTGCTAAGGCTGATTTAAAAAGCGTAGAGGCAAACCTTAAAACACTGGAAGCGAAAGCTCGCCGTTACGACGACCTTGTGGCGCAAAATGCGGTAAGTAAGCAGGAATACGACGACGTTATTGCCCAAAAAGACCAGGCGCAGGCCGCCATTAGTGTGGCTGAAGCCGCAGTTGATGTGGCTAAAGTAAATATGGGCTATACCAAGGTATACGCGCCGATAAGCGGGCGTATTAGCCGTTCGTTTGTAACCGAAGGTACCCTTGTCACTACCAATCAGGCACAGCAGCTTGCCACCATAACCCAGTTAGATCCTGTTTTTATTGATATGCAAGAATCAGGGTCGTCAATTATCACATTGCGCCAATCAATGCGTAAACAAGGCTCTATGGACGTAGAGTTGACGGTCGATGAAGTGACCGGTAAGCGCTATGAACAAACCGGAAGCGTAAAATTTTCTGAAGTCACCGTTGATGAGAGCACGGGCTCAGTCACCCTTCGCGCAGAAATGCCAAACCCTGAAGGCGTGTTACTGCCAGGGTTATTTGTAAAAGGCCACGTTATCACTGGCCGTGAAAACGCGCTATTAATCCCTCAGCGTGCCACCACTCGCCAGCCTGACGGCTCGTTGTCTGTGTATGTTGTTAACAAGAACAATGAAGTTGAAGGTCGAACCTTAGAAATTGGCAAGATTTACCGCGATCAGTATGTGGTTTTAAACGGCGTGAGTGAGGGCGAGAAGGTCATTGTAACTGGGTATCAGAAGGTTAAACCTGGTGCAAAAGTTAACCCGTCTGAATGGCAACCGTCATCACGTGGCTCACGATAGCAAGCAAGGGATTTAAGTAATATGGCTCGTTTTTTTATAGACAGGCCCGTGTTTGCATGGGTGCTCGCAATTATCACTATGATGGCTGGTGTACTTGCCATTACTTCACTGCCAATTGAGCAATATCCCAAGGTGGCTCCCCCTTCGGTGACCATTTCGGCAACCTACCCTGGAGCGTCGGCAGAAACCGTTGAAAACTCGGTAACGCAGGTTATCGAACAAAGCCTAACGGGTATCGACAATTTGCGTTATTTCTCGGCAAGTAGCTCGAACAGCAGCCTGTCGATAACGTTAACATTCGAACCCGGTACCGACCCTGATATTGCGCAAGTTCAAACGCAAAACAAGGTGCAAGGCGCTTTGCCGCTGTTGCCAACCCAAGTGCAGCAGCAAGGGGTAACAGTAACTAAGGCGAACAGTGCTTTTGCACTGGCGGTGGGTTTTTATTCTGAAGACGACAGCATGACGCAGTATGATCTGAGCGACATGTTAGTGTCGAGTTTCCAAGACCCAATATCCCGTGTAAACGGGGTAGGTAATGTGCGGGTTTTTGGTGCGCAGCGTTCTATGCGTATTTGGTTAGACCCAGATAAACTGTATAGCTACAACCTGACCCCCACGGATGTTCAGGCAGCGGTGCAGGTTCAAAACACCGATGTGTCAGCAGGGCAATTAGGTGGTTTGCCGGCTATTGAAAACCAGCAAATAAACGCGACTATTCAAGCGCAAAGCCGCCTACAGACCGTAGAAGATTTTGAGAACATCGTACTTCGCGTAAATACCGATGGTTCGCAAGTGCGAGTACGAGATGTTGCGCGTGTAGAGCTTGGTGCACAAAGTTACGATGTTATTGTTCGCTACGATAGAAGGCCTGCTTCTGGCATGGCCATCAGCTTAGCGTCGGGGGCTAATGCCCTAGATACGATAAAAGCCGTAAAAGCCAGAGTGGAAGAGTTACGTTCAAACCTACCTGATAGCGTAAAAGTGGTTTATCCGGTCGATAGCTCACCTTTTATCGAGCTATCTATTGAGTCGGTGGTACATACCTTAATTGAAGCCGTAGTGTTGGTATTTTTGGTGATGCTACTTTTCCTTCAAAACTGGCGTGCCACTCTTATTCCTACTATTGCGGTACCTGTTGTTTTACTGGGTACATTTGCCGTGCTACTGGCCTTTGGTTTTAGTATTAACGTACTGACCATGTTTGCCATGGTACTTGCCATCGGACTGTTAGTGGACGATGCCATCGTAGTTGTAGAAAACGTTGAGCGTATTATGGAAGAGGAAGGCCTTTCGCCTGCCGAAGCCACTAAAAAGTCGATGTCTCAGATTACGGGGGCGTTGGTAGGTATTGCTGCCGTTCTTTCAACCGTATTCATTCCCATGGCGTTCTTTAGCGGTTCTGCGGGGGCGATTTACCGTCAGTTCTCTGTGACTATCGTGTCGGCGATGGCGTTTTCAGTATTAGTCGCCATTGTGCTTTCCCCTTCGTTGTGCGCCACGTTGTTAAAACAGCATTCCGAAGATCATGACAAGAACAAAGGCTTTTTTGGCTGGTTTAACCGCACCTTTAACAAGGGGCGTGACCGCTATCAAAGAACCACCACTCACATGGCGAAACGATTTAAGCGCTATTTCGTGGTGTACGGGTTATTAGTGGGCGGCATGGCGTTTATATTTAGCCAGCTTCCAGGTGCGTTCCTTCCCGATGAAGACCAAGGGCGAATGATGGTGCTCGTCAGCACACCGCCAGGGGCAACAGCAGGGCGAACGCTTGAGTCAATTAAACAGGTTGAAGACTACATTCTTGAGCAGGAAAGCGACGCAGTTAACGGTATGTTTGCGGTAGTGGGCTTTAGCTTTGCAGGTCAAGCGCAAAATGCCGGCATGGCGTTCTTAAACTTTAACGATTGGAGCGTGCGAGACGAGAGTGATTCTGCATTCGCGGTTACGCAGCGCGCGTTTGGTGCCTTTAGCCAAATTCAAGATGCCTCGGCCTTTCCCATTGTACCGCCACCCATTATGGAGTTAGGCAACGCGACAGGCTTCGATATGCAGCTGGTGGATCGCGGTGGAAACGGTCATGAAGCCTTAATGAATGCCCGTAACCAGCTACTGGGTATGGCTGCGCAGAACCCGAAACTTGCAGGTGTGCGCCCCAATGGCTTAAGTGATGTTCCTCAGTTTAAGATTAATATCGACAGTGAGAAAGCATCGGCACTCGGCTTGAATTTAAGTGAGATTAATAACGCGCTTCAAATTGCCTGGGGCTCAAGCTACGTCAACGACTTTATCGATAAGGGGCGTATTAAGCGCGTATATATGCAGGCTGATTTGCCGCATCGTATGACCCCTGAAGACTTAGATAAGTGGTTTGTGCGCAACAGCGACGGCGAAATGGTGGCATTTAGCACCTTCTCTACGACAGAGTGGGTGTATGGCTCACCTAAGCTGGAGCGCTTTAACGGTATTTCATCGGTGAACATTCAAGGTAGTGCAGCACCTGGCGTGTCCTCTGGTGAAGCGATGGCTGAAATGCAAAAGCTGGTTGGTCAACTACCGTCAGGATTTGCGGTTGAATGGTCGGGCTTATCTTACGAGGAACAGGAAGCAGGCTCTCAAGCCCCCATGCTGTATGCGCTTTCTATTTTGATCGTGTTCTTGTGCTTAGCCGCCCTGTACGAAAGCTGGTCGGTGCCTTTTGCCGTCATGCTGGTTGTTCCCTTGGGTATTCTAGGCTCGGTAACCGCCGCGTTCATCTTTAACTTGCCAAATGATGTTTACCTGCAGGTAGCCTTTTTAACAACGGTGGGTTTGGCTGCGAAGAACGCGATCCTTATTGTTGAATTTGCAAAAGAGCAGTACGAAAACGGCGAAGATTTAATGACGGCCGTATCTAACGCGGCCTCCCAACGTTTTCGCCCAATTCTTATGACGTCTATGGCATTTATCCTTGGGGTAACACCGCTAGCGCTGGCAAGTGGAGCGGGAGCAGCAAGTCAGAACGCTATCGGCATTGCGGTGATGGGCGGCATGTTTGCGGCGACATTCTTGGCTATTTTCTTTGTGCCCATGTTCTACGTGATGGTAGAAAAACTGTTCCACAAAGAAGACAAGCAATAAGCAAGTGCGCTAGAGTGAGAAAAAAACGTTTCATTCTTCTACATAGGGATATTGGTAATGACCACAGTTGTTTTTTCTCACGGTAAAGAAAGCGGTCCATGGGGCAGTAAAATAACCACGCTTTCTAATGTAGCGAACGATATGGGCTTTGGTGTAGAGAGTATCGATTATCAAGATCTCGATTGCCCCGAAGCCCGCTTAGAGCGCCTAAAAGAGACCATTGCTGAAAAGTGTAATGACGTTGTTTTAGTGGGCTCGAGCATGGGCGGCTATGTGTCACTCGCCGCGGCGAGCCAAATATCGGCGAGAGGTGTCTTCCTTATGGCGCCTGCGCTGTACTTGCCCAATTACAAAGTTCAGCGTTTTCCTTACGACGGTTACGTGAGTTTGGTGCACGGCTGGAATGATGAGATTGTGCCAATTGAGAACAGCCTTAAGTACGCTCGTCATCAAAAAGCGCAGCTTTTGTTACTTAACGACGGTCACCGTTTAGCAAATAGTAAGTCGGTAATTTCGCCGTTTTTCAGAAACTGGTTGGAAAAGTTTCGCTACTAACCTTTTGTATTCATAAGGTGTGTTGGCTGAAGGTGTGCCTTAACCCCCATGTACTATGATATTCATAAAGCCCACTTCGGTGGGCTTTTTGCTACCGGCTTACGTCAAACACAACCTACGACCAATCGCTTATAGCGCTTTTGGCTTCAAAAGCAGGAATGGGCGTGTTTTTATGGCATGATGAGATATGGCTATGAACAGGGCAGATGGAAATGACATGTAGTTTACCTCAAGCGCCACAGTGGTCTTCTTTAATTAAATCTGGTTGCCGTGTCTTTGTTGGCGGGAACGCGTCAGTACCTCACGCACTTGTGCAGCACCTTATTGATAACAGCGAAGGTTTTAGTGATATAGAGCTTGTGCACATGCTGGCATTAGGCGACACCCGCTGGGTTAAAGAAGAGTACAAAAATTTATTTAAAGCGAACACCTTCTTTATTGGTGGTGATACGATGCGCAAGGCCGTAGATGAAGGACGCGCAGATTATACGCCGGTTTTCCTGTCTGAAATTTCAAGTTTGTTCAGCGATGGTACCCTTGCCCTTGATGCAGCGCTAGTGAACGTAAGCCCCCCTGATGAATTTGGCTATTGCTCGTTGGGGCCTGCGGTAGATATCGCAATGTCGGCCATTAGGCAAAGTAAAAAAGTCATCGCCCAAATTAACCCGCAAGTGCCTAGAACATCTGGGCACTCCTATATTCACATTAGTGAAATTACCGCCTGTATCGAGGCAGAAGAGCCACTGGTTGAGGTGTCGCCGCCGCCAATAGATTCGGTCGCTGAACGGATAGGGCAGTATGTTGCTATGCTTGTTGACGACGGGGCGACGTTGCAATTTGGTATTGGCAAAATTCCCAGCGCCACCTTAAAATATTTGTGTAATCACAAAGACCTGGGTATTCACAGCGAAATGCTGACCGACAGCATTATCGAACTGTTGGAGTCGGGCGCAATTACGAATAAAAAGAAGACCTTTCACCCGGGTAAAATCGTCACGAGCTTTGCTATTGGCACGCGTAAACTTTACGACCTAATTGATAGTAACCCTCATATTGAATTTTACCCAAGCAGCTATGTGAATAAGCCTACTAACATAGCCAAAAACGATAATATGGTGGCGATAAACAGCGCCTTAGAAGTGGATTTAACCGGGCAAGTGGTGGCCGACTCTCTAGGGTATGACTTTTACAGCGGCATTGGCGGGCAGGTAGACTTTGTCACTGGCGCGTCTATCAGCAAGGGCGGAAAGGCGATCATCGCGCTGCCGTCTACGGCAAAAAATGAAACCATTTCTCGGATAACTCCGCGTATCAGTGAAGGTGCAGGCGTAGTAACGTCCAGGGGCAACGTGCAGTATGTGGTAACGGAGTATGGCATTGCGTCGCTTAAAGGCAAAAGCATTCGTGAGCGTGCATTAGAGCTTATTCGTGTTGCTCACCCTAAATTTCGCGCAGCCTTGCTAGAAGAAGTTCGTCAGCATTATTGGGTGCCTCATTACCAAGAAAAGTACCCTACCGATATACCCGAATTAGGTGCTATACAGCTTAAAAAGCTCAACATACAAGGCGAAACCTTCTATATGCGGCCCTTGAACCCCGCTGATGAGCGGCGTCTTCAAGAGTTTTTCTATTCCCATACCAAAGAAACGCTGAGGCTGCGTTATAACTACGACCCTAAACAAATGTCTCGTGAAAAGTCATGCAATTTGGTGTCGGTGGATCAAAGCGCTGATGCTGCCTTATGCATTGTAAGGCAAGAAGGCTCTCGCATTACCATTCATGCGGTGGGACGTTTTTACTATAACCCTGATGACAATACCTGTGAGGCGGCGTTTGTAACCAGGGAAACCCAGCAGGGCAAAGGGATGGCAAGTCGGCTTTTAAACGAGCTTATCAATGTTGCCAAGGTACGGGGCATTGCAAAAATGATGGCCTATGTACGCGGTGATAACAGTCCGATGATAGCCATATTTGAACAGGCCCAATTCAAAAGAAAATTTACTGGCGACCCCAGTGACATAGAATTAGTACTCGATGTGGCTTCACTGACATGACAATAAAAATATTTCGCGGCAAACATGGCACTAAACACGATTTGGGTAAAGACCACCCAGAGTCGCCCGACCGTTTGTTTGCCATTGACGATCAGCTCCTTTCCTCTGGTTTAGACATGGTGTGTGAACACGCAGACGCTACGCCTATTGCTGAAGCTTACTTAACGCTTGCCCACGACCCTTACTATGTAAAAAGTGTATTTGAACAGGCTGCTCAGGCAATGTTTAGCGACCATGAAAAAACGCAATACTCAGAAAGAAAAGACAGCGTAGCCTGGCTTGACGAGGACACAGGCTTAATGCGACATAGTTTAACCGCGGCGTTAGAGTCGGCGGGGGCAGGCTGTAATGCGGTAGACTGGGTGATGGATGGTGAAGACCGGCAAGCATTTTGTGCAACCAGGCCGCCGGGCCACCACGCCACTTATGATAGTGCGATGGGTTTTTGCGTTTTTAATAACATTGTTATAGCTGCCCGTTACGCACTTCAAAACTATGGGCTTAAACGCGTGGCGATTGTCGACTTTGATGTTCACCATGGCAATGGCACCGAGCAAATTGTTGCAGGCGACCAACGCATAATGCTGTGTAGCAGCTTTCAGCACCCATTTTACCCCCACAGTGGCTCACCAGTGTCGGCCAGTAATATCTTGTCTGTACCTTTAGACGCAGGAACCACTGGTGAGGTATTTCGAGAAAAAGTGCAGCACTGGTTTGATGCTCTTCGCAACTTTCAGCCAGAACTCATCCTAATATCGGCCGGTTTTGATGCTCATGCAGAAGACCCAATGGCTCACTTGCGGTTAGTTGAAGATGACTATTTCTGGGTAAGCGAGCAGCTGCGAATTATTGCCGATGAGTGCTGCAAGGGGCGCATAGTCAGCATGTTAGAGGGGGGATATGATTTAAGCGCATTAGGGCGCAGTGTTGTAGCCCACCTTAAAGGGATGAGTCGCCCGTCAACGATAACCCCTTAGGGACGAGGGCGACGTTCTGCGGCTTAGCTCGAACTAACTATGTTAGAGGGCGAGCCAGTTAACCAACATATACAGGCCTGCACCAAACATGGCGAGATTCTCTGTTAACGAGATAAAGCCAAGGGGCAGGTCTGAATTACCGCCAACGCAGGCACACTTAAGCTCTCGCTTGTCTACATATACTGCTTTTATGACAGATACAGCGCCGATTGCACCAATGAATATAGAAACTGGCGATACCATAAGCGCAGGTAGTCCGGCGAGCATGCCTAAACCAGCGTAGGCTTCAGCAAAGGGGTAAACATAAGCGTAACGCACGTGCTTCATTGCCAGCAGATCATAGGTGATAAACTGGTTTGAAAACGCGACTAAATCCTGCAGTTTCTGTAAGGCGAGAATGACCATAGTGATACCGATAAAGTTCATCACAAACGGTTCTACATCAGCGGCTAGGCCGCCTTTTAGCATAAGTGCAGCTACCATCAATGCAGCTAACGAGAAAATAACGATAATGGGCGTATAGCGAGACCCAAACTCACTTTCTTGCTTTAGGTTAAAATAATCTCTTAGGTCGTCGTAACCGCCAATGCGTTTGTCATCAATAAAGGTTTGGGGCGTGGTTTTTACCTCATGCTTTTCTTTAAATGCATCGGTTTCACTGCGACTCGTTAAATGGTGGTCGTTAACCTCAAAGCCTTTTCTTTCCAGCAAGTCTTTCGACTTGAGCCCAAAAGGACAAATATGGTTCGGCATGACCATACGATAAAGGGTGGCGCGTTTAGACATATTCGACTCCTTGTAAACCTTGCTGCTTTACATTACATGTGAGTAAGAAATACCCAAGTTTGACTGTATTTCAGACAATAAATGACTTTACAAGAATAGCTTACATAATTTGTGCCAGTGACTAGCAGAAGCAGCCTTGGGCATCAGCATTAATGACGGCCCCGTTATAAGGGGATTGGGTGGCGTAGCTTACCACTTGCTCTACTAGGTTTTTACCTGTAAAGCAGCCGTAACCTGTGGCGTAGGGGCCCAAATAGCGCAGTTGATTTTGATTATCCAGAACGATAAGGGCGGGGACAGCGTGAAGCATGGCTTGTAGTGCTGGCACTTCGTCTATGTTAAGCCTAACGCTTTGATACCCTTCGCCAAGCGAGGCTAACAGCTGGTTTTGGTGAGGCGAAGTAAGCGATTCACAATAGCAGCGCGAGGTTGTGCCTACATGAACAACTGAGCCCGCCTTGATGTTTTGATGGTGAAGCAGTTGAACTAGCTTTGTATCGAAGCTAGGCGCAGTGCTAAGGTGAAGAAGCTTTCCGTCTGGATCAAACGAAGACAACTGGCGCTGGCCATACACTAACAGGGCGGTGAGCAGGCTTACCGCCCATAATGCTAACAGTGCCCAGCCTAGGTGTTTTCGCATGTTTCCTAGCGCCTATAATTCGCCGATAACCATTAAAGCTTAAAGCGTTCGATGGCGCTGCGCATGCGCTTAGAAACTTGTGACAACACTTCAACTTCTTCGGCAAGAGACTCGGCTGTTGCTAACTCTTCAGAAGTGAATTCGCTTAAACGGGCAGTGCTTTGTGCAATAGAGGCTGACGCAGTTTCTTGTTCAACGGCCGACGTTGCAATTTCAGTCATGCTCTCGCTCGCCTCGCGAATTTGCTGCATAATCTCAGTCATCGCCGACGTTGCGCTGTCACTAGATACCACGGCTTCATCGACAAGCTGAATACAGGTTTGCATTTGATCTACCGAGCTTGCGGTTTGCGCAACAAGTTGCTCGGTAATACTGGTAATCTGGTCTGCACTTTCTTTAGAGCGAATGGCGAGGGTACGCACTTCGTCGGCAACCACCGCGAAGCCTCTACCGTGTTCACCTGCGCGCGCAGACTCAATGGCCGCATTTAAGGCTAGAAGGTTAGTTTGTTCAGCGACTGCAGTGATTGAGCGCATTGCATCAGAGATATGCGAGCACTGCTCGTTAAGGGCAGAGTTTGTATCGGCCGCTGCATTAAGCGTATGACGAAGCGATTCAATGGTACGACTGGAGTTGGAGATGCTATCGCGCGTGCTTTGAGAAGACGTTTGTGCAGCAGACGCCTTATCGCTGGCAAGGGTGGTTTGCTCAGTAGAAAGCTGCATGGTTTGCGCAATCTCTTCAGATGATGCCGAAACCATCGCGAGCTCTTGGTCGGTATTGCGACTGATCTCGAACATATTGTTCGCCGCCGACTCCATCTTATTGCAGCCATTGACTACATCATCGGTAAGGTTTGAGGCCAGTTCAATTAGCGACTTCACTTGGTCAATGAGTTCGGCGAAAGGCTTCACAATGTTACTTTGACGATTTAATGCTACTGTTAAGTCGAGTTTGCCGTCACTTCGCTGCATGTTATCAATGGCTAAACGCAATTCAGCGGCGCCTGCACCTTCTTGGTGGCTTTGTTTTGCCATGTACATCAATACACCACCTTCAGCTAACGCAAATGCGGCATGCATGAGGAGAATTGAAAAGCTAATGTGCCCTTCTTCGAAAATGAAAAGTGGCGCGCCACCCGCCTGTAAAAAGAAAAATGAGATATGGTGAACGGCTACCACAGCCGTACCCGTTGCTATCACTTTCCAATCTCTAAAATAGGATAGAAACGCGAGTAATACGAAAATTTCAAAGTGCACTTCAATCAATCCAAACGACTGGTGAATATGCAGTGCCGTAAGTAGCTGCACCCCAATGGCCATGGCGTGGCGGCTAAGTGCAGAGTACGGCGACTGAAAGCTTAACATTAAAGGGACCGCTGCGATTGGCACGCCAAAGATAAATGCAGGTAATAATTCTCCGGTAAATACGCCAATTGCAGCAGCAATGACGAGCTGAACAACGATTACTACGCGAAAAATTTTATGACCTTCAAGGAGCCAAGGGTACTGCATGCAATTCTCCAACAAGTGTTTGGATTAAAGTGTAGGTTATAAGCGTGGGCTGTGCTAGTTTCCCTCAATTTTACGTAAGGTATAGATTTTGCGCTATTTAACTTTAGGCTAGTCGTGAATCGTTACTTACCTCAAGTCGTCTCTACTATTATCAAGGAGCCTCTTATGCCTTCAGTTGCCTTTCTTTCCACAGATAACCTTGAAGACTTTTTTGTCTATGACGAATTACTCATCCCTTACTTCAACCAAAAGGGCTGGATAGTAGACACCATATCTTGGCATGCGGCGTCGGTGAACTGGGACGCTTTTGACTATGTTATTGTAAGAAGCACTTGGGATTACCAGCAAGATGCCGATGCGTTTCTGTGTTGTCTTAAACAAATAGAAGCCTCCCGCGCCATACTGTTCAACCCTCTTTCTCTTATGCAGTGGAATATAGAAAAGTATTATCTTAGAGACTTAGAAAATAAAGGCGTTCCCATTGTAGAAACGGTGTGGGGAGATACCTTTAATAACACTGTTATAGGCGATGCCTTTTTGAAGTTCGATAGCGATACCCTCGTCATAAAGCCGGTTTTAAGCGCTAATGCCGACGATACCTTTAAGCTATCGCGAGACACATGGGAAAAAGATGCACACCTATTAAGTGAAACCTTTGGGCAGCGAAATTTTATGGTTCAGCCCTTTTTAAATAGTGTGGTAGAAGAAGGGGAATACTCGCTGTTCTACTTTGGTGGCGCGTTTAGTCACGCCATTAAAAAAGTGCCCAAGCAAGGGGATTTTCGGGTGCAAGAAGAGCATGGAGGAAGCTTACACTTAGTTACTGTAGACAGTGAACAATTGGATATTGCCCAAAAAGCGCTATTGGCGATGCCTTGTGAAGCGCTCTATGCGCGAGTGGACTTGGTTCGTCAAAAAGGGGAATGGGCCATCATGGAGTTGGAGCTTATCGAGCCATCGCTGTATTTTAATTTAGATGAGCAGTCGCCACTTCGCTTCGTCGAGGCATTAGTCAATTGTCATGAGGCGCAGAGCTAGAGGAATACAAAAAGGGCTTGCAAAACCTTCTCTGCAAGCCCTTAAAAATATCATCGCAGGTGGCGGATAACGCTATTAGCGTTGCGCGGTTGTTTAACATTCCTTTTTAAAGTGTCGTGAAAAAAGACCGTCAATAGACATTCAGTGCTTATCACTATTGCCTCTCGAAACGCTTCGTTCTACTCGAGATACCTGCCGATTGGATTTCTCCCGTTTTACTGGTCTATTGTTGCTTGCTCGCTCAATACGCTTTGGCTTAGTGCTTTACCGTGCAATCGAGCGATGCTGTGGGCGTGTTCTCTCAATGTGCTGGCGATTAACGTGTCGTTTAGGCAAGCGCTGTATTTCGTCTCCTCGATTAGCAAACCGTTTCGGCGCTTTTACTGGCGCTACGCTTTTTGCATTATCTCGTCTTAAATGCTTTAACGTGTTGTTTCTTTGTGGCTTTTCACTTCTAACATGGGATTGGTTTCGTTTTAACGCGTGCTCAATCGACGGCTTGCGATTTATTGTGCCTTGCTTGTTAGACAGATGCTTTGCCCGGACCACGCCCGCTTTTTCAAAGCGTGAAGGGGCGCTATGCACAACGGGGTTTGAGTAGCGAGCACGGCGATGCACCGTATTGTGTTCCCAACGGCGATAGTCCTTACTTACTACACGCTTTCTGGGACTGCCACGATAATACCGGCGCACGGGCTCGCGGTGAATCACCACATGGCGGTTATGCCAGTGAACACTGCCAAAAAAGAAAGCGGTGGAAAGATGTATACTGGGTGACCAAAATACATTGCTATGGTGGTGATAACTTACCTGATGGCGCCAGCGTACGGGCGATGTTGTATGCCACCAATGACCGTATACAATGTGGGGGTCGTAGTAGGGCACATATACCACTTCTCGCTGGCGGGGCTCGATATAAATGACTTCACGGGTGTGCCGGCGCTCGGTTTCAACTTCAATATAGTCGTTAGTCACCAAGTTGCCTGTATTATGGGCGTGTTGGCGAAGCACCTGCACACGGTCAAGGACCCGGCTTTGGTCAATTAGCACATTGTCGCCAAGTTGCTGTAACCACTGAAGATCATTCGCCATGGTGTTAAGCAAGTCAGTAAATGACGCGAGGGCTTTTACACTGGGGTCCCAACTTACATTGGCAAGTACATTATCTACCTGTTGAGGCGTAAGGTGCTTATTGCTTTGACGCCAGCGATCGGCGGCCACCACATCTAATGGATAGGTGGCAGCTATCAAGATATGGGTAAGTAATGTATCTGGGTACAGCGCTATGGGGGCAAGCACGCTGTCTAATTGCGCATCAGAATACTGCTGCGTAGATGCAGAAGTTTGGGTTAAGCCCGTACTGGATTGTGCTAAGGCAGGCAGTGCGGCTGTGCTTGAAAGCGCAAAGAGTACAGATAAGGTTATGCTTTTCATACATTCTCCTTACATTGCCATTAGGCGGTTACGACCGCTTTTTACGCGCAATGTGGTAAGTCTGTATACGTTATAACCCACCTAGAATTAACCCAACCTGAATAGAAAACGCCCACGTAGTTTGTGGGCGCTTTAAGGGATTAATTAGGCTCGTTTACTTAAGCATATTTATTTGAAAACGTGGGGGTCAAAGGCGTGACCTAGCTTCTCCGTCTTTGTTTTTAAATAATTTTTATTGTCTTTGGTAATGCCGTGATCAATAGGCTTTCTCGCCACCACGTCAATACCTAATGCTTTAAGCGCCGCCAACTTTTTAGGGTTGTTCGTCATCAGCTCAACGTGTTTTACGTTTAGCGTATCCAACATAAGCTTACAAATATCATAGCTTCTTAAATCGGCGTCAAAGCCGAGATGTTCGTTAGCTTCAACCGTATCCATGCCGCTATCTTGAAGGTTATAAGCACGAATTTTATTTAAAAGGCCTATTCCGCGCCCTTCTTGTCGCAAGTAAAGCAGTACACCATGACCGTTATCAACGATATTTTGCATGGCTTTTTCTAGCTGGAAGCCACAGTCGCAACGGGTACTAAACAAAGAGTCACCGGTTAAGCACTCTGAATGAATACGAATTGGTACCACGTCATCTTCTTTCCACTCTCCATAGGAAAGGGCAACGTGCTCTTGGCCGCTGGCTTCTACAAAACCGTGTATTTTAAAATCACCCATACGTGTGGGTAATTTTGCGGTACTGACATATTCGTATTTAGGCTGTTTGCTGCTCATGTTACTTCTACACTTTGGACAGTAGGCAATAAGTGGGGACGACTTCTTTTTTTGCAAGTCTACCACTTTATTATACGCGAGTTGATGCTTGTGCTATCACTTTTTTCGCGCAGTGTGCATTACGAAAGGTTATTACAGGGGTTTAAAATCACGTAGTGGGGCAGGTTTTGCAACGCCGTACCCTTGGGCAAAGTCGACACCCATTTTGCCTAACTGCGCCAGAGTTCCTTCATTTTCAACAAATTCGCCAACGGTCTGCATGCCCATCGCTTTCGCAACATCATTAATTGACGCGACCATGGCGGTGTCTACACTGTCGTTGAGCATATCTTTGATAAACATTCCGTCAATCTTAACCTGGTTCACCGGCAAGCTTTTTAAGTAGCTGTAAGAAGAGAACCCGCTGCCAAAGTCATCAAGAGCAAATGAGCATCCCAGTCGGTTGAAGGTGCGCATAAAAGAAAGGGTGTCTTCCATTTTGATAATGGCGACCGATTCGATGACTTCAAAACACACCTTGTTGTAAGGAATATTAAAGGTTTCAAAGGCATTTAATATGAATAAGGTGAAGTCTCTATCTGCCAAAGAGTGACAGTTAAGGTTGATGCTGCAACGCTTAAGCTCAGCAAGGTGTTCAGGGTTTTCCGATAGCCATTTAAACGTATTGGTCACCACCCATTTATCGACGTTCACATTCATCTCAAAACGTTCTGCGGTAGGCAAAAAGTTAGCGGGCTCTACTAAGTTACCGTTCTTTTCTCTAAGTCTTAATAACACCTCGTAATAGTGACCGTCGGTGGTTTGATTTAATGGCCTTAGTGACTGGTAATAAAGCTCGAAGCGACCCTCTTCTAATGCGTTGTTAATCGACGATACCCAGTCGAGCTCTCGCTGATAACGCTGCATACTTTCGTCGTCTTTATTGTATCTGTGAACTTGATTTCTGCCTTGTTCTTTCGCGAAATAGCAGGCGGCGTCAGCCATACTCAAATACTGTCCTGCGTTTACCTCTGTGTCTTCACACACCACCATGCCTATACTCACGCCCAAATTGAAAATGCGGTTATCCCACATAAATCGATAGGCCTGTACCGCATTTAGTATTTTTACCGCGTTTAGGTATACTTCGTTAGCATCAACGTCTGTATAAATGACGCCGAACTCATCGCCACCGAGTCGCGCTAGCAGCGCTTCATCATGCAAGGTGTTCTCAATTAAGCGGGCGATGTCTTTTATCAACACGTCGCCGGCTTTATGGCCGCAGGTGTCATTGACAACTTTGAAGCGGTCTAAATCCATAAAAAGTATGCAAACCGGAATATCGCTTTTTTGTGAGAGCTTTTCTCTAAAGTCAGTTTCAAACTGGCGTCTGTTGTATACCCCGGTAAGCGAATCGTGAGTAGCTAAGTATTGAAGGCTTAAGTCAGACTGTTTTTTCTCAGTAATATCAATGATAGAACCGTAAAGGAAATTACCGTCGTCGCTTTCTCTCATCTGGCATGACAGTGAGAACCAAAACTCACTACCATCTTTGCGTTTTCCACGAATTTCTTTACCCGTTACATGACCTTGTTGAGAGACCTCGCCAAGTAGCACTTGTCTGTCTTCTGGCGAGGCGTAGAAAACTTTGGTGCTGGCAGCATCGGCAAGCATTTCCTCTTCGTTCTCGTACCCAAATACCTTACACATGGCAGGGTTTACCGACTTTAGCTTTCCATCCCAGGTAGAGGTGTAATGTCCCTCGGCTGAATTTCTGAATAGATCATAGAAGTGGTTTAAGTTTGAAATAGTCTCTGCTTGCGTAGATAGCTGATCCTGATTTTTGGCTTGCTCCTTGGTAATGACAGAGAACCCTAGACACAAGAACCCCAAGGTGATGAACAGCAGCATGCCCATGGCAACATCAACCGTATAAATAAGGTCGCTAAATAAATTCAGAGTGACTAAGGCATAGAACGCGAAAAACGACAGCCATGCTAATGCGTAGGTAGTGCTAACCACACGGCTGACCTTGTCCTTAAATAAAAGGGCTAGTGCCACGTGGTAGAGGCCCATAACCGCTATAAGCAGTAGCAGAGATATTGTTGTGGTATAGGCATCAACGGTTAAGCAGTAAATGGTAGCGGCGATGGGCGCAGCATAATTAATTGCACGCAATAAAAAAGGCACGCGAGGAAACAGATGATGGGTTACTTTGCCAACGCACAGTAAAAGCATGCCGAAGCATACGGCGAAAAAGTTCTCGCTGGCATTCGTTAGGTTGGGCCATACGGCTAAGCCACCTTCGGTTATAAAAAGCAGTGCGATAATGACTAAGGTTGTCATAGTGAGCCAGAACCGAGAAGGAATACGCTGATATAAATAGGAAAATAAAAAATAAAAGGCGATAAGCGACATCACGCCTGCTACTGCACCTAATAGCGTAAGCATATTGGTATCGTGCTGATGAAGCCGATCTCTTTCCCATAGCGCGATTGGAAAATACTTAAGGCCGTCATCTTTAACAGCAATTAACAGTCTCGCATCTTGATAGGGCTGAAGTGTAAAGGCGAGGCGTATATTTGGCAGGGGTTGGCGCAGCGAGTAGTCCCCTTTACCGGCCTGATAGCGATAAGATTTGATAATTCGCTGACTGTCGTCGAGCAAGTAAATTTGTAGGTCGTCTATGTTTAGTCTATCGATATTAAGCACTAAGGGAATAGGGCTGTAGCCAGTGTGTTGAAGCGATGTTGAATACCACACCCGCTTATTAGTGTTAGGTCCTGGCGAGGGGGCAACGGCGCTGCCGCTTAGAATATCAAAGTAAGTCGTGCTGCTCGGCGCTTCTAAACGCTGGGCGAAATGATTAATAATGTCTCGCTCGAACGATTCATTGATAACGAGTGGGCTACTCGCGAAAACATGAAAGCTAAACATTACCCAACTAATGAGCAAAGCTGATACATACTTTGTTAGCCGGGCTAATACCACTTGTTAATTCCTTCAAGCGCTTAATCAGAGGATGCTTAATTATCAAAGATAAAACGTAGAGTCGCTAAGTCTACTGATTCCTCGCGTGTTTTCTTTAGAATAATACGAGTTTGGCTGAAAAGCCAAACTCGCAACTCTGTGCAGTATGTCGTGCTATACGCTTTGAAGATAGTCATTAATGACGCCGGGAGACTGCTGCGTGCCTATAGGTTCAAGCCAGATGGCTTCACATAGCCATTCTATACACAGCATGCATTGTAAGTCAGTATTGCTCGATTGTGCCGTAAGTATGGCTTGAAAGCGATCTGCCCCCCAGTCTGCCTCAGATAGTGTGAAATTAAATAGCTGGCAAAACTGCTCTGCCCACTGCTGCGTTTTAAGTGGAGTGGTGGGCAGTGAAAGGCGAATTTCTACGCTGTGTTCGCTAACTACTGTGTGTTGTCGAATGTCATTTATGGTTAAAACCGGCATAGAACTTATCAATTTAGTGGTTTTATAAACCCGCTTGGGCAAAAAGAGGTATATAGTACATCACAATAACAAAAGCGTTAAACCAAGCGTATTAAGGACGGGGTATGCTAACACTTCATCATTTGAATAACTCTCGCTCACAGCGAATTCTTTGGCTACTTGAAGAGCTGGGGGTAGAGTACAAAATAGAATTTTACCAAAGGGACAGCCAAACTAACTTGGCGCCTGACTCATTGCGCGCGGTGCACCCGTTAGGACGCTCTCCCGTACTCACCACGCCACATGGTGCAATTGCAGAATCTGGCGCTATTGTAGAGTATCTCGTGCGCAACCATGCGACCGCGTCGTTCACTGTTCCACAAGACCCCGAAGCACTTCAGCAATATTGGTTCTGGCTGCACTTTGCAGAGGGCTCGCTAATGCCGCCACTGGTGGCTAATTTAGTTCTGGAGAAAGCACGTCAAAAAGGGTCTAAACCATTTTTCATTAAGCCAATTACTAATAAGCTGATAGATGGCATCATAAACGCTTATTACGGACCGAATTTGGCGCAAAGCTTGCGTTATGTAGAATCTTACTTGGCAAAGAATACCTGGTTTGCTGGTGATGAACCCACCGGTGCAGACGTACAAATGATATTTCCGTTGGAGTCATTGGTAGCAAGTGGTCGTGCAAAAGACTTTAGTGCTATTCAAGGGTATGTGAAACGGGTTCATGCCAGAGAGACATATAAAGCCGCCTTAGAAAAAGGTGGTGAATACGCCTATGCCTAGCGCTTATAAGTGCGCTAGTGCTCGCGGTTGATATAATCGTCGATAAGTTGGATAAAGGCCTCGCCGTAGCGCTCTAGCTTGGTTTGGCCTACACCGCTCACATCTAGCATAGTGTTGCGCGTGGTAGGCAGTTTGCACGCCATATCAACTAAGGTTGCGTCACTAAATACCACGTAGGGCGGCACCTCATTCTCTTCTGCCAACACTTTCCGTAAGTGCTTAAGACGAGTGAATAAGGTTCTGTCGTAGTTGGCAGGCGCTTGCTTCGCTTTTTTCTTATCCGGTTTAAACTCAAGTCGCGGTACAGCAAGCTGAACGTCCACTTCGCCTTTAAGAACTGGGCGGGCCGCTTCTGTTAACCGCAAGGCCGCATGAGCGGTAATATCTACACGAATAAGGCCTTTGTGCACAAGTTGATTGATAATGTTGTGCCAATAACTATCTGATTTATCTTTACCTATACCGTAGGTAGAAAGCTGGTGGTGCCCGGCTTCTTGAAGTCGCCTAAGCTGCTTTCCGCGCAGCACATCGATGACGTATTGGCTTGACGCCTGCTGCGAAAGCCGCAGTACACAAGACAGTACTTTTTGAGCGATAACCAAACCGTCAATCATCTTTGGCGGGTCTAGGCAAATATCACAATTGCCACAGGCGCTGTCACTAAACTGAGAAAAGTAGTTTAGCAAGACTTGCCTACGGCAGGTTTGGGCTTCAGAGAAAGCTTCCATTGCTGCGAATTTCTGCAATTCTATTTGGTTGCGCTCGGCAATCTCACCTTGCTCTATCCACTGCTTTACACGGGCAGCGTCTTTTTCATCAAACAATAATAAGGCTTCAGATTCCAGACCGTCTCGCCCAGCGCGGCCTGTTTCTTGGTAGTAGCTTTCTACACTTCGCGGCACATCGTGATGCACCACATAGCGCACGTTAGATTTATTAATGCCCATGCCAAAGGCCACCGTGGCTACAACGATATCGATTTTGTCATTGAGAAACTGGCGCTGAACAAGCTCTCTCTCGTCGCTATCCATCCCTGCGTGATAGGCCGCACATCGAAAGCCTTGTTTGAATAGCTTCGCGTGAAGGTCGTCTACTTTTGCCCGGCTGTTGCAGTAAATAATACCGCTGCCTTCCTGCTGCTTAACATAAGCAACCACTTGGTCGAATGCCTTGTACTTGCTCATTACCCGATAGCGTATGTTGGGTCTATCGAAACTACCTTTGTAAACCAAAGGGGCGTGCAAGTTAAGCTGGGTGAGTATGTCAGCTTGCGTTGCCGTATCTGCGGTGGCGGTTAGCCCGATTACGGGA
>Ga0208315_1000231_pt1 | contig 51286 bp, 47 predicted proteins | sample MalvireepMed_215_FD_184239 | JGI IMG/M metagenome (GOLD analysis project Ga0208315, IMG submission 184239) | Marine viral communities from the Global Malaspina Expedition - Malaspina viral metaG DeepMed_215 (SPAdes) (version 2) | ecosystem: Environmental > Aquatic > Marine > Oceanic | place...
CTTCGGGCAGCGCCTGTTTGGCATTGATGCTGCGTTATCGCCTATTTATGGGGAATAACCACACCACATAGGCTCTGCCTTGCCTAAATACCAAACAGACTGCTGCAAATTTAACCTTAAAAGGTCAACAGACCCTAAACAAAGCCTGTATGGTGTTGTTTTTATCAACAGCTAATAGCGCCGTATAAATATCAGTCCCCTCACAATTTTGAAGGAGTATAAAATGGCAGATTACAGAGCATGGCTTAGTGATTTAACCGATTGGTTAAAAGATGTGAAAGAGCATGAGGTTAAAGCCGCAGTAAAGCGATTTATTGAATCTGAGCAGGCACTTAAAGATTTAGGTGAAGAAAAATATCAGCTTTATCGTAATTACTTAATGCGCGATATCTCTCATCTACAAGAAAATAACAGCTACTATAATTCGCTTGCATGGCAGGAGCTTAAAGAGTCATTGTGGTTTGAACTTTCTCATATTGAAGACAAAACACAGCTTGAATGGCAGTCATTAAGTGAAGATTTTAAGCATAATGGTGTTTATCACGCAGGTGAATGGATAGCCATGGGCACATTAGTATGTAAGAATTGCAACCATAGTTACGATGTTTACCATGCAACGCAAATTATTCCTTGTACGCAGTGTGATGGCATCTATTTTAGCCGCCAGGCTTTACAACCCTAAATATAAGTATTGAGTGGCTGTAGGCCACTCAATATGCCCAAATCTAGCAATTAAGCTGGTAAAAAAAGAAGTTAGAATGACGAAAAAACTGCTGCCACTACCTGTATCAAATCTTGCACCGAGTATTTCTTCGAGCCATGTAAGCACTTGCATGAGCAATCCATATCCTGAGCAACTTACCTTTATAGGCCAACAACGTGCGCAAAGTGCGTTGGACTTTTCTTTAGGAATGGACCTACCCGGTTATAATGTTTACGTAATGGGAGAGGCGGCACACGGGCGTTTTACCTTAGTAAAAAACAAATTAAAACAACACGCTAAAGAGCGCATAACACCGCATGAATGGTTATATGTTAATAACTACGACGATCACCGTGAGCCTATTGCCTTATTTATGCATGCAGGGCAAAGCAAACAATTAGCCGATGATATTGACTCGTTTATTGATGAAGTACTCGACACCTTTCCTGCTGCATTTGATAACCCAGCCTATCAGCGTAAGAAAAAATCGATAGACCGTGAGTTTAACGATGCTTACGATGGCGCCATTACATCGGTAGAAATAGCCGCGCTTGAGCAAAGTGTGGCACTAATTGAAGAAAAAGGCGTAGTCGGCTTTGCACCGCTGATTGATGGTAAACAACTTACCGATAATGAGTTTTCTGATCTTGAAGATGACTTACGCGAGATGTTTTTTGAGCGTATAGAAAAATTAGAAGATGCCCTCATTGAGGCGCTTATTGAGTTACCGCGCTGGAAACGTGAATCCAAAGAAAAGCTTCGCAACCTTAAAAAGTCTACCGCTGAGCAAGCTACTAAACCGTTATTAAAAGATTTAGAACATAAATATGCCAGCCATATTGGTGTACTGCGTTATTTAAAAGATATACGTGTAGAAATTATTGATGCCGTGCTCGAATGGCTTGATGATGAAGGTGAAAGCGAAGAAAACAAAGAAGACTTTGATCGTAAAGGCATGCTTACCGACTTTTTTGCGCCTAATATTTTGGTCGAATATAAAGAAGGCGATGCGGCACCGGTTGTTTACGAGCCAAACCCAACTTTTGGTAATATTTTTGGCAAAATTGAATACGCCACATCGCAAGGGTCGTTAATTACCAGCTATCGATCAATTCAACCAGGTGCATTGCACCGCGCGAATGGCGGCTATTTAATTATGGATGCTGAAAAAGTAATGGCTCAACCCCAAGTGTGGGATGGACTAAAACTGTCGTTAAAAACGCATCAAATTAAAAATGACTTACCTTATCAAGACAGTGTAGTTGGCAGTAGCTTTACGCTTCGCCCGCAGTTAATACCGCTTGATGTGAAAATTATTTTGCTTGGTTCACGTGAGCTTTATTACACCATCGGTGAATACGACGAAGAATTTGCCGAGTTATTTAGAGTACTTGCCGATTTTGATTATTACTTACCAAGTAGCGATAAGCTGCAGTATCAGTTTATTACTAAAGTCAGTGATTACTGCGAGCAAACATTAAAGTGCACGTTAAACGAATCAGCAATGGTGCGATTGCTTAAGTTTAGTTATCGCCAAGCTGAGCACCATAATAAACTCTCAGCCCGTTTTGCTGATGTACTAGAGCTGGTGGCTGAGGCTAGTTTTTACGCTAAGCAAGATAAGCTGACGGTGATTGATGCTCGCCATATTGACGAAGCGATTGAAGGCAAACAATATCGTACGGGGCAAATTAGTGAAAATATGCTCAGCGATATAAAAGAAGGGCACACCTTAATTGCGACCGACGGGCAAGCCGTAGGTAAAGTAAATGGTTTAACTGTACTGCACATTGGTGACACTTCATTTGGCACACCTGCACGTATTACTGCTACCGTTTATGCGGGCGCCGACGGCGTAATTGATGTGGAACGCGAAGCTGAGCTGGGTAAAGCAATTCACTCAAAAGGGGTAATGCTGCTCACTGGTTATTTAGGTAACAAATACGCGCAACACTTTAGCTTAACACTCAGTGCGAATATCGCTATTGAACAAAGTTATGGCTACATAGATGGTGATAGTGCCTCTCTTGCTGAACTTTGTGCGCTAATTTCCGCCATTACGAGCTTACCTATCAGTCAGTCTATTGCTCTAACCGGTTCAATTAACCAACATGGTGATGTACAGGCCATTGGTGGTGTAAACGAGAAAATAGAAGGTTTCTTTAAGCTATGTAAAATGCGCGGCTTAACGGGTGAGCAAGGCGTTATTATTCCAAAATCAAACCAAGTTAACTTAGTACTTGATGATGAAATACTCAATGCGGTTGAACTGGGTAAATTTAATTTTTTCGCCGTTGAAACCGTTGACCAAGCGCTAAACTTACTAATGGACATTGACGCGGGTGACATGGTTGATGAACACTACCCAGAAGATTCGGTTAATGGCATTGCATTAGCGCGATTAAAAGACATTGCCGATATTGTTAATGGCGATAACAGTGACGAAAAAGACCACGACTCAGAAGATGAAAAAGGGGAGTTATGATCAATATAATTTTACTGATTGTTATTGCGATTTTTTGTGTTTTAATTTTTAAAAACAGTAAAAAAGCTAAGCAGCAAGCAATCGCTAACGCACAAATTGAAAGTGATTATTTAATTGCTAATGCAAAAGCTGAAGGCGTAAATGAAACCGCATCTGGCTTGCAATATAAAATAATCCATAAAGGACAGAGCGAAAATACACCAAGCCCAACAAGTATGGTGAAAGTGCATTATCATGGCACTTTAATCGACGGCACTGTATTTGACAGCTCAGTAGAGCGTAAAACTCCGATTAGCTTTGGCTTGCACCAAGTGATAAAAGGCTGGACTGAGGGTCTGCAACTGATGAGCCCGGGCGATAAATTTCAGTTTTATATACCGCACCAGCTTGCCTATGGTGAAAAGCGGGTAGGGAGTATACCTCCTGCGTCATTGCTTATTTTTGAGGTGGAATTACTGGCTATTGAGTCGTAATTTTAAGGTAAAAAATACTTTAAGCCCTGCTTTAATCAAGTAGGGCTTTTTTATTTGCTCTTATCAGTCAATCCTACTCAAGAGTTTAAAAATATCAGTCGGTACCTAAAATAGTTACAAATTTATTTTAGGGATAAAATAATGAAGATTTCAACCGCCTCAATTCAATATCAAGCATCTAATTATAACAATCAGGCTTTAGTAGAAACAGAGCGGCAACTTACAGGTGACGAATCACAAGAAGAACTTGACTATGTTTTATCAGAGTTTTTAGACGCAAAGGTTCAAAAATACAGCGAAGATAGCGCAACATTTGCTGAGCAATATCAAAATTTAGAAAAGGCATATAAGCAAGTGGTTGCATTACAAGAGCATGTAAATAAGCTTAAGCAGAGCACTGTATAACGTAGTTTAACCATAAATAATAGCCAATATGGGCCAGCTGAAGACGACAATCGTTTGACTATGGATGCTGAGCATATCGGGGCTAAAAAATATAAAATCGAGCAACAACAAGAAGAGATAAATAGATTGCAGCCGCAACTTAGTGAGGTGAAGTCTCTATTGAGCTAGTAACCAACGAATTTACTTCTTAAACCTAACCCCAAATCCAATCATACCCAATAACAATATAAACCCCCATACAAACCCATTGCCGTATTGGCTATACACGCTATCCCCTTGTATGAGCTTTATATTGGCTTTAAGTGTGGTAGTTTCAAACTGTGGCATAGTTTGACGTGTTTGGCTTATGGGGTCGTATACACCACTTATGCCGTTGTTGGTAACACGCACTAATGGACGCTGTAGTTCTAGGGCGCGCATGCGGGCAATTTGCATATGCTGGTGGGGGCCGATTGAATCACCAAACCAAGCATCATTACTCACCGTAAATAATATGTCTGAGTCGCTTTTGTAGTTACCACGCACTAAATCAGCAAAGACTATTTCGTAGCAAATAGCGGGCAGTAGATTAAAGCCATTCGCGCGTAAGTTATTTTGCACTTTATCACCGCGAGAGAACGATGACATAGGCAAATCAAATAACGGAGCTATGGGGCGCAGTATGTCTTCAAAGGGAACAAACTCTCCAATAGGCAATAACTGATGCTTTTGATAGCGGTTACTGTCTAAGTAACGGTAGTGGCCATGTTCATCATTTTGCTCTTTGTTACCGACCACAATCAGCGTATTGAAAATGGTTTTTGTATCGCGTTGGTAATCGACAATACCCGTTACTAGCGCGGTTTTATTAAATGAGGCGGCACTGTCTAAGCCTGCTAAATATGAATCAGCGAGGGCTTCTATTTCAGGCACTGCAGCTTCAGGCCACACAATTAAATCAGCATCCCAGTGACGGCGCGTCATATCTTGATACTTACTCATGGTGGTCCAAAACTCACTGGGGTCAAAGCGCAAGTGTTGTTTTATATTACCTTGTACAAGCAGCACAGAAAGGTCTTTATTGGAGTAATGGGGTGCCTTTGTAAAATGTGCACCTGCAAAAGCTAAAACAACCACAGCAGCGGTAACAACAGGCATTTTAAATTGTTTTTGCGTTAAGCTGTACAATGCAAAACCAATGGCAATACATAATAGCGTGAGTCCAAATTCACCAATAAAAGGAGCAAGGGCATTCAGTGGGCTATCTGTTTGTGTATAGCCAAAGCTTAACCAAGGAAAACCGGTTATTAGCTTGGCTCGCAAATACTCACTAATCGCAAAACAAGGGAGTAGTAGCGCTGCAAAACTTATAGAGCCGTTTGAAAAACGAGTGGTTCCCCACAGTGCCAACGCAGGAAATAATGAAAGGTAGCTGCACAGTAATACCATTAACGAAATGGAAGCGATAAGTGGCATACCACCAAAGGTGGCGATAGAAACATGTACCCAACTTATACCTGCACCAAACCAGCCTAGGCCAAATATAAAGCCATATTTAGCCGCGGTTTTAGCGTGTTTTTTTCCAGTGAGGTTTGCAGGGATACAATAAAATAATGCGACCAAGCTAAAAAATACAATTGGCCAAATACCAAAAGGCGCGTAGCTAAAAGTCAAAACAAGGCCCGCAACCAGTGCGAGCCATGCTTTTTTATCTTTTGATAGTAGGGTGAGACTAGTTAGCAGTTTCTTCACTGTCGTTATCATCAGCCTTAGGAATGGTGACTTGCAGTTGTAATATACGACGGTTATCAGAATTAGTTACTTTAAACTGAAACCCGTCTATATCAATAGTTTCGCCACGACTCGGCATATGGCCAAAGGCATGTAATACGATACCACCAATAGTATCGGCGTCTTGCGAGCTGTAACCTGATTTAAAATGCTCATTAAAGTCATCTACAGGGGTCAGTGCCTGCACAACGTAAACATGTTTAGCTAGTTGACGAATATCTTGTTGTTCTTCTTCTTCATCGTGCTCATCTTCGATTTCGCCAACAATGATCTCAAGAATATCTTCAATAGTGACCAAACCAGATACGCCGCCGTACTCGTCTATCACGATTGCCATATGGTAGCGTTGCTGACGAAACTCGTTAAGCAGAGTATCAACCCGTTTACTTTCAGGCACCACCATAGCTGGACGTAAATAGTCACGTAGCGATGGTAAATGCTCATCTTTGTTTAAAATGAGAGGTAATAAGTCTTTTGCGAGTAAAATCCCTTCTACATGGTCTTTATCTTCACACACAACCGGAAAACGAGAGTGGGTAGAGTCAACCATCATAGGTATATGCTCTTCAAGCGGGCTATCAATTTCCAAGGTGACCATTTGTGAGCGCGGTATCATAATATCTCGCACTTTAAGCTCAGACACACCAAGCACACCTTCAATCATTTCTTTGGTTTCAGGATCGATTACATCCCGCTCTTGGGCATCGGCAATCACCTCAACCAGCTCTTCTCTATTCTGGGGTTCCCCTTGCAACATGTGGGTTATACGGCCCAGCCAAGTCCTGCCAGAAGAACCCTGGCTAGATTGCGAGTTATCGTCGCTCATTACGTCTAATTGCTCCGTTTATTTAAATATCGTCCCGGTATGGGTCTGCTATGTTTAGTTCAGCAAGTAATTGCTTTTCTATACTTTCCATCTCTAACGCATCATCACTCTTTATATGGTCAAATCCAAGTAAATGCAAGCATCCATGAATAACCATATGGGCAAAGTGGTCATGAAATGACTTTTCTTGCTCTTGGGCCTCAGCCAAAACGATGGCTGGACAAATAATTAAGTCACCCACAAGTGGGATATCAATACCCGGTGGCGCTTCAAATTCAAACGATAATACGTTGGTAGGCTTATTTTTACCGCGGTAGTCATTATTGAGCTGTTGTGACTGTGCTTCATCGCTAATGACAATGGTCAGCTCAGACTCATCGCGGTATTGGCTAAGTACTTTATCGGCCCACATTGCAAACTGCTCAAGGCTGGGTAAGTTGTCAAACTCACACGCTATTTGTAAATCAAGTTCTGTTTTCACGGTATTACTCTTTAGTCGCAGGTTGCTCATGAGCGGCAAGCGCTTCTTTAGCTTGTTGTTTCTCTAATCGCTTAAGGCGCTCACGTTCATCGTTGCGCTCATACGCTTCTACAATGCGGGCTACCACAGGGTGGCGTACTACATCATGCGATTTGAAAAAGTTAAAGCTAATTTCATCAACGCCATCTAATACTTCAATAGCATGACGAAGGCCAGAGCGCGCTCCCCGAGGTAAATCAACTTGGGTTATGTCGCCGGTGATCACCGCTTTAGAATTAAAGCCAATACGGGTTAAGAACATTTTCATTTGCTCTGTGGTGGTATTTTGGCTTTCATCTAAAATAATAAACGCATCATTAAGTGTGCGCCCACGCATATAAGCCAGTGGCGCAATTTCGATGATGTTTTTTTCAATCAGCTTTTCAACACGCTCAAAGCCAAGCATTTCAAATAAGGCATCGTAAAGTGGGCGTAAGTAAGGGTCTATTTTTTGGCTTAAATCACCGGGTAAAAAGCCAAGTTTTTCACCCGCTTCAACCGCAGGGCGAGTGAGCAATATACGACGTATTTCTTGGCGCTCTAGTGCATCAACTGCCGCCGCAACGGCAAGATAGGTTTTACCTGTACCCGCAGGGCCAATACCAAAAGTAATGTCGTGGTGCAAAATATTAGCAACATACAAGCCTTGGTTATCATTTCGTGGTTTAATAACGCCACGACGGGTTTTAATCATCATTTCTTTGCCATAAGCACTGTGTGCAACATCTTGCTCAAGCGCTTTAGACTCTGTGATGGCTAAATGTACGTTGTCAGGCTCAATTTCGCCAATTTCCCCACGTACAGGTTGAGTATCAATATAAAGGTTTTTTAAGATCTCTACCGCGCCGGCGCTACTGTGTAGTTTACCGGTTACTTTAAAAAAGTTATCACGATGAATAATTTCAACACCTAGACGGCGTTCAATTTGTTTGATGTTTTCGTCAAACGGGCCACATAATGAAGAAAGGCGTTTGTTGTCGGCAGGTTCTAAATAAATCTCTAATGTTTTTAACTGATTACTCAAAATTACTTCCTATTACAGTGCGCCAGAGTTAACTGGCGCAATGAATTTTTGCAACTAAGGTACGAAAGTAGCAACGCCAATTTCGTTAGCTGTCTCGGTTTTTTGCTCACTCGCTGCTTTGGTTAAAATAGCAGAAGGGGCAATTTCGCGGCGTAAGTTCATTTCTGATTCTGTACGAATTAAATCGCCACGTAAAGAGTTTGGTAACGCTTCGGTAATACGTACATCAACAAACTGACCGATCACTGTGTGTGGGCCAACAAAGTTAACTACACGGTTGTTTTCAGTTCGGCCACGTAGTTCCATCGGGTTCTTCTTAGAAGGACCTTCAACTAAAATACGTTGTTCGGTATCAAACATTTGGCGGCTAATTTGCTGTGCCATTTGTGTAATACGGTTTTGTAATAAGTACAGGCGCTCTTTTTTCTCTTGCTCGGTTACGTCATCTGGCAAGTCGGCCGCTGGCGTACCTGGGCGTGCACTGTAAATAAAGCTAAAGCTCATATCAAAACCAATATCGTTGATAAGGTTCATGGTCGCTTCAAAATCGGCCTTGCTTTCACCTGGGAAACCTATGATGAAATCTGACGACATACTTAAGTTAGAGCGAATTTTACGTAGCTTGCGAATAGTTGATTTGTACTCAAGTGCAGTATGGCCGCGTTTCATTAAGTTTAAAACACGATCTGAGCCACTTTGTACTGGAAGGTGTAAGTGATCAACCAGCTCAGGCACATCGGCATAAGCGTCAATGATATCAGGCGTAAACTCAACGGGGTGTGAAGTGGTGTAACGAATACGGTCAATCCCGTCAATTGCGGCTACTAAACGGATAAGGTCTGAGAAATAGCAAATTTCACCATCGTGTGTATCACCACGGTACGCATTTACGTTTTGACCTAGTAAGTTAACTTCACGTACGCCTTGCTCGGCTAACTGTGCAACCTCTAATAACACGTCATCAACAGGGCGACTTACTTCTTCACCACGCGTGTAAGGTACAACACAGAAAGTACAGTATTTAGAACACCCTTCCATAATTGATACAAACGCAGTAGGACCTTCCGCTTTTGGCTCAGGAAGACGGTCAAATTTTTCAATCTCTGGGAATGAAATATCAACCACTGATGACCCTTTGTTACCTTGCACTTGTTTGATCATTTCAGGTAAACGGTGCAATGTTTGTGGGCCAAAAATAACATCGACAAACGGCGCGCGTTGACGAATTGAATCGCCTTCTTGCGATGCTACACAACCGCCAACACCAATAATCAGGTCTGGTTTGTCATCTTTTAATAACTTCCAACGACCTAGTTGGTGAAATACTTTTTCTTGCGCTTTTTCACGAATTGAACAGGTGTTAAGTAATATAACATCAGCATCAGCAGCTTCTTCAGTTAGCTGATAGCCGTTGGTCGCATCTAGAAGATCAGCCATTTTCTGAGAGTCGTATTCGTTCATCTGACAACCCCAGGTTTTAATATGCAGCTTTTTGCTCATTGAAATATAGCCTCGTGTTCAATTCGATAGTGGCACAAACATGTGCTAGAAACAGATATAAGTGGCACAATTATTAAATTTTGCTCGACTTAAAGGACGCGTATTTTAGCTGGATACACGCTCAAAACCAAGTATAGATTTCATGTTTGTGATCTGAAATCAATATAGTATGGGTTTAATAAGAGAATTAAGCGAAGCGCTCACACAGAGCAAACTAATTACGATACAATCTAAGCAGAGTTAAGTCAGAATTAAAATGATGAAAAACATGGCTAAAAATAATGTAATTGTAGTAGGGGGCGGCATGGTTGGTGCCGCTATGGCTATTAAATTAGCGCAACAAGGCAAAGTCGTACGTGTTATTGAAAAACACCCAATAGATGCACCACAGGTGCTTAACAGTGATGATGTTGATATACGTGTTTCGGCTATTAATCGCTTTTCTGAAAAATTGCTTGATCAGCTCGGTGCTATGCCATTACTGCGCGAAAATAGACTCGCTCCCTATGAGCAATTAGAAGCTTTTGAGCGTGGTAACGATCATTTATTATTTGATTGCCATGCCATCAATACCACGCATTTAGGTCATTTAATCGAGAATAAGTTAATTCAAGCAAGCTTATGGCAGCAATTTGAGCAGCATAATATTGAAATGATTAATCCTTCATCGGCTTTAACAGCGATTGAGCAAAACCCTGATAGCATTACCTTACATTACAATGAACAAAGCTATACTGCTGATTTAGTCATTGCAGCCGATGGTGGGCAATCACAATTACGTAGCAAAGCCAATATTGGTATAACTGGGTGGCAATATCAGCAGCATTGTATGGGCGTGCTAATAAAGCTCGATGCACCACAACAAGTTAAAACATGGCAGCAGTTTACACCTACAGGGCCTGTTGCGTTTTTACCTATGCAAGCACCTTATGCAAATTTAATTTGGTATGACGATGCAAATACCCTCAAAGCATTTAAAGCCCTACAACCTAGCGAATTAAAAGTCCATATTATTGAAAAGTTTCCAAAGCTTGCTGGTGATTTTGAAGTACAAAGCCATGCTATATTTCCTCTGGCAAGGCAGCATGCCAATAATTATTCACAAGGCAGACTCGTTTTAGTGGGTGATGCGGCGCACACCATTAATCCTCTGGCAGGACAGGGTGTTAATTTAGGCTTTCAAGATGTAGCTGCTTTAGCTGAAGTGTTACGTACAGCTGATGATGTAGGGTGCCCGCTAATGCTTAAAGAATACGAGCGTAGTCGTCGTAACGCTAATTTGTTAATGATGAGTATGATGGATGCTTGCTACTTTGGTTTCTCAAATCAAATAGCCCCATTAAAATGGGCGCGCAGCACATTTTTAAAGTTAGCTAATAATACAGGGCCGGTAAAAAACTGGGTGCTGAAATACGCAATAAGCGGTGAGCTTAGTTAATAACAGTTAATTGGTATAAAAGGCTCGAATTTGGGTCTTTTTTTATGCCCAAGAAAAGTGGTGTAGGTTATAAAGGTAGAAAAAGAATTAAAGATATAAATTATATAATTGGAATTTAGGGAAAATCGTGAGGTGTTATCAAAGACGTGTGCAAATTGGCTGGGATACCAGGATTTGAACCTGGGAATGCCAGGATCAAAACCTGGTGCCTTACCGCTTGGCGATATCCCAACTCTAAATTTGGATGAGTTTTAGTTCTACTTAAGAACATGGTGCGGAAGGAGAGACTTGAACTCTCACATCCTAAGATACTGGAACCTAAATCCAGCGCGTCTACCAATTCCGCCACTCCCGCATACAGGCTTATATTTATACTCTTAACAGAGTTTTCTTGTACAACATTCTTTGGTAGAAGAAGTTGGCTGGGATACCAGGATTTGAACCTGGGAATGCCAGGATCAAAACCTGGTGCCTTACCGCTTGGCGATATCCCAACTAAGAAATTGCTGATAATTTTAATTCTTATCAAGAATGTGGTGCGGAAGGAGAGACTTGAACTCTCACATCCTAAGATACTGGAACCTAAATCCAGCGCGTCTACCAATTCCGCCACTCCCGCATACAAGTTTATATTTAGACTCTTAACAGAGTTTTCTTATACAACGTTCTTTGGTAGAAGAAGTTGGCTGGGATACCAGGATTTGAACCTGGGAATGCCAGGATCAAAACCTGGTGCCTTACCGCTTGGCGATATCCCAACTAAGAAATTGCTGATAATTTTAATTCTTATCAAAGAATATGGTGCGGAAGGAGAGACTTGAACTCTCACATCCTAAGATACTGGAACCTAAATCCAGCGCGTCTACCAATTCCGCCACTCCCGCATCGAGTATACAGGTAACAATGTTTTAGAACCTAAATCCAGCGTCTAATTCAAGACAACTGCTAATTCCTCAACTCCCGCATTATCACTTTGAATAAATCAAAGAAATGGTAGTTATTTTAAACTCTTCATTGAGTTGCAATTTAACTCTTGCAGAGCCACTTCTAGAAAAGAAATGGTGGCTAAGACGGGATTTGAACCTGTGACCCCATCATTATGAGTGATGTGCTCTAACCAGCTGAGCTACTTAGCCATTGTTGGCTGGGATACCAGGATTTGAACCTGGGAATGCCAGGATCAAAACCTGGTGCCTTACCGCTTGGCGATATCCCAACAATAAACAATTGATAGTTTTAATTCTTATCAAGAACATGGTGCGGAAGGAGAGACTTGAACTCTCACATCCTAAGATACTGGAACCTAAATCCAGCGCGTCTACCAATTCCGCCACTCCCGCATTATCACTTTGAATTAATCAAAGAAATGGTAGTTATTTTAAACTCTTCATTGAGCAACAAAAAACAAATGGTGGCTAAGACGGGATTTGAACCTGTGACCCCATCATTATGAGTGATGTGCTCTAACCAGCTGAGCTACTTAGCCATCTTTTTTGTTAGCACTTCATCGCTGAGTGCGGGGCGTATTATGCTGATATGCCCCAAATTCGTCAACACCTTTTTTGCAAAAAAACACTTAAGTTGGTTTGTTTGCAGGAAAAATAGGCTAACCGGCTACTTTTTAATTAAAACGTTGCTTTTTTAACACTCTTTGTGGGCTTTGTATTGTAATTTTGGCTTTTATAGTAAGGGTAGACTAATTATTACTTTTATTCGGCTGAAAAATAAAAAGGCTCGTAAAAACGAGCCTTTAAAAAACAATGAGCCACTTAACGTGGTGCAATGTTTAATTATACGTTGAACAAGAAGTTCATTACATCGCCATCTTTAACAATGTACTCTTTCCCTTCTTGGCGCATTTTACCTGCTTCTTTTGCACCGCTTTCACCTTTAAATGCAATAAAGTCATCAAAAGCAATAGTTTGTGCGCGGATAAAGCCACGTTCAAAGTCGGTATGAATTTTACCCGCTGCTTGTGGCGCTGTTGCACCCACTGGGATAGTCCATGCACGTACTTCTTTTACACCCGCAGTAAAGTAAGTTTGCAAATGTAGTAGCTCATAGCCACCACGAATAACAAGGTTAAGTCCTGGCTCTTCAAGACCAAGGTCAGCCATAAACTCTAATTTGTCTTCTTCGTCAAGCTCAGATAGCTCAGATTCGATAGCTGCACACACAGGTACAACAACCGCATCTTCAGCAGCCGCTATTTCACGTACACGATCTAGCAATGGGTTATTTTCAAATCCGTCTTCAGCCACGTTAGCAATATACATCGTTGGCTTGATAGTTAAGAAGTTAATAGGCGCAATGGCTGCTTTTTCTTCTTTTGTTAGCGCTAAAGAACGTAAAGTTAAGCCTTCATCAAGATGCACTTTTACCTTTTCAAGTACCGCATTTTGCTCTTTAGCGTCTTTATCGCCGCCTTTTGCTTTTTTTGCATTACGGAAAATTGCTTTATCAGCACTGTCCATATCAGCAAGTACAAGCTCAGTGTTGATCACGTCAATGTCGTCCGCAGGGTCGATAGTACCAGCTACGTGAATAACGTTTTCATCTTCAAAACAGCGAACTACATGGCCAATCGCATCTGTTTCACGAATATTTGCTAAAAACTGATTGCCTAGGCCTTCACCTTTCGATGCTCCTTTAACTAAACCTGCAATATCCACAAATTCCATACTGGTTGTAAGAACACGTTGTGGGTTAACAATTTTAGCAAGTTCGTCTAGGCGAGGATCTGGCACCGGTACCACACCTGTATTAGGTTCAATGGTACAAAAAGGAAAGTTAGCGGCTTCAATACCCGCTTTAGTCAATGCATTGAAAAGTGTTGATTTACCAACATTAGGCAAGCCAACGATGCCACATTTAAAACCCATAGTAAGATACCTTGTTTAGATTCGTTTAATACGTGCGACCGTATACCCAAAAATTAGGGTTTAAACGAATGTAGTCTGTTTTGTGCTTTTAACACACCGTCTTTAGCAAGTATTTCCATACAACGAACTGCTTCATCAACTGCGGCATCCATTTTTTCTTGATCGTCTTTGGCTGCTTTACCAAGCACCCAACCGGTGACCATTTCGCGATGTCCTGGATGACCTACACCTATGCGTAAGCGCATAAAGTCTTTTTGATTTGCCATTTTTGCAATAATGTCTTTTAAGCCATTATGACCGCCATGTCCGCCGCCTTTTTTTAATTTAGCAACGCCCGGGTCTAAATCCAATTCATCATGGGCAACAAGTATGTCTTCCACGGGGATTTTAAAAAAATTGGCTAAACTACTCACCGCTTTGCCACTTAAGTTCATGTAAGTGGTGGGGATCAGTAATTTGAATTCTTTGCCTTGAATAATCACTTTGCCAGTAAGGCCGTGATATTTAGGGTCGTGTTTTAGCGTGCAGTTGTAGCGTGCAGCGAGTTCTTGAATGAACCAAGCACCTGCGTTGTGGCGTGTATTTGCGTATTCGGGGCCTGGATTAGCCAGGCCCACAAGCATTTGAATAGAATTCAAGGTGCGAGACCTTAAATATTATTCTGCAGCGTCTGAAGCGTCGTCTTCAGTTGGAGCTGCTTTGTTAGCTTTGATAGTAACGATAGACTGATCGTGGCCTTCGCCTTTACCAAGCTCAACAGATTGAACACCTTTAGGGAACGCAAGATCTGTAAGGTGGATTGAATCACCAGCAACAAGATCAGATACGTCTACTTCGATGAATTCTGGAAGTGACTTAGGAAGACAAGAAATCTCAACTTCAGTTAACTGGTGAACAACAGTTGCACCTAACTTAGTTACTTTCTCTTCACCGATGAAGTGTAAAGGAACCTTAGTTACTAGTTTATGAGTTGCGTCTACACGTTGGAAATCAAGGTGAGTAAGCTTAGGCTTGAAAGGGTGACGTTGGATATCTTTTAAGATTGCTTCAACTTTCTCGCCACCTACATTTAATGTAAGGATGTGAGTGTAAAAGCCTTCGTCTTCTTGTGCTTTGATCATATCTTTATGAGCAAAGGTAAGCGATACCGCTTCTTTATCAGCTCCATAAAGGATTGCCGGCACTTTGTCTTCGCGACGTAGGCGGCGGCTCGCACCAGTACCAGTTTCTACGCGAAGTTCAGCGTCATAAGTATAAGTTGTGTTAGACATGATGTCTCCAATAATTAAAAGTGTTAGGGCCTTTGCGACCAAGGTCCCTAGCCAAAAGGCGCGCTATCATACCACTGCGGGTTTATAAAATAAACATCGCTTACAAAAAAAGCGCCAAAAGGCGCTTTTATACTCATTAATGTTTAACTTTAGTGTTCAAACATTGCCGAGATAGATTCTTCGTTGCTAATGCGACGAATAGTCTCTGCTAACATATCTGCAAGCGTTAATACTTTAACAATATCAAGGGCTTTTAGTTCGTCAGACAGTGGAATTGAGTCAGTTACAATCACTTCGTCAATTACAGAGTTACGTAAGTTTTCTGCAGCTGTACCAGAAAGAATAGGGTGAGTAGCGTAAGCAAATACACGTTTAGCACCATGCTCTTTAAGGGCTTCAGCGGCTTTACACAATGTACCACCGGTATCAATCATGTCATCAACAATAATACAATCGCGGCCTTCAACGTCACCAATAATGTGCATTACTTGAGAAACGTTAGCTTGAGGGCGACGTTTATCGATAATTGCTAAGTCGGTATCGTTTAATAGTTTTGCAATTGCACGGGCACGCACCACGCCACCAATATCAGGTGATACAACAACCACGTCATCAAAGTCGCGGTTTTTCATATCTTCTAATAGTACAGGGCTACCAAATACGTTATCCACTGGTACATCAAAGAAGCCTTGGATTTGCTCAGCGTGTAAATCAACCGTAAGAACGCGGTCAACACCTACACTTGATAAGAAATCCGCAACCACTTTAGCTGTAATTGGTACACGGGCAGAGCGTACGCGACGATCTTGACGAGCATAACCAAAATAAGGGATAACAGCAGTGATACGACCGGCAGATGCACGGCGTAACGCATCAACCATAACGATAAGTTCCATCAGGTTATCGTTAGTAGGGGCACAGGTTGATTGCAAGATAAAAACATCCGAGCCACGAACATTTTCATTAATTTGAACACTGATCTCACCGTCACTAAAACGGCCAACAACAGCATCGCCTAATTCAATATATAAACGTTTTGCAACTTTTTGAGCTAGGTCAGGTGTTGCGTTACCAGCGAAGAGCTTCATGTCAGGCACGGTAGGGTTCCTCAGGCACTGAATTTTTGGACTAACTTACATTGAGTGAACAAAGTAGGTTAACTTATGATTACTTGTACGTTACTTCATTTATCAATGATGGCGGCTAACTCCGTATGAGCAGGAGAGGTACTAACGCTGGATGCGATAAAACCCTGCCAAGTATGGGGGAGGTTAGCAAGTACATCTTGTGCTTGAACTTGGCTAGCAAATTCAACAAAACAACATGAACCTGTTCCGGTCATCTTTGATGGGGCGTATTTTAGCAACCACTGCAGGGTTTTTTCAACCTCGGGGCACAGCTTTTTCACTAAAGGCTCACAATCGTTGGTTAAAATTTGCTGTTGCCAGTCGCCAGAAAGTTTTGGTGTATCACGTTTTAAATCAGGGTGAGTAAATATTTGTGCTGTGCTGACATGTTGATTTGGGAAGACAACACAATACCACTTTGGCGGCAGTTCTAGGTACTCTAATTGCTCGCCAATGCCATGTGCTATGGCACTTTTACCTTTAATGAATACAGGCACATCAGCACCGAGTTTCAGGCCTAAATCAGCCAGTTCATCTAAAGATAGGGCTGTATTCCAAAGCGTATTAAGGGCTAAAAGTGTTGATGCGGCATCGGATGAACCGCCTCCAACACCTCCCCCCATGGGTAAGCGTTTAGTTAAATTTATTTTTGCACCCATATCCACTTTACAGTGGGTTTGTAATAATAACGCCGCTTTGTAAATCAAATTGTCGGTTAGCGCAATGCCATTGGTGTCGCCGCTAATACTTATAAGAGTATCCGTGCTTAGTTTAAAATGGAGCTCGTCACCATAATTTAAAAACGTAAATAAAGTTTCTAATTCATGGTAACCATCATCACGGCGGCCATTAATGTGTAAAAATAAATTAAGCTTAGCTGGGGCAATCAGCGAAAATTCAGAGTGAGTATACATAGTTAGTTAAACTGCCAGTCATAGAGTTTGATTTTAATTTTAATCTTTTCATGGGTTAAGGTTAAAGCATTCGGTAACCAAAAACCGTATTTTTGGACGTAACTTGTGTAGCTTATTTGCCACTTTTTGCCAGCGTCATCAAACCATAACACGCTTTTAGCACGGCCTAATTGATCGACTTCTAAGGTTTGATCGTCAATAGTGGCTTTTAACCACTGACCGGCGTTATTTACCGGTAAAGTAAACCCCGTTAAGCGTTGTAAAAGTTTACTCGCATTAGTATCAAAAAACTGTTGATCATCAAATATTAATTCAGCCCCCACTGCGGTTTGTTTAAGCGATAAAATCCGTGTGCCAATAAACGTGGTTAACACTAAATAATTACTATTTTGTGTTTGTTGCCAATTTAAGTTGGCAGATTGGCGCTCATCTGGGCTAATAAACGCAAGTTTACCGTCTACTTGCCAAGTTTTTTGTGTACTAAGACGTAACTTCCAGTCTTCGTAAAGCTCTGTTTTGTAATTGTTTTTACTTGCGCAGCCGGTTAAAAATACAAATAGCAGTGTTAAAATCAAATATTGTCGAGTCAAATGTTGTTCCTTACTTTCCATATTCCTGAGATTTTTGATAAAATTGCCGCCTATGTAGTAGGGCTCAGCAATATTTGGCAGATATGACCATAATAGCACTTGGTATTAATCACAAAACCGCATCCGTAGAATTACGAGAAAAAGTGGCCTTTTCGCCTGAGCAAATTTCAGAGGCGCTACAGCAATTAAGTGGTCATGCCGACTTTAATGAAGCGGTTATTGTATCTACCTGTAATCGCACTGAAGTGTATTGTAGCCTTGCGCAACAAAATTCCCAAACATTGTTGCAATGGTTAGCCAGTTTCCATGGTTTAGATGAACATGAACTGAGTAAAAACATCTACTGTTATGAAGACAGCGCAGCAATAAACCATTTAATGCGTGTAGCCTGCGGGCTTGATTCGCTGGTATTAGGTGAACCACAGATTTTAGGGCAAATAAAGCAAGCGTATAACAGTGCTAAAACCCACGATGCGGTGGGTGTAACTTTTGATCGTTTGTTTCAAAAAACGTTTTCGGTGGCAAAAGAAGTACGCACCGAAACTAACATTGGTGCGAGTGCAGTCTCGGTTGCGTTTGCTGCGGTTAATCTTGCAAAGCATATTTATGGCAAATTAGACAAAACCAAGGTGCTATTAATTGGTGCTGGTGAAACCATTGAGCTGGTAGCAAAACATTTATACCAAAATGAGCCACAAAAAATAACGGTAGCTAATAGAACAATAGAACGCGCTCGCGGCTTAGCGGATGAAGTGTCAGCAGATGTTATTGCCTTGGCACAATTACCAGAACGATTACACCAAGCCGATATTGTTATTAGCTCCACCGCCAGTACTTTGCCTATTATTGGTAAAGGGGTGGTGGAACAAGCACTAAAACAACGTCGTTATAAGCCTATGCTATTTATAGATATTGCTGTACCACGCGATATTGAAAGCCAAGTCGGAGAGCTTGACGACGCTTATTTATATTCTGTTGATGACTTACAAGCCATTGTTAGCGAAAACATGGCTGCTCGTGAGCAAGCGGCAGAACAAGCACAAATTATTATTAGTGAGCGCACCAAAGAGTTTTTTATGTGGCTGCGTTCACTTGATTCAGTGGATTTAATTCGCCACTACCGTAATGATGTACAAACTACAAAAGCAGAACTTGTAGATAGGGCCCTAAGCCAGCTAAATACAGGTAAAAATGCAGAAAAAGTAATTTTAGAGCTAGCCAATAAATTAACCAATCGCTTAATGCACGCGCCTACCCGTGCCATCCAAGATGCAGCGAAAAAAGGTGAAGTGGCTCAGTTAAATCAATTGAAAAAAATGTTAGGTATAGATCAGGAATAACAGTTAAATGAAAGAGTCCGTTTATCGTAAATTAGAAACCTTAGTTGAGCGCTATGAAGAAGTACAAGCGCTACTAAGTGACCCATCGGTCATTAGTGATCAAAACCGCTTCCGTACTCTTTCAAAAGAATACTCTGAGCTTGAAGAAGTGGTGAAAACGTTTTTAGCATACCAGCAAGCACAAGAAGACTTGAGTAGCGCTGAAGAAATGCTAAAAGATTCAGATCCTGAAATGCGCGAAATGGCACAAGAAGAATATAAAGAAGCAAAAGCACAGATTTCGACTTTAGAAGATGACATTCAAGTTCTGATGCTCCCTAAAGATCCGAGAGACAACAACAATGTATTTTTAGAGGTTCGTGCAGGAACAGGGGGCGATGAAGCTGCTATTTTTGCTGGCGACTTATTCAGAATGTACAGCCGTTACGCAGAAACAAAAAAATGGAAAGTAGAGGTTGTTACCACCAACGAAGGTGAGCACGGTGGTTACAAAGAAGTAATTGCTAACATCAGCGGTGAAGGTGTTTATGGGCAATTAAAATTTGAATCAGGCGTCCACCGTGTACAGCGCGTCCCAGAAACTGAGTCACAAGGGCGCGTACATACCTCCGCCTGTACTGTTGCTGTAATGGCTGAAGTACCAGAAGCAGAAGCCATCGAAATCAATACTGCCGATATTAAAGTTGATACTTTTAGAGCGTCGGGCGCGGGTGGTCAGCACGTAAATAAAACCGACTCTGCCATTCGTATTACCCATTTACCTACGGGTGTAGTGGTTGAGTGTCAAGATGAGCGCTCTCAGCATAAAAACCGTGCTAAAGCGATGTCGGTATTGGCGGCGCGTTTGCAACAGGCTGAAGATGAAAAACGTCATGCTGCTGAGGCGTCTGAGCGTCGTAATTTAGTGGGCAGTGGCGATCGTTCTGAGCGTATTCGCACATACAACTATCCGCAGGGGCGCATTACCGATCACCGTATTAACTTAACGCTTTATCGTTTAAACGAAGTGGTAGCCGGTGATTTAGGCGCTGTGGTTGAGCCGCTAATGCAAGAGCATCAGGCCGACTTATTAGCAGCGATGGGCGACGATTAATCGTGAACCTCACTGTTGAAAACGCTATTACTACCGGTGCTAATTTATTAGCATCAAGTAGTGATAGCGCAAAGTTAGATGCTCAAGTACTACTGCTTAATATTTTACAAAAGCCACGAAGTTATTTATTCACTTGGCCAGAAAAACAATTAACGGATGAGCAATCACAAGCGTTTGAGCTTGCATGTGAGCGTCGTTTAAACGGCGAGCCTGTTTCGCACATTACAGGGTATCGTGAGTTTTGGAGTTTACAGCTTGAAGTAAATCCAACAACGCTCATTCCTCGCCCTGATACAGAAACCTTAGTTGAGCTTGCGCTTTCATGTAATGTACCAAATGACGCCAAAGTGCTCGATTTAGGCACAGGCACTGGAGCAATTGCACTTGCGCTTGGTAGTGAAATGCCTACATGGGATATTATTGCCGTTGATCGTATTGATGATGCGGTAGCACTGGCCAAACGTAATCAAAAACGATTAGCGATAAATAATGTGTGTGTTAAACAAAGCAATTGGTTTAGCGCGTTAAATAATAAAAAATTTGATCTAATTGTAACCAACCCTCCCTATATAGAATATAACGATAAACACTTGCATCAAGGTGATGTGCGCTTTGAGCCTTTGTCTGCATTGGTTGCAGATGATGCTGGATTAGCTGATATTAAACAAATAATTACGCAATCACGTGACTATTTACATTCTAATGGCTATCTTTTAATTGAACACGGATTTGAGCAAAGTGCAGCTGTTCGCCATATATTCAACCAAATGGCGTTTATAAATGTAAGCACAGTGAAAGATCTTGGTAATAACGACCGCGTAACTTTCGGACAATGGCCTTAACTTATTAAAAATAGCCCCGTTGTTTGTTTGCATATGTTTTAAGGAACTCTTTGTGATGGAAGATTTTTTATTTTCAAATGAACAACCACCTGAAGTAGTAAGTGAAGAGCAAGGAACATGGAAAGTTCTAATTGTTGATGATGAACCCGAGGTTCATGCTGTTACGCGTTTAGCGTTGAGTGATTTTAAGTTTCAAGATAGACGCTTGGAGTTTATTAGTGCTTATTCCGGCGCAGAAGCGAAAAAGTTGATTGATGATCATCCTGATGCGGCCATCATCCTACTCGATGTTGTTATGGAAACAGACGATGCGGGTTTGCAAGTAGCAAAATACATTCGTGATACCGTTAAAAATAATTATATTCGCATTATTCTACGAACCGGGCAGCCAGGCCAAGCACCCGAGCGCCAAGTAATCGTAAATTACGATATTAATGACTATAAATCTAAAACTGAACTCACCGCACAAAAATTATTCACCGTTATGATGGCAAGTCTTCGCTCGTATCGCGATATTATTTCGATTGAGCAATCGCGTGAGGGACTAGAAAAAATAATCACTGCTTCGCGCAATATTTTTGCAACCCATTCAATGGATAACTTTATTGAAGGCGTGATGCAGCAGCTTACTTCTTTACTAAACGTTGCTGATGAAGCCATGTATGCCACCACCTTAGTTGCACAAAATCCGTCAGAGGAGATGAATAAAAAACTGATTGTTTGCTCTGGTACCGGTGATTTTGCGAAGCGCGAGGGAGAAGAGCTAGAAACCGTACTACCAGAAAACCAACTGTTAGCGTGCCAAGAGGCCCTTGCTAATAAAGCAATTGTGTATAGAGATGATTATTTGTTTGCTTATTGCAGCAGTAAATTTAACCATAATTCAATGTTATTTGTATCGGGTGTGCCGTCAAAGTTGACGGATACACAACGAAACTTAATTGAAATCTTTTCTCAAAATGTGCAGTTGGCATTTGAAAATGTGCAGTTACACACTGAAGTTGAAGCCACACAACAAGAGCTTGTTTATCGTTTAAGTGAAGCCGTTGAACAGCGCTCGTGCGAAACGGGTAATCATGTAAAACGGGTTGCTTATATTTGTTATGAATTAGCATTAGCCTACGGGTTATCTGAAGAGCAAGCGAATTTAATTCGCTTTGCATCGCCTTTACATGATGTGGGTAAAATAGGTATTCCGGATGCAATTTTAAATAAGCCTGACAAGTTAAACAGCGAAGAGTGGGAAGTTATGAAAACTCATGCTGGAAAAGGCTATGCTATTTTGAAAGATTCACCGCGTAAAATAGTCAGCGCAGGGGCATTAATCGCACAGCAGCACCACGAAAAGTGGGATGGTTCTGGTTACCCTAGTGGATTAAAGGGGGAGCGTATTGATATTTTTGCCAGAATAGTGGCATTGGCTGATGTGTATGATGCACTGCGCCATAAACGTTGTTATAAAGGTGCGTGGACACTTGAAGAAGCGGTTGCGGAGATAAACGCAAATAAAGGAACGCATTTTGATCCTAAACTTGTTGATGTATTTAATGATAAACTTGAAGACCTCGAAGCGGTACTTTTACGCTTTCCTGACAAAACACATAACTAAACAGAAGTAACAATACCTATGGATTATTTAGCATTAAAACACTCACACATGGCCATTGCGCTAGTGAGTATTATTTTATTTTACGTACGTTCTTTTTCTCGTATGGGCAGTGGCAGCCTTGCCAAAAATAAGTTGGTTTTTATTGGTAGCCACAGTATAGACACTTTATTGATTGTTTCAGCCATCGGTTTAATGGCAATGGCTAAAATAAACCCATTAGAGCAGCTTTGGTTATTAGAAAAAATTATTCTAGTTATCGTTTATATTGTTGTGGGTATTATTAGCGCTAAACAAACGACAACCGTTCCAAAAGTTGTATTTTTAGTACTTAACACCGCTGTTATTTCAGCTATTGGTTACTTAGCAACAGCTAAAGCCCCGCTGTTGTTATAATTAACAATGCCTATTTAAGCTTTGCACACCAAAGGTGTAAAGCTTACCTCTTCAATTCATTTCTGATTATTGGTATCTAGCTTTAAAATTAGGTAAACTACGTCCTCGTTTTCTAGAATGTTGTAGTATGAATGACCACCCTCGGGTTTGATGAACACGATGAATCTTATATAGAAGATGCTTACGATGATTTTTTGCCGCCGGCTATATATCGTTGTATCAAAGCGGAAGCTAAATGGGATTCTCAAATAGACTTAACACCAAGTCTTGAAATACTTACTGCGTTTGAGCAGCAAATAGAGGCTATTTGTCAGCAGATGCCGGACGAACACGATCGCCTAGATAAACTACTTGATAGCTTTTATAGTGAGTGGCTATTTAGTGCATCAAGCTTGAAAGTTCCTGAGTATAAGTTAAATAGCATCAGCTATACCTTGTCTATGCGCAGTGGCACACCCACAACCTTAGCTATTTTGTTATGCCACTTTTTACAGCATGCTAAACTCAATGCCAGTGTAAGTATAACTCAAGGCGAAGTGGGCATTCACGTCGCAATGAGTGATGAAGAGGGTTATCTTGTTGACCCTAGCAGTGGCCAACAAAGTTGGTACATCATTCCTGAAAATATTGATGAAGAAAATCCTCAAGAACAAGAGCCTTTAGAGCTTATTTTTGAAGACGAAGTGTATAAATTATTTTTAGCGCAGCAAAAATGGTCTTTCATTAGTGAAAATAAATTTGGTCATGCGTTAACTTGCGTCGATTTATTAATGGAAATATTAGGTGATGATCCCTATGAGCGACGCGACAGAGGTTATTTACTAAATCAGCTTGGCTGCCCTAAAATGGCACGAGATGATTTACAGTTTTTTGTTGATGAATGTCCTGATGATCCTGCTATTGAAATCATTCTACATCAAATTGAAGAACTTGAAGACAATCATAAAACTCACCACTAAGAATAAAAAATAGGAAATGTTATGGCTGATCCCCAAACTGCATTAATTACCAATGATGCCGTTGTACTTGGTTTATTGGCGATTATTTTAGGGTTTATTTTCAAAACCTCAAATAGTCAACGCCCAGGTCTTGTGGCATTTTATAAATATGTACCGGCATTATTGTTGTGTTATTTTTTGCCGTCATTGTTAAATACCTTTGGTATTGTTGATGGTTCTCAATCTAACGTGTATTACGTCGCTTCGCGATATTTACTGCCTGCGTGTTTAATTTTGCTTACCATCAGTATTGATTTAAAAGCGATTATTAATTTAGGTCCTAAAGCATTAATTATGTTTTTAACCGGCACCGCAGGTATTGTGATTGGTGGCCCATTAGCTATTTTAATAATGAGTGCTGTTTATCCAGAAGCGGTAGGTGGACATGGCCCTGACGCTGTTTGGCGTGGTATGACAACCATTGCAGGTAGCTGGATTGGTGGCGGTGCAAACCAAGCATCTATGAAAGAAATGTTTGAAGTGGGTGGCGATATTTTCTCAGCCATGGTCACCGTGGATGTGATAGTGGCTAATTTATGGATGGCAGTATTATTATTAATGGCAGCTAATCATAAAGCGATTGACGCTAAAGCCGGTGCAGATACCACCGCGATTGAAGACTTAAAGCAACGTGTTGAAAAATACCATGCAGAGCATGCGCGTATGCCAACGCTAAATGATTACATGATGATTATAGCTATTGCCTTTGGTATTACCGGTTTAGCGCACTTTTGTGCAGATATTTTAGGACCCTTCTTTGCCAATAATTATGCGTGGGCAAAAGAATACAGTTTAAACAGTAAGTTCTTTTGGCTTATTGTTATATCAACGACGATAGGTATTTGCTTATCGTTTACCAAAGTACGCCATATTGAGGCGTTTGGTTCATCGAAAGTGGCGTCAGCCTTTTTGTATATTTTAGTGGCATCGATTGGCCTGCATATGAATGTAATGGCGATTTTTGATTCACCGATGTATTTTGTTATTGGTGCAATTTGGATGTTAACTCACGCAAGTTTAATGCTCATTGTGGCTAAATTAATTAAAGCGCCGTTATTTTATATGGCTGTTGGCTCACAGGCCAATGTAGGTGGCGCAGCGTCTGCCCCTGTTGTGGCCGCTGCGTTTCATCCGTCACTGGCACCGGTCGGCGTATTATTAGCTGTACTAGGCTATGGTGTAGGTACATATATGGCGTATATTTGTGGATTAATGATGCAAGCAGTTGCACCATAAGGAATTAAAATGAACAACCAAGTTATTAATATCAATGAAATAGAACTGGCAAATAATAAACCTTTTGTTTTATTTGGTGGCATGAATGTGCTTGAATCACGAGACTTAGCGATGCGTATTGCCGAGCATTATGTTGAAGTGACCACTAAATTAAATATTCCTTATGTATTCAAAGCATCATTTGATAAAGCCAATCGCTCGTCCATCAATTCTTATCGTGGTCCAGGCATGGAAGAAGGCTTAAAGATATTTGAAGAGATTAAAAATACCTTTAATATTGCGCTTATCACCGATGTGCATGAACCTCATCAGGCAGCACCGGTTGCAGAGGTTGTTGATGTTATTCAGCTACCGGCGTTTTTGGCTCGTCAAACAGACTTGGTGGTTGCAATGGCTAAAACAGGCGCGATTATTAATGTGAAAAAGCCACAGTTTTTAGCCCCACATGAAATGCGTCATATCATTACTAAATTTAATGAAGCCGGAAATAATAATGTAGCCTTGTGTGAACGTGGTTCAAGCTTTGGTTACAACAACCTAGTGGTTGATATGCTGGGCATGGATGATATGAAAACCATGGCTCCCGTTATATTTGATGCCACTCATGCGCTGCAGCGTCCTGGCGGTCGAGCTGACTCAGCCGATGGTCGTCGTGCTCAAGCAGCAGAACTTGCCCGTAGCGGTATGGCACTGGGTATTGCAGGCTTATTTATTGAAGCACACCCCAATCCAAATGAAGCAAAATGTGATGGCCCCTGTGCATTAGCATTGAGCAAGTTAGAAGGGTACTTATCGCAAATGAAAGCGGTTGATGATCTAATCAAAAGCTTTGCTCCCCTTGATACCAGTGCTAGTGATTTATAAAGAAGTGATTAACTCATTAAAAAGCGACTTAGGTCGCTTTTTTTGTGGCTTGAATATACTCTTTCCCAGCATAGGTATATAATTCACCGCATAAGAAAAACTAATTCTAAGCTTGGTTGCCATGTCAAGACGAGTTCCTCCATTAAACGCGCTGAAAGCTTTTGAAGCTGCAGCACGTCATTTAAGCTTTACTAAAGCCGCAGAAGAGTTGTATGTCACGCAAGCTGCGGTGAGTCATCAAATAAAAACGCTTGAAGAGCATTTAGGCTTAAAGCTGTTTTTACGTAAAAATCGCTCGTTATTATTAACCGAAGAAGGCCAAGGTTATTTTTTAGATATTAAAGAAATTTTTACTCAGCTAATAGATGCAACTGAAAAGCTACTAGCCCGTGGTGCCAAAGGCTCGTTAACCGTAAGTTTAACCCCCAGTTTTGCGATTCAATGGCTTATTCCTCGATTGAGCTTATTTAACGAATTACACCCAGAAATTGATGTGCGAATTAAAGCCCAAGATCAGGATGAAAACTCGTTAACAGACGATGTTGATATCTCAATTTATTATGGTCGCGGTCATTGGAGTGGGGTGCAAGCCTATAAACTGCACACTGAGTATTTAGTGCCGTTATGTAGCCCATTACTGTTAAATGGCCCCAGAGCGCTTAACCAACCCAGTGATTTAGCAAACCATACCTTGCTACATGACACCACCCGTAAAAACTGGAAAACCTGGATGAAAACCGCCGGCGTACGTAATGTACAAGTTAACCAAGGACCTATATTTAGTCATTCATCTATGGTGTTACAAGCTGCGGTACATGGCCAAGGTGTTGCAATTGGTAACAGCGTACTAGCAAAACCAGATATTGATGCCGGACGTTTAGTGATCCCGTTCAATCACAGTTTAGAGAGTAAGAATGCCTATTACTTAGTGATCCGTGAGTCACAAAATGAGTTAGGCAAAATTGTATCGTTTAAAGACTGGATGTTAAGTTTAGTTGAGCAGGAGCAAGAATATTAATGAGCATCGAATGGGTTAGAAGTAGTCAGCAACCGGCAATCGCACAGTTTATATTTGCTCATGGCGCAGGGGCTGGCAGTGATTCTGAGTTTATGCAAATCATGGCTAAACATCTCAGTGAGCACGGTATTGACGTTGGCTTGTTTGATTTTGAATATATGCAAATTGCTAAACAAACTAACAAACGTCGCCCACCAGATCGAGCGCCTAAACTACTTACTTATTTTGAACATATAGTGACTCAAGCTGATGCAAATTTACCGCTATTTATAGGGGGTAAATCAATGGGCGGGCGCATGGCATCGATGCTTGCCTGTTCGACCTCTCATCCTGTTTTAGGTGTGCTTGCGTTTGGTTATCCGTTTCATCCTCCGGGCAAGCCAGAAAAACTGCGTACAGATCATTTTGCAGACATACCGTGTCCTTTTTTAGTATTACAGGGGGAAAGGGATACCTTTGGCACCCGCGAAGAGCTTGCCACAATGGTCATGCCAAAGCAGCCAAAGTATATATGGTTAACGGATGGTGACCACTCACTAAAACCGCGTAAAAAAAGTGGCATGACTGAGCAGGAAAACCTGAATGCTGCAGCAATACAGGCAGCAAGCTTTATAAAGAATACGCTTGAAAATTTAAAAGAGGATAAACATGATTAAACTATTTTTATTAGCAGGCAGCTTTTTTTGCATGCTTTCAGTGATACTGGGCGCATTTGCTGCTCATGGTCTGAAAAGTCGTTTATCAGAGTACTCCATTGGTATTTTTAAAACCGCCGCTGAGTATCAAATGGTACATGGGCTGGCGTTAATTGCAGTGGCTATTTTAATTAAGTGGGGTATGCACCTCAGTATGGCGGGTGGTTTTTTTATTGCCGGTACATTGTTATTTAGTGGCAGCTTATACTTATTGGCCTTAACAGGGTTGAAGTGGCTGGGCCCAATTACCCCATTGGGTGGGCTGTGCTTTATTATTGGTTGGATAGTTATTTTAGTGCAAGTTGCACGATTTAAGTTTTAAAGAGTTTAAGGGTTAATATGTCTAGTGTTGTGATTTACTGTCGTAGTGGTTTTGAAAACGATGCCGCTGCTGAAATAACGTTTCACGCTGCCGAACAAGGATTTGGTGGGTATGTAAAAGCAAAACCAAATACCGGTTATGTTATTTATGAATGTTTTGAAGCGCAGCACAGCGACGAAATAATCAAAAAAGTTGATTTTAAAAATATGGTGTTTGCACGCCAATGGTTTGCCGGTAACCTAATTGAAAATATGCCCGTAGAAGATAGAGTAGGCGCTATTGTAGATGCCGCAAAAGATTTTACTTTATGCTCTGAACTACGAGTAGAAACACCCGATACCAACGAGGGCAAAGAGTTACTGACTTTTTGTAAAAAAATATCGACCCCGCTTAAAAAAGCCCTCGAGAAACAAAACACTGTATTGCGTGAGCCAAAAGCAAATCGCCCAGTAATGCATGTGCTGTTTTTAGCTAATAATACTGCGTATGTGGGTTACTCATATAGTTATAACAACTCTCCTTTTTTTATGGGGATTCTGCGTTTACGTATGCCAAGCGATGGCCCAAGCCGCTCAACCCTTAAGTTAGATGAAGCATTTAATGTATTTATTCCTGAGCAGCAGCGTGAGTCAAGAGTGCAAGCTGGGATGCGCAGCGTTGATTTAGGTGCTTGCCCAGGTGGTTGGACTTATCAGTTGGTTCGCCGTGGTATGTTTGTTAGCGCGATAGATAATGGCCCAATGAATGAAAGTTTAATGGAAACAGGGCAAGTAAAACATTTTAGAGAAGATGGTTTTAAATACCGCCCAGAAAAAAGAAACATAACCTGGTTAGTTTGCGATATGGTAGAAAAACCAACGAAAGTAACTAACTTGATGATTGACTGGGCAGTAAACGCCTATGCAAAAGAGCTTATTTTTAATCTGAAACTACCGATGAAAAAACGCTTTGATAGTGTGTATGAATGTCTAAAAATGATCAGAGAAGAAATGGCGAAGTACGGCATAAGCTATGAACTTCAAGCTAAGCATTTATACCATGATCGTGAAGAAATAACGGTGCACTTAAATGTCACTAAAGTGCCACAGAGCTTATATAGTTAATCTATTAGCGAGTATAAAAAATGGGCCAAGTGGCCCATTTTTTATTTTAACTACGGTATTGTGGTCGGTAATTTTCAACCCATAATCGTGTGGCACCACATACCGCCACAGGCATAACAATTAAATTTACAAATGGGATAGCGGTTAGCAGCATCACGGCAAAGCCAAACCCATAAGATAACCCTTGTTTGCTTTTTAAGTCATTTTTCATTTGTGTAAAGCTAATTTTGTGATTATCAAAAGCATAATCTTTATATTGCACCGCATACATCCAGCAGGTAAAAAGCGCCCATAGCACTTGGCCTATTACAGGTAGTACCCACAATAAAATAAAAAAGCCAATAGCGCGTGGGAGGTAGTAGCAAAGCTTAGTCCATTCCCGGCCCAGCATTCGCGGCACATCTTTAACTAAATCAGCTAATCCGTCGTCGTTAATTTTTTGACCAGTTAAGTAAAGCTCTACCTTTTCACTTAGTAAGCCATTAAAAGGTGCGGCGATAAAGTTAGTAATAACGGTAAATAACATACTGTAACTAAACAGCACCACCAGTACAGCAATTGGCCACATTAACCATTCGAGCCAACTAAGCCATTCTGGAAGCATTGAATTTACAGCGTTAAAGCCATCACTAAGCCAGCCAAATAAAAAGAATAAGGAGCTACCAAATAATAAAATATTAATAAGTAGGGGTATAAGCACAAAGCGTTTTAGCCCTTTTTGACTAATTAACTTAAACCCTGAAAAAAAATATTCCATACCTTGTGTTATTTGCACACTAACCTCATCGATTATTTATGTTTTAGCTATTATAAATAGCTTGATGATTTTAAACAGTACTTTTAAGTAACAAAGTATTTAATAAAGGGTATTTACAGATGGTATGTAAATAAATGATTTGTTGATAAGTACATTTCAAATCGCCACTTTGTATTGAATGGCAAACGCTCGTGAAATAGACAAAATTACCATAGATGCTAATTTCAATATTATGTATAGTCAAAAGACTATAATAAATTATTATATAGAATATAGCGGCGCATTTAGCGTAAGTGACTGTTGAGGAATATAATTTGATTGAAATAATGAGAGTCAGAAAGCTGCTTTCTCAGCAACAAAATATATTATCTAAAATAGCCTTGGGTGCGCCACTTGATGAAGTACTTGAAAATATTTGTTTATCTATTGAGGAGCTTATTGAAGACTCCTCTGCGAAGTGCTCTATATTAACACTCAAAGGTGAACAGCTATTTCATAGTGCGGCGCCTAATATTGCACAGGGTTACTGTGAGGCAATTAATGGCGTACATATCGGCCCCAGTGTTGGCTCATGCGGTACTGCAGTGTATGAAAAAAAGCGAGTAATAGCCTCAGATATTGCAACATCACCCTTATGGGAAAACTATAAAGCGTTGGCATTGAGTTTTGATTTAAGGTCGTGCTGGTCAACCCCTATTATTTCAACCCAATCAGACATATTAGGCACTTTTGCAATTTATCATGACAGCGCAAAGTCACCGACACCACAAGATTTAGAGTTAATAGACTTTTTTGTTGATTTCACCAGTATTGCTTTAGAAAAGCACACAGAGTCACTAAAATCAAAAGTGTTACTTGCAGAATTACAGCAAAGTAATGAAAAGTTTAAAGCCTTCGCAAAAGTACTTCCCGATCTAACTCTTATTTTGAGTGAAGAAGGGGAGTATACCAACGTTTACGGCACTACTAATGAAGGTTTATATTTAAGCCAAGAGCATGTGATTAATCGAAATGTCAAAGATATTATGCCTCCCGAAGATGCAAATCCTATTATGGCGGTAATTGCCAAAACGCTTCAAACTAATGAAGTTCAAGTGTTTGAGTATCAGCTCAATATAAAAGGTAAACAACTTACATTTGAAGGACGAACAGCCCCGCTTGAAAGTTACCAACCTAATAATCCCTCTCAGCGACATGTAGTATGGATGGCCAGAGATATCTCTACTCGTAAAGCGGCAGAAGAAGAGGTGCAACGGTTAGCATTTTTTGACCCGCTTACAAACCTCCCGAACCGCAGAATGCTCAATGATAAACTCAGTATGTATGTTGAACAAATTAAGCAGTCTGATCACACGGGCGCACTCTTATTTTTAGATTTAGATAATTTTAAACGCATAAATGACTCACTAGGTCATAATGCAGGCGATGAAATACTGGTTGAGTTATCACAACGATTAACAGCTATTTTGAACCCGGCAGATACCCTCGCACGAGTCGGTGGTGATGAATTTATTATTCTTATCGAGCATGTCGGTGATAGCCACATGCAAGCTAATAGTGAATCTGAGTTGATTGCTAAAAAAGTACAAAGTGTCTTTTATGAAAAATTTGAAGTGGGCGATTTAGCGTTTCAGGTCAGTTGTAGTATTGGTATTTGTTTGATTAACACGAGCAATGCCATAACCGCTAATATTTTAAAATTTGCAGATACCGCTATGTATCGCTCTAAAATGAAAGGTGGTAATAGTAGTAGCTTTTACGACCCCGCACTGCAAACCTTACTGGAAAATCAAACTGAGCTTGAAACTGACATTGTCAGGGCTATCGCGTGCGATGAGTTTTGTGCTTATTTTCAGCCACAATTAGCAATTGATGGAACCCTTGTGGGTGCTGAGGCATTAATAAGGTGGAATCATCCAACCAAAGGACTTATCCCCCCTAATGCATTTATTCCAATTGCCGAGCAATTTGGCTTAATTCAAAAGTTACAAAATATTGTATTAAGAGATATTTGTATTTTACTTGAAACACTTCGAGATAATAACTTACTCGATGACAGTTTTAGCGTATCAATTAACATTAGCCAGTGTCAGTTTAATTCTTCCACTTTAAAAGGTGAGCTATTTAAAGCAATTGAAGCGCTTGACGTCTCGCCAACTCGAATTAAATTAGAGATCACTGAATCAATGTTAGCGGGTGACTTGATGGGGGCCGTAAAGCAAATGGAAGAATTAAAATCGCAGGGATTTGTGTTTTCAATTGATGACTTTGGTACCGGCTACTCGTGTTTAAAACATTTAAGCGAGTTTCCTATTGATGAGTTAAAAATTGATAAAAGCTTTATTGATAAAGTGCTCAATAGCGCATCGGGTCAAAGTATTGTGCAATCTATTATTGGCTTAGGTCATAGCTTAAATATTAACATTGTGGCCGAAGGGGTCGAAAGTGCTGAGCAACTAACAATATTAAAGTCGATGGGCGTGAATGCAGTGCAAGGTTATTTATTTGCAAAACCATTAACCCACAGCAACTATTTAACATGGCATAAACAGCATCAATAACCCTGTATTTATCACTAACAGAGCGACAGGTTTAGTTGCCCTAATCGATAAGCCGCGTTGTTTGCATACCCACTGCGCAGCAACGTTTAATAACGTACCGCGCTTTTGCTAAAGCAAAAATGTATATTTTTTGTTTGTTTGATACCGTGATGTAATTTATCTTTTATTATTGTGTAACTACTACACAAATCATTCCTGAGGCATTGGTTTAGCGTTTTTAACGCGTTAAACTAGTCAGGAATTGGCAATAAGTCTACTTGTTGTGACATTACCTAGACGTGAACATGACAAGTACTTAAAACTCGCTTTTGAGTTGCTTTGTCGTTTGTTGAAACTAGGGTTTAGTGTGATGTCATGGTGTGTCGCTATGTCGGTAACTGTAAAAAACCATTAGGAGCGATAAATGAATACCACTAAAGCAACTTTAAAGTCGGGTGAAACACACTCTCCCCGAGTAAAGTTTCTGGAAGGGGTTGATATACCCGTTTTTTTAATCAGTGGCGGTATATTAGTTTTATTTGCCGCGCTGGCACTGTACGACATAAAACTGATGTCGGATTGGATAAACTCTGCCTTTGCCTTTTCCACTAAAATCTTTGGCGCCTTTTGGCAAGTTCTGCTGTTATTAACCTTTGTGATTGGCATTTTCTTAGCTATCGGCCGCACTGGCTCAGTGGTACTGGGTGGCTTAAAAACCCCTGAAATTTCTACCTTTAAGTGGATAAGTATTATTATGTGTACTTTGCTTGCTGGTGGCGGCGTATTTTGGGCCGCAGCAGAGCCAATGGCACATTTTATTTCTCCGCCCCCGCTATTTGGTGGTGAAACTGGCACAAAGGATGCCGCCTACAACGCTCTTGCACAAAGCTTTATGCATTGGGGCTTTTTAGCCTGGGCTATTTTAGGTAGTTTGACCGGCATTGTTTATATGCATCTCCATTACGAAAAAGGATTACCGCTTAAACCGCGCACTTTGCTTTACCCGGTATTTGGCGATCGCGCAATGAAAGGCGCGCTAGGCACTGTCGTTGATGCATGTTGTGTATTAGCGGTGGTTGCCGGTACTGTAGGCCCAATTGGCTTTTTGGGATTGCAAGTGAGCTTTGGCCTAGATAAATTGTTTGGCATTCCTGACACATACACCATACAAGTGGTTATTTTATTTAGTTTAATTGGTATTTATACACTTTCAGCGGTAAGTGGCGTTACTAAAGGTATTCAGCTGTTAAGTCGTTTTAATGTTGTTTTGGCTGTAGTGCTGATGTTGTTTATATTACTGATGGGGCCCACTGCGTTTATTATTGATAGCTACATCCAATCGTTTGGCTTGTACTTAGATAACTTTATTCCTATGGCTACGTTTCGTGCCGATAAACCATGGTTAGACTGGTGGACCGTATTCTTTTGGGGCTGGTTTTTAGGTTATGGCCCTTTAATGGCGATGTTTGTTGCGCGTATATCGCGTGGCCGAACTATCCGTGAAATGATTTTACTCATCTCTGTGGTTGCGCCAGTGATCACCTGCTTTTGGTTTACCATTGTGGGTGGCTCAGGCATATTTTTTGAGTTAAATAATCCAGGTGTTATATCAGAACCTTTCGCAGGGCTTAATTTACCAGCTTCATTGTTAGCCATTACTGAGCAGTTACCCATGGGGTTTGTTGTGTCGGTATTATTTTTAGTGCTGACCACTATTTTTGTGGCAACAACCGGTGACTCAATGACGTACTCGGTATCTATGGTGATGACAGGTACCGATCATCCGCAAACCTCTATTCGAGTGTTTTGGGGGATTATGATGGGGGTGATGGCGGCGTTGCTTATTTCTATAGGCGAGGGCGGAATTTCAGCCTTGCAGTCGTTTATTGTGGTCACTGCGGTGCCAGTTTCGTTTGTGTTACTACCTTCGTTGTGGACAGCACCACAAATAGTTAAGAAAATGGCAGACGAACAAGGGCTTTAATAATTGATAAAGAGCGCTAATAAGCGCTCTTTTTCTGGGTACATCATATTCTCACCTTGTTATTGAGCTATTTATTTTCCTAGCAATAAACTAACCCACTAAAAATAACTTAGCCTAAGTAGGTTGTTCATTCCTATCGATACGGTATAGTTTAAATATATTTAAGCATAACCTTGAGATAAACCATGCAGTTAGTCGACTTAGACCCTTGTGATCAGGATGTGATCAACGTATTTGCTGACATAGATCGACTTATTAGCTCATTATATCCAGTAGCAACTTCACAAGCGCTTACAGTTAATGAGCTTGGTTTACCGGGCGTTTACGCTGTAGGGTTAAAAAATCAAGACGGAATAGTTGCCTGTGGCGCAATAGTAAAGCAATTTGATGGTAGCTGGTATGGCGAAATTAGACGGCTTTACGTAAAACCTAGTTATCGCGGAAAAGGCTTATCGCGGCGTATTATGCAAATATTATTACACCATGCTGGCGAAGAAGAAATCCCAATCATAAAGCTAGAAACAGGGCCAAAGCAAAGACAATCAATCCATCTTTACGAGAATTTAGGGTTTGTACAATGTGCCCCTTTTGGTGAATACACAGAAAACCCGAACAGCCTATTTATGGAGCTTGCGCTCAGCTAATAATAGGCTATTTACTGTTTTTCTTTATCAATTTTAATCCTCACTCGTTACGAGTAGAAATACTTGTTGGACATGAATCGCTATTTTTCTTTTAATGCGCGCAACTAGCCGGTTTGGCATTCATAAATAAAAGAGAAAGATAAATGAAAGAGACAACATCACTTGAACAAGCTCGTACGAGTTACAATGTTCGTCATTGGAGCCAAGGTTTTTTTGGTATTAATGATCAAGGTGATGTGTATGTTGCGCCTAAGGCTGATGCCCCACAGCAAACCATTGCATTAACAGACATTGCTAAGCAGCTTGAAGAAAAAGGCTTAAGCTTGCCGGCGTTAGTTCGCTTTCCACAAATTTTACACCATCGCGTGCATAGCTTATGTGGTGCATTTAATACTGCTATAGAAAGTTATGGTTATCCAAAAGATTATTTATTAGTTTACCCGATTAAAGTTAACCAACAACGCGAAGTAGTTGAAGAAATTGTTGCCAGCCAAGCACAAGTAGAAAAAAAACAGCTGGGTTTAGAAGCAGGCAGCAAGCCTGAGCTATTAACCGTTTTAGCGTTAGCTGAAAAAACCAGTGCAGTGATTGTATGTAATGGCTACAAAGATCAGGAATATGTGCGTTTAGCGCTAATTGGTGAAAAGTTAGGCCACAAAGTGTATATCGTGCTTGAGAAATTATCTGAGCTGGATATGGTACTTAGCCAAGCGAAAGAACTTAATGTAAAGCCACGCATTGGCATTCGCGTACGTTTAGCGTCGCAAGGTAAAGGCAAATGGCAAGCCAGTGGCGGTGAAAAATCAAAATTTGGTTTATCGGCTTCACAAGTATTACATGTTGTGAACCGCTTAAAAGAAACTGATCAGCTTGATTTAGTACAGTTAGTGCATTTTCATTTAGGGTCGCAAATGGCCAACATTCGCGATGTACGTTTAGGTGTCAGCGAAGCGGCACGTTTTTATTGTGAGTTACGTAAATTAGGCGCACAAATTGATTGCCTAGATGTAGGTGGTGGTTTAGCCGTTGATTATGATGGTACGCGAAGCCAGTCTCATAACTCAATGAACTACAGCTTAGCAGAGTACGCAAATAATATTGTTTACACCATAGGTGATATTTGTAAGCAGTATGAGCAACCTTTCCCTACCATTATTTCAGAGTCGGGAAGAGCATTAACGGCGCATCATGCAGTGCTTATTTCCAATGTAATTGGCACCGAAACGTATACACCAGAAGAAATAGAAGCACCAGCAGATGAAGCGCCGCAGCTACTTAAAAACATGTGGACGTCATGGCAACAATTACATGTGCTTACTGATGACCGTGCATTAATTGAAATTTTTCACGACAGCCAAGGTGATTTAGCCGAAGCGCATAGTCAGTTTGCAATGGGGTTATTAGATTTAACCCAGCGTGCATGGGCAGAGCAAATCAACTTACGCGTTTGTTATGAACTCAATAAATTAATGGATAATAAAAACCGTTTTCATCGACCGATTATAGATGACCTTAATGCGCGTTTAGCGGACAAGTTTTTTGTAAATTTCTCATTGTTTCAGTCATTGCCAGACGCGTGGGGAATTGATCAAGTGTTTCCAGTATTGCCATTAAGTGGTTTAACGCAAGCACCGCAAAAGCGCGCGGTGTTATTGGATATTACTTGTGACTCAGATGGCGCTTTAGAGCATTATGTAGATGGCCAAGGTATTGAAAGTACGTTACCAGTACCTGAATACTCAGCCGATAAACCATATTTGATGGGGTTTTTCTTAGTAGGTGCCTATCAAGAGATTTTAGGCGATATGCATAACTTATTTGGTGATACGCACAGTGCTATTGTCAATATGGATGAGCAAGGTATTGCTAGCATTACAGAAATTAATCATGGTGATACTGTGGCTGACATGATGCGTTATGTACATTTAGATGTTGAAGGTTTTCAGCAGTCATACGCGCAGTTAGTCAGCGCAAAAATTGCAGCAGATGAACAGCAAAGCGTTTTAGACGAGTTGCAAAGCGGCCTTGATGGCTACACTTATTTAGAAGAGTTATAAGCAATGTCTAGCTTGTTTGGTTGTGTTGACCACTCATTGTACTCAAATGGGATGACGTTTTTACGTCGTCCTATGGTACAAAATATTAACGCGATTGAAGCCGATGTAGTAGTACTAGGCTTACCGTTTGATTTAGCCACCTCTGGGCGCCCTGGTGCCCGCTTGGGGCCAGATGCAATTCGCAGAGCGTCGGTGCATTTAGCATGGGAAGATACTAAATATCCGTGGACGTTTTCTTTGTTTGAACGGCTAAAAGTAGCGGATGCTGGCGATTTTACCTATCCGGTAGGCGATCCTGAGTATTTTACTGCCCAGCTAGAAATGGCGGCAGAGCAAATACTTCGCCAAGGTAAAACATTATTAGGCTTAGGTGGCGATCATTTCGTAACGTTACCGCTGTTGCGCGCACATGCAAAAATTCATGGAAAAATGGCGTTAGTGCATTTCGATGCGCATACCGACACCTACAGCAACGGCTCGCGTTTTGATCACGGCACCATGTTTTATCATGCGCCAATGGAAGGGTTAATTGATGTTAATCACAGTATTCAGCTCGGCATTCGTACTGACTTTGATCAAAGCAGGCATGAGTTTGCAGTGATTGATGCCATGCAGGCCAATGATCTTCATGCGAATGATATTGCAGCGCAGATTATTGAGCGAGTGGGCGATTTACCAGTTTACTTAACCTTTGATATAGATTGTTTAGACCCTGCCTTTGCGCCAGGTACAGGTACACCAGTATGTGGTGGTTTAACTTCTGATAAAGTGCTGAAAATTTTACGTGCACTCAAAGGCATTAATATGGTGGGTATGGATGTAGTTGAAGTATCGCCTTCTTATGACCAAAGTGAGCTCACCGCCATTGCTGCAGCAACAATTGCCAGTGAATTACTGCATTTGTGGGCACTTAAGCATAAATATTAATATGTGTTAATGCAGTTTAAAAAGCGCCAATTTGGCGCTTTTTTTGTATGAAAATAAAAGACTATTAAAACTGCATATTGTGCTTTTTAGCATAAATAAAAAACACCGGAATTTCGATTATTACGTAAGTTAAAAAAGTAAACCAAAACCAATTAACTTCAAATAGTAACCAGCTAAATTGCACGCCCGAGTTGTAATAAAGGCTAGAAGCAATTAATAGCGTAATGCCTGTTGCAAATAAATCTTGCACCGATACTTTTTTAAAGCTGCTGCCTGCAAAGCGCGGATAAATAAACCCGTAGCCAAGCGTTATCATCATGATGACTAATAACAATAAATTCAGTTCAGGGGTCATAGTGGTTTATATTGCCTCGCATATTCTATTCGCTCTTGAGAGCTTGGGTGCGTTGATAAATACTTTAACCAAGTATCATCAAGGGTCGCCTCTTGTGCTTTTAAATTATTTTCCAGTGCTTCAATTGCATCAGCAAAGTCGTGGTTAGAATAGCCTAATTTTAAAAGGTTTTTAATAGCATATTCATCGGCCTCTTGTTCCATATCTCGCGAAAACGCTTGTTGTAAAAAAGATGAACCAGAGCCAAGCACGACTTCTAATATACCATCTAAGTCACCAAAAATAACTGCAAATACAACGGTGCTCACTGCAGCTTGTGCTGCAAGGCGAATGCTGTGATGGTGCTGAACATGACCAATTTCATGAAGTAAAACAGCACGCAGGGCATCAGAATCATTTTTTAATAGCTCAACAAGTTCGTCAGTTACAACAACCCGACCATTTGGAAGAGCAAACGCATTAGCTGCTGAATTTCTGTTTGCTTTTAGCAGCAAGTTGAGATGGCTCTAAGGCAAAGCGTACATTACGATGGCGAGTCATACGCATATTAAAACGCAGACCTTGGTTGATGATCCACGGCAATAAAAATAAAAAGCCAATAGCAAATAAAAGGCCTATCGTCGGTGCGAGGCTGCTAAGCAGGGTGTAAATTAAAAATACAATGACCGCTAAAATGCGGCCTTTTAGAATTTGTATAGGCGTAGCTAGATAGTCAAAGCTAAGGCCGTCGATACGCGTATGACCGTAAAAATAACGGTAGGTGCGTACTTTTGCTCATGCAGAATAAATTCCTAAAGTAATAATACTTAGCAGTATATTGACACTCCATATGCCAAAAAATTCGCCGCTTTTGCCGCTAAAATTTACTATACCACTAAAAATGGGAGAGGCCGTGGGTGGTGTAGGGGGATTTGTTTCATTTGAAGTTGGGTGTATTGATTCCATTAAAAAAAGTCCTTGTAATTTTTGTAAACTTACCCTTTTAGAGAATAAAAACAATCTTTATGATTAGCTAGCTTATTGTAAGTAGGCTAATTTTATTGCTTTTAATGTTTATAGGGCTGCACTTTAAGTCACCTCTGGTATACTGTGCAGATAATTTAACGGGGCTGTCATGATTTCAAAAAACCAACTTAAACTAATTCGCCAGCTTGGCCAAAAGAAGTACCGCAAGCAACTTAATCAATACCTCGTACAAGGCGAAAAAAATGTACTGGAGTTATTAAATAGCCCATTAAAAGTAACCGATGTATTTGCAACGCAAAGTTTTATTGATAATAACCAAAGCGCATACCCTCAAACGCATTTTATTACAGCTGATGAAGAGCAGTTAACAAAGGTAAGTACTTTGGTCAGTAATAATGCGGCTATTGCCATTGTTGATATGCCAAGCACCACATTACCCGATGAAAACAGTTTAATATTAGCCTTAGATGGGGTATCTGATCCGGGTAATTTAGGTACCATCATTCGCGTGGCTGATTGGTACGGTATAAAACACATTGTTGCCAGCACCGACAGTGCCGATCCGTATAATCCAAAAACAATTAGCGCCACTATGGGGTCATTTGTTCGTGTATCGGTAAGCCAAGTTGATTTACCTAGCTATTTAACATCTTTGGATGTGCCTATTTATGGTGCATTTTTAGAGGGCGAGAATGTCCATCATTGCCAGTTTGCTGGAGAAGGGGTGTTATTAATGGGCAGCGAGTCACATGGCATACGCCAGCAGTGTGCCGCGCTTGTGAGTAATAAAATTACTATTCCCGCCTTTGGCGGTGCTGAATCGCTTAACGTGGCAATGGCAACGGGTATTATTTTAGATAACTTTAAACGCCAAGCTTAACTTTTTAGCTATTTATGCGTTAAGTTACTTATAGTAAAAAACAATAATAAATCGGTAATAACAATAAAATGCGCTTAAGCACTATTAAATTAGCGGGCTTTAAATCGTTTGTAGAGCCCACTAAAATTCCATTTCCTGACCAAATGACGTGTGTTGTCGGCCCTAATGGCTGTGGCAAATCAAACGTGATTGATGCGGTGCGATGGGTGCTTGGTGAAAGCTCAGCTAAAAATTTACGTGGCGATGCCATGACGGATGTCATTTTTAATGGCTCCACTAACCGCAAGCCCATTTCGCAAGCCTCTGTTGAACTCATATTTGATAATACCCAAGGTAAATTACCCAATACCTTTGCTGATCGTAGCCAAGTGGCTATAAAGCGTTTGGTGACTCGCGATGGACAATCGCTGTACTTTTTAAATGGTAGCAAATGCCGCAAACGTGATATTACCGATATATTTTTAGGCACTGGGCTTGGGCCGCGTAGTTACGCCATTATAGAACAAGGGATGATCTCGCGTTTAATTGAGAGCAAACCGCAAGAGTTACGTATTTTTTTAGAAGAAGCCGCAGGGGTCTCTAAATACAAAGAGCGCCGCCGAGAAACACAAACACGCATAAAAAGCACCCGAGAAAACCTAGAGCGACTCCTCGATGTTCGCCAAGAGCTACAAAACCAGCTTGACAAACTGGCGGTACAATCGGTTGATGCTAAGAAATATCGCGAATTTAAAACCCAAGAACGCACTTTAAAGGGGCAAATAGCGGTATTAAAATGGCAAAAGCTGCATCAGCAACAAGTTGATAAAAGCGCACAAATAAAAAAACTGGATGAACAAATCAGCTTTTTTAAAACGGCGCATTCAGGCCATGATGATGTGCTGGCAAGTCTTGAAGCTCAAGTACAAGTTCAGCAAGATAAACTTAATGATGCACAGCAACAGCAGCACCATACACATACAGAATTGACTCGCAGTGAACAGCAGCAAATTAGCATTAAACAACAAACGCTGTCACTGAAACAAAATTTAGCCAAGTTAGAGCAACAAAAAAATCAAAGTGAAGAAGTCAAAACGCAGCAACAAAGTCTCTGCCAAGAGTTAGATGACAGCTTACAACAGGCTGTAGAGCATAACTTAATGTGTAGCGAGCAGGTTATAGAGCTTACCGATGAGGTTAATCGACTGCTGGAGATTAAAAATGCCGACACATCACACTGGCAATCGCTAAAAGAAGATTATCAGCAATTGCATAATCAGCAGTTAGCGCATACCAACGCAGTAAAACACACAGAACAAAAAATCAGTTATGTTAAGCAACAACTAACGCAGCTTGATGTGCAAATAGATGAGTTAAAACACAGTGAGATAGAGCAGCAATTAACTCAGCAACAACAGCACAGACAGGCCCTGACTGAGCAGCTAGCGAAAGCGCAAACGGCTCATAGTAAAGGCCAAGCTGCGCAAACTGCTCAGCAGCAACAGCTAGATGATGCACAGCAACATTGGCAGCATTTATTTCAGCAAGTAAATGAATTAAAAGCCGGTATAGCGGGGCTACAAACTACTCTTGGGCTTAAAAAAAGCAGCGATGAAAGTTTAACCTTATTTAAGCAGTTAACTGTTCAGTCGGGTTATGAGTTTTTAGTCGAGCAGGCGCTGTCATCACTTGAGCATATTCATATATCACAAGGTAAAGCAGAAAATAGCACGTGGGAAATTGCATCGCAGTCTGCAGCTAAGCACAGTATTGCCGCGTTTATAACCTCAGGCGTGTATCCTGAGTTATTAAATCATATTGCTTATGATGAAGCCGGCGATATAAGCGCACTTAACGACAATAGTTATATTGCGGTTATAGATAAGCAAGGGGCATTACATGGTCGAAACTGGCATGTAAGTGGCGATAAAAATGCAGAAAATTCCTTATTATTAATGCACAAAAAACTCAAGCAGCAAGAAACCTTACTTAAGCAACAACAACAGGCATTGACGGACGCACACTCCATACTTGAAGAACATAAAACGCAGGCTGCATTAATAACCGAGCAGCAAAATGAGCGCAAAGACACTATTCATCAATTAGCACAACAACTTGCTGTAGCAACAACGCGTGGTGATATGCTTAAAGCGCAAGCTGATCAGCATCTGCAGCAGCTAACAAAATTACAACAACAGCGTCTGCCTCTGCTAGAGCAACAACAGCAGTTAAGCGAATTATTGAGCGAAGAGCTTGATAAAAATGAACAGCTTACACAGCAATTACAGGCCTTAGCTGAAGAGCTTAACCAAGCCGATAGCACACGCACAAATAGTGATGAGCTTTATAAACAAGCTTTAAATAATGCTGAACAGTATAAAACGCTAGCGCATCAGGCAAACCTTAATGAGCAAAAAGCACGAAGTGAATGGCAGCTCAGTCAAACTAAACTTAGCCATGCTATACAGGCGTTTACTAGTGCCGAAGAGGGTGCGCAAGAGATAATAGAGCAGATTGAAGCGTTACTTATTCCTGAGCAAGAGCTTGCACTAAGTATTGAGCAATTATTAGTACAGCACCAACAAGGCGAACAAATGCTTGCGGATTTACAACAACAGCTAGCTCAAGCAAAACAAGAATTACAAAACAAACAAGCGAGTTTAAAAACGTCACAAGCTGAGCTGGTGGCACTGCAAGAGCAACATCAAAAGCTGAGTATTGAAGAACAAAGCTTATTAATTAAAGCGCAAGCGGTACTAGAGCCACTTAGTGAGCTTAATCAAAATTTAAAACAGGTATTAGCAGAGCTTCCTGCAGAGTTGTCATTAAATGCGGCGCAAAATCAACTTGCTGGAGTAAGTAATCAGCTAGAGCAATTAGGAGCCGTTAACCTTGCAGCCATTGATGAATTTGAACAAGCGAAGCAAAGAAGTGATTATTTAAATAATCAGCTGGACGATTTAACCCAAGCATTAACAGCTTTAGAAGGCGCTATTCATAAAATAGATCGTGAAACAAAAACGCGCTTTAAGTCTACGTTTGATCAGGTAAATCACGATTTTGGCCAGCTTTTCCCTAAGGTGTTTGGCGGCGGCAGTGCTTACTTAGAATTAACCAGTGACGATTTACTCGAAAGTGGTGTTAGTATAATGGCAAGGCCACCAGGTAAAAAAAATTCGACAATTCATTTGTTAAGTGGTGGAGAAAAAGCGCTGAGCGCATTATCATTGGTGTTTTCTATATTCAGGCTCAATCCAGCTCCATTCTGTATGCTGGACGAGGTAGATGCCCCATTAGATGATGCCAATGTGGTTCGTTTTTGCCGATTGGTTGAAGAAATGTCACAATCTGTGCAGTTTATTTATATAAGCCATAATAAAATTGCAATGGAAATGGCGGGTAGATTAACGGGTGTAACCATGGCAGAGCCCGGCGTGTCGCGCATGGTTGCTGTAGATATTGAACAAGCGGTGCAACTTGCACATGCATAATTTTATAGTCATTTGCTAGTTGTTTTGGGTAAAATGATGGCAGTTAGGCATATTAATAATAAAAGGTGAGGGGATGGCCGAAGAATTAAGATGGGTTTTAATTGTGATCAGTGTGTTTGTCATTGGTGGCTTATTAATACACGGTTTGTGGTCAGTAAGAAAAAAAGAGAATGCTGAACTCCCTGCAAGCGAGCGAGTTGAACCTGTTCAAGAACAGCAGCCTTCATCTGTGCATACTGAGCCACAAGAGCCAACGTTAGCGCAACGAGAAGAGCCACAAATGAGTGAGTTAAACTTCAGCGCTGATGAGCCACAAATAGATGTAAGCCCTGCTGATACAGCTATTGAAGATGACCTTGAAGTGGTAACAGAAGAGGCTGTAGATACACAACAAGACGCCCCTAAAGATGTTGCAGACTTTGTTATTGTGCATATTCAAATGCCAGAAGGATTGACCATGCAAGGCAGTAAATTACTGCCAGCAGTTAACACGCTAGGTTTTAAGTATTCAGAAGAAGGCTTTTTTAATCGCCACCTAGACCCTGCAGGCCAAGGGCCGGTGTTATTTAGACTGGTAAATATGTATAACCCTGGTACATTCGATATTGATAATATGGAACAGTTTAGTACCGCAGGCGTGAGCTTATTTATGACTCTACCATGTGATGGCGATGGCCTTGCTGCGTTTAACATGCTGCACAGCGCCGCTAAAAAAATAGCAGATGAATTTGGTGCCGATATTTTAGATGCAGAGCGAAATGTAATGACGGTAGAGCGTATTCGTCAATATGTTGAGCAGGTTCGCGCATTTTCTGCGTAATATACGCATAAGTTAAATTTTGTAAGCCACTGGGCGTTCACTCGTCAAAGTGGCTTTTTTTATGTTTTTGAGGTCTACATGGCAAGCAGCATTAGTGAGCAAATTAATCATCTTCGTACCACGCTTGAGCAACACAATTATAGTTATTATGTGCTTGATACACCCAGCATACCCGATGCCGAATATGATCGCTTGTTACGTACATTGAGCGAATTAGAAACCCAGCACCCTGAGTTTTTAACCGCCGATTCACCTACTCAAAAAGTAGGTGGGGCGGCGCTTGCCAAGTTTGAGCAAGTAGCACATCAAGTGCCTATGTTGTCGCTTGATAACGCTTTTGGTGAAGACGAATTTAATGGTTTTAATCGTCGTATTAAAGAGCGTTTAATGAGCACTGAAGAGCTTACATTTTGCTGTGAGCCTAAACTGGATGGCTTAGCGGTATCGATTATTTATCGCGATGGGGTATTAGTACAAGCTGCTACTCGTGGCGATGGTTTTACTGGCGAAAATATTACCCAAAATGTAAAAACAATTCGCAATGTGCCATTAAAGCTTCGCGGTGATGATTACCCGCGTGAGCTTGAAGTGCGCGGTGAAGTGTTTATGGATAGCGCGGGCTTTGAAAAATTAAATGCCGAAGCAGAAAAACGTGGTGATAAAGTTTTTGTAAACCCTCGTAATGCGGCAGCGGGAAGTTTACGCCAGCTCGATTCAAAAATTACTGCAAAACGCCCATTGATGTTTTATGCCTACAGCACCGGATTAGTTGCCGATGGCACCTTACCTGAAGATCACTACCAGCAACTTGCTAAGCTTACCGATTGGGGATTACCGCTGTGTCCAGAAACCAAATTAGTTGAAGGTCCAAAGGCTGCGCTTGCTTATTACAATGACATTTTAACGCGTCGTAGCGAGCTAAAATATGAAATAGATGGCGTAGTAATAAAGGTAAATAAAAAAGCCTTACAAGAGCGCTTAGGCTTTGTAGCTCGTGCACCGCGTTGGGCTATTGCTTATAAGTTTCCGGCGCAAGAAGAAATAACGCAATTATTAGATGTTGAATTTCAAGTGGGTCGCACAGGGGCAATTACTCCTGTTGCGCGATTAGAGCCAGTATTTGTTGGGGGTGTTACGGTATCGAATGCAACGCTGCATAATGCTGATGAAATTGCCCGTTTAGGCGTTAAAGTGGGCGATACTGTGATTATTCGTCGCGCTGGGGATGTGATCCCACAAATTACCCAAGTAGTACTTGAACAACGCCCAAGCGATGCAAAAGAGATTGTATTTCCAACTATGTGCCCCATTTGTGACTCGCACGTTGAGCGGGTTGAAGGTGAAGCGGTTGCACGTTGTACCGGTGGCTTAGTATGCCAAGCACAGCGTAAACAAGCGATTAAGCATTTTGCATCGCGTAAGGCTTTAGATATTGACGGCTTGGGCGACAAAATTGTTGATCAATTAGTTGATCGAGAGCTGATCAAAACCCCTGCTGATTTATTTATTTTAAAGCAGGGACACTTTGAATCACTTGAACGAATGGGGCCAAAATCAGCAAAAAACTTAGTTGCCGCACTTGATGATGCAAAAACGACTACCTTAGCAAAGTTTTTATATTCACTGGGTATTCGTGAGGTCGGTGAGGCCACAGCACAAAACTTGGCTAATCACTTTTTAACGCTTGAAAAAGTAATCGATGCCAGCATTGAACAGCTGATTGAAGTAAGCGATGTAGGTGAAATAGTGGCAAAGCACGTGCGCGGCTTTTTTACTGAAGAGCATAACCTGACAGTGGTAAACGAATTAATAGCGCAAGGCATTAACTGGCCACAGTTAACAGCGCCATCAGAGCAAGAACAGCCGCTAGCGGGTTTAACTTATGTGCTAACTGGGACGCTTAATACGCTTAATCGCAATGATGCGAAAGCGCGCCTACAACAATTAGGTGCCAAGGTATCTGGCAGTGTTTCAGCCAAAACGGATGCGCTAGTGGCGGGCGAAAAAGCCGGCTCTAAGCTAACTAAAGCGCAAGAACTCGGTATAGAAATACTGACAGAGGATGATTTAATTACTTTGTTAGAGACTCATAATGGCTAGTTTTACAAATATACTTAATACGCTGTTAATTGACTTAGGCCAGTGGCTACAAGGCTATTTGCCACATTTATCATTGCTTTTGATGGTGTGCTTAGTGTCGCTTTATGCGGATGACATTTTAAAGCTCACCAAAGGCGTGGTAGCTAGGCGCCACTTTATTATTAGGGTGGCGTGTTTTGTGTTGATCACCGCGTTTGGGTTTGGTTTATTAGTGGTGTGGTTAAGCCCATTACTAACTAAAGCTTTGCTGTTTTTTTGTACTAAGTGGTTGGGGCTCACATTATTAGCTGCATTTTTTATTTTGGGCACTATTGCCGATAGGAAAAACCAGTTGTGAGCCGTTATGGACCTGAATACTGGGATAAATATGGCAGCTATCGTACGCCAATAGCGTTTCATTTGAGTATTTTAGTGTTACTGCGGGCCTATTTTATTTGGGTGATTGCCGCGCTGAGCCGTCGTCCTGAACTTGATCTAATGTCATTGTTTTTTAAATCAAAAAATGATTTTTTTATTGCCATAGCAATTGGTGCCGTGGCAATTGTACCCACTATTTTGTTTTGTTTACGCAGACCCAGAGACTCGCATCAAGCTACGAAACGGTTAGCGAGTATTTGGCGATACATGCGTTGGCCGCTTATTGCTTGCGCGCTAATAGACTTGTCGTGGTTAAGTATCCAGGCGGCCCATAGTCATTATCGCTTTTCACTGTTTTTAGCCATACAAATGGTGATTGTATTGTGGGTATTGTGGTATTTGGCAAAAAGTCGTTATTTAAGTGTTTTTTTTAGTGATTGGCCCGAGCCAACAGAAAAAGCAACCGATAAAAAGTAAGAGATTATGCACACTATTAATAAAAAAATAGCGCAAGTGGTGGCCTTTATAGGGCTGATTATTATCTGCGTTGGCTATTTTTTATCATTAGGCGAACATATTTGGTTTAAAGGGATATTGCTATTGTGGATAGTGGTATTTTGTTCGTGCTGTTACCGATTAACGCCGTTATTCAAAATGCGTAACCCGCTGCGTAACTTTATTCAGCGTGATGCGCAGCATTTGTTTGTTTTTAGTTTAACCGGGTTGTTTGATAAAAAGAATGGCCCGCATTGGTTAGTCATCAGTAATATTGAGTCAATAGAGATAAAAGACGATGAGCTAATAGTGCATAGTAATAATGACAGGCAATTAAGCGTGAGTATTCCTGGTAGTCAAGCTCAATTACACGCTTATATAAGCCGTATACTTACAGCAACAGAGAAGCACCGTATAGTGTTTAAATAGCGTTGATCGTGGTGTTAGCCACAGACGTAATGATAGGCTGTCAGCCAATGCTTTGGCTCAGTATGAAGCAAATTAATAACGCAATGAGGTTGTTATGTTGAAATGGAACGATATTGTTAATTTTGCCAACCATGGCAATCCGACACCGGTTCAAAAAGTAGTTAAAACAGAACAGCAATGGCGTGAACTGTTAAACGAAGAGCAATATTACGTGACCCGTAAAAAAGGCACAGAGCGACCAAATAGTTCAAGTAGTTGCACACTATTAGAACCGGGAAAGTACGTGTGTGTGTGTTGTGATAACCTACTATTTGATGCAGATGAAAAGTTTGATAGTGGCACCGGCTGGCCTTCATTTACCCAACCTGCAACGGTTAATGCGATAGGGTATGTAATGGATAACAGCCATGGCATGGAGCGAGTTGAAGTTGTTTGTAATGTGTGTGATGCGCATTTAGGGCATATTTTCCCTGATGGCCCACTTCCTTCCGGCTTGCGCTACTGTGTAAACGCACTGGCAATGAAAAAGCTCTAGGGCCTGTTGACCTTTCAAGGTTAAATTTACAGCGGTCTGTTTGGGATTTAGGCAAGGCAGCGCCTATGTGGTGTGGTTACTCCCCCATAAATAGGCGATAACGTAGCATCAATTCCAAACAGGCCCTAACTAATCTCTAGTTTCATTTCTTTAGCAATCTGAAGTAGTTTATCGAACCGCTCCGATTGCTCTTCAGCTAAGGGGGATTTTTTTAATAGTTTAAAGCACTTTTGAGCCAGTACACTATTGAAAGAGTCACCCTGTTTTTTTGACTTATCCACTAAACATTGTAACAAGTTAAGCGCAATACTTGGATTGTGTGGCATGACCCTAAATGCTTGGCTGAATGCCTCTAAGGCAGCATTTAATTGGCCGCGCTCAAACTGCTTAACAGCATGATTGTTGAGCTCTTTCGGCCCCATTTTAATATCACGTCTTTCACTTTGCTGTTGCTGTATATAACGCAAGTAAGTAGCATCGCTCCTACTTGGGTGGCGTTCGCAATGATCAATAATTTGGCTAAATAGCGCTTGCGCCTTTTGGTGAAAACCTAATTCATGTAATGCTTTTGCTTTGTCTAGGGCACCATCGACTGAACGTATTTGAGTATCGCTGTCATCAAGTTGTTCAATCAACTGTTTCGCTTTTTTATGTTCATCTTTTAAATAATAAAGGCGTGCATTGAGCACATCGATTTGAGTTTGCGCATTACTGGTTGGGAATTGTGTTTTTAGCTCATTAATATATTTATTTGTTTGACGGGAGATTCTGTTTATTTGGTCACTTTGATCTGTGGTTAGTGCAAAATCAATCCCAGCACGAGCGGCATTTAAATAAATGTCTGGGCTATCATGCATAGAGTACTTAGCAAAAGTGGCAATATCTTTTTGAGTTAAGTAGCTGGTTTCGTAGTCTCTGTTAATGAGCGATACGCTGTTCAGTGACTTTTGACGGTCTATATTACGTGGAGCAATATGTGCCGCTTGGCTTAAAAACTCTTGGGCTAGCTCAAATTGGTTTAGTTTTATTTCTAAACGCCCTAATAAGTCTAATGCAACTAGTCGTGTTTCATTACGTTCAAGCATTGTTTTAAGCATGCGTTGAGCTAAAATATGCTCATTGTTAGCAATTAAGGCTTCTACCAATCCTACTTTTGCCCATGCAAATTTTTGAATATTCAAAACTGACTTAAAAAAGTCTTTCGCTTCTTGGTTTTGTTTTAGCGCCAGTAAAATATTACCTTTTAATCTAAGCAGAATAGGGCTGTATTTATTACTTTTATCGAGTTGGGCATTAATTTGTTTTAATGCTTTAGATTGGTTATCGTCATCAATTAAAGTGTATATAGCTTTTAAGTCGCTTTTACGTTTGAGAATACGCTCTATGCGCACTCTTAATTCTTGTACAGAGAAGGGTTTTACTAAAAAGTCATCGGGTTGAAGTTCTAATACACTGTGAACTAACTCTCCGCTAGTTTCCGCAGATGTAAAAATAAACCCAGTAGAGTGTTTTATTAATGCTTTAGCGCGTAATTCTTCATAAAGCTGGTAGCCATCTTGGCGTTTGCTTAGATTAAAAGAGCAAATTACCAAGTCAAATTCTTCATGTAAGCATTGTTCTTTTGCCGCTAGAGCATGATCTGCAAAACGCATATGTCCAAAGCCAATTTTTTCGAGCGACTGTTTCATGTAGCTTTGAGCAAGTGGCTGCTCTTCTACAATCAGTATTTTTGCTTCATTAAAAATATTTTTAGACATTGGCTTAAGCGTAATTGAATTTAACACAGACTATAATCAACAGTTTAGACGCTTACAAGGTAATTTAAAGATTCGCTTCGAAGATGAGAGTTTATTAAGCAAATTAATTCTAAAGGTTTATATTTTTATCTTAAAAGACCTAAAAAACCATTTAAAGTAAATGGGTAGCACGCGTAATAAAGTAAGTTAAAAAAAATGATTTTGGAGATAATAAAACTCGGAAGATAGGTTTTTGGCATGAGATTGGTAATACTGATTTTTTGAAACCGAAGAATTGCTTGATAACGAATTTCTAAATGGCAATTAATACTGAACGTGAACTAAAAGAGTGGAGGATAATGAATATTAAAATGGAAGATGATACTAGAAGGTTTAGATTTTTGTAATATGCACCATTCAAAGAATGGTGGGTCGTACTGGACTTGAACCAGTGACCCTCGCCTTGTAAGGGCGATGCTCTCCCAACTGAGCTAACGACCCATATTACAAATTTACACATGCGACTATTTATATAATAAATTTTTATATGTGGTGGGTGATACTGGACTTGAACCAGTGACCCTCGCCTTGTAAGGGCGATGCTCTCCCAACTGAGCTAACGACCCATATTACAAATTTACACATGCGACTATTTATATAATAAATTTTTATATGTGGTGGGTGATACTGGACTTGAACCAGTGACCCTCGCCTTGTAAGGGCGATGCTCTCCCAACTGAGCTAATCACCCACATATAAATTAAAACGCTACTATTAAAATAAGTAGTACTGG
>Ga0208315_1000232_pt1 | contig 51197 bp, 63 predicted proteins | sample MalvireepMed_215_FD_184239 | JGI IMG/M metagenome (GOLD analysis project Ga0208315, IMG submission 184239) | Marine viral communities from the Global Malaspina Expedition - Malaspina viral metaG DeepMed_215 (SPAdes) (version 2) | ecosystem: Environmental > Aquatic > Marine > Oceanic | place...
CGAAGGGGAAATTGTACATGGACATAGAGATAGACATAGAGACGAGAAGGATAAATAAGTTATTGGAAATGATGGACGGCAAAACTCAGGGAAACGGGGGTTTTGAACGTGGGTTGTTTTTCTTGCTAAAGAGATATAAATCGTCTTTGCCACTACTTAATGATTATTTCCATAAAGCATTTCGTCAAATAGATATAACTGATTCCAGTCTTGTGGATATGGCTATATGGAACGCGTTACAAGACAGCGAAATTTTCTGGCATTGTTTTGAATGCGTTCAGGACGAAAAAGACACTGATGACAAACCAAATTAAAACAAGCCGGCAAATTTAGTGTTTGCCAGAACAACAGAGGGGGCGAATTATGACACAATGGGAACTAATTACATTTGATTTGGTGTCTCAGAAGTTTGAAGAAATGTACGGAGAGGCACCTGATTATTTAGATGATGCGATGTTCGTCTACAAGGCCGGCGAGCGATTTTCCTGGTATTCCGGCGAGTGGGAATTTTTTGTCCAGCGAAGATGTTCGAAATGTGAGCAATTTCAATGGTCCAAAACATTCACAGATCGCACTGGCTGCGATTATCAGATTGAGCACTTTGAGATAGCCGATCCTTGTAATTGCGATAACATACAGTGGTCACTTTAATGGCTGAGCCATTAAAGTGAAACAAGCCGGCGACTCACACGTGTGAATCACCGGCTCAATACGCAGCGGAAGCGGCCCGCGGCGCAAAAGAAGTATACGAGGAAGTGGGCCAATTCCAAAGGGAGTTGGCTTTTTTGTTCGACTTACTTGTATATGAAAAAACAATTTAACGTAACCAGCCTAGATTGGCCGGCTGAAAAGCTAGCCGAGATTCAGGCGCAAGACACGCGCAATCCACGATTAGCCATCGGCCTGGTATTTGTGGCCGGCTTCTGTTTCTATGTTCTGTTTATTGTTCTTTTCTCTATTGCTCTTGGCCTGCGCAGCCAGTTGCACTTGCTGCCTGACATCGCGATCACTGGCGCTGTGCTGGATCTTCTCGCTTGTGGTGCCGTGTTACTTCGATTGACCGTGTCTGGTTTTCATACACAAGTTTATGTGCTGGAGACAGAGCGGATTGAGCACCACTTTGTTCAGACTCGAAACAAGTCGGTGCCGACCGAAGACTTGTTGTATTTCTTGCAGCGTGTCAACGTGACCGGCAGATCGGGAATTAACAGCATGCGCCAGGCCGAGTTTCCTTCTGGTCGCAAGTGCAACGATAATTACTATGCGGAAATGGTTGAAGCGTTGGAAGAGGCCGGCATATGGAGAAAAAGCAAGGGCAAACGGAAAGCTGGCGGATTACGCGTGGATTATAAGGAGGCATTGCAGATATTAAATGTGGAATAACACTTGTAAATATGGTCATATTTGGATATGGCCAGGCAGCAAGTCGGAGTCACCTGAACCTTTGGCACAGCAAAGATGTTTGTGCGGGCAACTCGAATGGCAGAGCCGGTTTCTCATTGTATATCATAAACTACCAAAGCACCACGTCCCGCCCCTACTCGAGTAGGTCAAATGCCCCAAAACGCTATCAGGGCGATAGATAGATAGAGATAGGGCGCATATTATGTCACGGGCGTAAGATTATGGTCAACACTGTTTGATTGTTGTGAGGCCCAGAGAGGTGCGTCGGTTATTCGATAACGCAAGGAAATTCACGTATAAACCCCCACTTTTCTCCTTATGTATATTGACATTGATTGCCGATTGTGTTATAATATAGTCACGGAACCAACAACACACACAAGAAAGGATGTCAAGGAAATGGGTTGGAAAGCAATACTGACAAATAATACAGACTTCCGCCATGGTGCAGAATTTGCAACAATAAAAGAACTTCGCGGATTTGTAGGAAAATATTATGTCGGGGAAGAAGGAAACGCGTACTGGGAAGTATGGAAAGTCAGCTACGAGACTCTCGATGACTTGCCTGACGGATTATGGGATCTATTGATCCCGAATGAACAGAACGACTCATGGCGCTTAGCAAAAACATCATGGGGAGATTGAATAGTCATGCGGATCTTGATTTCTCCGCAATCATGCAATGGGTGGAGGATAACTAATGACACTCTCGAATGGTCAAATGCTGGCTGCTGTTTTCGCCAACGCTTGTGATAAAGATCCCGACTTCCCGAATGGCTTGCAAGCCATTCGGGGTAGGGCAGACATTCATTATGTTGATGACAACGAAATAGACTTTGAAGCCACAGAGGACGGCATCAAAAAAGATGTTGAGATGTACGAACTTGGAAAAGAGACACTTGGAACGCATATGCTGACATACTCGAAGCGAACGACTGTTCCGTATTCGGTTGATTCCAAGCCGATGGTAGAAATACCTGATGGCGCGAGCTTTATTGTGGTAAATTCAGGTCACATTGCGACATCGCCGGCCTATCGATTTGCGATCTTCAAGGAGTGTAGCTAATGGAGTTTTCAATCCATCGCATTGATGAGCCCCACGAAGCGTCTATGTACGCACTTGTAACCGAGGACGAGCACGGTTTCGTCCTCGGGGAATTGAGCGAAGTGCATGAGGCGGCCAAGGCGATTAATGAATTCCTGGCTACCGGGAAAGACGCCGGCGTCATCGACAACCTAGATGAGCGTTTTGGCTTCAAGTGGCTCACGGTTGAAGAGGCTATTGATATGGCGTACAAAGAATCGCGTATCGATGTGCCGGCTACGTCGATACGTTGGTCCTGTCGGCAAGGTCATATTCAAGGCGCAATCAACAGTGGCCGCCAATGGCGTTTCCCGGCTATGCGTTTTCGGGGATGGTTGACGCGCAAGTATCAACCACGTAAAACTAACAACAAGCCGGCCACGTAATAGCCGGCGGAGGAGATTGAAATGTCATATAAAATAATTGTTGACGGAGATACACTAGAAATACGACCCTTGTGCCCAAAGTGCAAAGAAGGCTTCGGTAAAAGCCAAAACAGTTATCAAAATGGGCCTTCGATAAAGAGCTATGAGAGTTGCGCAAAGCAAGAGTGCGACGGGTCATGGGTGGATCGGAGTGAAAACGGCCGGTTAGTTTCTACAACCGGTGATATTCCGTATTCAACGGATGGGTATGGAAATTATTCGACAAATGACGGACCGTCATTTGTCGATCCTTTAGGCGAGACAATAAATAAACATCTCGCACAAATGGGGATCAAGTAGCGATCCCCACACTAATGGTTATGTCGAGAAAAGAAGCAAAAAAGAATGAGGCCAGATAAGTTTACAGTGTTCGATTCTGTTGATAGATACAACGAACTAAATTAAGGGAGGTTTAGTATCATGACTGCCCGTGACATCGAGACGAGGCTAGACGGAATGACTGAACAGGAGATAAGAGATTTGAAAGCTTCGGTCAAGGCGCCGAACAAGTGCAAATCGGGTGATCCCGATTTGAAAGTCTGGTGGGCGTGCCAAGACCGTTTGAGTAACCTGAGAGAAAAACGACAAGGAGAACAATTTCTCTCGGGCGTCGCCGATCATTATAGTTTCGGAGGACAAGTAGCGGCGAATAGTGGCAACTCATTTGAACTGTGGATCGCCGATCATCCATACCACATAATTAGCCAAGATTTTGAACGAGGCTACCGACAAACCTCTAATGAACTTGCGGTAATTTAGTTTTTGGAGGATAGATAATAGATAATGCTTATAATGAATTCCTGGCTGCCGGGCAAGACGCCGGCAGTATCGATAACTTTGGTAAGCGACTTGAAACTAAGTCGCTTACTATTGATATATAACGAATTACTAAATCAACGAAATTTAGTATGTTGCGCTTGCTGACGCGCAAGTATCAACCATGTATAACCAACAATAACAAGCCATGGAGGACACTGAAATGCCAACGTCAAGCGACAAAGACAGATGGTCGAGAGACCACGATAAATGCGTAAGCTGTGAAACAAACAAAATTCCGCACCAAGCACGAGGGCTTTGCACGAAGTGCTACAACAAAGCCCTATACGAGGAAACACGCAGCGATCCCGAAAAATTGGCTGCACTGCAAGCCAGATGGCGCGAGCAGCAAAAAGCGAATCCAGTGCCGACAGATCGCAAGAGTGAGCAGAATCGCCGGCACTATCACAAGAAAGGCAAGAAATAATGCATTATCTAGATTTTATGAGTCTATATCAACGAAACATGCGCAGAATGGAGGAAATTGGAGGCAAACAGTTCCTTTCTACTATGTGTAAAGCATATCGGACTTGGTGTGGCCTGTTCCAAGTAAATGCAATAAGCTCTGCAGCAAACACAGCCAGATCAGCGGCATCACCAGCAGCTTACAATTCAGCTATTTCGCGACTGGAAGAAGCTAAAAGCGATGCCGCCAACACTCTCGCCAATATAGACGAAATGTGGCTTGGATCACCAGATAAGCAATATAGATTCAGTAATCACCATATTTCTGATAAGGAAAGAGATTTGCCATTAGCACCCAAAGACAGCTCTGGAATAAGCAGATTGCTGGTGCAACACGCCACTGAATTCGAGCAGTGGCTTCATTACGGTAATGTCAATCGTCCGCACGATATGATAGATGCTGTTGCGCGCTTCAACCAACGCAACAATCCATGAAACTCAAGATCAATGCGCCGGCCGTCCACCGTTTCATTCTTCTCAACAAATCGACTTCCACGACCGAACGCAAAGAACCATGTTAGAACTTGTTTGTATATGTCGCAATGAATCTGACCAAACGTCTGTGGATGAGCAGTAACCCCCTCTACCCTGCCGGCCTTCGTCACCGCCAAAAACGCTGCCTATCGGCAGGCAACGCCGTTATGTCACGAGATCGGGCGAATAATTAGAACATCCTTGCTAGATTCGTCCCGAAAATGTGGGCCGGTTCCCCACCAATAATCGATGGTCAAGTCACGGGTGTTTTTTGTGGTGGTCAGTCGAGTATCGGGAACCAAGAGCAGGTCGATTTTCTACGAATCACCAAAAATCGTGGGGAAAACGGCGGGTTTTGTGGGGAAAACGGCGGGTTTTGTGGGGCGTAGCCGGGACTGGTGCCCAGCTACATAATGGTTTATAGTGCGAAGTTGAAACAAGGATGAAATGGATAAATATAATAGCTTGGCACGTTAAGTCGCTGTTTTACGTGGCTTTGACATTGCATGCCAAGAATTGCCGGCGTCATGCGGATGAAGCCTTCGAATATCCCGAAGGTTGCATGGTCTATCAAATTGGTTTCATTTGGCTGGCTTTCGCCGAGATTCTTGAAGACCTGGCAGCGGCTGTGATGGGGATAACATGAAGAACAATTATGAATTAGACTTGTGTATTAACTTGCTGGTCTATGCCGGCTTGTCATCTAAACATACGGAGGACATGACGGTTCGCGAGGTTTTAGAGGCAGCCGCATTGTTCTTTGGAGAGAGGATGGTTGAAAAAGCTATCACCTCGATGGGCAATAGTCAAGAAACGTTAGACGATATAAGGTATGAACAGCCTGATTTTTCCCATATACGTGCAATGGTTGATCAGATGGAAATTATGGAGCCCGATATTCAGCGCATAGGCCACCTGGTTTCTAATAACCCTGAGATATTTGGTGACAAGCCAGCCGGCGAATTGGCGTTAAAGATAGCGGCCGAGTTCTTGGAAGCAGTATGCAGAGGTGATAAATGAAAGAGCAAGAATTAAGAGAGACCCCGGAAGTTGATCACTGCTCCTCTGAAGCCATAGAATTGGATTTATGTAACGTTGCGAGTGCCGGTAGCACGACCAGTAGTTACTACGTCTAATTTAGATTATGCGAAGTAAACTGACGTTGTAGAGCAGGGAGGTGTTGAGCCTCCCTTCCCAATAGATCCATTAATGTAAGGAGAGAATGATGACGGAAGCTATTCGAACAGTAACGTTAAGCCAAGTTGAGATTCAGGAAAATGGAATCATTAGAAACGAGGCCGGATACCTAATAGGTCGTTTAGTAGATCGTGTGGAATTTGATAGTAAGCATATACAGAAGCCAGAAAAAATATTGGAAGAAGCTGTTGTACTGCAAACAGCGGAACCAGCACCAGAAGACAATCCGACAGAGCATCGGCGGAGATTCGCGGAAGAGTTGAGAAACATTATTAATAGATATGGTATTGAAAATGGCTCCGATACACCGGACCTTATTTTGGCTGAATACTTGGCAGGCTGTTTAGATGTTTTTGATGCTGCGGTTAATACTCGTGAGAAGTGGTATGGACGAAACAAAGAAAACGAGGCTTGGACAACATCTTAGTTCGCCATTCCATTAAGCAAATCTGTCATGCCCGAATGCTCGTGGCTGAGATAATGGACAACGCCTGCTGTGCTCGAGGGCATGATTTTCTGTTGGCGTTGTTAAATGGATCAACATCCATGTACGCCAATGGTATGTACACAATGTCTATGATTGAGTTAATTGAGGAAGACCTAAACGTAACAATCAAGCTAGAAGATTCTGGACTATTTATCTATGAGCACTGGCCTACCTAAAAAGTGATTAATTGACACATTAGTTCGGATATGATACAATCTTTGTAAGCCTGCCCACACTTACGATACAAATGCCAGGGGGGCAGGTGGATCAAGCCAGGAAGCGCAAAATCATTACGGCGTTGAAGAATTTTGGCAATAGCTTGATTGCCTCTGTGGATTGGATGCAAGTCAGACGGTCATTAATCCGACTTGCAAGCGAACTCAAACAAATAGAAACTGAAAGCTAGCTAGTCCCGCACTGCACATATCGATGTGGGGTGGAGCAGTGGTAGCTCGCCAGGCTCATTACCTGGAAGTCGCGGGTTCGAATCCCGCCCCCACCACTAACCGCGCCGCTAGCTAGAACACAGCCCGCTAATTTGGCCCGCTGTACTCGCGATTTGTTTGCGAGGCAGCGGGCTTTTTTGTTGTTTGCAACCGGTTACTTGTATTGGAACTTGAGAGAGAGATTAAGCGATTGTTTCCTCCTGTCCAACTATCGCCAGAAGCCAGTCATAGAATATTTGAGGCCACTTATCGCAAGTGCGTTAGGAAAGGCTTGCTTCGCGCTGGTCCTGTTCCCTGTTTTGCTGGTCGGCTGCGGTTTTACCGGTGTTCAAGACGGTATGCCTCTGATACGCAATATGCAAGTGAGCGCGATTGCGACGCCCTGGGGCGTCCTTTATTTCGGCGGTTCGGAAACGAACGCCAGGATAGTTGCGCATGAGGCGTGCCACATTGAACGCATGCGCAAACTTGGCGCGATTCGCTACTACTGGGATTATGTCACGTCGACTGAATGGGCTTGTCAAGAAGAGCGTCGCTGTGGTTGGCGCGGCCCTCATCCGGCTTGCTGGCGATAATGTGGAAAGGTTGATAAATGAATAGAAGGAAGTTTGTCAAAAATCTGTTTTGCTCTGGTTTGATAGGTGGATTGGTAGCGGGATTGCATAATCCTGAATATACCGCAGCTTCTGAGGATGAGCATAAGCTCCCTGGTATTTCTCTGTCCAATGAACAAGGTGACAAATGGACCATATATGTCGACCCGAGTGGAGAATTAGCATTTGCAGCGAACGATGACCCGGAAATCGTCGTCTCGTTTCTTCCGCCTGAACCAACTCGGTAATCCAAGATAATGGCAATATTGGTGGCAAGGTTTGCTGACATACAAATTGACAGATTTCTCCCTTCTCCTCCTCATGGATTGGCCGGCGTCAAGGGACGGGCGCCGGCCTGTTCTTGTGGGCGATTTGAGGTGTAGCCAATGATCCTGCCAGACCACGATGATGAATTCAAGGATTATGGAAGAAAAAAACATTGGCGAAGTTCTTCGTCGAATAGATCGACTGGAAGCAGTACTAGAAGAACGCCATAAGCAGAACAAAGAAGAAATGACCGCTATTCATAAAGATCTAGACCGCTTTGAAATACGGCTACGTGACGTGGAGCTTACGCAAGCTAAGCTTTTGGCGGTGGTCACAGGTGGTGGCGGGATTGGCGGTGTTATTGCCGGCGGTATCTTGCTGGCCGGCAAAACACTTGGTTGGTTTTGAAGCGGTGAGTGCGGATTAGGGGATTGGCGAGATGAATATCGAAGAGTTGGTGCGGTCCAAGAAGTTCAAGGTGTTTCTTGGCGCTGTCTTGACCTGGGCCGGTGTTGCGTTAACGGATGGCGTTATCAGTATCGAGGAGCTTCAAGAGTTTGTTAAAATCGTTACCGTTTATCTCGGGAGTCAAGGCGTCGCCGATTTTGGAAAAGGTGTGTCGCCGGCGGTGTTGGCTTTGATGGAATCGTTTACTAACGCGGCGCGCCAGACGCAGGAGGTGAAGAGTGAGTAGCGCTGAGAGCGCATTGATGGCTTTCCTTGACGGTGCCGGCATTGAAGGCAACGCACGAAATGCGTTGCTGGACCTGCTGAGCGCGGCGGAGCAGGGTGCGGCAGAGGTCGTTAGTCCGCGCGGTATTGTGACCAGCAATGAGCAGATTTGGCGGTTTGATCTTGCCGACCGGCTGGAAGATATTCGATCCGGCAAGGAAGGTGCGGTTAACGAGAACACACAGATCGGTGTTGGCGTGGCGCGCCAGGTTGTTCAGGATGTAATGTCGGGCCGTGGCCAACAGGCTGTCAGGGAGATTACGGCGGCGATTGCAGCGGTTGAGAAAATCAATGACTGAGAAGCACCTGGTCATCTTTTCGATTGATCTTGGCGGCGTCATGGAGCACAACCAGCGCAAGCCGTGGATTGGTTCGCTGGCGTTGATTGATGCGCTGGCGGAGGCTATGCCGGCTGATACTGGGTATGGTTTTTTTGGTATCGCAGATGAATGGTGTCATAAGCCGTTGTTCGTACTGCCAGGTGAAATGACGCCTGGCCAAGTAACGGATTTTCTGCGTGATGAAGTTAAAAGCCGTTATCCTGGCGGGACAAGCCGGTTTGTTCAGCAGATTCATGGTGGTGCGAATGTGTTTAATCTGTGCAAGGCAGGTTTTGACAAGGCCGACGTTATTCATTTGACAGATTGGCCGGAGCCTGTGCGAGATGATGCGCTGCGGTATATTCGGCCGGACGGCTCGGTTAGAGACAATATTTCTGGCTATAACTTGACCGGTTTCGAGCACATGACCAAGCCGAAAAGGTTGTTTGAGGATTATGGCGTGCGCTGGCACGTGGTGCCAATTGTCCAGTATAACCGGCGGTGGCGATTTGATCGCACGGTCTGGAAGGCGCTGGAACATATGGCTACCATAACTGGTGGTTTGTTTGCGTTTGATGCTGAGCGTGATGACGATTGGTCGCATTTCCCAGGCTTGGGCCGGCGACTGGCTGAGAATATCCAGAAGAGCAAGGCGCGGCTGTTCAATCATCGGTGATGCGATTTACTAATTTGGTACTGAAAACTATGAAATTAGTAGTTAGGTGATTACAGGGCCTACTATGGAATACGTAATGCGAGTCAAGAAGATTGTACCGGAAGACCACAAGGTCTTTCGTGGTTCGAGCAGTTTGATGGTGGCTATGCAGGCTACGGCTTACGTCAATGAAATCTATGGCGAGATGATCGACAAAGAGATTGACAAGCATTTGCAGCCTGCGAGCGGGCATTTCGCGGACTTGATAGACAAGATTCGTGAAACCATAAAGGAATTCAGGCCAATGTATGTGGCTGCGGCGTGTAAGTTGTTTACAGAGCCGGCAAAACAATGAAGAATATCGGCGTTCAATCTTTGCTATTTGACGAGCGTGTGTTGACTGCGTTGCAGCGTGGCCAGCCGGCGGTGTTTAAGCTCATTGACCCGGACGCCGGCTGGGTGAACCGAGTGCAAGAAGCCGTTACAGACGCAACGTTAGTTGGTCGTCTGCATGATTTGTCTCACCCGGCCAAGTTGGATGCTGAGAATGGTATCCGGCTGGCTAAGGCTTGTGCTGCCAAAGCGCAAGAAACGTACATTGAAATTTGGGAAGGCAGCAATGAGGTTGTGCCGGCGTCGTTGGATGAGTTCAAACGCTACGTTGAATTTGAGCATGCGTTTGCATTGGAGTTGGCCCGCCAGGGATTGAAGCCGCTGATCGGCGGGTTTGCGACGGGTACAACGCCGGTTGATGGTGATCCGGACTGTCAAACAAAGTGGCGTATTTTTTGCGATGCACTGGCCGATGCCTGGGGGATGCATTGGCATGAATACTGGTATGCGCCGCAGAATGGCATTATTGATGATCGCTGGAATGCTTATCGGTATGAGAAGTGGTGGCATTTCTTGCCGGAGAAGCTGCGGCGCGAGAAGTGGTTTCTTGTCAGCGAGTTAGGCGTTGAGGGGCACGATCCGGCGGTGGGCGCGCGTGCCGGCTGGGTTGGCAAGGCTACGGTGAATGACTACTGGTCGCACTTGCAGCGGTACGCTGATGCGTTGACCAACTTTAGTCCAAGGCTGGCGGCCACGCTATTTTACGCCGGCGACATTGTGGATAAATCATGGCAGTCCTACGACGTAATGCCATTGATTGGCAACCTTGAACAGGCCTGGAAAGGCGACAAAAAGCGCGTTTGGGGAGTAGGCGAGGCGAAGTTTGACGAGGAGCCGAATACGAACATGGATGTTGACAAGCTTAACAAAACGTTGTCTGTGCGTCTCGGGGAGGCAGGCATTGAGTACGATAACTTGATCGGCCATTTTCATGACAAACCTGGCTCAACTTGGTTGACGAAGAAACGAGACATGGCCGATCTACACGGTGTGGCGTTGCATCATTCTGTCGGTCCGCACAATGGTTCGACAAAATCTATTTATGACGCCAATGTAAGCCGCGATCTTGGCGGGTTTGCATATCACTTTGTCGGATACTGCTATAGGAAGCGTGATGGCAGCGTATGGCGTAAGGTTCGGTTGATGCGCAATCCGCGTGATTATGGCGCGCATGTTAAAGGCAAGAATCATGAGTGGCTGGGGTTTGTATGGCCAGGCGCGTATCATGAGGATGCGCCTGATTCTGGTGTGCTGACTGCGCAAGCGGAAGCTTTGGCCATTGTTGTCAAGGTTTTGCGCGAATGGACCGGCAACCAGGATCTTGTGTTGGATGCGCATGGCCAGATATTGCCTGGCTATACGGCGTGCCCTGACGGCGGCAAGTGGTTTAGTGACAAGTTGTTGCCGGCATTCGATAGGGCGATGGCCGGCACAACCAAGCCGCCAGAGGCAGACGATTATGCACGCGGCTGGAATGACGCTCTGCAGACGGCGAATCAGGCGTTTAGTCAAGTAGTGGATGATTTGCGAAAATGAGATACTTTCTAATCACGCTGCTCTGTTTTGGCGTAGCATTTCTGGTTTTGTGGCTAGCCATTGATACGGCTCATGTGGCCGGCGCAGCGTTGCCAGAGAGCAACAGCATTTCGTTGCGGCCATTGCAGCCGGCGACAACCACGGCGACGGTTGTCTTGCCAACTATGACACCATTGCCAACTTACACGCCGTTTCCTACCTGGTCTCCGGCACCGACGCAAACGCCGTGGATTCTTGTTGTGACTCGGATTGTGACGACTACGCCGGCGCCGAGTGTGGATCGCCGGCAGATCCATTACTTGCCGTTGGTTGGCAGAGCATGTAAGACTGAATGGCCGGCTGGGTGTTGACTGGGCAACCCTTTGTAAGGTGAAGAACTCTATGCAATGCGGCGCTAAAACTAGATCAGGCGCAAAATGCAAAAATAGATCAATGATAAATGGCCGTTGTAGAATGCATGGCGGAAAGACACCACGAGGTATTGCTTCTGCAAACTTCAAGACTGGTCGATATAGTAAGGACTTGCCGACCAGAATGGCTTCACGATATCGTGAAGCACAAGAAGACTCGGACCTGTTAGTATTACGCGATGACATCGCATTAGTTGACACACGTATTACAGATTTGCTGTCAAGGGTTGATACCGGTGAGGCCGGCGTTTTGTGGAAGACGTTGAAGAAAGCGTATGACGATTATCGCGCTGCAACGATAAAGAAAGATGCGCTGGCGATGGCGGATGCTTTGCAGACAATTGAGGCATCGATTAAGCAGGGTAACGCCGATTATGTTACGTGGTCCGAAGTGATTGATCTGGTGGATCGCCGTCGGCGATTAGTTGAAAGCGAGCGCAAACGGTTGGTCGAGATGCAACAAACGATTACGACCGAACGCGCTATGGCTTTGCTTGGAGCAGTGGTTGACACAATCCGCAAACACGTTGCCGACAGAGATACTCTCGTCGCCATCAGTAATGACATTGGAAAACTCGTGGTTATTGAAGGCGTCGAGGCAACTACATCCTGATTATGGTACCGCAGCAGAATTTGATATTCAAACCGATGACCAGCTTTGGCGATTTTGCCACGACGTTCTTGGGGTTGCTATCCCGCGTATGTCGTGTTGTGCCGGCCATGTTGCGCCCTTCCAGGCGTTTGCCGATGCTTACTTTGCGCGTTCCAGAATCAGCATTTGGAAAGCATCACGTGGCTTTGGGGGCAAGTCGTTTTTGCTTGCGCTGCTTGCCGTAACGGAGCAAATCGCTTTGGGCGCATCAGTGAATTTGTTGGGCGGTAGCGGGGAACAGTCTCTCCGTGTTCATGGCTATTTGGCCGGCACTGATCCTAATTCTGGAGGCATGTTTTGGGACGCACCAAATGCGCCACGCGCATTGCTTGCTTCGGATATCAAAAAGGAATCACGAACGACAAATGGTGGTATGATTCGCGCATTAATGGCTAGTCAAACATCAGTTCGCGGGCCTCACCCACAACGGTTGAGGCTAGACGAAATAGACGAAATGAGCCAGCCCATCTTTGACGCGGCCATGGGTCAAACAATGGCCGCGCGCGGGATTAAGGCTCAAACGGTGTGTAGCAGCACGCATCAGAATCCTGATGGGACTATGACGGAGGCGCTCAAGCGTGCCTCCGAAGGGGCATGGCCGGTGTATGAGTGGTGCTATCGTGAGTCTTTAGAGCCGCATGGTTGGTTGCCGGCAAGCGAGGTGGAGGAGAAGCGCACAGAGATCCCCAAGGCGATGTGGGATTCAGAGTACGATCTTCAAGAACCCAACCCGGAGGGCCGTGCGATCGATGGTGATGCGGTTGAGGCGTTGTTTGATCGGTCGCTTGGCGAGTATGAAGGTGATGTTGGCGAGCATATCATTGTGGTTGAGCCAGACGAAGAGTTGGAGTTTGTGACCGGTACAGATTGGGCGAAGTCTCGGGATTGGACAATTATTCATACGAACCAACGGACGGATGAGGGCCCTGATTTGTTGGCGGCTTGGTTGCGCGTTGGGCGTAAACCGTGGCCGGCCATGATCGCTGACCATGATAGGCGTTTAGACACGTACGACGGGACCGCGGTGCACGATGCAACGGGTGTGGGTTCGGTTATTGACGACTATCTTGAGAGCGGCTCTGAAGGTTTTGACTTCACCGGGCGCAAGGCGCGAGATGCGATGTTGACGGCTTATATTGCGGCGATTGAAAATGGCGAGCTTGTGTATCCGTGGATTCGCTATGCTTATAACGAACACAAATATGCGACGAATGACGATATTTATAGTGGCCGGCCAGGGCATTTGCCGGATTCTATTTCGGCTGGCGCGCTGGCTAAGTATGCGTTAGGAACAGGTTCTATTTTTTGGTAGTAATCATATGGCTGTGAATTCTACTTATATTGATGGCACGAAGAATATTCCGATCGAGGCATTGGATACGATGCTCTTTCCGGAGTTCTTTGATAGCGCGGATGCCGGCATCTCTGAGCGCGAGGCTTACAATTTTGTTGCGTGGGTTTATCGGGCGGTGCAGCTTCGGGCTAATGCGTTGAGCAGCATTCCGTTCACGGTGCAAACGAGTGCCGGCCAGGCTCAAGACCGAATAGATTTTCAAAGCATTTTGCCTCGATTGTTGCAGCTTACTGAGGCTAGTTTGTCTTTGCATGGTGAAGCGTATTGGCTCAAAGAAATCAATTTGCTCAACAATTTGCTTGCTATCAGGTGGGCGGTGGCGTCTACTATCAAGCTGAAGACTGATCCTATTGATGGTTTAGTGGGATTTACGCGGACGATACAGGGCGTGCCGAAACCATTAACCAAGGATGATGTATGCTGGTTTTGGCTGCCTGATCCAGAGGTGGAGCTTGGGCATGGCCAGGCGCCGGCGCAGGTAGCGCTTGAGGCGGCCGGAATCAATCGAAATATCAATCGGTATTCGTCGGCATTTTTCAAATCTGGCGCGATAAACCCGACCATTTTGAGCGTGACGGGGAATCCGGGCAAACAGGCGATGCGCGAGCTTGAAAGTTGGTGGAATCGGCTGGCGACGGGCATTAAGAATGCCTGGACATCGCGGGTGTTGAGATCGGAAGTGACGGTTACGCGCTTGACATCTGATTTGAAAGACATGGCGATGCCGGATTTGACTAAAAATAGTAAGGAGCAAATTGCGGCAGCGTTCGGTGTTCCGATTACGATGCTAGAGGATGCGGCGAATTTTGCTACGGCTAAGGAACATCGTGTTAGCTTTTGGCGTGACTCGGTTGTTCCTGACGCGAAGTTCATTGCCGGCAGCCTCAATGAACAGCTTTTTGAGCCGATGGGGCTTAGGTTTGCTTTTGTGTTCGAGGATATTGAGGTTTTGCAGCAAGATGAGGCAACAAAGACAGATTCAGTTATTAGTCTGGTTGATGCCGGCCTGATCAGCCCGATGGAAGGTCGTGAGATGTTGAATCTTGCGGAGCGGACGGAGGTTGATGAGGCGGATATTATTGATAGCGCTGAAGTACGGGCGCTTGATTTGAAGCGTTGGCAAAAGGTGGCTTTGAAGGAGTTGGTGGCCGGCAATAATCCGGCGCATCGGTATTTTCGGAGTGAGCATATTGGCGCGGGGTTGTATGAGACGATTCATGGCCGGCTGGCTGGTGCGGAGACGAAAGACGAGGTGAGGGCTGCATTTGCAGCCAGCTTTCCCGTCGCAGATTATGGCCATAGCTGGGCCGGCTATCCTTAAGTCGAGTGATCCACCTGATGCTGATGAACGCAGAAAACTTGAACGCAAGATGCAACGGTTAATGCTAACTTACTGGAATGACGAAGTGTTGCCGGCAGTTTTGAGAGAAGCGCAGATACAGACGGCAACGCGAACAGTCGGGGCCGTGTTCCGTGACTTTGGAAGAAAAATGAATCAGATAGTTTTGCCTGTCTTGGAGCGTGGCGTACAAAATGGCGTCGAGAATGCCGCAGCAGAATTGGAGGAGTTGGGAATTGGGATTGATTTTAGCTTGGTGAATGAAGGCGTGCTCAAATGGGCACGCAGTCATGGTAGTGAATTGGTGAAAGGAATCACCAAAACTTCCCGGAACCAGACACGGCAGGCTATCTCTAACTGGATAGCTAGCGGCGATCCATTGCCCGTCTTGGAAGATAAGTTGGCGGTTACATTTGGGAAGAAGCGTGCTGAATTGATAGCCAGCACAGAAGTCACGCGGGTGTACGCTGAGGGGAACATGCGGGCGTGGCAGGAGAGCGGTGTTGTTGAGGCGAAGGTCTGGCGCACGGTTCGGGACGAGCGGGTATGTCCGATCTGCGAGCCGTTTGATAACATGGTTGTGGGATTCAAGAGAAAGTTTACGCATCCGGATGATAAGATTGCGAAGCAGATTGGGAAGGTGATGGCTCCGCCGGCGCATCCACGTTGCAGGTGCTGGATTAGTCCGAGGGTGGTAGGCAGTGCGTAATTTTGTTGTCGGTCCATTTGGGGGGGATTGCAGGCCCGAACTTTGTATGGATTCGGTGTAGCTCAATTCGTCTAGGCGTTTGCTTTAATCGCCGGCCAAATATCTCCAGTAATCGATATTTGCCTTTGTGGAACGGCTGGCGATTTCAGGTGTTACGGGCAACGAAATAAGTGGCTGAAAACATGATGACGATCAATTGAAACAGCTCTTGGATGAAGGTTCCGTAGAACACAAAGTCGTGAAGGACTATGGGTTAGATATTGACATGTATAGATGGATTAAGACGGAAGAGAAATGAAACGTTGCATAGTTAAGGTGTCTACGCACTTGATTCTTGATGCGCTGGCATTTCCTGAAGGCTCTGAGATTGAGGCTTGTTTGGGGGAGAGAGCGCCTTTAGGGGAAATTGAGTTGATCATCAGCCATGATGATTTGCCAGATGTGCCCGAAGGCAACCCGTTGCCTTCACTTCTACCAACATTTACACTAGTTGGGGATCTGCCGGCTAAGTTCATTGAATTTGACTGGAATTTAGAAAACAAAGGGTATGGCTGATAACGCGATTACGATCAATGATCATGGCTTAGGAGATCGGCTGGCCAATGTGGACGCGCGTAAGTTTGCGGAGAAGGCCATGCATAAGGCTGTATTGCTGGTGTCGGAAAAAGGCAGCGAGTATCCACCTCCACCGTCTAACAGCACGTATCGCAGGACAGGCACGTTGGGCCGGAGTATAACGGGTAAGGTTGAATCGATCACGAAAGAAGTTCGCGGTCTTGTTGGTTCACGGGTTGTATATGCGCCGAACGTAATAGGCGACAAGCAGGCGCCTATTCACGCCGGCCGATGGGTTAAACTGGTTGATGTGGCTGTGTCTCAGATTCCACAAATTGAATCATTTTTTGAGGATGCTACGAAGGAAATAGCGGAGTTCTTGAAGAATGGGTAACAACGGAATTGAATCTAATCTTGTGAGCCGCCAAATTCCCGAGTCTAGTGGCAACATATCGATTAACATGTCAGGACAAATCTATCAAACGGTGATGGCATTGCGAAAGGCCAGGCTTGACGAAGTTGATGCGCTTGAACGGGTCTTGGAGATTTCGCCGAGGACGGCGGAGCTGCGGAAGTGGTATCGGGAAGGCCGGCTTGATAATGGTCCGGTGGGTGAGTAAAATTAGTTCAAGCGTGACCAAATAATCTGCAAAAACAACACGATTATTTGATTTGAAGATAGTGTAACAATTATATAACTGGCGGACCAATTGGAGCGCCGATTTTGACGACAGCCCGAGGGCAGGGGAGTCGTTGAGATCGGCGCTTTTTTGTTTGGGGTGATTTATGGCTGAGGCACGCGAGAAAAACAGTATCAAGCAGGACAGTTTGACGGATCGGTTGCGAGAGGTTGAAGGGGCTGTTTGGGATCAGTTGGGGCAGCAACAACAGGCTGAGCCCGTTGTTAGCAATGATGTTTGGCCTATTGAGGTATTCGATGATTTCGTGATTGTCGAGAGCGGCCGGCAACGCTTTTTCCGTGTGCCTTATGAGATGCAAGACGATGTTGTTGTGTTTGCTGCGCGGGATGAATGGGAAGAGGTTGAAAAGGTTGAGGAGTGGATTGCTAAGTCTTTGCAGATAAGGGCTCGTTTGGCGGCAAGGAATGCAGCCGGCAAGTTGGCGGGTTCTCGTGTTAAGTTGCTCGGGCAAACTAAGGATGTATATCGCGTCGGTGGCTACGGGGTTGTGTTCGGTGGCCGCGACTTGGTTGGCGACTACTTTACAAAAGACACTGACTTTTGGTTTGATCGGGTTACTGAGACGCCGATGGTGCTCTATGACCACGGGCAGGATGGGATGATCAAGAAGGTTGCGATTGGCCGTGTGAATGCCAAGCAAGTTGATGATATAGGTCTGTGGATTGAGGCGCAAATCGATCGATACAATGTTTATGCCGGCGCGATAAATGAACTGATTGATCAGGAAAAACTTGGTTGGTCGAGTGGCGCGGTGGCGCATTTGGTTGAGATTAAGAGCGATGGCTGCATTAAATCGTGGCCTGTTGCTGAATTTTCGTTAACACCAACGCCGGCGGAGCCGAGAACACTCGGCGTGTCGGAGTTGCGTTCGTTGTCTGAGGTGGACGGAAGCCTAAAGGCGGTTATGCCAGAGGGGTCGCTAGTTGAGAGCGGTCCGGGCGCTGCGACGGTGACTGTTCCGGAGGGCAGCACAATAACTATTGAGACAAGATATGAAAATGGAGATATTACGATGGGCAATGAAGTAGAACAAGCTCAAGGGGATGTTTCTGCTGAAGCTGGGGTGGTTGCTGGCAATGAGGTGAAACCTGTTATTGCCGCGCCGGCGGTTCCTGTCGCACCGGATAGCAGTGCGGAACTTGACGGGCTAAAGAATCAAGTAGCGGACATCGCTGCGACGGTGTCTGGATTTGATGCGCTGAAAACGACGATGGATGAGCTGTCGACTGGGTTTAACTCGGTTTTGGAGTATATGCAGAACACACCAAAGCTGGAGGGTGGTTACTACACCAATACGGGTGGGGCGACTGACCCAGAGGTAAAGAGTTTTGGCGATTGGCTGTTGGCTGTGCGGCGCAACGATGTTAAGCGGCTGACGAAGGTCTACAAGTCGACGAAGGATATGACGGAAGGTACGGGTACGCAGGGCGGGTACCTGGTGCCGCGTGAGTTTTCCGATGAGTTGCTCCAGATCACGCAGGCTAACAGTCCGATTGCGCAGCGTGTGCGGCGCATTCCGGTGAACAGTGACGCCGGCGATTTTCCGGCATTGGATCATTTTGCGGCACCGACGGCTGGGTCTGGCAATACGGCTATGGCGGCCGGCGTTACGGCGGCTAGTGTAGCCGAAGGTGGTTCGATTACCGAGACGCAGGCAACGCTTGAGTCGATCTCGTGGAAGGTCAACAAAGTTGGCGGCTTCACAGAGGTTTCTAACGAGTTGATTGCGGATAGCCCACAGGCGATTGAGGCATTGCTGACCGGTCTGTTTAGTGTGGCAATTGGCGCGAAGATCGAGCATTACATTGTGCGGGGCACTGGCGCCGGAGAGCCGCTGGGTATTTTGAATGCGGCATGTGCCATTGGGATTACGCCGGCGTCGAACAACGCTTTTGGTGAGGCTGACGCGCTGTCGATGATGAGCCGATTTAAGCCGTTGGGGGGTGCGCCGGCCTGGCTGATGCATCCAGGGATTATTCCAGATTTCAACAACTTTACGGCTTCTAACGTGGATATGGTCGATTGGACGGCGGCACTGCGCGGCGCGCTTTTGGGATATCCGATCATTTATTCTGAGCATTTGCCGCAAGATGACAACGCCGGCGGTGTGATCCTGGCGGATTTGAGTGCTTATCTGTTGTTCGAGCGGATGGGGCTTGCGATTGCGTTTAGCGAGCACGCGGCCTTTACAACTGACAAGGGTACATGGCGATTTTTGATGCGGCTTGATGGACAACCCTGGTTGAGCGCAGCGATTACGCTCGCTGATCCGCAGGGTAGCTATACCGTCAGCCCGTTTGTTTATCATAACGATTAGTGGCTAGGAGGTAATGAATTATGGCTACTCTACCTAGTGAACGTGTGGCGGTGGTTGCCACGATTGATCCGGATGCGAACGCTGCCGGCGCGCTCACGAGTGACTGGGCGTCGATGGAAGATTTTAGCGAGATGATGGCTGTCGCGATGGTTGGCGCGCTTGGTACTTCGGCTACTGTTGATTTTAAGTTGCAGCAGGCAACTGACAGCAGCGGAACGGGCGCGAAGGACATCAGCGGCAAGGCTATTACGCAGTTAACGCAGGCTGGTACGGACGACGACAAGCAGGCGGTTATCAATGTTAATGGCGCTGACCTTGATGTTGCTAATGATTTTGATCATGTGGCGATGGTTTTGACTACGGCCACGGCTACTAGCGATAGTGGTGCGGTGCTGCTTGGCATGCGGCCGCGATATGGGCCGGCTAGTGACTATGATCTGGCTTCGGTCGACGAGATAGTCTAGGGGATTGTTGAGGGTGTTCGGGTAGGGGTTGGCTCAACCAACCCCTGCCGATCTTATGCACGACACATCAATGGACATGATGGGCCGGCACTTGAACCGGGTTGATTTAACTGGTAAGCGTGTGTTGGACATCGGCAGTCTCGATCTTAATGGCAATTATCGGGGGTTGATTGAGGGACGTGGCGGGGACTATGCCGGCCTGGATCTTGTTGGGGGCCAGAATGTGGATGTGATAGCTCGCGGTTCTTATGACTATCCGATTGATTCTGGTAGTTTGGATGTGGCCATTAGTGGCTCAGTTATGGAGCATGTGGAGGCCCCGTGGTTGTGGGTGCCTGAGTTGGCCCGGATGTTGAGACCGGCTGGGTTTTTGGCGATCGTTACGCATTGGCAATGGGAAATTCACCGGTTTCCGGTGGATTGTTGGCGGTTTTTGCCGGATGGTATGAATTATTTGCTTGAGCCTGATTTTGATCGGATTGAGATCACGTTGGATGATGATGGCACTATCGCGGCTTCGGCATTTAGGAGATAGGTTATGAAAGTGACGGCACGAAGATATTTTGTTCACGAAAGTGTAAGTTATGCGCCAGGCGATGAGGTGCACAATATGAGTGATGCCGATGTACTGTATTATGCCGGCCTGGGGCGTATGGCGACGGTGCGAATTGAGGAAGAGGAAGAAAAGAAAACGGCCGGCGAGAAGACCGCACGGAGCACTAAGAAGGCGAAGTAAGCATGGCTTACACGACTACTGTGGCTGTAAAAACTTATTTGGGCATTACGGGAAGCGGTGACGACACGCTTATTGATGGCCTGGTTACGTATGCTCAGCAGATTATCGATAGCTATACGCACCGAATGTTTGAGGCCGGCAGTGATTCGACGCGCAACTTTGATGCGGTGAGGGATGTAGAAGGGCGCTGGTTGCACCTTGATGAAGACTTGGCTGCGATCACGACCGTGACAAATGGTGACAGTACGGTGGTTGCCAGCACGAAGTATGTGACGGAACCGAGAAATGAGACGCCGTACTATGCGCTTAAGTTGAAGTTGGATAGTGACTTGGTGTGGACGTATAGCGATGCGAATGAAGATGCGATTTCGATTGTCGGGAAGTGGGCGTATAGCGAGGCCGCGCCAGATGATATTGTGCATGTGGCGATTCGTTTGACAGCGTGGTTGTATCAACAGAAGGATGCACCGTTTGAACGCACGGCAACGCCGAGTTTGGGGATTGTGACAGTGCCGGCTGATTTGCCGCGAGACATCAAGATGCTACTTGAGCCATATCGAAAGTTGGCTAGCTATTAATGCCGCTTGAAGACATTCTGCCTCGGCTCAAAACGATCAACAGCGGTGTGTCTGGCATATCCACGGCCTTTGATCATGACGACATACCGCAGTCGATTCAGACTGCCGACTTGCCAGCGGTCATGGTGTATCCAACGCCAAGCCAGATCAATTATTCGGCCGCGCAACAGGCTCATATCGAGCATATTGTTTTGATGGATGTCTATGTTGCGCCGCGCAGTCGCCGGCCATTACGCGAGCAGTTGAGTGACGCTGTGCCATACGTCGACTTGTTTGTCACAGAATACGCGGATGCTATGCGGTTGAATGATCTGGATTCTTCGACGCCTGAAACAGACGAATATATAGCGCAGTTGCAACAATACGAAATTGGTGAATTGGAATTCGAGGGCGACAAATTCTATATTGGCGTACGCTTTACACTCCAGGTGCATGAGCATACGCACAAGACAACCGGTACATGATCGACTTCGTGATCGTCAGCTACAACTCGCTTGAATATCTACCAAACGTATACCGGCAGATTCAGAAGAAGTTCGACGATCCGGATGTCACGATTCTGGATAATGCGAGCACGGATGGATCACAGAAGTGGCTTAACAAGCTGAAGAGGGCACGGGTATTGTATCGGCTAGACAATATAGGTTATGCGCCGGCAGCCAATAAGGCTTCTGAGTACGGGATTAATGAATACATATGTTTCATGAATCCCGACATTGATTTCACGTGGTTTGCCATTCAGGGCGCCTTGATTGAGCTTGATGACCCAGACGTGGTCATTGCAAGTCCTTTAGAGTTAAAAGAAAATGGCGAGCCACGATTGTATGATGGTTTTGCTGGCGGGGCCTGCATGCTGATTAAGCGCGATTGGTTTGAGGGTGTTGGTGGGTTTAATGACAAGCTGGAATTTGGGTGTGATGACATTGACATCTGCCGGCGGGCAATAGAGCAGGGCTATAGGTGGGTGGTGACAGAGCCTCCGATTACGCATTATGGGCAGAGGAGCCATGATATGGCGACAAAGAAAAAGATTGAAAAGAGTGAGGCGGTTTTAGCTGAAGATTGGGAAGTGGTCGTGTTGGAGTTTGTGGGCGTGAAAGAGGAATATATTATCGGCGTTCCTGCTCGCAACCTGACGCGGCGAGATATGGTCGAGTTAGTAGGTTTGAGCATTGACGACTTGACAGCTAGTGGACTTTACAAGGAGGTCCAGTAATGGCAGCACCATTTTATAAAGTACAGGCCGCTGACGAGGCGACAGCAGGAACGGCGGTAGCGGCCACTGCAAAGTGGAATTCATTCAACATTCGCCCCAATGTTGGAGATCGGACAATTGTACAGCCCGAAGAGGATCGTGGAAGTTTGGCGATGTTCCATACAGGCTATACCACGAGTCTGAATGCGAATCTCGGGACGCTGGAAGGCGATTGCACATATGAGGACTTGATTCTGCCGTGCCTCATGGCGATTGAGACAGTCACGCCAACACAGCCGAACAGTGCCACAGACCCGAATGAATATTTGTGGACGTTCAACCCGAGTTGGACCAGCGCCAACACCGCTAAGACCTTTACGGTCGAATGGGGTGACGACGTGCAGATGTATGAATCTGAGTACGTTTTTGCTACAGGCCTGACGATTTCAGGAGAGACGGACGGTTCTTGGCAGGTTTCGGCGCCGTTGGTGGGCCGGCAGAACACATCAGCGTCGTTTACGGGGGCATTGACAGATCGTACGCTAGAGCGAGCAATCTTCAACAAGGGTACGATCTATTTTGACGACAGTGGGGGCACGATTGGAACGACAGAGTTTGCGTGTGATTTGGTTAACTTTAGCTGGAATCTCCCGCTGCACTTCGAGCCATTTCATGGGGCTGGCGGGCAGTTGTACTTCTGTGGTGTGCAGGAGCACAAGGTTGCGCCAACGCTCACGATTACGATGGTTCTAGACTCTGCTAACAAAGTGTTGGCGACCACAGACTATACAGCCGAGACGGTCCAACTTGTTCGAGTGCGAACGACTGGTGCCACAATGGACAACAACGCCAAGTATATTAACCTGGACGGCGGCTATCGGATCTTGGACATTTCGCCACTAGAGGCGAGCGGGGGCCTGACACTCGCAACCTTTACGCTAGGCGCGGAGTACGACAGCGGCCTGGCTAGTATGTTCTCGCTTAACGTGCTTAACGGCGTGAGCGCGATACCGTAATGGATAACACAGCGGTAGCAGACCTAGCGGTAGTGCCGACGAATGGCAGTGGTCCGGTAGTGGGGGCGTTGACAAGGCACGTTGATTGTCCCCTGGACTTGTTCGGGGTCGGCAGGTACGTTGTGTTGCGTCCGATGAAAATCAAGATGCAGCGCGAAATCAGACGCATGGATCTTGAAGACGATGAGGACGTAGGCAAGTTCCAGGACGCGGTAGCCAGGCATATTCACGAATGGAACTTAGCCGATCCCTGGACAGGCCAGGACTTCACGGAAATATCTGGTGATGTGCTCGATGAACTGACAGCCGAACAGTGGACCTGGCTTATTCAGGAACTATCCCGCCCAAACCGATCCGGTTCAGCTCCGAATACTTAGATCAAGCCCGGATGTATGTGGCTTGTGCCGAGTTTTGGGGCTGGACTCCTGACCAAGTGGATGAGCAATCAGCGGACATGATAGCAGCAATGTTTCACGTGCGGCCAGAATTATTTGACGAAAACTTAGGAAAGGGCCGGCAAGTGTTGCAGAAAGCATTAGAGCGTCGAAATTATGGCAATACCAGTTGAAATAATTTTGTCTGCCAAAGACGAAGCGTCAGCGGTCTTCGACAAGGCTGGTAGTAGCTTGTCGAGTATGGCCGGCATTGCTAGTGGCGTTGCTGTGGCCGGCGTGGCGGCTGTTGGGGCTGGCCTTGTTGTGGCTGGTGCGGCAGCGATCAACATGGCGTCGGACATTAACGGGGCCACGAATGACATATCTGCCCAGCTTGGCATAAGCAAAGAGCAGGCCGAAGGCTTCGAGGGCGTTATGAAAGGCGTCTTTGCCAACAATTTTGGCGAAGATTTCAACGACATATCTAGCGCTGTTGTTTCGATGCAGCAAAACCTGAAGGACTTGACGCCGGCAAGCGGTGAAGCGCAACAGTCGTTACTTGAGGGCGCTTTCGCCATTCGAGACGCGTTTGACGTAGATGTTGGCGAAACCATGCAGGCCACTTCGAGCTTGATGCGAGAGTTCGGCTTGACAAGTCAAGAAGCCACAGACTTTTTGACTGCCGGCATGCAGCAAGGGCTTAATGCCTCGGATGATTTCCTTGAAACAATAAACGAGTACAGCACGCAGTTTTCTGAAGGTGGTGCGACCGCTAGCGAGTTCTTTAGTGTCATGGAGTCCGGCATGCAGGGCGGGGCGCTGGGTACAGACAAGGCCGCCGACGCTTTCAAGGAATTCAGGGTTAGGATTCAAGACGGTTCAGACACCACAGCGGAAGCGTTGGGCGCTATCGGGATTAATGCCGAAGAGCTAACGGCTTCGATGGCGGATGGGAGTGTTACGGCATCTGATGCATTTCAGTTAGTGGTAGACAAATTAGGCGAAGTTGATGACCAGAACGTCTTAATTCAATCTGGCGTCGCCTTGATGGGCGGTCAATTCGAAGACTTAGGGCAAGATGCCGTGCTGGCTATTTCGACGGTAACTGCAAGCGTCGAAGAGATGGCCGGGACTACTGAGTCGCTAAACCAACAGTACGAAGATTTGCCGGCGGTGATCCAAGGTGTCTGGCGGGGACTTTTGGTTGCGATAGAACCGGCTGGTGACGCGTTGTTGAACGTAGCTAACCAGATTATGCCTACCGTGTCGGACTTCATAAACAATACGCTCAATCCAGCGATAGAAGGGCTAGTCCAATGGTTCACTGACAATCTACCGGGGGCCATCCAGACAGTTAGCGACTTTTTCAACAACACGCTCATGCCGGCGATTGAAACAGCTCGAGATTTCTTCACTGACGCTATGTCTTCGATGGACACAAGCAACAGCGAAGCCATGAATTCGATTATGGCTATTGTCGAGACGGCAGGGGCCATAATTCAAGAAGTGTTTGGCGCGGTGCAATCGTTTCTTGAGGCGCATGGCGAAGATATTAAACGAGTGATCACGACAGCTTGGCAAGCAATTGAAACCATTATCACAGCAGCCGTTGACCAGATTCAGAATTACCTAGAACTTATTCTTGCAGTCATACGCGGAGATTGGGAGCGTGTAGGCAAAGAACTTCAAGATATAGTCAGGACATCGTTTAATTTGATCCTAGACATTGTAAAGCTGATTGGCCCGCTAATCATTGATGCAGTCAAGGGGATCGTCAAGGCGATTGTTAAAGCTTTTACAGATATTGAGTGGAGCGCAATAGGTCGCGGCATGATGGATGGCGTCAGAGGCGGCATAGCGTCAATGGCTGGTTCTTTGGGCGAAACAGCGGTTGGCACAGCCAAAAGCGCTTTCGATAAGACCAAGAACTTCTTGGGGATTGGTTCACCGTCTCGGTTGTTTCACGATGAAATAGGTATACCGATTGGCGAAGGCATGGCGCTCGGTATCTTGTCCACGGCAGCGCAGGTTGAGGCGGCAGCGGTTGGTGTTGTGCAGCAGGCTACTAGCGCGGCACAAGCGGAAATGGATGCATTCTTGATCGGGTTGGGTGTCACAGATTTGGGATCGGCGGCAGCGGCTGGTGTAGGGGCGATTCGTGGCGGAATGTCCGCAGGTAGCAGCCTCGGTGGCGACACAAGGGTTCTCCCTGGCACAGAAGCTTTCGTACCTATTCCTGCCGGCACAGGATTTGGCGGAGCAACGCAAAACCCCGGCCCAACGGTACATTTCAATGATTGCAACTTCAACGGCACGGATCGGGACGCCGCACATATGTTCGGCAATCAATTGGCTGATGACTTGCGGAGGGAATGCGGTTTCTAAATGCCTTCACTCAGAAAGCTTAGAATCAATATAGCCGGCACAGATCGCACAACTTCTATACCGCATGATACCATCCAGCACGAAGAGTCTATTCAAGATGGCACGACGGCTACGACCACATCAGTTCGGTTCCATATTCTGGACGCCGGCAGTTTCAGCCTGGATACCATGCAGGTTGTTCAGCTTGTTGATCCCGACGATTCCGATGAACTGTATTTCGAAGGCTATATCACCGGGCTATCTGAGACAGAGTTCCGTAGTGGTGTTGGCCTGGACTATGACGTGGTTTGTTCGGATTACAGCCACGATACGGGACACGGTGAAGCCCTAATCAACTCGACGTATACCAATACGTCAGACTCCTCGATTATCCAGACAGAACTAGCAGTAGCAACGCCTAATCTCAACGTTACCAATTTTGTTGATACGCTTGATAGCTCCATAGAAAACCTCGATTTCTCCAATCTGACAGCCAGGGAAATGTTGCACCAGTTGGCTATACTCGTTGGCGCAACGTGGTATGTTGACCCGCAGAAAAATCTACACTGGTTTGACGGCGAGAACCTTGCGCCAATGATCTTGACAGATGCGCCAACGGCTGATCAGGATACGATAGATCCCGAAGCGCAGGGGTGGGGTGCTCCCCGGTTTGGTTTTACGCAGTTTGGCGGCGAGAGTACACGACTCGTTGGTTATCGTCAGTTGACGATGAGCAAGTCAGCGCCAGAGGCCACACAAGCATCAGTCATTGGCGGCGGCTCGACCACGGCCACGGTTAGCGGCGAGCAGGTCGGGGGCCGGCACATGATTACGAAGGTCGAAGACCCGCAGGTCACGAGTGCCGCACAAGCCACGCAACTTGGTACGCAAGTCTTGGAAGACGCGGACGGTTCAGCGACTTACACATTGACCATTGACGAGCCTGGCGCACGTGCCGGCCAGAAGGTGCGGTTGATCAATGCGCTGCGTTCGATTGACGATTATTTCATGATCAATCGAGTGACCACAAAATGGTTTCCAAGCGGTCACATTGAAGCGACGTTAGAGATCGGCAAGCATAAGCCAACGTTGGTTGAGCAGTTAAGCGATCTTTCTAAGGCCGTCAGTGGTGGGTCAAAGGCCGGGGCCAGCACAGGCAGGGCAGAGGGCACAGCAAACAGGAATCACGGTCACACGGGAGGCGCGGACAGCCCGAAAGTTGGCGAAGACGCTTTTGATACTGACGTCCAGTACTGGGGCACAGTGTCGGACGGCACGAATACAGCGGACGCAGACAGCGCCGGCGACACGTTAACATTCACTGAGTCGACAGCAATCGATATTGTTGTCAGCGAAGACGATACGGTCACGGTGGCAATGGATGGCCGGCTTCGTGCGCATGGTTCAGCGTCTGCAACTGATGCGCCGGCTGACAACACGCCTGTATCGTGGAATAGTGACGATGATTCCGAGATCACGCTTTTGTCGACCGACAACAGCGTGACGATCAAAGGCGACAACGCGAACAAAGAAATAGACTTTGCAGTTAGTTCGTCAGTCGGCAATGCCTTTGGTGTGATACGGCTAAACACTGACGGCGGCACGCTGTTAGCCGAGGCCAACACTACGCATGACTTGTTGACGCTTGTCGAGGGTGACAACATAACGATCACCACGACAGATGGCGGCGATCATACTATTGAAATTGCGGCGACAGCCTTCACGGGCGCGGCGACAGCCTGGACAACCGTAACGGCAGATAGCGGTACGGATGCTACAGCAGATACCACGACAGACACGATCGATATAGCTGGCGGCACAGGCATAGATACGGTTAGCGCCAATGATCCCGAATCAATCACCATATCGATTGATTCGACGGTCGCGCAGTTGGCCTTCAGCACTATAAATACAACCACAAACGGGCCAGTCGTCGCAGATGGACCAACAGATACATTGACGCTTGCTGTTGCGAGCGGCTCTAACCTCGACATTGATGGCACGGCGGCTAGCGACACGATCACCTTTGACTGGACAGGCGTCTCGATTGAGGATGGCGGGTCCAGCGTTGGAACGCAGCCGATCCTGAACTTTATAGACGGCACAAACATATCTCTTGACCTGGTGGATGATGGATCAGAGATTGATATCACGGTCAACACGACAGGTGTTGCGACTAGTGCTTACGATACGATAGCCGGCGATCAAGGCATTGCGGTAGCAGTCACAGAAGCGTCTGGAATTGATTTTTTGGGCGGCACTGGGATCATAACGATTGCCACAAACCGTGTGGATACGTCCGACAAGATCACGCGCGACGAAGTTAATATATCCATAGACGCCGAAATCGATGGTGTGAGTTGGGGGAGCGGAACCGCGCCAAACATCGATTTCACTTCTAGTTCTGGCAGCATAACGATCACGCCAGACGACACGAACAAAGAGATTAACTTTGATGTATCGGCTAGTGTCGGCGTTTTGGCCTGGACAAACGTGATGACTGATGATGGCGCGACGGCTGTAGCCGACGCTGTTACGGATACTATCGCAGTCTTTGGCGGCAATGGTATCAAAACGTTCGGCTACAATGCGCCGGCTGCGGGAGGTAGCGAGGCTGATGCTACCGAATGGGGGGCTTTCGGTTGGGGCACGGCTGTGTTTGGTGGCGAGGGCGAGCTAGACTATATACGCATAAGCGCGGAGTACGGCACGACCACACCGGCAGATGTGGCGACAACGGCCAGCACTGGTGACGACGTCGAGCTTTCTAGGCATGACCACATTCACCGTGGTGTGCATAGCATAAGTGCGAATAGTGGCACCGATATTTATGCTGACGTCAACTTTGTAGACGGTGACGGCGTAGATATTACGCGAAGTGGCCAGGACATAACGATAGCCGTTGATACCGGCGTAGCACAAGCTGCGTTTACAACAGTAGCCGTTCCAAGCGGCACGAATCCCGAAGCGACAGCGCCTGGAGAAACGCTAACCTTTACCGAAGGTATTGGTATAAATATCGATGGCTCGGGCTCTGATACCGTTGACATTGCGTTTGACGCCACATTAGAGGGAATAGCTTGGCCCTCAGGCGACACACCGAACATTGATCTAACCTCGACCGGCAGCACAGTCACGATCACGACAGGTGCTAGCTCGATTAACTTTGAAGTGACGGCTAGCGGCCTGCCTTATGCGGTTCCAGCGTTAACGCTGGGAACAGCCAACACAGAGGGCAGCGCAGACACCGTCATACGTACAGACGCCACAATATTGGTATTTGACGCTACCGCGCCGGCCGACATTGGTTCAGCAGGCGCTGTGGGTTCCGCTACGGTTGCAGCCAGGCGAGATCACGTCCACAGAGGCGTGCATAGTTTGAGTGCCAACGCGGACAGCGATATATACGCTGACATTAACCTGGCTGACGGCATTGGGATCAACATTACGCGTAGTTCTCAGGAGTTCATTTTTGCAATAGACGAAACTGAGAACACACGTTATGCCTTCAAGACGATAACAGATGACGCGGCTGGCACGGCTACCGCCAATGTTGTGGATGATTCGCTGGCGATACTCGGGGGCACCGGCATAACGACGGCGGCAACAGACGTTACCAATGACGCCAAACTGACCGTGACCTTCGATTTGACTGACGCTCTATTGTATGCAGTTCCAGCGTTTAGCTTTGATTCGTCTGCTTCTGTCGGTTCGGCCAACACGCTAGTGCGAAGTGACGCGACGCTAGCTATTTTCGACGCAACGGATCCGGCAGCCGTGGCAGCGGCGGCTGTGGTTGGCACGGCGGGCGTGGCGGCAAGGCGCGACCATGTTCACGTGGGCGTTGCGAATATTAGTGCCAATGATGGCACAAACAATGTTGGTGATGTTAACTTTGACGACGGCACCGGCATTCTAATAACGCGAGACAATGCTGACGATTTCACGATAGCAATTGATCCAGCTACTACCACGCACTTGGCCTTCAAAACGATTGTCAACAACGATGGTGGGGGAACACTAGCAGAAGCTGACACGGTTAACGACACATTGACATTTGCTAGTACCGACTCCTCTATCACGTTTAGCACTGGGGCGGATGACGTTATTGATTTCAGTGTGGCGGCTGGCGGCTTTGGCACGGTAAAGGATGACGGCGCTACTACAGGTGACGCCGATAGTGCGAATGACACAATACTATTTTCAGATGGCGCCGGCATAGTTATTGGTGTCACAGATACTGACCCTGGCGCTACGGTTTTAATTACGAATGATGGCGTACGCACAATTGGTGAAACGCCAGCCGAAGGCGGCACAACGTCACAGCATGATGTTGTGTTTGTTGGTAATGCCAATTTACGCATTACAGTTGATGGCCCACCAACCAATCAAGTCAATTTCATAACTCAAGGCGTTTCCACAAAAGCGTGGTCCCAGTTAACGGGGCCAGACGCGTTAGGTAGTGAAACAAACACCACTATTGAGGCTGATAGCTTCGCCGATGTGTTAACGTTCAATGGCGGTCAAGGTGTTCTGGTTACCGTAAACAAATCAGGCGGCGCGGACAACATTAGCTTCGGTTTTGATGCGGCGGTAGTAGAAATTGATCTAGACGATCTTGATGATGTTGTAATCACCAGCGTCTCAGATAATGATGTGCTAGTTTATGATAGTGGCTCTTCGCAGTGGCTGAACGAAACCTTGACAGGTTTGCCTGCTGGCACCGAGCATTGGACCTTGCGTTATGACGTGACGAACGGCTGGGAACAGACGGGCAGTCTTAGAATAGACGATCCAGGTACAAGTGATCACATTAGCGTTGGTGATACCGCTGATCCGCTTACTAGCGCGGTTGTGTATATTGATGGTGAGGCAGAAACGGCTACGGTCTATAGTGTTTATGCGACTACAGCGGCGAATGCTGGCAGTGGGGGCGTTGACCACAGAGGAATTTACAGCCAGCCTGAAATGGCCGTGGGCGGTAGCATAGAAGAGGTGTCAGGATTCTACGCGGCTAATCCAACATTTAGTAGTGGGTCAATGGGCAATAGCATAGCCTACGGCATGTACATTGAGGATATTACAGCCGGCAACACGGACTATGCAATCTACAATGCAGGTAATGCGCCTATTTGGTCGTTTGGCGACATAGTGCTAAATGCCGACCTGGGTGATAACGAAATCAGGTTAAGGCCGGTTACTTTAGCTGCGTCTGGTGCGACCACAAAAAATGCACCCATGCTGAAATTCGAACCGCAATACTGGAATGGTTCATCTTCAACAACTTATGAAGTAGAACTCGAAGGCAGAATGGATTCAACTACCCCCACTGGCTCATTAGGCTTCAAGTTCGATGGTTCTACTAAATTCTTGATGCTTGCTGATGACCAAAATGATGCGGGACTTACATGGTTTGCCGGCGATAACAATGAAGCAGGCTGGATATGGGATGGCACAGTATTTGAAATGCCTATTGGTTATGCAGCCAATGACACACACCTGAGATTATACAATGCCGGCGCTAACAACGTAGACGTATCAATTGACAGAAATCTAGTAGTTGGCGTAGATCAATCAACCTTTGATTCAGAAGGCCATACGATACGTGTTGCTGTCGGCAGCCTGGGTATTGATTCCGGAGACTTGGAAGTCACAAGTGGGAGCGTTGGGATAAATGAAGCGCCGAGCAGTTCATACGGACTGTCCGTGACTGGTGCGGCGATTATATCAACTGGTGATTTCACCGTGTTGTCTGGTGACATAAAAATGACCACGGGTGACGTCGACCTTTTGACTTCTGGCCGTATAGTTGGGTCTACTCACGTCAATTTGGCACCGGCGTCAGGCAGCGGCGTGTTTATGGATTTTGATACAGAGGACTTGATTTTGAAAGATTCAGGAAGCACGAGTGCAACAGAGCAAGACTGGATTGAAGTGACGATCGGTGGTGTAACGGGGTACATTAGAGTTTATGCGTCAAAGTAGGTAAATTATGGCATATGCAGAATACACAGCACAATTTCCAACGTCAATAGCGGACGCGTCTGATTTGTACGAGCCTGACAATGACGGCACAAGCACAACGCTATTGCAAAATATTACAGGCGCGAGTCCCGGTGAAGGCGGCAAGCTGTACCTGACGGACAACTCCAACTTTGGCACAGATGGTGGAGTTGTCAACATCGTGTCAACTGGCGAACGTATCAGTTACTCGGATAGCGGCACGGACGGTACAGGCGATTACGTGACCGTGGTATATCGTGCGTTGCCTGGTGGCGCAGGGGCGAGTTCGGCCACAGCCCTTGACACTGTGCGCGACATTATAAGCGCAGAGCATTTCAAGCGTTTGTCTCGTGAGCTTATAGCGGTGCAGACGAACATCGGCGCAAATAGCTTCACAGCGGGTAGCGTGATCTTCCAAGGCGCGAGCGACCTGGATGAGGATAACGCCAACTTTTTCTGGGACGACCTGAATAATCGTCTGGGCCTCGGGACGACTTTGCCGGCGAGGCTACTAGAAGCACAGACATCAGGCACAAATTCACAAACACAAGTGCGTTTGTCAACCTATAACGATCAAGCTGCGTTTACTACTGTTCTGGAGTTTGCTAAAAGCCATACAGACACGCCAGGAAGCAATGTTGCTACGATAGATACTGAAATATTGGGTTCTATTGACTGGCTTGGCGTTGATTCGGCAACAAACCTACAAGTAAGCGCAAGAATTAGCGCAACACAGAACGGGGCCGCCTCGACAGGCGTTCCTACTGATTTAATATTCTATACGGAACCAGCAGCAGGTGGATTAACAGAACGTATACGTATAGATAGCGCCGGACTCACCGGTATCAACAAGTCCAGCAGCATCGGCGCACAGTTGCATGTGGTGAGTGGTGCAGCCGGCACGGTGGGGTTGCGGGTGGCTACGGCTGCAACTCCGAGTGTATCCGTTCAGGAATGGTATGTTAATGCAACTTTGGCGGCAGACATAAATGTCACAGATGCCGGGACAGCAATTAGATTGATTAACCGTGATCTAGGGAATAATGTAGCGGGTCCTGTCATCGAGACTGGCCGCAACACAAATGCCGGGGCGGAAGGTGGCTCAGCCGGCACGGTACTTTTGAGACAAGGGGATAATACAAGTCGGTATTTATGGCATGATGCGTCAAGCAATCTTCGAACACATACGGCCCAACCAACGGGGAGTTCAGGGTCTCCAACAGTGTCGGATACAGCCGGCACGGTCGTCGGCACACAAACAAGTATGCTTGCTGCTAAGAACATTCTTGGAAGCGGGCCAACGCCGGCAGAATCAATAGCGCACTTGAAACACGCTGCAAAGAATGCACTACGAGCATTTAAGTACAAGTCTGGCGCGTTCGATGAGTCGGACTTGTACGGAATCGTGACGGATTACGCACCACGCTATGGATTTGACAACGGAAAATCGTTGAATGAAATAACGATTTTGGGTGATTTGATCAACGGAATTACGAACGTTGTCGAGAGACTAGAAAAATTGGAAAGGAAATAAAATGCCTGAAATTATCACGCTAGACGAAGCTATTCAGGTTGATCCCGGCGCGACTGTCTTGAGGACCAGTTTAATGCATGTAGATAGATTATCCGGGCAGATTATTGTTGGATTGACTGAATGGGATGATACCGAAGAGGAATTCGTTACCGGGGGCAAAACAATTAGTCACACTTACTCGGGCGCAACAGCGGAATCACTTATCAACACGCTGAACACAACGGATTACTCGACAACGAGCCTAACCAAGACAGTACTTTTGCAGTTGCAGACTGATGGCGTGTTGGGCACTGGCACAATTAGCGGAGATCCAGAATAAGGGGTTAATTATGGCAAAGAATGGCAAAGCCGAAACAGTGGATGTTGGACAACTTATGCGAGACGCGCTTGCTAATAAGCAGCGGTTTGTCGAGCAAGCTCAGCAGGAGTTAGCGAAGTTTGATGGTCAGATCATGGGTATGTTCTTAGCAAGTGGCATGTCGCCCGAGCAAGCGAACGAAGAGCTTGGTCAAGCGTACTTCCAGATCAATGATTCGACAGAAGAGCCGATCAGCGAGCCGGCGTAAGCTGGTGTATAATTAGATAGCACCTTAAGTCTAGGCGAACGATTGGCTGCTTTGGTCAGGGGCCAGTCATCCGTTTTTTGTTACGCTGCTTGATCGTGGAGCAGGCCGGCCAGGCCTACGTAGCGTTCGCGCCGGGCTTCGAGGTATGCCTGTGGCTTGGTGATCATGTCGAGGATGGCGGTGGCTAGTGTGGTTTGTGCCGGCAGTTCTTGGCTGAGCAGGGCTATTTGCTGTGCGTAGTGCATGATGAGGCGGTCGCGGTCGTCTTGCGTCCATTTGGCGGTAGGTTGTTCGGGGAGCATGGCTTCTCCTTTTTTGTGTTTGTTGCTTAACTGGCCCCTTCGCTTTCTGTAACGAGTTGGTCTACGAGTGTGCGGCCCCATCTGTCCGGATCCATGGTGATGACGATGTCGATTTTGCCGGCGCGCGCCAGGTCCATGATCTCGTCTATGTCTGGCCGGTCGAAGGTGGCGCCAGTGTGGTCAAGTGATATTTCTTTGACGATGGCGGCGTTCAGTTCTTTGGCTTTTTGCCGGCAGGCCGAGAGTTGTTCGTTGAGGCTGAATCCGGATTGTGCTTGCTCTTCGGTTGATACGCGTGCGAGTATGACTGATCGGGACATGTGAGGGATTCCTCGTGCTTAGTATGTTAATCTGTTTTTACACCGGAAAAGCGGAAAAGTAAAGGCAGGGGAATCACGAAGAGCGGTGGCGTCGTGCCTTAAAGCCCACGTTGATTCGCGGGCAGTCTCATAGACCGGGGGAAAACACCCCATTTGTACACGACGCCTTTCTAGCTAGAAGTGCAGAACCTACACCGGTCACTATAGACAGGTTCAGCCCTGCGCTTAGATTATAGTTCGCCGGCAGGAAAAGTAAAGCCGGCTGGGGTGGCCGGCTTATGTTGTGTGTCACGGCTTGGATTCGCAAACAGAGCCGTCATTGTCCCTGTCTAGTCGATGAATGTCGTTGTTTGTTCCTCCGCAATACAGGAAACACGCTTGCGCTTCTTTGTGTGTTTCAAACGATGAGCAGTTGTATATATCTCCGGAGCAATCGCACACTGTTTCTTGTTCTGGCTGAGCTTCCGGCGCTTCCGAAACTGTGCCACCTTCAGCGACAGTCGCAGTCCACAGACCACGTGATAATGAGCGCGCTTCGCGTTCCAGCCGGCTGAATAAGGCCTGGTGCTTCACGTCTGGCGGATAGGTGGAGGCTTGTGCGAATCCTTGCTTGACAAGCTCAGCGTTAATCATCAGACCGTCGGCGTAGACGTAGCGAAGAGCGCGGCCGAACCGGTCTGTCTCGGACACGTCCTTTTCGAGCTCGACTGAGCGATTTAGGACTAGACGCTTGTTGGCATCGGTGGCGTCCTTGAAGTAAGGATCGCCGCGTTCCGGTGTGTCCATGCCGATATATCGGATGCGTCTAACTTCGCCGGCTATTTCTACGTCAATTGTGTCACCGTCGACCACTTTGACGACCAGGGCGCTAACGCGGTTCTGGTCCCCTTCGGCGGGCGGCTCGGGCTCGTCTGTGTGTTCGGGTGTTGGTGATTCGGTTGTAATTGTGTCAGGCGTTTCGGCGGGTGCGGCGCAGGCGGATAGAAGTAATGCAGTGAATAGCAGAAAGAGCAGTTGAGTTTTCAAGGGTCTTCCTCCTCTATCGCCTAAGCGACACGATAGCCGGCACTTTATCGAACATGACGAACCCAAGCGGCAGACCAATGATTGTAAGACATAGCAGGTATGCAAGCTCAACCCATATCGCACTGAGCCACCAGCCAATGAGAATGAAATATATTGCTCGCAGCAATATATTTCGTTGCGGCATTTCTGATTCGGAGACAAAGGTAGTATTTCCATCAGTTGTAACGCTTAGTTCTTTGTCGGGTGATCTGAGCGCGAGGATTTGAGGGACTTTGTTCATCATTTTGATGGCTATAGGTATCCCGACAATTGTCAGCATTAATAGCCACGCCAAAGCAATCCAAATTTGGCCAGCCCACCAGCCAATAAAAATAAACCAAAGTAGCTGGACCAGGCATCCATGGTCATGCTGCTTAGCAACGACAACACTGCTCATAGCTTTCCTCCTATGGGACTAAAAGGGTTAACGATTTATTGTGTTGCTGGGCTTGTGGGTCTAACTATGGCAGGTGTTACTCTGTCTTTAACGGTTGGTACTTATGACGTTGATGGTGCTGGTTGGTTATGCGATTTTGCGTTTGGCAGGTATTTCTATGATTGCTTTCTTTTGGCGTTTGCGTATTTGGTGGCGTAGGGCTTCTAGAAATAGTTGTTTCCTTTCTTCGTCGGTTGTGTTTTCTGCCATTTGCTGGAACATTTGTGCTTTGTCGTCTTTGGTCTTAGATGCCTGGGGGGTGGCCATTTTAATCACCTCTGTGTGAATATGGCGGCAGGGGTGTATGGATTAAAGACGGGTTCGAGCACGTTTTGTTTTGTACTACCAGGCTATGATATTATGACAGTTACATGATGTCCTCCAAGCCTTTAAGGAACCTAAAATATATACCAGAAGGGTAGAATTTGTAGCACATATGTGTTACACTATAGATAGTTATAGGTCGTGTACAAGAGGGGTGGATACTCCCGGTCCATGGACTGTCCTCGAAATAACGAGGGTCTTAAGGCGCGACCTATTTTACCTCATTCAGGACCCATGGTTTGCGATTCCTCATTGGGGCCTTGACTACACCATATCCTTGAATCCGGTTGTTAGGCCCTCTTCTGAATTTGCTTGCTAAGCGTGAAAATAATCATAAGTAGGTAATACTTCCAAGCCCTGACGCTCCCAATCATCGCCATAGTCCGTAAATTGCCTGTAAACATTATAGGCCATAACATCTGCAACCTGAATCAAATGCGATATTGCGGAATCTATAAACTTTAATCGGCCTTTAACACATTGGAAATCAATAGACTTGAAAAGCCTCGATCCTGATTCCTTCAATTGGTCATGGTGTTTAATAAGATTGTCTCGGTATTGTCTGCCTTTGGATGGCGCACCTGTCATTTCATCGATACTGATTGTAACTATGCCTCGACCTCTCATTGAAAGTTCGACACGTTGAAGCAAGTATTCATAAGCGATTGCCGGCGGATACCACGGCTTGTCGTAATCCTCCTGCATATGAACTTTGTCAACAACGCTGGCGATAAATTGAAGGTCAGCATTTATTATAGCCTGGTAGTAAGCGTCTACGAATTCAGTTAACCATGAGTCCGTAATATCGTATGGCTCAAGATATTGTTCTCGCTGTTCCTTGGGGTGGCGAAGCCAATTTGATTTGATTTCAACATTTTCGTCTTGGAAATAATGTAGCTTCAGACGAATAATCTCGGATGACAGCTTGACATTCTCAGAATGAGAAATCAACACCCCGCCGAACACGAAATGGCGAGATTTGCCACGCCCATATTGGTTTGGATCGTCTCCATACTCTTTTGTTCCAGAATCGTCAATATAGAACTTGTGTGTAGGGTCGCTCATGTCCCCCCGTGAGATACATTCGCTTGGAGCAGTGTTTAAGCTACGTCTGCGCTATCTTCGTCGTCGTCTCTCTTAGACTTGAGATCTTCAATAATTCTCAATCCTAATTCGAACATATCATCGTCGGTGTCGAGCATGAGTTGGAATATCATGTCTTCTTGACCGGTTTCGCTGGCTTTGCGGTATAGCTTTGTGAACATCTCCATAATGACGTGCTCGCGGAAGGGGTCGAGTTCGATTTTGCTTGGGTCGGCGTTATCGGTTCTTCGGTGGTGTATTCTGCGTGTTCTTCGGCCAGGCTCGTGTCGTTGGTTTCGGCAACGCCTTTGGCTTCGAGCGCTGTGAAGGTATCGGCTATGGCTAGTAGTGATTCACGGTGCAGCGGCGACATGCGCGAGTAATGCCAACGCAATGCGCTGAGGCCGGCCGGCGGCGGTTGTTCTTTGGTGCGGTGGCCGGCGAGCTCTAGCCATTCGTCTTGAGATTCGACGAAGTAGCTGGCAAGCTTACGCACGGTCTCGGTTTCTGGTGTTTGCTCTGGGTGATTTATAATTGTACTTATCGCGTTTACACGAAGACCAGCATATGTTGATGCCGCCCTTCGTGATACATTCTTTTCTGAAATAGCCTGTTTGACACGTTGACTAAATTCTTTTGACACACCAATATTATACCATTTTTCTTGGGGATTTTCACGTATAAACCATTGACAAACCCCGGTTTTTTTTGTATAATGTGAACAACACTATGTTCGATCAAACAAAACAAGATACGGAGGGGTTGATGGACGAACTTTATATTAGCGTAACTTCAGAACAGAAGACCGCCTTGAGATATTTAGCCAAATTACCACCTAGGGCTACCATGTCATATCTAGTGCGAGATGCTATTCAAAAGTACATTGTTCAGCGGCGTCATGAATTGCCTAGAGATATGACTGTTTTTTTTACTGGTGGCGAACGCGATGATGTTCAATTGCCAGACACGAAGGTCGATTCGGTATCGTTAGATAATCAGCCGGCGTAGATAAGTAGCGATACCTGCCGCAATCATTCGAAAGGAGATGGTATGGAGAATGTGGGGCCGCAAGTGGTAATGGAGGAAGAGACAGACGATGACACCGGGATGCCATTATGGCAGGCGGTGGCAATCGTGAATGTCTACGACATTTTGCGGAAGTTGATGAAAGAGGCTGAGGCCAAAGACGCCGCGGATGAGGCGGCCTAGAAGGGGGATGGTATGTTGAAAGAAGGAAGGCCGGCAGCGGGGTGTAACCCACTGACCGGCCAAAATCAGAATAAAGCTTCTAGCCACAGTATAGCAGAGTACCCAAGGCTTGTCAACGAAACATTTGCATATGTGATAGACGCTCATGGTAAGGAGTATCGTATCTGGAAGCGTTGCAAATGCGGTAAAATATCAGCCGCAATGGGCAAAGAGTTATTCGAACTTATTGATTACGTGTCTCGGGATCGTTGGACATGCCCGCCCTGCCGGCGCGAAGAGGAAGGGGTGTGGCGGGTGTTCAACAGGATGGAGTTGGCGGCATGAAACGTTGCGTATGCAAGGCCGGCGAGTGTATTACTTGTGGCGGAGAGGGCAAGACGATTGCCGGCGAGTGTCCGGGGTGCAATGGTAGCGGTGATTGTAAGTTTTGCAAGGGGGATTCATGAGGATAATTCCGCATATTAGCGATGATGGCAAGTTGGCATGTTTCGTGGTAGTCGGAATTACGCCAGGTTCGGTAAGACTTTATCTATCTAACCTGGAGAAATCATGGCAGGCTCATGGTTATATGCACGATAGCTATGACTTGGAAAGTGCAAACATGTGGGCTTGTAGCAAGCTTGAGGCATACAATGCGGCTGTGGAGCACGAAAAAGCGGAGAAAGAGAATAAACCGGAACCAGAGTTAGATATTGTAGTTTGATTATTGCGCCGGCGGCTGCCCAGGCCGGCTTCCCAAAGGGGGAAGAGTCATGAATCAATTAGCTGTCCGGAATATAGACGAGACAATCAGGGTTGGTGAGATTCTAGCCAAGTCTGGGTTTTTTGATGACGTCAGAAGTGTGTCGCAAGCTGTCGCGAAAATAATCGCTGGTACTGAACTGGGATTCCCGCCGATGGCGTCCATGACGGGGATTTACATTGTCAAAGGTCGTGTGACATTGAGCGCTAATCTTCTGGCGGCTGCCGTAAAGCAAAGCACGAAGTACGATTACAGAATTAAAGCGCACACCAATGAAGTTTGCACCATTGCGTTTTGTGAGCGCCAGGATGGTAAGTTGACTGAGATAGGAGAGTCGGCTTTTACAGTTGAGGACGCGCAAAATGCCGGCCTGAGCAAAGGCGACAATTGGGAAAAGTATCCACGTAACATGCTGTTCGCGAGAGCTATGAGCAATGGCGCAAAGTGGTTTTGCCCTGACCTGTTTGGGAGTCCTATCTACACGCCTGATGAGTTTGATTTGGATGTAAACGAGGAGGGCGAAATCGTTGAGGGTCAAGTTGTCTCGCCAATGGAAAATCACGTCGAAGACAACGGCATCAGAAATGGCAATCACGAGCCGGCGATACAGAAGAACGGCAACTCAGGGCAATGGCCGGCGCGGCCATTGCCTCCTGATGTGTTGAAAGAAGCCATGTTTAGAAAGTCTGTTACAAATCCGAATCCAGTAACGCAAGAATTATTTGCAAAGACGCATGCTGCTTTTTCTAATCTGAACGTTGATGACGAAAAGCGACATGTGGTTCAGCGGTATTTGTTTGGCGTTGAATCCAGCAAGGACATGACGTACGGTCAATGTCAAGCGATTGTTGACTGGATTGGATCTGTTCCGGAACAAGATGAAGAGGATAACACTGTGTATGTGCCTAATGCTGATTCGATAGCCGAAGTTAGCCTGATTCTGGCACAAGAAGTGCCACAACATGATTTTGTGGAAAAGATAGCGTAGCGTTGCGGCTACTGCGCACAATAGCTTGTGCGTAGTGGGGGAAGTGCTACTCATGCGCTTTTCCTCCTCTTTTGGTCGGCGGCGGGATGCTTTTGCCGCCGGCCACCTCAAACACATCCAGGGGGGTGTTATGAAGAAGTATTGTCATACGTGTGGAGAGTCTGTTGAGCCATCTCACGACAACACATGCGGAGTGTGCGGTTCGTCGTTAGCCGGCTCGTACAAGCAAGAAACCACACGGAGAAAAAGCCGGCGTGTGAGTGAGCTTGCGAAACGCACGAGGAGACACCAAAATGCGTGACAGAGACCTCCTCTTGTTCATCTTCTGCCTGATCATCATCGCATATTTCATGCTTAGCTCGACGCCGGCCAGCGGGGAAGGCACGCCGGTGCCAATTGGCCGGGCGTATCCGGACGGCTGGATTTATCTGCCGCTGATTCGATGAAAACTGTTTGTGGGGATTTAATCGAACTGGCGTTGCAATCGCGGTTTGATGTGATTGTTCACGGCTGTAACTGCCAGTGTGTAATGAGAGCCGGCATTGCAAATCAGATTGCCAAAGCCTTCCCTGAAGCCGGCGAAGCCGACAAGGAATACAACCCGGCAGGTGGCAAGTTAGGCAAGTGCTCGGCTGCGATTATCATACGTTCAAATGGCGTATTTTCTGTTGTGAATGCTTATACGCAAGAATTTTACGGCCGGAAAGGAAAGTATGTGTCTTATGACGCCGTGAATGAAGTCTTTGGCCGGATTAAAGCGGCTTACAGTGGCATGAGGATAGGATATCCTCAGATAGGAGCTGGGCTAGGCGGTGGCGATTGGGAAATCATAAGCGCAATCATTGATTGCAGATTGCGCGACGAAGATCATACATGTGTGGTTTATGATCCAAATGCATAAGTAATCATGTGCCTTGTGGCCTGAGGGCTAAACGTCCCCGTGTCCGATCATGAGACGACCGAGTACAGGTGATACCGGTATCACCCTATCGAAATATTCGAAACGTCAAGGAACTGTGACAAACCAGTGGGCGTGACAGCTAGGAGAGACTAGCACTTTAGGCTAAAAGGCACATGTAAAGGTGTTGGCTTTCGGCTACTGCCTACGATATTCGTAGGCAGTGGCCGGGGGTAAAACTCCGGGACATTCTCCTCCTACGCGCTACGCGCTGGGCCTGGGTCTTGGGACGCTCAGGTCCAGCCGGTATTCAGAAGGGAATCAGAATGATACAATGGAGTGTGTTTATCGATCATCAAAACAGACGAGTAGCCATCTATCGGCGAAATAGACATCATGTGTATAGAAATGCAACAATGTCGAGCATCCAAAGATTGGAGCAACTATCACGTTTGCCCCAGTCGAAGATCGTCACGAATGCAAAGCCATTTCGCTATCAGTTTGCAAATCGTGAGCCAAACCGCCGGCCGGCGGGTAGACGTGATAGTTGCTCCAGCGCGCAGGAGGAATCATGCTTACTCTAATCTTGCCGCCGATCGCTGGTGCCATAGTAGCAATCATCTGCGCAACATGGCTTAGAGATCACTACCAAGCACGGTTGGACTTCATACTGGAAAGCAAAGTCTGCTGGCAAGACAAAGCCAACAGGCTAGAAAAAGACCTTCAAAAAGTGACAGAGGAGCGCGACATGTGGCACAAGACGGCCATCGCATACCATGATCGGCTACCAGACGCCGAGGAAAGTTATCGCGTGTACAACTTCTCGCGCAACTAACGAACTAACCCCCTGCCCGCCAAACAACGAAAAAGCCGGCTGATCTGTCCATCAGCCGGCTTCAACCAAAACTGAGCAAGTAAAGGTCTATGAATATGTCGATAAATGGTGGACAAATCCTTCGGTTAGATGAGCCAAATTATACGCAGGTGCCTAATTCGTTGATTGCTATGATGCCGGAGTTGAAGGGATCTGAGTTGAAAGTTGCGCTGGCTATTGTGCGCCAGACGTTCGGCTGGCGTAAGGAATGCGATAAGATTAGCTTGTCGCAACTGCAGAAACTGACGGGAATGGGCCGTCAAGGTACGCAAAATGGCATTAATGGGCTGCTAGAACGTGGTGTTATTGGCCGAAAAAAGGTTGGGAAGCAGTCATTTTCCTATCATTTACTAGTCTACGAAGTGGACCAGCCTGATGAGCAACTAGTCCACGAAGTGGACCGGACTAGTCCACTTTGTGGACCGGAACTAGTCCACAAAGTGGACACACAAAAGAAAGAGAAAGAAACTATACAAAAAAAAGATAAAGAGCAGGGCGCTGACGCGCCGGCGGCTGTTTCTGGCGATTTTGATTTTTCGGAAAAAGCAGACGCGGTTGAGGGTGAGGCAGTTCAGCCAACGGCGGAGAAGAAAAAGCGGAAACGGAAAAAGTCGTCGGTGGTTGATAAAAGCGCCGCGGTGAAGATTTTCCACGAAAAGCATCATTTGTGGCCGGCTGCGAGACAAACGCCGCTGATTGATGCGACTGTTGAGGATCTTGAACTGTGGTCGGCAGTGACGGAGGCCTGGGTCGGACAGGGCTATAAGCCGTTGAATGTTCGAGGCCAGTTGGATTGGTACGAGAAGGGGATACCGTCTTGGGCCAGGGAGGGGGCAAACAATGGGCGACCTGAAGCCACTAAGCGAGGTTCTGCCGGCAGCATCGGGATGGCGGGCACGACTGACCTCAACGTCTACCGAGAGGCTGCTAGAGCCAACGGACAACAAGTGTGAGTGCGCTGGCATTGGTTATGTCAGTTATGATGTGCCGGTTGATGATGCGCGATTCGGCAAGGCTGTGCCGTGCAGTTGCGCTGACGGCCAGCGTGCGCAATCACAGGGATCGATTAATCGGCTTGAGCGTATATCACATCCGGTGCCGTCGAATATGACGTTTGATGTGTTTGACAGGACGTGGCCGGTGTCGGCGGTAGACCAGAGATCGTTGTATGAGGCTGTGTATTTGGCGCGGCACTATGCGGTTGATGCTGAGCCGTGGTGCCTGGTGTTGGCCGGTAGTTACGGTTGTGGTAAGACACACCTTGGCTGTGCGATTGTGAATTGGCGGAACCTGGTTACGAATGGTGCCGGCGGCGCGCTGTTTTTGGTGGTGCCGGATTTACTGGAACACATGCGGGCCGGCTATGACAAAGGCGGCGAATACAGTTTCTGGGATCGGTTTGAGCATATTCGACAAGCGCCGTTTTTGATTCTTGACGATTACGGCGCCGATAGGCTAACGGCCTGGGCGGAGGAGAAAATGTTTCAGATCTTGAATCACCGTTACAAGCTGTTGCTACCGACTGTAATTCTGACGAATGCGCCGACTGCTAGCAGTTTTGCGGACCGGGTAGCTAGCCGGCTCGCGGAGGCGACGTATCATGTGATTACCGCCGGCGACTATCGGAAGCAGGCGGCGCTCACCAGTCCTAACGGTCACACGCTTGAGCCGGCATAAAGCAATCATAGGGGGAATTATGCTACAGCAACCAATCATGGATTCATACACTGAATTTCTAACTCGCAAGATCACGATCTCGGAGCGGGCCGGCATGGACGTTGATGTTGAAGAGACCCACCCATCACTCTTTCCGCACCAGAAAGCCACTGTGCAGTGGGCCCTTCGGCGTGGTCGCGCGCTTATCGCACAGAATTTTGGTCTGGGTAAAACGCGTGTGCAGTGTGACATCGCGAGGCTGTTGCATCAACGCAATGGGAGCAAGTTTCTGGTCGTCTGCCCGCTGGGGGTCAAGCACCAATTCGCTGAGGTGGACGGGCCAGCCATGGGTATGGACTGGCAATACGTCACCAGCGATGCCGAGATCGATGGCGCCGAGACGCCCTACCTCATCACCAACTACGAGCGAGTGCGCGACGGCAAAATCTCGTCACGTCACTTCGCCGGCGTTAGCCTCGACGAGGGGGCAACACTGAGGTCGCTGGGCTCTAAGACCTTCCACACCTTCAGAGAGTTGTTCGCTGGCGTGCCCTATCGCTTCGTGTGCACGGCTACACCCAGTCCTAATAACTATCTTGAACTCATCAACTACGCCGACTTTCTCGACATAATGGATAGGGGTCAAGCATTGACAAGGTTTTTCAAGCGCGACTCGACCAAGGCCGGCCACCTGACGCTCTATCAGAGTCACGAACGAGATTTCTGGTTGTGGCTAAGCTCTTGGGCACTGTTCCTCTACCGCCCCAGTGACCTGGAATATAGCGACGCCGGTTACGACCTACCCGAGCTGCGCGTCCACTGGCACCGATTGCCAACGGACCACCGCCGAGCATGGGACATGACCGACAGTTGGGGGCAGCACAAACTCCTTCTGGATGCTGCAGAAGGCGTCGCTGAGGCCTCTCGCGAAGCCCGCGATACCATTGATGTTCGCCTGGCCAAAGCCATCGACATCATCGACCAGAAGCCCGAGGCCCACTGGTTGATCTGGCACAACCTTGAAAGCGAGCGCCACGCCATCGAGAAGGCCATACCCGAAGCCGTCACTGCCTACGGCTCCCAAAAATTGGAGCTGCGTGAACAATGTATCTTGGACTTCACCAACGGCAAGATTAAGATCTTGGCCACCAAGCCCCAGATTGCTGGCTCGGGTTGTAACTTCCAGCACCATTGCAGCCGCGCCATTGTGCTCGCAGCCGATTACAAGTTCCACGACCTGATCCAGGCCATCCATCGCATCCACCGCTTCCAACAAGCACGACCGGTGGACGTCCATATTATCTACACGGAAGCTCAGGAAGCCATTGCTCAGACGCTGGAACGAAAATGGCGCCAGCACGACGAACTCACAGCCAAAATGCAAGCCATCGTCAAAAAACACAATCTATCGACCGAGGCCTTGAAAGGCGACCTGGAAAGGAAATTGGGCGTGAACAGACAAACCTATCGCGGCGAGAAGTTCACCGCCGTCAACAACGATTGCGTGATCGAGATGCCGAACATCGATGCCAACACCGTTGGCCTGGTGCACACGTCGATTCCTTTCGGCAATCACTATGAATACACCATCAACCTGGAGGACTTTGGCCATACGGCTGACGACGATGAATTCCTGGAACAGATGGATTTCTTGATCGCGGAACTCTATCGCGTGCTCATCCCCGGCCGGCTGGCCGCTATACACGTCAAGGACCGAATCCTGTACGGGCACCAAACCGACAGCGGGTTCATGGAAGTCAACCCCTTCTCCGACAAAATCGTGGATCGGTTTCGCCGGCATGGCTTTCTTTACCAGGGCCGGCGCACTATCGTTACCGACGTCGTGAGAGAGAATAACCAAACCTATCGCCTCGGTTGGACTGAGATGACCGAAGGCGACGCCAGCAAGATGGGCAGTGGCTTGCCCGAATATCTCTTGCTTTTCCGCAAGCCGCCATCGTCGCAAGACACAGCGAGATCGGACGTACCCGTGCTCAAAAGCAAGTCAGATTATTCGCGTGGCCGCTGGCAAATCGATGCCCACGCATACTGGAGATCGAACGGCAACAGTCTGGTTCTGGCCAACAGACCCTACGCCCACGAAGCGCATGTCGCTCGGCTCGATCACCTGGACGACAAAGGCAACTTGCCGGCATCTTACTTCGTCGAGCCACCCATCTCGCACAACGGCTGGGTCTGGGACGACATCATGCACATGCGCGGACTCAATCTGAACCAGAGCCGGCGCAAACGAGAAAACCACGTCTGCCCGTTGCCACTGGACATCGTCACCCGCACGATTCGCCTGTACAGCAACGAGGGCGAGATCGTGCTGGATCCCTTCGCCGGCATCTTCACCGTGCCGTATGTTGCCATCCAGCTTGGCCGGTGCGGCTACGGCATCGAGCTGAATGCCGAATATTGGGAAGCCGGCGTGGAATACTGCCAAGACATAGAACGCGAGATCAACGCGCCAACACTCTTCGATCTTAGCATATTCGACAAGCACCGTTTTTGATTCTTGACGATTACGGCGCCGATAGGCTAACGGCCTGGGCGGAAGAGAAAATGTTTCAGATTTTGAATCACCGTTACAAGCTGTTGTTGCCGACTGTAATTCTGACGAATGCGCCGACTGCTAGCAGTTTTGCGGACCGGGTAGCTAGCCGGCTCGCGGAGGCGACGTATCATGTGATTACCGCCGGCGACTATCGGAAGCAAGCGGCGCTCACCAGTCCTAACGGTCACACGCTTGAGCCGGCTTAGGAGATCAACAACCATGCTTCAACAACCAATCAGGGAAATGGTGGAAGTTGTTACCTCACTCTGCCATGCACAACGTCACAAGAGGAGGAAGCAATAATGGCGGAAAACACGAAGATTGAGTGGTGCAACGCAACGTTCAATCCTTGGATTGGATGCTCGAAGGTATCGGATGGATGTAAGAATTGCTACGCTGAAACACTAATGGATAAACGCTATGGTCGTGTAGAATGGGGCCAGGCCGGCGTGCGCCAACGTACTAGCGCCAATTATTGGAAGAAACCGCACCAGTGGAACAAACAGCAGTGGAAGCAGTGTTCCGATTGTGGTTGGCGTGGCGATGTGCGACCGATCGTTGTTCCTGGTGGTTGTCCATCATGCCGAAATTGGAACCTTAAGAATGCCCGTCAACGTGTGTTCTGCGCGTCCCTCGCAGACATATTCGAAGACAAACCGGATCAGCCAGAACTCGAGGAATGGCGCTTCGATCTATTCAACTTGATCGTTGAGACGCCTAATCTGGATTGGCTTCTCCTCACAAAGCGACCTGAGAACATCAACCCCATGATCGAGCTCGCGACTGGATTTTCAGATGCCGGCATGTGGTTCCACGCCGCACGAAACGTCTGGGTCGGAACATCTGTCGAGGATCAGGCGACAGCAAACGAGCGTATACCGGAACTACTGAAGGTGTCGGCTCGGGTGAGATTTTTGAGTTGCGAGCCGCTGCTTGGCCCAATTGACATCCCACTGTTCAAATGCACTGAATGCAATCAACCAACAACACAAGACGCATCTGAAGAGTGGGGGCATCGTTGCGCTATTGGTTGGGACAATGTTCCTGCTGGTACCGGTAAATGCGAATCATATCTTAGGCAAGGCATTCACTGGGTCATCGCCGGCGGTGAGTCCGGTCCGAGCGCGCGTCACTTGCCCCCCAAATGGGTCAGGGTGTTGCGCAACCAGTGTGTCGAGACTGACACACCTTTTTTCTTCAAGCAGTGGGGAGAGTGGCTGCCCACTGAGCCCGACATCGAACTCGACAGATTGGGAATCGATACTACGGCGGCTTTCTCAAAAGTGGGAAAGAAAGCCGCCGGCCGGCATCTAGACGGCGAGCTATGGAGCCAGTTTCCAGGTGTAGGTGCGGAAAGATAATCCTGATTTTGACACGGTCGGCGAGTTAATCCTTGTAGAGCTACAGCACAACGGTGTCAGCGCCTGAAACCATCACGTGTAGATACATCGAAAGGTGAATATCATGATAACAAAACAGCCGGTCATGTTCAAAAGTGATGATCCAGTTCGGAACAACCAATATTCGTGTAGTGATCATGCTCCAAACAAGATTCTGTTATCAAAACAACAATGATATAATTTCATGTACCCGTAAGTGGGTGTTGGCCGGCCAGCATGTTCATGGGCCGGCATGCTGGCCGGCTGAAGGAGGATTAACGTTGTGAATTTTGGTTCATTGTTTGCGGGGATAGGTGGGATTGATCTTGGTTTGGAACGTGCCGGCATGACTTGTGAATGGCAAGTCGAGATCGATGATTATTGCAACAAAGTCTTAGAAAAACACTGGCCTAACGTCGAAAGGTTTAAGGATGTCGAAAAAGTCGGAAGCCAAAATTTACGAGCAGTCGATCTTATTGCAGGCGGATTCCCCTGTCAGGATGTCAGCTTGGCCGGCAAACGAGAAGGTCTGTCGGGAGAACGCTCTGGACTGTGGTCAGAGTTTGCCAGAATCATTTGCGAGCTTAAGCCCAGATGGGTCCTGGTTGAAAACGTGCCAGGGCTATACTCAACTGACAATGGAGATGGCTTTGGAACGGTTCTCAGAGACTTGGACGAAAGCGGGTATGATGCTGAATGGGATTGCATACCAGCGGCAGCCTTTGGTGCCCCGCACTTGCGTTACCGGGTCTTCATTGTTGCCCACATTAATTCGAGAGGACTACAAAGATCGAATAGGAGAGAGACCAAATATACAGAACAATCGAGCAATTCGTCCTGGGGGAGGATCTTTCAGCATCCCATTGGGGGGGATGGCAAAGCACAATCTGTGGCCCACGCTTACGGTCGAAGGGTGGAGATCGATGGGTCAAAGAAAATCTTTACACAAGATGGTAGAAAAGGGCATAACCACAATCGCGGAAGCACAAAAAATGGCAGGAGGTTCCCTTTTCCCATCGAGGATGCTCCCAACTTTGACATCTCGGGACTGGAAGGACCAAGGGCCAAATACCAATTATCAGAAAGCGAAAGAGAAGAGCCGGCTCGCCGGCTCGGTTGGTGGGACACTGAACCCGGAGTGGGCAGAGTGGTTCATGGGTTTTCCAATAGGTTGGACCGACGTAGACATAGATTGAGGATTCAAGCACTCGGCAATGCGGTAGTTCCTCAAGTAGCTGAATGGCTGGGGAATAGGATCATGCGACTAGAAAGGCTTTAATACTCAAATGAATGCACACAAGCATCAAACAAGCTTACTACGCCCAAATTGTTTCTTTAACATGGATACAAGTTCAAGAAAAATGATTATATAAGGATTTTGGTGACAGAGGAAAGAGAAAAGAATGAAAGATAGCAACTTGAGAGAAAACACGCGGTGCCCAAACTGCCTGACCGAAATAATAGGTTTCATCAATACACAAGGACAGATAACGCACGAGGTTTCGTTCGATATCGTATCAGCGACTTGTACATGCACAAGGAAAACGCGAAAATTGCTTTGTTAGCAGCACAACAAGAACGACTATCCGAGCTAACTGATGTAGTTGCTAAGTTGGAGGAGAGCATTCAAAATGACGAAGACGATGATTAGCACAACGATTGACACTGTAGAGAATATAATGCCGGCTGGTGCCACTCTTAACGAATGGCGCGACCACGTCTACGAGTGGGCACGAGGCAAAGGCTGGTATGACGTGGAGCGCGACAAAGACGACCTATTCGCACTTCTTCACACCGAGGTTAGTGAAGCCTTTGAAGAATACAGAAATGATCACGAGCCATCGAAGATCTATTATAACGACGGCAACGACAAACCCGAAGGCGTACCTATCGAAATTGCCGACTTGTTTATCCGGATTATGGACAATGCCGGCTATTTAGCTATTGATTTGGATGAAACGCTGGCGAGTGCATTAGACAAAGCACACCTTGCTCTATATGGATTGAGCATAGGCGACTGGTGCAAGCTGGTTGAAGACTGCATGCACATAACCACCTCCATACCTATCGCCGACTGGTCTGTGTCATACTGGATATGTTTGCTTAATCAGTTCATAACAAGAGCCTGGGAAGGTTCTGATAAATATATGGCTATCGGGCTAGTTCGCATTATCGCTGTGATCCTTGTCGGCTGTCGTAAATTCGACATCGTCCTGGTGTCCGCTTTGCAAGTTAAGATGGCTTACAATCACACTCGAGAATACAGGCACGGAGGCAAGCGAATATAGCTGTGCCAGATAGGAATCCAGAATGAAATCACAATTGAAGGAGAGAGTATGTCACGCACTTGGCGAATTTGCATTATTGGGTTTCTGACAGGATTCATTGCATTCCAGGTATTTTGGCATTGTTGGTTATCATGAGGAGAAGCAAGAGTGAATAGGGATGAGTTTGAGAAACTATACGCGGAACATAGCGGAGTTACAGTCGAGTATTTGCGCCAGAATCGTCAATATGTGATACATTGCGATTGCGGAGGACCTTTATGCCAAGGTTGGCAAATGGTGTTTTTGCAATCCGACATTGAGGTTGATGAACTAGAAAAGTAGAGCCGGTGACTTAATCTTTCCAGGACATGATATGGGTCGCGCCACATTTTGTGTGTCGTCAGTTCTACTCCGCGCACACGGTTTAGCGGTGATTTCTGGCCTTGTGCGCGGGCGCTAACGTGTGTTAGCTTGGACGCTAACCTCTTGGCGATTATTTGGCTTGATCAGGTAGTGGCCAAGGGGCTGGCGTTCTGCGGTGATCTATCTCATAGGGAGACACAGCGCAGGTCGCCGGTATAGAGAAAGGAGGAGCTATAGAAGAGATAGAAGTGTTGCCGAGGAACCGGGAGGGACTCGGTTTCTAGCTTTTAGCGCGACGCGAGAGGGTGAGGGGTACCAGGCTCGTAGCTCTCTCGCGCCGACTCAAGAGATCAGTAGCCGGCAGCCACCTTCGGGGCGTAGGTGGTCCTGCCTGCCGGTCCAGCGAAGGGGAAATTGTACATGGACATAGAGATAGACATAGAAACGAGAAGGATAAATAAGTTATTGGAAATGATGGACGGCAAAACTCAGGGAAACGGGGGTTTTGAACGTGGGTTGTTTTTCTTGCTAAAGAGATATAAATCGTCTTTGCCACTACTTAATGATTAT